>Ga0155935_1300_pt1 | contig 15692 bp, 14 predicted proteins | sample RifCSPlowO2_02_FD_107589 | JGI IMG/M metagenome (GOLD analysis project Ga0155935, IMG submission 107589) | Betaproteobacteria bacterium RIFCSPLOWO2_02_64_14
GGTGGAAATCATCCGCAGCAAGCAGGGCAATGCGATCGCCGGCGTGCTGATGATCGACATGCGCTCGGGTGAATTCGTGTTCGTTGAGGCGCAGGCGGTGCTGCTTGCCACCGGGGGCGGGCCGACCATGTACAAGTATCACACGCCTTCCGGGGACAAGACCTGCGACGGCATGGCGATGGCGCTGCGCGCGGGCTTGCGGCTCCGCGACATGGAGATGGTGCAGTTCCATCCGACGGGGCTCATCGCGGGCCCCGACACGCGCATTACCGGCACGATCATCGAGGAGGGCTTGCGCGGCGTGGGCGGATACCTGCTCAATGGCGCGGGCGAGCGCTTCATGCACAAATACGATCCCAGAGGCGAGCGCGCGACCCGCGACATCGTCTCGCGCGGGATGTACCAGGAAATGCGCGAGGGGCACGTCGGCGCGCGCGGCGGGCTCTACATCACCATGCGCCACCTCGATCCCGCGATGGTGCGCAAGCAGTTCAAGGGGATGGTGGAGCGGTGCGCCGACTGTGGTTTCGACCTGGTGTCGGGACTCGTCGATGTAGTGCCGACCGCACACTACATGATGGGGGGAGTCGTGTTCCGGGCGGACTGCAGCACCGATCTTCCGGGGCTATTCGTAGCAGGGGAGGATTCGGGCGGCGTCCACGGCGCCAACCGCCTTGGAGGCAACGGTGTCGCAAATTCCACGGTGTTCGGCGGCATCGCCGGCGACGCGCTTCCCGGCTGGGTCAAGGCGCATGGCGAATTCCACGCGCCAGACGAGGATGCGGTCGCGGCGGCAGTGGCCGCATGTCGCGCGCCGTTGGGCCGGCCCGCGGGCGATCTCTCGCCGATCCGCGAACGGCTCTACGATCTCATGTGGGACGAGGTGGGCATCGTGCGCGACGCGGCGAGTCTCACGCGCGCCGAAGGCGCTCTCGACGAACTGGAAGCGCAACTCGACGTGATCGGCGTCGACGGCGCGAATCTGGCTTTCAACCTCACCTGGCACGACTGGATGAATCTGAAGAACCTGATCCTGGTGTCGAAATCGATCCGGTTCGCGGCCGTGGCGCGCGAAGACTCCCGCGGCGCCCACTATCGCGCCGACTTTCCGGACGTGCGCGATCTGGAGAATTCGCGCTATACCTGCGTCACCTGGAAGGACGGCAGGTTCGTTATTGACATGCGCCCGGTGAAATTCACTCGAGTGAAGCCGGGCGAGACGCTGTTGCAGGAAGCCGCCCACGCGCAGACGATGGGCAGTTGATGCCGGAAGGGCACGGGGCGTGAGCGCGCCGCTGGAGATACTGCGCGAGGTCTTCGGGTATGACAACTTTCGCGGCGCGCAGGCGGACATCATAGCCCACGTGCTGGGCGGCGGCGACGCGCTGGTGCTCATGCCGACCGGGGGCGGCAAGTCGCTCTGCTATCAGATACCCGCGATCCTGCGTCCCGGCCTGGGCGTCGTTGTTTCGCCGCTCATCGCTCTGATGCAAGACCAGGTCGATGCGCTGCTGCAGGTGGGCGTGCGCGCCGCGTTCCTGAATTCCAGCCTGGACGCCGGGAGCGCGGCGCAAGTGCGGCGGCGCGCCCGCTGCGGCGAGCTGGACCTGCTCTATGTGGCCCCGGAGCGCCTGCTCACCGAGTCATTTCTGGGCGATCTCGTGCGCATCCGCAGCGAGCACGGACTGGCGCTGTTCGCGATCGACGAGGCGCATTGCGTTTCGCAGTGGGGGCACGACTTCCGTCCCGAGTACATTCAGCTCTCGGTGCTGCACGAGCGTTTTCCCGGCGTGCCGAGGATCGCGTTGACGGCAACCGCCGACGCGATCACACGCAGCGAGATCAGAACCCGCCTGGCGCTTGGCAAGGCGCGGGAGTTCGTGTCCAGCTTCGATCGACCCAATATCCGCTACCGGGTGGAGGAAAAAGATCAGCCGCGCGATCAATTGCTGGCGTTCCTGAAGGGGAGCGGCCAGGAGGAGGGCCACCTGGGCGAAGCCGGCATCGTCTATTGCGTGTCGCGCAAGAAGGTCGAGGAGACCGCCGCGTGGCTGGAGACGAAAGGCATCATCGCGCTCCCGTATCACGCCGGGATGGACGCGCAGTCGCGCCGCGACACGCAGCGGCGCTTTCAGCTCGAAGACGCGGTCGTTATCGTGGCGACCATCGCGTTCGGCATGGGCATCGACAAGCCGGACGTGCGCTTCGTGGCTCACCTGGACCTCCCGAAGAGCCTTGAGGCCTATTACCAGGAAACCGGGCGCGCGGGCCGGGATGGCGAGCCGGCCGAAGCCTGGATGGCGTACGGGCTCGCCGACGTCGTGCTGCAGAAGACCTGGATCGAGGAATCGCAAGCGCCGGCGGAGCAGAAGCGCATCGAGCAAATAAAGCTGGACGCGATGCTGGGCTACTGCGAGGCCGCGCGCTGCCGCCGCGCCGTGCTGCTCGATTACTTCGGCGAAACCATCGCGCCCTGCGGCAACTGCGACGTATGCCTGTGCCCGCCGCAGACCTGGGACGCGACCGTCGCCGCGCAGAAGCTGTTCTCCGCCATCCTGCGCACCGGCCAGCGCTTCGGCGCCGGCCATCTGATCGACATCCTGCGGGGGAAGAGCACTCCGCGGGTCGTCGATCTCGGGCACGACCGCCTGAAGACCTTCGGCGTGGGCGCGGACCTGGACGATCGGGCATGGCGCGGCGTCGCGCGTCAATTGGTTGCCTTGGGCTTGCTGCACGCGGATCCGCGGGCCTACGGCGCGCTGCGGCTCACTGCGGAAGCGGCGCCGGTCCTCAAGGGCGAGAAAGGGCTGGAATTGCGGCGTCCGTCGCAGCAACGGATCGGCCGGCCGGCGCGCAAGCTGCGGCTCGGCGCAATGGCTGTTTCCGCCGACCCGGCGGCCGAAACGCTGTTTCATGCCCTGCGCGCGGAGCGCAAGCGGATCGCCGACGAGCAGGGCGTGCCGGCGTTCGTCGTTCTGCACGATGCGACGCTGCGCGAACTGGCGCAGTTGCGCCCCCGCGACCGGCAGGGCCTGCTGCAGGTGTCCGGGATCGGCGCCGCCAAGGCCGAGCGCTACGGCGACCGGCTCCTTACCGTGATCAGGAACACTCCGTCCGCTCGCACCTGAGCGCCACGCAGCGGCGTTACGATCAGTCCCCTGATATTCCCCGTATGGTCGGAACGCCTGCGGTCGCTGCCCGTATCCGTTCCTGGTTCGTCCACGCGGGTTAAACTTCACGTACCCATGTCGGACAGATATTCTATAGATGAGGTGACGAACCTGGCGGCGCGCGCGCTAAGGCGCGCTGGCGCGTCGCGTGCCATGGCGGATGCCACGGCGGCAGCGTTGGTCGCGGCGGAAATGGAGGGGCTCTCGGGGCACGGACTCTCGCGGGTGGCCTTATACAGCGAGCACCTGCGGCAGGGACGGGCCGACGGCAAGGCGCGGCCGAAGATCGTGAAGAAAAAGGGCGCCACCTGTCTTATCGACGCGCACGGTGGGCTCGCGTTTCTTGCCGCAGCACTCGCCGTCAAGGAGGCGATCAAGCGCGCGCGGCGCTACGGCATTGCTTTCGCCGGCGTCACCAACAGCCACCATTTCGGCGCCGCGGCGTATCACCTCGCGCCCGTGGCACAGGCCGGACTGATCGGTCTCGCATTCACCAACTCGCCTGCCGCGATCAACGCCTGGAGCGGCCGGAAGGCGTTCTTCGGCACCAATCCCATCGCCGCAATTTTTCCGCGGGAGCGTGCCGATCCCATCGTAGTGGACCTGTCGCTTACGGAAGTGGCGCGTGGAAAGATCATGCTCTACGCGAAGGAGGGCAAACCCATTCCGCTCGGCTGGGCTTTGGACAAGGATGGGAATCCGACCACCGATGCCCGGGCCGCACTCACCGGCAGCCTCACTGCGATCGGCGGCGTCAAAGGCACCATGCTGGCGTTGATTGTCGAACTGCTCTCGGTGGCACTGACCGGGGCTGCGTTCAGCTACGAGAACGATTCCTATTTTGAGCCCGGCAACAAGCCGCGGATCGGGCACGCGATCCTCGCGATCGATCCGGAGGCCCTCGTGGGTGCGCAAGCGTACTACGCGCGACTCGAAGCGCTGATACACACGATGCTGACGGATGAAGGGGTGCGCCTGCCAGGAACGCGCCGCGTTCGTGCTGCCGCGCAGGCCCGAGCAGAAGGAATCGAGGTCTCCGAGACTGTGCAGCGCGAACTCCGGGCGCTCGCAGGATGAGGGCCGCCCACCGTGCCATTACATCCACATTGTGGAGTTTCATCCACGCAAGAACTCGAAATCCGGCGTGCAAATCCATATAATGGAGGTTGCTCGCCGGCATTGCCCGCGGGGCCGTCCCGCCAACCTGTGCGTGCGGGTCTTCCCACGCACAGGTGATCCCGCTATATTGCCCGCGGCGAAATCACGGCGGCACCCCACCGTTACACGATCCTTCGAACCTCACCGAGAGAGCCATGTATAACCTTCATCTCACCCCGGAGCAGCTTGAGTTTCGCGACACCATCCGCGCCTTCGTCGATGGGGACGTCAAGCCCGTCGCGTTGCACCCTGATCGTTTGCAGCCGTTCGACAAGCCCTTGTTGATGGACCTGCTCGACCAGGCGTCGCAGATGGGGCTGCGCACCATGGCGCTGTCGGAAGAGGCCGGGGGCGCGGGCGCAGACTGCCTCACGTCGTGCATCGTGATGGAGGAACTGGCGGCCGGCGACGTCGATCTTGCCGTCGCTCTGGCGCAGACCTCGGCGCTGGGCCGGGCGCTGTTCGGCGGTTTGATGACTTCAGCGCAGCACTCGCGCTTCCTCAAGGCGTTCGTAGAGGATGACAAATATCACCTTGCCTTCTCCGGGCGCAACCCCGACGCCGATATCGGCTGGTCCTATCACCGTCCGCTCGCTGCCGAGAGTGGCGGGGAACCGGTGGCGGTCAAGCAGGGCAACGGCGACTGGGTGGTCAACGGTGCGGTCTCTTTCGTTTCCAATGCGCCGGTCGCCAAGCTGTTCGCGGTACAGGCGCGCACCGACCCAAAGAAAACCGGCATGAACGGCGTGAGCACGCTGCTGGTGCCGCGCGATGCGCCGGGACTGACCGTGCACCCGCAGGTCGGGCCCTTCAGCAGTCCCGACACCAACGGCGGGTCGATGACGCGCTGGTTCCACGGCACGGGCTCGGGCATCGCGTTCAAGGATTGCCGGGTGCCTGCCGACCATCTGCTCGGCAAGGAGGGACAGAGCCCGTTCGCGAGCAGCGCGGAGGCGGCGCGCGCCGTGCCGTTGATGGCGGCGATCAATCTCGGCGTTGGCCGCGCCGCGTACGAAGCTGCGGTCGCCTATGCGAAGATCCGCCGCCAGGGCGGACGCAACATCATCGAGCACCAGGCGATCGGCACCAAGCTCGCCGACTGTGCGATCAAGCTCGAGCTTGCACGCACCATGATCTGGAAGGCGGCCTGGGCGCTGGACCATCCCGAGGTCGTCGCCGACCGCAGCGCCTCCGATCTGCCGCTGCACACGATCGCGCGGGTCTACACTGCCGAGGCAATGAGCGACGTCACGCTCCTGTCGGCGGAATGTTTCGGCGCCATGGGCGTCATGCGCGACATGCCGCTGCAGAAATACGTCCACGACGGCATGATCTTCCTGCATTCCGAGGAAACCGACGGCGCGGCCAAACTCAAAATCGCCGAGGCGCTGGCCGGCTACCAGCGGCCGCTCGCCGCATAAGGACGAAGGCGTGACGAGAAGTGGTGACGATAACGGGTGACGGTAACGGGTGACGAGTAAGGGTGGCGAAGAGCGAGCGACGAGCAGGGATTTGCACGTCACTACTTCGCATCACCATTATTCGTCACCATCTTTCGTCACTCTTGTAAGGAGTCGAGATGGATTTTTCACTGAACGAAGAGCAGCGCCACTGGCAGAACGAGGCGCGCAAATTCGCGGACGACGAGTTGCGTCCGCACTCCCTCGAACGAGACCAGATCGAGGGTGGCTTCGAACCATGGGACTGGGAGATCATGGAGAAGGGTTCGAAGCTTGGATTCCGTACGCTCGCGGTGCCCAAGGAGTGGGGCGGGCCGGGAGCCGATTTCGTGTCGCAGGCGCTGGTCATGGCGGAACTCGCGCGCGGCGACAGCGCGATGTCCAAGGCGTTCAGCCAGAACTGGAAGTGGAGCCACCTTATCGCGGCCGCCTGCACCCAGGATCAGAAGGAGCGCTTTCTCAAGCCATTCCTCGCGGATCACCGCTACGTGATGGGGCGCGGCATCACCGAACCCAACGCCGGCTCTGACAACCGGCTGCCGCCCGAGGACGATCCGAAGGCAGGTTACCGCGTGCGGGCGGTGCGCGACGGCGACGAGTGGGTGCTGAACGGCGAGAAGTGCTTCATCGCAAACGGCAGCGTCGGCTCGCTCTTTTTCGTGGATGCGCGCACCAATCCGGAGGTCAGCATCAAGCAGGGCGGCACGCTTTTCATGGTGCCCAAAGGCACGCCGGGATTTCGCATCGGCAAGATCTTCAACAAGCGCGGCTGGCGCTTCTACCAGAACGCGGAGCTGATTTTCGAGAACGCGCGCCTGCCGCACGCAAATGTAGTCGGCGAGGTGGGCGTCGGGTCGGTCAAGGCGGGCAAGGGCGACACCACCGGGGGCGACATCTTCGGCGACCTCGAGCTCGCGGCGAACGCGTTAGGCGTGTGCGATGACGCAGTGGAAATGGCCATGAATTTCTCGCGCACTCACAAGCGCGCCGGCAAGTACCTCATGGAGCATCAAATCATCCAGTTGAAGCTCAATGAGATGCACATGCTGACCGAGGCGCTGCGCTCGTACGTGTTGCGGGTCGCCTGGCTGCACGACGCGCGACAGCACTCGGCGAACGCCGGCCTGGTGATGAACTACTCGACCGACATCATTCAGCGCTTGGTGCGGCTCAACATGGAGGTGCACGGCGCCGAGGGCAGGCTCATGCACGCGCGGGTGGACAAGCTGGTGCGCGACGCCATGGTCTGGACGCATCTCGCAGGCGACACCGTGCAGCGGATCAAGATCCTCAAGCGTCTCGGAGTGGGCAAGTCCGCTCCCGTGGGAGTCAGCGCGGATTGAGGACGTAGACGCGGGAGGCGGAAGTCTCGAGGCGAAGGAGAATGACATGATGAAACGTGACACATTGCCCGGATCGAACTGCGGCGCACGCGTCGCGATTCACGCTCTGGTGGCGCTCGCCGTCGTGACGCTCGCCGGGTGCGGGGTAGAAACCGCCACCACCGCGGCGACCGGCGCCGCCATCAAGGCGAAGGAAGTGGAAGCTGCCAAGAAGACCCAGGACCAAACACGGCAGAAGATCGACCAGGCGATGGATCAGATGCAGCAGCGCGCGCAGCAGGCGGGCGATGGGGCGCAGCGCTGACGCGGGGCCGCACCACTCCGGGAACCCGCCTGAATGCTTGAGGGCGGAGAAGAATCGTCACCGATAACCGCGCGCTCGCGCGCGAGCCCCGTCACTCCCTCCTGAAAGTGCTGCAGAATGCGGACGGTCCCAGCCACGTCTGCTGGACGACGCGATCACCGCTGAAAGTGAAGGTGCGTTCGCATCGCTGTGGCTCGCCGCCCCCCAAGCCGGGGAGCCCAAGCACGACGCCGACGCCGATGCCGGAGCCCCCGTAGACCCCGACGGACCCCGGTGACAGGACACCGCCGGATCCCGCGGACTCCCAGGTATAGACGCTGCGACCGTCCGATAGGGCGACGTGGCGCGTGGGGGCGCCCCATTTCGCGACCACTTCATCGTAGCGTGCGCCGTGCCAGGAGTTCCGCGCCGCGTCGATGTCACCCCCCAGGGTGGCGCAGCCGGCGAGCAGCACTGCGACGAATAGCGAGCTTCTCATGCCCTAGCTTCTGCACCCGCAGCACGGGTCCGTACATGAGCATCGGCGGCAGTCAGACCCCTGCCAGGCTGAATAAGCCGGACTGCGGCGACTGCGAACATGTCGCCGAGTATAATCAATTCGCAGGAACGGGCAGCGCGCGCATCGCAAGCTCGGCTTCCCGCTCCCGATTGCTCCCTCGCGCTCAACGTCTGGAAAAACCGGCAACGTGCACCGACAATCGGTCGAGCGCGCCATCACCCGCCGCTGCGCCATACAGAGCAAGCGATTATGACTCAGGCGGCGCTTCCCAGCAGTCGCACCTCTTGCTGCGGGAACGGGATGACGATGTTGCGCCCGCGGAAGGTCTCGACGAGTGCCTTGTTGATCTCACCGGTGGCGGCGACATAATCGGGCACGTTGACCCAGGGTTTGACGGCGATATTCACGGACGAATCCGCGAGCCGGATCACCTGGATCAGCGGGGCGGGGTCCTTGAGCGCCCGCGCGCTGGCCTGGAGCATCTCATGGATCGTCGCGAGAACCTGGTTGAGGTCCGCGTCGTAGGCGACGCGCACGATGACTTCGACCTGCCGGATCTGGCCGTAATTGTGGAGGACCTCGCCCACGATCCTGCGGTTGGGGATGACCACGCGCGAGAGATCCGGGTGGGTCAACGAGGTATGGAAGAGACTGATGTCCTCCACCTGGCCCTCTTCCTTGGCGATAGAAATGTACTCTCCGACACGGAACGGCCGGGTCAGGATGATCGTCAGTCCGGCGACCATGTTGCCCAGCACTCCTTGCATCGCCAGGGCCACCCCCGCGCCGGCCACCCCAAGGCCCGCGATGAGAGGGACCAGTTCCACACCCAGGTTCTGCAGCGCCATGATCCCGAACAGGATCAGCACCAGCGCCCGGGTGATGCTCACGAGGAGCTGGCGCACCGGCGCTTCGAATTCGAACCTCCGGAGCATGTGCACCACGACTCCGGCGACCCAGCGCGCCACCAGGAAGCCGACCGTCATGATCACGATTGCGACGAGCAGTTTCGGCCCGAACTTCATGCCGAGGTCGATGGCCGTGCTCTTGACCTGATCCAGTGCTGCGAAGTTGTCGTCCATGGGATGTCCTTTCAGCGCGTTCCCGCGCGATAGTTCCTGCCTGTGCTCCGATTCCGCACGCGGAAAAATGTAACAGCAATGTTACAAACTTAATAGCTTGTTTCACTCCCCTACAGACATTTCCATGGTCCGCGCGTTCTAATGAATACGCAATCCCGAAAGGAGAATGCCATGAATGCGAAGAAAACAGTTTGCATGCTCTCGGCCGGCGCGGCGCTTGCCGTCGCGATCCCCGTGTTCGCCGACCCGCCGCACTGGGCGCCGGCGCACGGTTATCGTCACAAGCATGAACGGGTGGTAGTGGTCGAGCGCCGCTACCGTCCGGTAGTGCGCGAGGTCATCGTGGAACGGCCGGTCTACATCCGCCGTCGGCCGGTTGTCGTCTACGAGGAGCCGGCGTACTACGCAGCACCGCCTGCCGCGGTGACGGTCCGGGGCAACGTGCTGGGCACGCTGGGCGGCGCCATCATCGGTGCCGCGGTCGGCAGCCAGATTGGCCACGGCGACGGCAGGACTGCGGCGACCGCGGTCGGGGCGGTGGTTGGCGGTACGATCGGCAGCGGTCTGTAATCGCGAACTGACGCCGAGTCAATCCACTGGGGGCGGTTCCGGCCGCCCCTTGCTGTTTGCCCGGCCGTCCGCGTGCTTGCGTTTCAGCCGCGCAGGGTCTTGTTGAAGAAATCGACGGTGCGCTGCCACGCGAGTTTGGCGGCGGCCTCGTCGTAGCGCGGCGTCGTGTCGTTGTGGAAGCCGTGCTCTGTGCCCGGGTACATGTGCATCTCGTATTTCACGTTGTTCGTCTTGAGCGCGGTTTCAAATTCGGGCCATCTGGCGTTGAGGCGCTCGTCATTCCCGGCGTAGTGGATCATGAGGGGCGCTTTGATCTTTGCGACATCCGTAGCAGCAGGCGGGCCGCCATAAAACGGCGCTGCGGCGCCAAGGTCCGGGATGCGTACGGCCAGCGTATTGGCGACGGTCCCACCGATGCAGAAGCCCACGGCGCCGATTTTGCCTGTACACTCGGGACGCGACTTGAGAAATCCGGCCGTCGCAACCATGTCTTCGATCCGTTTCACGTGATCGAGTTTGGCAAACATTTCCCGTGCCTTGTCTTCGTCGCCCGGGTACCCGCCGAGAGGCGTGAGTGCATCCGGCGCGAACGCCACGAAATTCAACACTGCGAGGCGCCGCGCCACGTCCTCGGTATACGGATTCAAGCCGCGGTTCTCGTGTATCACCAGCACGCCGGGCAGCTTGCCAGCGGCTTTCGCCGGCCGCGCGTAGTAGCCACGCATGGTGCCCGAGCCCTGCGGCGACGGGTAGGTCAGCGATTCAGTGCGGATGCGGGCATCGTCTTTCGCGACCTGCTGGGCCCACGCGAAGTTGGGCTTGAGGCTCTCCAGCATGGCCGCTGCGGTGAAACCGCCGACCGCGTACTTCGCGGCGCGATCCAGGAAGTCGCGTCGGGTGAGACCACCGTGGACGTAGCCGTCGAAGAGCTTGAGCACTTCCGGCGGGAAATCGCTGGCTTTCTTTCGTTCCGTGGGAGGGCTCCTTCGGTCAGGAAAGGGTGACGATTGATGGTGACGGGAAGTGGTGATGAAGTATGGTGATGGAAGAGTGATCCGCTTCGCAACTGCCCGCCGCTCCAGGCGCGACGTTCCGGCGGCGGCTCATCGTGCCAAGCCGAGCTCGGTGAGGAAGGCCTTCACGCCCTGGGTGTCCTGGGCCATGTGCCGGCGCGTGTCAACGCTCCCCTTGTAGGCATTGATCCAGAAATTGAGCTCGAGTTCGCGCTTCCATTCGCCGGTCTCCAGCACGCGCTGGACTACGCCTTCCCAATAGGCGATTTGCCCGTCCGTCATGCCCCTGGGGCCGAAGAAACAGCGCCACGTCGACACCACCGCGTCGTAACCCTGTTCGCGCCAAGTCGGCACGTCGGCGAGCACACCCGAGAGCCGCTTGGGCGCAGTGACCGCGATGATTCGGACCTGTCCGTTGCGCAGCAGCGACGCCCCGAACGCCACCGAGATCGGCACGACGTCGATGTGGCCGCCGAGCATGGCCGTGGTCGCGGCGCCGCCCGATGCGAAGATCACGCTCTTCATCTTCTTGATATCGAGCCCCGCGGCCTTGAGCGCTGCGGCCACACCCTGGTGATTCGGATTGCCGAGGCTGGTGGCGATGCCGAAGGTCATGACGGTCGGGTCGCGCTTCATGAAATCGACGAGCTGTTTGCCGCTCCCGATGGGCGAGATGGGCTTCACCGTCACGGAGATGTACTCGTCGAACAGCGTTACCACCGGCGTGAGTTCGGTGTAGCTCGGTCCGTGTCCCGCGATGTGGTTGGTAAGGATCGCGCGCCCCCCGAGGGCGAGGACGTGGCCGTCGCCGGGGCGCTGGTTAATGTAGTTGTAGGCGAGCGCGCCGCCGCCGCCCGGCCGGTTCACCACCGAGACCGGCACCGGCACGAGGCGCCGTTCCTGCAGAAGCTTGACGAAGATGCGCGCGATGCGGTCCGAGCCGCCGCCGGGAGCGTTCAGCGCCACGATCTCGACCGGCTTCTCCGGTTTCCACTGCGCCGCCGCCGCTCGATCGGCGGTGGCTAGCGGCGCGCCCACCACGATGCATGCAGCAAGCGCCGGTGCTGCAGCTCGAAACCTGTTCCATGCGCGGTCACTATCCATGGCGTGCCCTTTCACCCCTCAACCCGCGAATTCGACCCCGGCTTCAAGCACGGCCTGCTGCCCGCCCCAGGCTGCGGCGCTTGCGCCCAACCGCGGGGTGCCGGGAGGTGCGCGCAGTGTATCGTCGCCGCCCGCGATTTGTCGCGCGCAATTCCCCTTTGACCGCGGTGCGGCGCTGGCGGAAGCTGCGGGGCGTGCTCATGAACCAGGAGGAGTTGAAGTGAACCCTCTCGCCAGTCGCCTGCCCGGCGTGGCAGTCGTCTTAGCGGCATGCCTCGCCTTTGACGGCAGCGAAGTGGTGCCGCCGGCCACACCCGGGCAGTTCAAGGCGAAGTTCGACCGCGAGTGCGCGGAACCGGAAAAGCCGATCAAGACGGCCGGGATAAAATTTTTTTGTTCTTCCTTTGCGTCTTTTGCGTTCTTTGCGTTTCAGCGTTTCGCCCTTCGGGCGCGCAACTGCGTGACATCACGCCAGCCGTCGCGGCTCGGAACGCCGCCGCGCACCGCGCCGGCCTCGATGTTGCCGAACACCAGCTCGTAACCCGCCGGGAGCGGGCGGCTGCCGGGCACGGCCAGCCACAAGCGCAGCAACAGACGTTTTTTCTCCGGCTCATCGTAGTCGTCGTAGCGCGTGCGCGCATGGTAGATGAGATGATTGTTGAGGAGCTGGATATCCCCGGGCTCGAACGCCATGTTGAGCGCCAGTTCATCGGACAGGATGGCATAGAGGTCCAGCGCTTCCCGCTGTTGCTGCGTGAGGCGCGGCACTTCCGGAAATTCCTGTGCGGATCGGATGTAGGTCGGCGAGAACAGGCCGGTGAAGTGCCCCTCGCGGAAGCCGAAAATCGACTTGGGATACGCGCGTGCCTCGCCAGGCTGCTCGTCGCCCTGCCGGCTGTGATGCCAGTCGGCGTAGAAGGTTTCGATCAGGTCCGGACGGCGGCGCAGCACTTCATTGTGGATTGCCGCCGCACTCACGATGCGGCTCAACCCACCCGCCTTCGCCTTGCGCACGCACAGCAATCCCACCACATCGCAGCGGTCGGCATGGAACGCGAGCGCGGCCGAAGTCTTCGCGCCGCGCTGCTTGGTGAATTCGACTTCCTTGCCTTCGTCCTCGACGTTGGCGAGCACTTCGCCGCGACCGCCTTGTGATACCGCCGTGCCGAGATGAGCGCCTATGCCCCAGTACACCATCCGCAGGTCATCGGGCGAATAGTGGAGGGGCAGCCCGCGCAACAGAATCATTCCCCGGCCGGTCTCGAGCTCCAGCGCGATTCCTGCCAACGCGGACGCAAATCGCGGCAGCGGAAAGTCATTACGGGTGACGTCAAGCCACTCGAGCCCGCGCCGCTTCACGCCCACGAGCGCGGCGTCGATCTCGGTCAACTCATCGGCATGGAACGGCCGGATCCAGCCCGTGCTGTCCTGGAGCTCCGCGCCTTTCCAGGCAAACGGAGAGACGATCTCTTTATGCCTTGCTATCTGCATGGTTTGAAAGGCGACGAGTCATTGTTTCCGGCGACCCCAAAGAATCGGGACTTCCCGCGCGCGCGCCTTCAATTGATGACGGTCCACGGCCGCGCCGGCGTGAGCGCATATTTCTTGACTGACTTCTCGTTGAAGCTGAAGCCCAGTCCCGGCGTCCGGTGCAGGATGATCTCGCCGTTCTTGTGCGGCAGCTGCCGGTCGATGAGCCGGCGGAAATTGAGCACCTGGTCGTCAGGGAAGAACTCCACGTAACGTGCGTTGGGCGTGGCTGCGACGAGCGGCGCGTGCACGTCGTGAAACCAGTGCGGGCACATGGTCACCCCGTAACTTGCCGCCGTGGCGGCGATGCGCTTCCATTCGGTGATGCCGCCGCAGACACAGGCATCGGTCTGGAGGATTTCGGCGCCGCGCTTGTCGAGGAGTTCCTTGTGGTACCAGCGGCCGCAGGCGATCTCGCCGGTTGCGACGATGACCGGCGTGAGCTCCGCGAGACGGCCATGCATGTCGATCTCGTCCGGTCCGAACGGCTCCTCGATCCAGTACGGGTCGTAGGGTTCGTAGCTCTTCAGGTAGCGCAGCGCCGTGGGTACGTCGCTCCAGGCGTTGTTGGCATCGAGCATGAGGTGCACCTCGGGGCCGACCGCCTCGCGCGCGGCGCGGATGCGCACTTCTTCCTCCCTCGGGGAGAGGCGCCCCACTTTCATCTTGACCGCCTTGAAGCCTGCGGCCACGTACGACGCCATCTCGTCGCCGAGTTTTTTCGGCGTCTTGCCGGGCAGATAATAGCCGCCGCTGGCGTAGGCGGGCACTTTGTCGGTCACGTTCGCGCCGAGGTAGAGGTGCAACGGCAGTCCGGCGGCGCGTGCATTCAAATCCCACAGCGCGATGTCGAGGATGCCGACTGCGCGCATGACGCTGCCCGCGCGCCCCTGCAGCAGCGATTCCTGATACATGTCCTGCCACAAGCCCTCGACGCGCAGCGATTCCTGGCCGATCAGCTTCTTCGCCAGCAGTTCTTCGACCGCAGCTTTGGCGATGTTGCCGCCCGCCGAGCCGGCGTAGCAGAAGCCTATGCCCTCGACGCCCTGCGTCGAGCGCAACTTGACGAGACAGTAGTCGCGCGCGGAAACCGTGCGCGTGGCGAAGGAAGTGACATTGTCGAGCGCGACGCGCGCAACGCACACGGAGACGGACTGGATCTTGGGCATGATGTTCGTGTCCGGGAGAGTGAATCAAAGGCGCCCCGGCGCGGAACGCCACAGTACCGTAGTATAACGGCGAACCCGGTCAGGAGAAGGGCAGCCTCGCTTCCAGCCCGGTTTCCCGCGCGACCCGCTTCAGGTCGGCGAGCGTGTCCTCCGGAAACCGGATGCCTTCCTTTCGATTGCGGGCGTCGTTGCGCGCCTCGATTTCGCCGGGATAAAAAACCTCGTCAAAGCCCTTGGCGAGCGGCACTGCCTTGATCTCGGCTATGAACTGCTCCATGCGGGCGTTGAACTGCGCGAGCGGCTGGAACGCCTCGATGTTGAGCGCGATCATAAGGTGGCCGCAGTTGCTCTTTTCCGCAGTCCGGTACGGGCTGTGCACGGCGGTGAGGAACCCGCTGCCCGTCAATACGCCGGAAAGCATATCCACCATTGCCGCGATGGCGTAACCCTTGTGCTCGGCCATCGGCAGGATGATGCCGTCGATCGCTTCCTGCGGGTCGGTGGTCGGCTCGCCCGCCGAATTGATGGCCCAGCCCAGCGGGATCGGCAGGCGCTTGTTGCGGGCGAGATAGATTTTCCCGCGCGCGACGCCGGTGGTCGCCATGTCCACCACGAACGGCGCCCGGTTCCCGGCGGGCGCGGCAACCGACCAGGGATTGGTGCCGATGATTTTCCTGCGCCCGCCCCACGGCGCCATCGCGGGCCCGCCGTTGGTCGTGAGCAGCATGACGCAGCCCTCGCGCGCGCCCATGAGGGTGTAGTACATGCACGTGCCGAAATGGTTGGACATGCGCACGCCGACGGCGCCGATGCCGTGTGCCTTGGCGCGCCTGATGGCCTCGCGCGCGGCAAGCACCGTCAGCACGTGTCCGACGCCGTCGTGACCGTCGATCACCGCGATCGCGCCCGCGTCCGCTGCGAACTCGGGTTTCGTCACCGGGTTCATGACCTTGTTGCGCAGCCGGTCGAGGTACCAGCCGAGGCGCAGCACCCCGTGTGACTGGTGTCCCCAGAGATCCGCCTGCACCAGCGTGTCGGCGATGAGCCGCGCATCGGCGGCGGCAACGCCCGCGCTCTGGTACACGGCGCTGGCGAAGTCGATGAGGCGATCCGGGTCAACGCCGGGAGCAGGGGTCATGCAGGTGGATCCACGCAAGGCAATCAGAATACACCAAGGTCTGGAATGATGCCGCGGCTTGAGTCGCCGCGGGGGCTCGGCCGTCCTACCGCACTGGTGTGTGCCACGGCGGCGATGCGCATCAGCGCGCTCCCCGGCGGCATGCAAGGACG
>Ga0155935_1195_pt1 | contig 15480 bp, 17 predicted proteins | sample RifCSPlowO2_02_FD_107589 | JGI IMG/M metagenome (GOLD analysis project Ga0155935, IMG submission 107589) | Betaproteobacteria bacterium RIFCSPLOWO2_02_64_14
AGAAGCTCTCGCGCGAGATGGGCCAGCCGCATTGGTACCGCATCCTCGAGGCGGTGGTGGAGGCGATGAAGCCCTACGCGCGTCACGGCGTCAACGTGAACGTGGATTTCTACGCGGGCGTCGTCTACTTCCTGAACGGCATACCCGAGGATTTATTCGTGCCGATCTTCGCCGTGGGCCGCGTGCCGGGCTGGACGGTGCAAGTGCTCGAACAGCTTGAAAACAACATCCTGCTGCGCCCCCTCACCCAGTACAACGGTCCCGCGCCCAGGCCGTACGTGCCGATCGAGCAAAGGAATTTGGCGGACCGCGGTCCGCCAAATTCCTAAGGAAGGAGCGCATGGAATTCCGGGACGGGGTCAACCGAATGGCGTTTCTCCACCCGGGTCGGAGCCCAAAGAGCGAACGGACCCGCGCCTACGTGACCGTTGCTGCCGCTTTCCTGTAGGTGACCTTGATTAAGGAATTTGTCGGGTCGGAATCCGACAAATTCCTAGGCGCGAGCGAGGACGATCGCGGCGGTGGCGACGATGTCCTCGACGCTCGCGCTGCGCGAGAGGTCGCTCACCGGCCGCGCGAACCCCTGCAGCACCGGGCCAACCGCGCGCGCGCCGGCCATGCACTGGGTGAGCTTGTAGCCGATGTTGCCCGCGTCGAGATCGGGGAACACCAGGACGTTCGCCCGGCCGGCGACAGGGCTCGCGCCCTTCACCTTCTTCGCCGCCACCTCGGGCGCGAGCGCGCCGTTCGCCGCCTTGTACGCGTGGGCCAGCGCGACACGGTGTGCACCACACGACGGTCGGAGTATCATGACCGCTGATGGAATTGGGGGGTATGGCAATGACAGATCCCAGCCTTGTCGTGCACCGAGATCCGGAGATCTTGGGTGGGACGCCGGTATTTGTCGGCACCCGGGTTCCCGTCAAAATCCTGTTCGACTTTCTTGAGGCCGGCGATAGTCTTGACGTTTTTGTCGATGAATTTCCCTCTGTAACTCGTGCGCAGGCGATTGCAGCACTGGAGCTAGCTAGGGAAGTTCTTGCGCCCGATGCGCATCCTGCTTGACGAGTCCTTGCCGCGCAAGCTGACACTCGAACTGCCGAGACACAATGTACAAACGGTTCAGAGGCGCGGCTGGGCAGGGCTCAAGAATGGCGCGTTGCTACGGGAGGCAAGCCAGGAGTTCCAGGTCCTTCTTACTGGCGATCAGAACCTGGAGTTTCAACAGGACCTGACGACCTTGCCCATCGCAGTCATCGTGATGGTTGCGGTGAATAACCGAATCGAAAGTCTGCGACCGTTGATTCCGGATGTGCTTGAAGCGCTCAAGACCATTCAGCCTGGCCAGCTTGTGCGCGTCGGTGACGGTTAGTCTCGGCCGCATCAAGCCGCTGCGCGACGTGTTGTCCCCATCAAGTGGGAAGGAGGGCTAATGGCTAGGCCCGGGCGAGGACGATTGCCGCGGTGGCGACGATGTCTTCAATGCTCGCGCCGCGGGAGAGGTCGCTGATCGAGCGTGCGAATCCCTGCAGCACCGGGCCGATCGCGCGCGCACCGGCCAGGCACTGAGTGAGCTTGTAGCCGATGTTTCCCGCGTCGAGGTCGGGGAACACCAGGACGTTTGCCCGGCCGGCGACGGGACTGGCGTCCTTCACTTTTTTCGCGGCGACCTGAGGCACGAGTGCGGCATCGGCCTGCAACTCGCCGTCAATGGCGAGGCCCGGCGCGCGAGCGCGGACGAGCGCCAGCGCGTGGGTCACCTTCTCGACGCGGGCGTGTTGTGCGCTCCCTTTGGTGGAGAACGAGAGCAGCGCGACGCGCGGCTCCTCGCGCAGAAGCACACGGCAGCTTTCCGCCGAGGCAAGCGCGATGTCGGCGAGCGCCTCGGGATCGGGATCGACGTTCACCGCGCAGTCCGCGTAGATGAAGTTCTTTGCGGCCCCACCGTCCCTGCCGGGCACGATCATCAGGAAGAAGCTCGACGGCGTGCGTATGCCGTCCGCAAGGCCCACGGTCATGAGCCCTGCCTCGATCACGCGACCGGTGGTGTTCGCCACACCGGCGATCATCGCCTCCGCGTCGCCGGCCTTGACCATCATCCCGGCGTGAAACAGCGGCCTGCGTACCAGCCGTTCCGCAACTTTGGCGCTCGCGTTCGGCCGGCCCTCCGAATAGAGACCGGCGTACGCTCCGAGCCGGCCGCTTTCCTCCGGGTCGAGCGTGGTGATGCCATCGAGCGACACACCCGCGCGTGCAGCCGCGGCGGCGGTATCCCCCATGGCGCCCAGCACGATGGGGCACGCGATTCCCTCGTCCTTCAACCTTCTTGCGGCCGCGACGACGCGCTCGTCGTGCCCCTCGGGAAAAACCAGGCGCCTGCAAGTTGCACGCGCCTGAGCGACGCATGCGTCAACGATGTCGCTCACAGTGGCGAGGGATGAGGGCGGAGGGATGAGGAAGTAAACCCGGAAACCGCGCTTCAATACAAGACCGCCGCGCGCAGGCCGGAAGAGAGGCTGGCGAGTCGGCGCAGGCGCCGGGGGATTGAGGCTCTCTCCTCATCCCTCATCCCTGGGCCCTCATCCCTTCCCGTTCTGACGGCCAGTCAGAATGGGATGTCGTCGTCCATCTGGTCGAAGGCCCCGCCCTTCTTCGCCTGAGGCTTGGCGCCGCCACTTTCTGCGGCCACGGGCGCGGGCTCACGCGCCATCGGCTCGGAACCGCCGCCGCGCGAACCCAGCATCTTCATGTCGTTGGCGACGATCTCGGTGGTATAGCGGTCCTGGCCCTCCTTGTCCTGCCACTTGCGCGTCTGCAGCCGGCCTTCGATGTAGACCGGACTGCCCTTCTTGAGATATTCGCCGGCGATCTCCGCGAGCCGCCCGAAGAATGCGACGCGATGCCACTCCGTGCGCTCCTGCTTCTCGCCGCTCTTGTCCTTCCACACATCGGTCGTCGCCACGCTGATGTTGGTCACCGCGCCGCCATCGGGAAGATAGCGTGTTTCCGGATCGCGCCCCAGATTGCCTATGAGTATCACTTTGTTGATCGATGCCATGTCAGCCGTCCCGTGCGATTAACCTGCGTACATTCTCGTCGTCAAACCCGGCGCTGTCCACCCTCAACCGCGCGCTTCGTTCACCCGCGGCCACCGACGCTTCGTGCACCCCCGGCAACGCCCTCAACCTTGCGGCGAGACCGTCCGCCTGCTCTGCATCGAGAGGGGAGATCGCGTACTCCCTCGTACTCAGAGCGACGGGTACCGTCATCCCCAGCGTGAGCGCGAGCCAGACCGCGACCAAACCGGCGTTCATCGCCACGACCCCCATCGCGCCCCAACTGCCGTAGACCCAGCCACCCGCAGCCGCGCCGAGAAAGGTGCCGAAAAACTGGATGCTGGTGAAAACACCCAGCGCCACGCCCCTGGCGCCGGCAGGCGCCGTGCGGGACGCCAGCGCTGGCAGCGTCGCTTCGAGCACGTTGAACGCAGCAAAAAACACAAGGAGCGACCCCGCCAACGGCCACACGCTCCCCACGCTCCACGGCAGCGTCACCTGCACTCCCAGCAGGAGCGCCACCGAGGCGATGAAGGCCGTTTTCACCTGGCGGGCTGTTCGGGCCCTGATCAGCACCGGCACCATCAGCACGAAGGACCCGAGCAGGGTCGGCAGATAGACCTTCCAGTGCTCGCTTACGTCGAGCCCGCCACTGCGCAAGGAGAAGGGCACGGCGATGAACAGCGACATCAGCACCGCATGCAGGACGAGAACGCCGAAGTTCTGGCGCGCGAGTTCCCGATTCGTCAGCACCTCCCAGAACCCCGCGGGCTTTTCGTGCCCGTGCCTGCGGGTTGTCTCCGGGACATCGGGCACGATCTCGCGCACCACCACGATCGCTGCTAAGGCCAGCACCCCGGTTAACACGAATATGCCCGGCACCCCGATCAGGTGATCGAGCCACGGCCCGGCCACCAGCGACAACGCGAAGGTGGCGCCGATCGTCGATCCGATCATCGCCATCGCCTTGGCGCGGTGCTCCTCGCGCGTCAGATCGGCCACCATGGCGATGACCGCCGCGGAAATCGCGCCCGCGCCCTGCAGCACGCGCCCGAGTATGACGACGTAGATGTTGCCGGCGGCTGCCGCGATGAAGCTCCCCACGGCGAAGATCGCGAGGCCGGCGTAGATCACGGGCTTGCGCCCATGGCGATCGGACCACCAGCCGAACGGAATCTGCAGCAGCGCCTGGGTGAGCCCGTAAGCGCCAAGCGCGATGCCCACCAGCGTCAGATTTGCGCCCCCGGGAAGTGTTTCGGCGTAGATCGCGAATACCGGAAGAATCAGGAACATGCCCAGCATGCGCAGGCCGAAGATGCCGGCAAGGCTTACGCTGGCGCGCAACTCTTCGGCGCTCATGCGAACGGCGGGGGACATGACGGCGGGAAAACCTGGGAACTGCCTGCGAAGTGAGGTATCTTAGCAGGTTTACGCACGCCGGGACCCGCACAGTGGCCGCACCACCTTCGACAGTACTGAAACTCCATTCCGCCGAGCCGGCATCGCCGGTGCACGACAGCTCAGTGATCCGCATACGCGGTGCGCGCACGCATAATCTGAAGAACATCAGTCTGGACCTGCCGCGCAACCGGCTGGTTGTGATCACGGGGCTCTCGGGGTCAGGCAAATCCTCGCTCGCCTTCGACACGCTCTATGCGGAAGGCCAGCGCCGCTACGTGGAGTCGTTGTCTACTTATGCGCGGCAGTTCCTGCAACTCATGGAAAAACCGGACGTCGACCTGATCGAAGGCCTCTCGCCGGCCATCTCCATCGAGCAGAAGGCGACGAGCCACAATCCGCGCTCGACCGTGGGCACCACCACCGAGATACACGATTACCTGCGGCTGCTCTTTGCCCGCGTCGGCGATCCGCATTGCCCCGAACACAGGGTGGCGCTCGCCGCGCAGTCGGTGTCGCAGATGGTGGACCACGTCCTGCAACTGCCGCTCGACACGCGCCTGATGATCCTCGCACCGCTGGTGGTCGGTCGCAAGGGCGAGCAGGCCAATCTGTTCGACGAGTTGCGCGCACAGGGTTTCACGCGCCTGCGCATAGACGGCGACGTGCACGAGATAGACGAGCTGCCGCGACTCAAGAAGAACATCAAGCATACGGTGGAAGTGGTCGTGGACCGGCTGAAGGTCAGGCCCGAGGTCAAGCAGCGCCTTGCCGAGTCGTTCGAGACCGCGCTGCGGCACGCCGACGGGCGGGTCATTGCGCTGCAGCTCCCAGCGGAACCATCCCTCACCCCTACCTCGTCTCCCGGGGCAAGTGATTCCCGCCGATCCCTCACCCCTAGCCCCTCTCCCAAGAGGGCGGATCCTTCCAGATCCCTCACCCCCGACCGCTCTCCCGGAGCGAGTGAATCCCGCCCAGCCCTCACCCCTAACCCCTCTCCCGGGGGGAGAGGGGAACAAACAGATCGCTTGCGCGATGAGAAAGGGATTGAGCACCTGTTTTCGGCGAAGTTCGCGTGCCCGGCATGCGGTTATTCGCTTCCCGAGCTGGAACCGCGGCTGTTCTCGTTTAATAACCCGATGGGCGCCTGCCCGCGCTGCGACGGCCTCGGAACGATCAGCTTCTTCGACCCGCGCCGCATCGTCGCCTTTCCGGAGCTCTCGCTCGCCTCCGGCGCGATCAAGGGCTGGGATCGCCGCAACCAGTTCTACTTCCAGCTGTTGCAGGGCCTCGCCGCGCATTACGGCTTCGATATCGAGGCGCCGTTCGCGGCGCTGCCCGAGGCGGTGCAGAAGGTCGTGCTGGAGGGTTCGGGACGCGACAGGATTCGTTTCGTCTATGTGGGCGATCGCGGCAACAAGTTCACGCGCGAACACGCGTTCGAGGGCGTCATCCCCAATCTCGAGCGCCGCTACCGCGAAACCGACTCGCTGGTGGTGCGCGAGGAACTCGCGAAGTTTCTCAACACGCAGTCCTGCCCCGAGTGCGGCGGCACGCGCCTGCGGCACGAAGCGCGCAACGTCACCGTTGCCGGGAAAGCCATCTACGAAGTGAGCGCACTGCCGCTCGCGCAGGCCACGCGCTTCTTCGAGAGCGTGAAGCTCACTGGGGCGAAGCAGGCGGTCGCCGAGAAGATCGTGCGCGAGATCCTGAACCGGCTGCAATTTCTCAATGATGTCGGGCTCGACTACCTGTCGCTCGACCGCGCCGCCGACACGCTTTCGGGAGGCGAAGCGCAACGCATCCGGCTCGCGAGTCAGATCGGGTCGGGGCTTACCGGCGTCATGTACGTGCTCGACGAACCCTCCATCGGCCTGCATCCGCGGGACAACGCGCGTCTGCTTGAAACGCTTGCGCGCCTGCGCGACATCGGCAATTCGGTGATCGTCGTCGAGCACGACCGTGAGGCGATCACGAGCGCCGACCACGTCGTGGACATGGGGCTCGGCGCCGGCGAACACGGCGGACGGGTGATCGCCGAGGGCACGCCCCGGGACATCGCCGCGCACGCCGGATCACTCACGGGGCAGTACCTGAGCGGACGCAGGCGCATCGAACTCCCGGCGCTGCGCCATCGCGCAAACCCGGCCCGTCAGGTGGTGATCGGCGGCGCCACCGGAAACAACCTCAAGCATCTCACGGTAAAGCTGCCGGTCGGTCTGCTGGTGTGCATCACCGGTGTTTCAGGGTCCGGGAAGTCCACGCTCGTCATCGACACCCTCTATCACGCTGTCGCGCGCCATATTTATGGCAGCGTAACCGAACCCGCGGCGTTCGAGTCGATCGATGGGTTGGACTGGTTCGACAAGGTGGTGAACGTCGATCAGAGCCCGATCGGCCGCACCCCCCGTTCCAACCCCGCGACCTATACCGGGCTGTTCGCGCCGATCCGGGACCTCTTCTCCGGCGTACCGGCAGCGCGCGAGCGCGGTTACGGTCCCGGAAGGTTTTCGTTCAACGTCAAGGGCGGGCGCTGCGAGTCGTGCCAGGGCGACGGCGTGCTGAAGGTGGAAATGCATTTCCTGCCGGACATCTACGTACCGTGCGACGAGTGTCGCGGGAAACGCTACAACCGCGAAACCCTGGATATCCGGTACAAGGGCAGGAACATCCATGAAGTGCTCCAGATGACGGTGGAGCAGGCGACCGAGTTCTTCGCCGCGGTGCCGGTCGTCGCGCGCAAGCTCCAGACAATGCTTGACGTAGGGCTGGGCTACATCACGCTCGGTCAGAGCGCGACCACGCTCTCGGGCGGCGAGGCGCAGCGCGTGAAGCTCGCGCTGGAACTCTCCAAGCGCGACACCGGCAGGACGCTTTACATCCTCGACGAACCGACGACCGGGCTGCATTTCCATGACATCGACCTGCTGCTGCGCGTGTTGCGCCGGTTGCGAGACCATGGCAACACGGTGGTCGTGATCGAACACAACCTCGACGTGATCAAGACCGCGGACTGGATCATCGACCTCGGTCCCGAAGGCGGCGACGGCGGCGGGCGCGTGATCGCGGAGGGCGCGCCGGAGGACGTGGCAAAGAATAAAGCGAGCCATACGGGCCGCTACCTCAAGGCTGCACTTGCGTGAGAGCGTGAAGTCGTGAGATCGTGAGAGGGGTACAACCCGAGCACGCAATCGCCGGCCACGCCACCTTCGCTCTCCCGCCCTTCCGCTCTCCCGAATTCTTGCCCTCCCGCTCTCCCAATCTCACGGATTCATGAACATGTCCCCGCGCGACCTTCTGCTCGGCAGTTTTCAGGCGGCTTTGTCCGCCGCCGATCCGCTGAAGATCGTGCCCGCGTATGTGCCCAAACCGCCGCAAGGGCGCACGCTGGTGGTGGGAGCCGGGAAAGCTGCAGCCGCGATGGCGCTCGCGGTGGAACAGACCTGGCCGGCCGACGCGCCGCTCGATGGATTGGTCATCACGCGCTATCAGCACGGCCTGTTGACCAACCGCATCACCGTGATCGAAGCGGGTCATCCGGTGCCGGATGAGGCGGGGGAGACGGCGGCAAGAGAGATTTTGCGCCGCGTGAAAGGGCTCACTCCCCACGATCTTCTCCTGGTGCTGCTCTCCGGCGGGGGATCGAGCCTCATGTCGCTGCCGCTTGAGGGCATCGACATGCCTGCGCTCAAGGCCACGACGCGGGAACTGCTGAGCTGCGGCGCGCCCATCCAGGACATGAACACGGTGCGCAAGCACCTGTCCGCGATCCAAGGCGGCAGGCTCGCCGCCGCGTGCCGCGCGCCGCTGCTCGCGCTGATCATTTCCGATGTCACCGGGGACGATCCCACGCACATCGCCTCGGGACCGTGCGCACCCGATCCGACCACCTATCAGGACGCACTCGACATCTTCGGGCGCTTCGAGGTGAGAGCCCCGGACACTGTTATCGCTCACCTGAACCGGGGTGCCAGAGGGGCACTCCCCGAGACGCCAAAGCCCGGGGACAGGATCTTCAGGCACGTTGAGAACCGTGTGATCGCCACGGCGCAACAGTCGCTCGCCGCTGCCGCCGCGTTCTTCGCGAGTCATGACGTGCAGCCGGCGATCCTGGGCGATTCCGTCACCGGAGAGGCACGAGAAGTCGCCAAGGCATACGGCGCGCTCGTACGGCAGGTGATGCTGCGTCGCTCCCCATGGGCGCCGCCCGTGGCGTTAATCTCGGGCGGCGAGTGCACCGTCACGGTGCGTGGCAAGGGCCGTGGCGGGCGCTGCGCCGAGTTTCTGCTCTCCCTCGCAATCAACCTCGGGGGCGCGGAGCGCGTGCACGCTCTTGCCTGCGACACCGACGGCACCGATGGCTCGGAAGACAATGCCGGCGCCATCCTCATCCCCGACGCGCTGCGCCGCGCGGAAAAGAGGAAACTCCGCGCTGATCGATTGCTCCACGACAACGACGCCTACGCCTTCTTCAGCGCGCTCGGCGATCTCGTCGTCACCGGCCCCACCCGCACCAACGTCAACGATTACCGTGCCATCCTGATTCTGTGACACCGCCGCTGCGACCCGCCGCGGCAATTCGCCAAAAGCACGACGACGCCGTCGAGTTTCCATCACCCACTCCGCCAATACACTCCGGCGAAACGTTAAATCTTTCCTCGCCCGCTGACCGAACCGTGACGCAGTTCACGGCAGCGCGACGCGGCGCGCGGCAATCCCGCCCTGGCACGGTGCTTGCGAGTCATCGTATGCCCGGCTAAAGGTGTCGGCACTGCGACATCCGGAACGGGTGATAAAGGAGAACATCATGTCGTACGAGATTGCCCGGAAAGCGTTCGAAGAGATCAAGGACTCGATCAAGCCGCCTGCGCGGGACCCCGTGCACTGGCAATGCGCCCATGGGATGGTGAACCTGGTGACCAGCATCGAAGCCGACATGCAGGACGTGCGCAAACAACTGCAGCATATCCAGTCGTTGGTGATCTCGAACCGCCGCTAGTCGAAAACGTCGACCAGCACCGCGAACGGGAGCGGGGCAACCGTCGCGTTCACCAGAGACGGCTCAGTTCCGGTCCCGCGAATGAGACGCGGAGTGGCACAGTGCATTACGCACTTCATTCCGCACGTTCCCGCCAAGGGAGTATGCTTCAATTTATGAGCTTCGCCATGGCACGCGGCTAAGACCCGGCACACATGAGCCGTTGGGCCGGGTTGCTTCTGGTGTCATTGCTGCTTGCCATTGTGCTCACCGCGGCATTTCGTTTTGTTCAGCACACCGACCACGAGTACGCGTTCTGGGTCGCGATCTTCGGCGCAACTGCGACTCAGCTCGAGGCCCGCTGCGCCGCGTCGAAGTCGCCCGACGTTTGCGCCAGGGCCAGGGAAAGAAGGTCCTTCGCCGACGAGTTTCGGATACACCGTGATGCAGTAATGGCTTGGTGGTGGCCCGCCCTGCTCGCAATGACGCTGGCGTGGTTAGCCGTGGTGTTATCCGCGGCTGCGGTTGCGATCGATGCGTGGCGCCGTCGCAGGCTCCTCCATGACCCGTCCCAGGGGCAGCCGAAGGGCTGACGCGGTCACATGGCGGCGCCCATGAACGCTACGCTTGACGTCCTTGTCATCGGCGGCGGCATCTCGGGGCTTGCCACGGCCTGGTGGCTACAAGGCCGAGGGCATGACGTGGCGCTCATCGAAGCGGCGCAGCGCCCGGGCGGTACCATCGGCAGCGTTCGCCGCGACGGCTGCCTGATCGAAACCGGTCCCAACAGCACCCTGGAAACGACGCCGCTCATCGGACAGTTGCTGGAGGAGGTCCGCATCGCCGGCGAGCGCATCTACGCCAATCCCCGCGCAACAAATCGCTTCGTTCTGCGCAGCGGGCGGATGATTCCGCTGCCGCTCTCGCCGCCGGCATTTCTTGCAACGCCTCTCTTCTCATGGCGCGCCAAGTTCGCGCTCGCGCGCGAGCCGTTCGTGGCGCCCGCCGCCGCGGACGCCGAAGAAACGGTTGCAGAGTTCGTGGTGAGACGGCTCGGAACCGAGTTTCTCGATTACGCCATCAACCCTTTCGTCGCGGGCGTGTATGCGGGCGACCCGGCGCACCTGAGCGTGCGCGCGGCGTTCCCGCGGCTGTTCGAGCTGGAGCAGCAGTACGGCGGCCTGATTCGAGGGCAGATTCTCGGCGCGCGGGAGCGCAGGCGCAAGCGCGAAAAGTCCAGGCAGGCGGCGCCGATGCTCTCGTTCCGCGACGGCATGCAGACACTCACCGACGCCATCGCGAGACGCCTGAAGCGCCTCGAACTGAATACGGCGGCGGGCACCCTCGCGCGCCATGACGGCACCGGGTGGATTGTGACGGCTGACACCCCTGGCGGTGCCATTGAATACCACGCCCGCGCGGTGATCGTTGCCGCTCCTGCGGACTCGGCAGCGCGGCTCGTGCGCCCTCTCGCGCCGGCTGCCGCGGATGCGCTCGATTCCATACCTTATCCGCCGGTTGCCGCAGCAGTGGCCGCTTACGACCGCGCGGAGATCAGGCACGCCCTCGATGGTTTTGGCTTCCTCGTGCCGGCCAAGGAACATCGCCGCATCTTGGGGACAATCTTTTCAAGCACGCTGTTCGAAAACCGCGCGCCGGACGGGATCGCCCTGCTCTCCACTTTCGTCGGCGGCATGCGTCAGCCCGGCCTCGCGCTTGGCGACGAGGAAGCCATCACCGGCCTGGTGCAGGAAGAACTCGCGGACATCCTTGGCGCGCCGCGGCGCGCACGCTGGGTGCACGTGACACACTGGCGGCGCGCGATCCCGCAATACACGCTCGGCCACCTCGAGCGCATCGCGAAGGTGGAGGCCGCCGAGCGCGAACTGCCGGGTCTTTTTTTCTGCGCCAACTACCGCGGCGGAATCTCGGTAGCCGACTGCATCAGGTCAGGATTCGCGATGGCGGATCGGGTGGCTGCCGCGCTCGATGCGCGCCACCCTGCGGCCGCGGCACGGCCGACAGGATAAGACGTACGCTACCGCGCCCGCATTCTAGGCGACGTTCTTCCAGTAATCGTCCACCCGCGCCTGGATCTGCGCAATCAGACTCTCGTTGCGGTCGGGGGCAAACAGGTGCGCGAATCGCCCCTGCGTGGCGAGATACTCCTGGACCGGCGCGCGCGGATGGGGAATCCGCGTGTGCGTCACCTTGCCGTCGATGAATTCCTTGAGTGGCCACACGCCGCTGCGCACCGCCAGCCGCCCGATCTCGACCGAGTGCTGGGGATCGTAGTCCCACCCCGTGGGGCAGGGTGCGAGCGCCAGAATCAGCCGCGGCCCCTTGAGTTTGGCGGCACGCTCAATCTTGCGCGCGAGATCGAGCGGCTCCGCGCCAATCACGGTGGCGGCGTAGGCTGGCCGGTGAGCGACCCAGATCGCGAACAGGTCCTTCTTCTCCCCCTCGTAGCCATGCGCGCCCGGGCTGGTCGGCGTCAGCGCGCCGTGCGGTGTTGCGCCCGAGTACTGCTGTCCGGTATTGCCGTAACCCTCGTTGTCGTAGCAGATGTAGAGAAAGTCGAGATTACGCTCGATGGCAGCCGAGGTGGCGGACAGACCCATGCCGTAGGCGGCTCCGTCGCCGGTCAGCACGATCGTGGCGAGATCTTCCTCCGCCGTGATGCTGCCCTTCGCCCGCAGGATATCGAGCGCATCACGCACGCCCTGCGCGCCGGCGGGCGCCGATGCCATGGAAGTATAGAGCCACGATCCCCGGAACGGCGTGAACGGGTAGCTCGCGAGCAGCGTCATGCAGCCGGCCGCGTTGACGAAAACGGTCTTCCGGCCGAGCACATCGCAGATCTCATGCAGCGCCTCGAGCCCACCGCAGCCGGCGCACATCGCGGTGCCGGCACCAAGCAGGTGCGTGGAAGGCAGATCCTTCATCCTTCTGATCGATCACCGCGACCGCCCGCTTCCCGGCAAGCGCGTGCCGCAGTGCATCCGCGGGGTACGGCCGCAGCAGCCGCGGGCGCACCAGCCCCACCTTGAGACCCGAATCGCGCTGGCGGTCGATCGCATCCTTCGCCTTGGTCGCGAACGAACCGATCATGAAGTAGACAATCTCTGCATCCTCGCAGCGGTAGGTCTCCACGGCGGGATGGCGGCGGCCGAACAGCACTGCGAATTCGCGCGCGCTCTCCTCATACACGGGCAACGCCTGCATGACCGCCCGGTGCAACTCGTAGCGGAAATAGGAATACGGTGCCCCGCCCAGCACGGCGACCGCCTGGCTGATCGGCTTGCTCTGTTCGATGACGCGCACATGGCGCATAATGTCGTGACGATCCTGGCAGCCATTCGTGGCATCATTGCCTGCGGCTGCGATCACAAAAGCACACCTCAGGCTGAAGACTCGCGGCTGGCAATGTCCCCCCCGCACACCCCGAAGCAGAATCATCTTCTTGCCGCCCTGCCTGCTGCAGACTACGAGCGCCTGCTGCCTCATCTGGAACGGGTGTCGTTGCCGCTGGGCTGGGTCGTCTACGAAGCCGGCGGCGCGCAGGGCTACGTCTATTTTCCGACCACCAGCATCGTATCCCTGCTCTACGTACTGGAAGACGGGGCATCGGCCGAGATCGCCGTCACCGGCAACGACGGGCTGGTCGGCATCGCGTTGTTCATGGGCGGCGAAACCACGCCGAGCCGGGCAGTGGTGCAATGCGCCGGCTACGGTTACCGGCTCAGGGCGTCTGTTCTCAAGAGGGAATTTGAACGCGGTGGCCCGTTGCAACTGCTGCTGTTGCGATACACGCAGGCGTTGATAACGCAGATGTCGCAAACCGCGGTCTGCAACCGGCATCCTTCGGTGGAACAGCAGCTTTGCCGCTGGCTGTTGCTGAGCCTGGATCGTGTGCGGTCTAATGAACTCGCCATGACGCAGGAGTTGATCGCGAACATGCTGGGCGTGCGCCGCGAAGGCGTCACGGAGGCCGCGGGGAAGCTGCAGAAGGCGGGATTGATTCATTACAGCCGCGGGCAGATCACTGTCCTTGACCGCCCGCAGCTGGAAGCGCATGTCTGCGAATGCTACGCCGTGGTGAAGAGGGAATACGCCCGCCTTCTTGGCGGCGCCGACTCAAGGTAACCCGAATACGTCTCTCGCTCGCCTCGACGGGGTTATGTGCGCTGGCGCACAGACAGCGTGTCACGGAGGAGGATAATTTGAGAGGATTTTGAACGCGTTACGCAACGAAAGGAACTGACATGCAGTGGTGGGGTTATAGCAAGGAACACGGGTGGGTGGTACTGGACCGAAGCATTCCGCGAAACATGCCGGGAATCAAGGAGGATCTCCTGTTTCTTCGCTGCAGGGATGCGACGACTTTCATCGAGAAGCGGGAGAAGTGGAGCCGTCCTCACTACACGTTCGCCCCGGTTTACCTGAAGGGGCTGACACCTGCAGACGCGGTTGACGCGGCAGCCGAGCTTGAAACGTTCAAGGCTCTGTGGCCCGATTTCCACCGTGAGGTCCAGCGCGTGCACCAGGAGGCCGTAGACCGAATCGAGGCGCTACGCATCGAGGAAGAAAAGAAGGCGAAGCAGGCCGCGCGCGACAGGAAGAAACAGGCCACCGCGGCCGGGCTCTGATCGCTTGCAGCCTTCTGCCGCAAACCGCCTGCTGTCCGCCTTGCCGCGGCAAGACAATAAGCGTGTGCTCGCGGCCTGCGAGCGTGTCGAACTGACCTTCGCCGATGTGCTCAGTGAACCCGGGGACCGCATCCGGCATGTCTACTTCCCCAGCGAGGCCTTTGTGTCCCTGGCGGCCCCGGCCGACGACCGCGGACGTCTGGAAGTGGGGTTGATCGGCAACGAAGGCATGCTTGGGATTCCCTTGGTACTGGGTATCGACATTTCGCCGTTGCGCGCTTTGGTACGGGGTTCAGGCACAGCGTTGCGCATGGACGCCGCTTCGTTCGGCCGCGAGCTCGGCCGCAGCCCCACTCTGCAACGCGGGCTCAACCGTTACCTTTATGCGCTGATGGCGCAATTCGCGCAGACCGTCGCATGTACGCGCTTCCACACGCTGGATGCGCGCCTCGCGCGCTGGCTGCTCATGACCCACGACCGCGCGCATGCGGACGAGTTTCACCTCACACACGAATTTCTTGCCGAGATGCTCGGGGTACGCCGGGTCGGCGTCACCAAGGCTGCGGGGGCGCTGCAGCGAAAGAAACTCATCAGCTACAAACGCGGCTGCATCACGATCGTTGATCGCGGTGGCCTGGAAGCGCTGTCTTGCGGATGCTATCGGGCCATGCAGGCGACCTACGCCCGCATGCTGCCCTGAGCACATCGACCCGCCCGGACCGTCTGTTCGATAGCGTACAGACGGAAACGGTGCTCCAGCGCAAGATGTGCGGGCAAATTGCGGAAACACCATCCGCGTCGTCGAAAATCACTCTGAGGCGTAACACATGAACATTGTCATCTGGGTCCTGGCCGGCGCCGCGATCGGCTGGGTCGGCTATGCGGGCATGCACGTCAATTCGGAGCGCGGCCTTTTTATCTCCGTCGTCATCGGCATTACAGGGGGATTCTTCGGCGGGAACGTGCTCGCGCCGATGTTCGGCACGGCACCGGCGGATCCGAGCGCCTTCAGCCTGCTCGCGTTTCTTGCAGCCGTGGCGAGCGCCGTGGGATGCGTGACTCTCACCGATATGATCTACGAGCGCTACGGCGTGTAAGCCGGCGTGAACAAGGAAAGCCAGGCATCCGGTTCGGCGGCAACAGCGATCGAAATGCTGTCAGCCGCCGGCTTCCAGGACGAACTGCGGCGCGTCACACACTTTCGTCCGCAAAGCGTGAGCGCGGATCCGCTGGCCGAAGCAGTGAAGATCATCGAGCAGAACCCGGCCTTTGCGCAATCGCGGCTGCTCACCCGGACGCTGGCGGCACTGGCGCACCAACAGGGCGAGTTCCGGCGCGCCGAGATCGCTGCCTTCGACGCGAAAATGCACGCCATTGTGCTGGCCCTGATGGACGCCGG
>Ga0155935_1064_pt1 | contig 15390 bp, 14 predicted proteins | sample RifCSPlowO2_02_FD_107589 | JGI IMG/M metagenome (GOLD analysis project Ga0155935, IMG submission 107589) | Betaproteobacteria bacterium RIFCSPLOWO2_02_64_14
CCAATGCGCTGTGCGGCCTCGGATTCAGCCTCGCGTGGCCGTTCGTGCCGCTGATGGTGCGCGGGCTGGGCGTGCACGAGAACCTCGAAACGTGGGTGGGCTACATGCTGCTGGTGTTCTACCTCATCAGCTTCGTAGTCAATCCCCTCTGGGGCGGCATCGCCGATCACTACGGCAGGAAGCTCATGGTGCTGCGGGCCATGCTGGGCATGGGTTTCGCGATGATGCTGGTGCCGTTCGCGCAGACGCCGATCTGGTTTGCGAGCGCCTTCATGCTGATCGGCGTTTTCAACGGCTTCACTCCGGCGGGCGTCGCGCTGCTGATGGCCAACACGCCGCCCTCGCGCATCGGCAGCGTGGTGTCGCTCGCGCAGACCGGCGGGCTCGCGGGACACGCACTGGGCCCTGCCGTCGGCGCCGTGCTGGCGGCATTGATCGACCGGCAGCACTGGCTGTTCTGGATCAGCGGCGGGCTGATGCTGAGCGGCGGCACACTGGTCGCGCTCTTCGTGCAGGAGGTGAAGCAACTCGCGCCCGGCCCCTGGCGCCCACAGTGGGTGGGGAGCCTGCGCGAGCTGCTGGCGGTGCCGCGCATGGGGCCGCTGTTCCTGCTCGCCTTCGCGTTCTCGGTCATGTGGTACGGCAGTGTGACCAATATCAGCGTCTTCGTGCTGCAACTGCTGGCGGTGCAGTCCGTCGACGCCGGCGCGGAGGCGTTCTGGGTGGGCGCGGCGGCGATGGGACTTGCGCTCTCCACGCTGATCGCGATGCCGCTCTGGGGACGCGTGCTGGACCGCATCGGGCCCACGCGCGTGCTCGCGTTCGCCGCCGCCGCTACCGTCGTCACCCATCTGCCGCTGCTGGTGTTGCAGACGCCGCTGCAACTGGTGCTGGCGCGGGTGGCGTTCGGTCTCACCGCAGCGGGGATGCAGGCGGCCATCTTCCAGCTATTGAGGATGCATGCGCTGCCGGGCATGGACGCCCGGGCGATATCGTACGCGACCGCGTTCCAGTTTTTCGGGATGGGCGTGGCGCCGTTTGCCGCGGGCCTGATCGGTCCCGTGCTGGGCATGCGCGCCTACTTTGCGGTGACGATCGTGCTCATGCTGGGCGGGCTGGTGTTGTGGCGCAAGGGGAAAGGCGGCAAGATAAAGGATGAAGGATGAAGGCGGAAGGATGAAGAAGAGGCACAGGGCGGGAGGTCGTGAACGGAATCCGAGCCACGCGCAGGCTCTCCTGCATCGAGCCCGAGCACATTCCTGCGGCTGTTTGTTTGAGATCTCTGCCGATGGCCACGAGCGTCTTGATAGAATGCCGATGTAGCACGGCTGAAAGGGTTATCCAAGAGCAAACCTGAGGAGAATTGAGATGCGTACCGAGAAACTGTTAGTTGCGACCGCCATCGCGGCGGTGTTGGGGGCAGCGGCGGCGCACGCCGCGCAGCCCGCGTATCCGGACCGGCCGATCCGGCTTATCATCGGCAGTGCACCCGGTTCGGGCCCCGATATCATCGCCCAGCTCGTGGCTGAACGGTTGTACAAGGAGTGGGGCCAGCGCATCGTCGTGGATGCCCGGGTGGGTGTTGCCGGCATCATCAGCGCGGAGCAGGCGTTGCGCGCGAACGCCGACGGCTACACCTGGATGATGCTGACCTCGCAGTTGTTCGTCGCGACCTCGGTCTATCCCAATCTCAAGTTCGACCTGGACAAGGATTTCGTATCGATCGCCCTCATCGGGACGGTGCCGTTCGTCCAGATGGTCAACCCGAAGGTGCCCGTGAAGTCGATCCCGGAACTGATCGCGCTGGCGAAGAAGTCGCCCGGCAAGCTCCGCTACGGGTCGGCCGGTGCCGGCGCGTCCGAGCATCTTAGCGGCGTCTTGTTCAACCGGCTGACCGGCACCGACATGCTGCACGTGCCGTACAAAGGCATCCCGCAGGCCATCATCGACACGATCGCGAACGAAGTGCAGCTCACCTACGCGGTGTACCCCGCCGCCTTTCCCCATGTCCAGGGCGGAAGGTTGCGGGCGCTCGGCGTCACCACGCCAAAACGCTCGCCGGCACTCCCCGATGTCCCGGCGATTGCCGAAGCCGTTCCCGGCTACGCGATGTTCGGCTGGTACAGCCTGGTTGCTCCCCGCGGCACACCGGTCCCGGTGCTGTCCAAAGTAAGCGCCGCGGTGATCAAGGCGGCCAAGGAGCCCGCAGTCGGCGAGCGGCTCAAGACTCTGGGAATCGAAATCGTCGGCGGCGGGCGCGGGGAACTCGATGCGTTCCGCCGCAACGAGAGGAAGCGGATCACCGAACTCGTCAAAGCCACCGGCGTGAAGATTCAGTAATCCGCGCGTTACGATCCGTTGACGAACGCCCGCGGCGCCATACCGAGCGAGCGGCGGAACATGGACCGACGATTGCAACTCAAGCAAACTCCGCCCCCATGACTACGCTCGCTGAAACCGCGCCCCTCCCCCGCGGGTTTCCCCGCGTCGTGACTTTTTTGCTCAACGTCGCGCACGGCGTCGATCACATGTTCCTGCTGATCTTCGCGACGGCAGTCATCGCGATCGCGCACGAGTTCGGCTATTCGAGCTGGGAGGACCTCATGCCCTACGGCGTGGGCGCTTTCTTCCTGTTCGGACTCGGCGCACTGCCGGCAGGACATCTCGGCGACCTGTGGGGCCGGCGCATCATGATGATCATCTTCTTCATCGGCATCGGCGCCGCCGCGCTCCTGACCGCTCTCACCCAGAACGCATGGCAGCTCGCGCTGGCGCTCACGCTCCTCGGCGCCTTCGCGGCGATCTACCACCCGGTAGGCATCCCGATGCTGGTGCAGCACGCCCACAACCCCGGCGCGGTTATCGGCCTCAACGGGTTTGCAGGCAATCTCGGCATCGCGGTCGCCGCGCTCGTGACCGGGTTACTCGTCAAGTGGCTGGGCTGGCGGGCGGCCTTCGCCGTGCCCGGCATACTCACGATCGTGTGCGGGATCGTGTTCGCGATAACGTGCCCGAAAGAGGCCGAAGCGCCTTCCAGACGCAAGGGCGGCAAGGCCAAGGTCGTGCTCTCGCCCGCGATGCTGGTGCGCGCGTTCACAGTGATGACGGCCGCGGCGGTGACAGGCAACCTCATCTTCAACTTCACGACGAACGGCAACTCGCAGCTTATGTCCGAAGCCTTCCGGGGCGTGCTGGAAGATCCCGCGGTGCTGGGTGCGTTGCTCGCGCTGATCTACACGATCGCCTCGTTCGCGCAGCTCGTGGTCGGCAATCTCATCGACCGCATGCCGTTCAAGCCGCTGCAACTGTGGATAACGGTCGCCCAGGTCCCGCTTCTGATCCTCGCCGCGCATACCCAGGCATGGTGGCTGTTCTTCGCGTTGTTGCTGGTGATGATATTCGTCTTCGGCTCGATCCCGTTCACCGACGCGATGATCGTGCGCTACGTCGACGACCGGCTGCGTTCCCGGATCGCGGGCATGCGCCTGACGGTGGGAATGGGCGTCAGTTCGCTCGCGGTCTGGCTGCTCGGGCCGCTGGTGAAAGGGATGGGATTTTCCGCCCTGCTGTGGATCATGGCCGGCATCGCCGCCTTGCGAGCCGCGATCGTGCTGTTCCTGCCCGACGAGCCGGCGACCGCGGAACCCGCGCGCGCATAACGCGGCTCAAAAAGTTATATCATTGCGCCTCGCATGAACGGTGCGCCGGGGCGGTCGCGGCGCGCGCCGAGCGATAATTCGCACCTCACATACGGGAATCGTGATGACCAAGAATGGCTGGGGACTCGTCGGCACCGGCAGGATCGCCGACGATCGCATACTGCCCGGGATCAACGCCCACGCGGGCAACAGGCTCGTGGCGATCGTGAGCCGCGACCAGGGGCGCGCGGACACCTTTGCGAAGAAGTTCGGCGCGCAGCACGCCTACACGAGCTTTGATGAGATGCTGCGCAACCCCGAGGTGACGGTGGTAGCCATCCACACGCCGAATGCGCAGCACGCCGATCAGGCCGTCGCGGCCGCCCGGGCCGGAAAGCACGTGTTCTGCGACAAGCCGATGGCGACCAGCGTCGCCGACGCCGAACGCATCGTCCGTGAATGCGAAAGAGCGGGCGTCAAGCTCGGCATCAATTTTCACAACCGCTTCATGCCCTGCTTCGTCGAAACGCGGCGCATCCTGGAAAGCGGCGAGATCGGCGAGGTGCAGCTCGTCCAGCTCGAGGCGAGTCCCGGCGCGCGCCCCGGCGCGAGGCTCGCGACCTGGCGCGTCGATCCCGTTCTCGCGGGCCTGGGCACGACCTACAGCATAGGCGTGCACGTCTACGACATCCTGCGTTACCTGCTGGCGTCGGAGATCACGATGGTGTCGGCTTTCTTCGATACGCCGTACGGCGTCATGGAGGAGACCAACATGTCTCTGTTCCGTTTCGCGAACGGCGTCCTCGCCCAGTTGAGCGTGCACGAGAAATCGCCGTTTCCCCACAACGATTTCGTCATCTACGGCAGCAAGGGCCGCATCGTCGGCAGGGGGCTCACGCGCAGCCGCGCGGGCGGAGAGTTGCAGGTGATGACGGTGGACGGCAAGACGCGCAGCACGGAGTTCCCGGCCACCAATGCGCACGGGGCGTGCGTGGCGGCATTCAGCGACGCGCTTCTCGACGGGCGCGACCCCGTGCCCTCCGGCATCGACGGCCTGCGCAGCGTGCAGGTCACCGACGCCATGGCGCGCTCGGCGTGGGGCGGCGTGCACGTGAGGCTTGCTTATTAGAGGCTTGGCGCGCCACACTGGATGAAACCGGGCACTAGCGCACGATCCTGACGATCGCTTAACGTATTGCGCATTGAAACCCGCGCTGGCATGTTGCTCGTAACGTAGGGTGACGCTTTTTGGCCCGTCCTCTCCAATGTCTGACTAGCTGGCTGCCGACGCGTCAATGCCGGGTACGAACCCGGACCGAAATACGCGAACGACAGATGCGGGCGTAAGGACACGAGCAAGCGTGGACGGCGCGGGTGGTGAATGAACGCGGCTGTAGCCACTGAACGACCACCGCAGAAGGCCGTGGCGCCAGACAAGAAGCGCGTCTTTACCGAACTCGATGAAGGTGCCGGGCGGAAGGTCGGCGAGCGGCGCGTCGAAGGTGACCTTGCCGCCCCCGCGCAGCGCGCGCTCCGCATGCATGACTTTGTCGATCTCCGCGATCGGCGGATTGACCGACCGAATCAGACCGGGATTGGCCTTCACCCAGGCAGTCTTGAACTCGTTGTATCTCTCCCTGCGACACTCGGCACACGGCCGATGACCGGCAGAGAACGCCGTTGCCTCGTCGAGGAAGAACAGCTCGCTGTAGCTGCTCGCGCTGAACACCTGACGCTTTCTGCCCCCGAACTCCAACCGGCAGGTCACCCAAGCTGCGGACGACTCTTTCGGTGAAGACGATGGGGTTCAGCGCCATAACGAAGGCCCGCGCCTCCGGGTTCGAGTGCGCTCAGGCACTCAGCGACACGGTTGCCTGAATGCTGTCGTAGGGGGCGCGGATGCCGTTCTCATCCCGCACGATCAATCCCGCTTGAACGAGGGCAGACACATCTGCATGGACCCGTTTGTAGTCGCAGCCCAGGGTCTTGGCGAGTTCGGATACGCTACTCGCAGGATGACCGCGAACGTGCTTGAGCAGGGCGAGGCGCTTGGGAGAAAGCGTCGCCATCATGGTTTCGAGGTCGAAAAAGGTGAGGTGGGTTTCCCGGACCTTTTTCCCGCGCTCCGACCGCCGCCAGGCATCGACAAAGCGTTTCCCCATCTCTTCGACCGAACCAACATGAAGTCGGACCGTCTGTTTCATCGTGCACCCCGCTCTCGTTTCACATCGGACAGGAAATCGGCGATCACGGCTTCTACACTGGAAAATCGATGGGCGTGACCCGCACACCAGTGGCGGCGTTGGGAAATTGGCCGGCGTGCAGGCAGAGCGTGTCGAGGGAGAACTTGTGATCGGGCACGGTTATCGCCTGGACTGCCTGAACGGCGGCTTCTTCACCGCCCTTCGCGCCTTCACTCGATACTCCCGTAGGCGCTGGCGAGCGGCAGGAACAAAAGGCGATTGAATGGTGAGCGCGCCGTCGATCACTTGACCATGTTGCATGTCTTCGGAATATAGGATGACCGAGCCAGTCATTCGGGCGCCGGCAATGATCAGGCTGTCGTAGAAGCCGTAGCGGTATTGCTCCCGAAGCCGAAGCGCGGCGACGATGAGTTCCGGCGTCACTGGATGTACTTCGCATGCGTCACAAACTTCATGCACCACGGCTCGCGCGTTAGTGGTCGGCAACAGGAACTTTTTCGTCAGAATATGCGCAAGCTCACCTAATACCTGTGTCGTCACGCAAGCTGTACCATTCCCGACCGCCGACATCGCAGCCGTCCTCTTGGCGGATTCGTCACCCGAGTAAAGATAGACGAGTACATTTGTGTCGATGAATACCCTATCGTTCGTTGGCTTCATCGCGATCGAATTTGAAATTTTTGGTGTCGATTACTGCAGCGCCCCATTCTATTTTCTTCCTGGGCTTGCTGAGCCGCTCGTACTGCTCCGTCGAAATCAGCACCGCCACGGGCTTGCCGCGCCGCGTGAGCCGCACGGCGTGGCCCTGCTCTGCTTCATGCACCAAACCGGACAAATTGTTCTTCGCTTCCGCGATCGAGTAAGCGTCGTTCATGGTTGATTCCGTTGATATAGCCATTTAGATGGCCATCTTAGCATTCCGACGCGGCACCAGCAATCGCTGCCAGGCATCTCACCACGGTAAATTTGTTCTGCCCTGCAATCAAGGCAAGCGCGGCCGAGTCGAGTTATTGGGCATGCGGAGGTAGCGCCGGGGTAGGCCAGAGCGCCCTTGCGCGCGAGGCCGTGACATGGGCGCGCGGGATCAAAGGTCGGCCTCTGCGGTCACGACCTTTTCCAGCGACGTGACCTGAAAGCCGGTTTCGGCGGCGCAGCGCTCCAGATATTGCGGGGGAGCGCGGGCGCTGCCGCGCGATGCGCGCAAGAACGCGCTCGGGCACGGCCAAGTTCTGCCGGAAGCGCCAGGACTATCATATTTGCATCACTTATGCTATTCTGCGTCGCAAAATGGAATCAACAGAGCGATATTTCAAAGTTCCTACCGATCACTTTTTCCTGCTCGGCCCGCGTGGCACGGGCAAGACGTGGTTGACGCAGAGGTGTTTTCCGGACGCCCTCCGGGTAGACCTGCTTGAGCCGGAGACCGTGCGTTCGCTATCGGCGCGACCCGAACGTCTGCGGGAGTTGATCGCGGCCAGACCGGAAGTCCGGCAGGTGGTCATCGACGAAGTGCAGAAATTACCGGAACTGCTCCAAGTCGCCCATCTGCTTATCGAGGAAAAGCAGGGCGCGCAGTTCATATTCACCGGTTCGAGCGCCCGCACGCTGCGTCGCGCCGGCGTAAATCTCCTGGGTGGAAGGGCGGCGCAAAAATCACTGCATCCCTTCATGGCTGCCGAGCTCGGCAAACAATTCAGACTGGAGGACGCATTGCGCCTCGGCATGCTGCCCATCGTCCGCAGTGCCAAGGTCCCAGAGGAAATCCTGCGCGCGTACAACGGCCTCTACTTGCGGGAAGAAGTGCAGATGGAAGGCTTGGTGCGCAATGTCGGAAGTTTTTCGCGCTTTCTCGAAGCCATCAGTTTTTCGCAGGCGGCCGTGCTCAACCTGGCCAGTGTCGCCCGCGAGTGCCACGTAAACCACAAGACGGTGGAAGGTTATCTGGAAATCCTGGAGGACTTGCTGCTGGCATTCCGGGTGCCGGTTTTCACCCGGCGGGCGAAACGCAAACTGGCGGCACACCCGAAGTTTTTCTTTTTCGATGCCGGCGTCTTCCGCGCCAACCGTCCGGCAGGCCCGCTGGATGCTCCGTCGGAGATTGATGGCGCCGCGCTGGAGGGTCTCGTGGCCCAGCACCTTCGGGCCTGGTGCGACTATTCCGACGGCAACCACCGGTTGCACTACTGGCAGACGCGCTCGAAAGTGGAAGTGGATTTCGTGGTCTACGGCCAAGGCGGCCTGCACGCGCTGGAAGTGAAAAACACCGCACAGGTGCGGCCGGAACATCTGCGCGGGCTCAAGAGCTTTGGCGAAGATTTTCCGGAAAGCCGCCGCTGGCTGCTGTATCGCGGGCGGGAGCGGTTCTTGCGCGATGGGATCCTGTGCGTGCCTTGCGAGCAGTTCTTGCTCGAGCTGAAACCGAATCACTTTCCATCGTGACCGTCTTGCAGACGAGGAACGCCGGCGTCTCGGTCTCGGCAGCGCGCCACTTCCCGATCTCGCCGAACTGCTGGAGACGCAAGGGGTGCGTACCGGCGTCGTGAAGTTGCCGGAGGACGTCTCCGGCTTGACGCTGAGCGACCGCAACATCGGGCTCTTCGTGGTCGGCAACCGCGCGCATCATCACCTCCGCCGGCGCTTTTCGTTCGCACACGAGTACGCCCATGTCGTAGTGGACCGCGATCGCGCAGGGCTCGTGAGCCGGACGACGGACCGCGACGATCTCGTCGAGGTCCGGGCGAACGCATTCGCGGCGGGCTTTCTGATGCCTGAGGAAGGCGTGCGGCAGTTCATCGCCGGGCTTGGCAAGGGGAAACCGAGCCGCGCGTATGCCGAGGTGTTCGACGAAGCGGGAAGCGTGAACGTAGAGGGCCGGAGCGGACCCGGAACCCAGGCCGTGCAGCTCTACGACGTCGTGCAAATCGCACACCATTTTGAAGACTTGAGTAGAAGAGAGAATTGCCGTGGTTGGGGGTGCAATCTAAACGCGGCATCAGGCCAAGTTCCAACTCTCCCAGTCGCCACGCTTTGGTGGCGCAGCCTACGGCATACTCAGGGGCTCGCCCACCATGCTCCAGTACGGTAAAGCAATCATCAGCACCACCGCGAACGCGATCAGCGTCATCCACACGCCGAAGCGGAAGATCTCCGGCGCAGTGAGATAACCGCGCTCGTACACGACGAGCGACGAGGCGCTCTGCGCCGGGTAATACAGCACCGCGTCGCCGCCTATCATCACCGCGAGTCCGCAGATCATCGGGTTCACCCCCGCGGCCGCCCCGATCGACATGGCGATCGGGATGGTGGTCGCCAGGAACCCCGTGATATTGGGGATCAGCAGGCGCGCCGGCACCGAAGCGACGAGCAGGATCGCGATGACCAGGACGGGCTGGTCGCGAAACTGCGGCACCGCCTGCACGATGAGCTGGGCGATCCACGCGCTGGCCCCGCTCGCTGTGAGCGCGCGCGCAAGCGAAAGCGAGGACGCGAGCACGAAAAAATTGGTCCAGCCGATCTCGCGCTCGAACTCGCTCCACGTCAGCACGCCGACCCGCGGCATGAGAAGGAAGATCCACGCGAGCAGCGCCGGCACCACCGGGTGCCAATGGTGCACGGCGTCGGTCAGCCACAGCAGCGAGGCGCAGACCGTGATGACGACCGTGCGCGTTTCCCTGCCGGACAGGGGCCGCGCTTCTTCGGCAGGCAGCGGCGGCAATCTCAGGTTGAACCCGCGCCGGTACAGCAGGTAGATCAGCGTGGAACCGATCGTCAGCAGCGCCAGATACGGCACGCTCATGAGGAGCAGCCACTGGCTCCAGTAAATGCCGCCGATCAGCGCCGCCGCTACGACCGGCGTGATGCCGCCGGTCAGCAGAACGGTGGAGGCAAGCCGATTGATGGAATTGAGCGCCATCATGATCGCCCGCGCCAGGGGCGCGCGGCGCGGCACCTGCCCGAGTTCCAGCGCCTGCTCGTAGACATGCACGAGGATGCCGGTGCGGGTCGTCGCGGAGGGAAGGACAAACGTCAGCAGCGGGAAGGCGAGCAGCAGTTGCAGATATAGCGAGCGGGCGCTGCCCCGCGATCGGCGCAGAAAGAAGCGTGCGATCCGCTCGGCCAATCCGCTGCGGGACACCGCGAGGCCGATGGTGAGCACCGCAATCAGAAAATAGGCGACCGGATCAGCGAAGCCCGCCAGCGCTTCGGAGAATCCGGGAACCCCGCCCGAAAGTACCAGCGCGAGAACCAAAACGAGGCTGGTGACCCCGGCCGGCAACGCTTCCGTGCACCACAACCCGATCGCAAGCCCGGCGACCGCGAGCACACGTTTGCCCGGCTCGGGCAGCCCGGCGGGCGCCGGCGCTGCGATCAGCATGGCACAGAGCGCGAGGAGGACCGCGACGGTCCACAATGAGCGCATGCCCGGCGGCCGTTCGCGGGCGGCGGCCTCCGCTTCACGCGGGCCCGTCAAAATGCTACCCGCGTCATGCGCTTGGACTCACCGCAGCTTTGCATGATAATTCGCTCCCCAGGATTGTGTCGGACTTGGTCACGACACAATCCTTACGCAAAACCACCCACAGACAAACGGTACAATTGGAGTCAAAATACATGAATTCGTCCCTGCTCGTGTCCTTATTGACGATCAAAAAAAGTCTTTACACCCCGCCTTGTTGCAAATCTGCGGGCGGTTTCGCATTAGAAGTTTGTCGGGGTTAAGTCCGACAAACTCCTTGGAATGCCGAATTCTATTCGACCAACGTTCAAAGGTGAAAACATGAGCGGAACCGCAGTTGCAGAATCGAAGCCGGCGACAGCGTATGAAACGCTCGCCCTGTATATCGACGGCAAGTTCATCGGGGCGGACGGGCGCAAGACCGAGCCCGTGCTGAATCCCGCGAGCGGCGAGGTGCTCGCGCAGTTGCCGCACGCGACGCGCGAGGATCTCGACCGCGCGCTGGCCGCCGCGCAGCGGGCCTTCACGACCTGGAGCAGGACTTCGCCGTTGGAGCGCTCGGCCGTTCTGCGCAAGGTGGCCGAGCTCGCACGCGCGCGCGCCGACGCCATCGGCCGCAACATCACGCTCGACCAAGGCAAGCCGCTCGCCGAATCCGTCGGCGAAGTGAACGTCTGCGCGGAACATGCCGAGTGGCACGCCGAAGAATGCCGCCGCATCTACGGCCGCGTCATTCCCCCGCGCCGCGCCGACGTGCGCCAAATGGTGCTGCGGGAGCCGGTGGGCGTGTGCGTTGCGTTCACGCCATGGAATTTCCCGTTCAACCAGGCGATCCGCAAGATGGTGGCGGCGCTTGGCAGCGGCTGCACGCTCGTAATCAAGGGACCCGAAACCGCCCCCAGCGCGGTGGTGGCGCTCGCCCGCCTTTTCCACGACGCCGGCTTGCCGGCAGGGTGCCTCAACCTCGTGTGGGGCGTCCCCAGCGAGATTTCTACGTACCTCATCAAGTCGCCCATCGTGCGCAAGGTGTCCTTCACGGGCTCGATTCCCGTCGGCAAGCAGTTGGCGGCGCTGGCGGGCGCGCACATGAAGCGCGGCACGTGGGAACTCGGCGGCCACTCGCCGGTGCTGGTGTTCGACGACGCGAACGTGGAGCAGGCCGCGACCACGCTCGCACGGCTCAAGCTACGCAACGCCGGGCAGGTGTGCGTCTCGCCGTCGCGCTTTTACGTGCAGAGCAAGATCTACGACCGCTTCGCGGCGCGCTTCATCGAAACCATCAAATCGGTCAACGTCGGCAACGGCCTGGAGAAGAGCACGCAAATGGGGCCGCTCGCGCACGCGCGCCGGGTCGACGTGATGGAGGCGTTCGTGGAAGATGCGCGCTCGCACGGCGGTGAAATCGTCTTCGGGGGGGCGCGCATCAAGAGCCCGGGCAATTTCTTCTCGCCGACCGTCATCACCGGCCTGCCGGACAACGCGAAGCTGATGACCGAGGAGCCGTTCGGCCCGATCGCGCCGCTCGTGCCGTTCACCGAGCCGGAAGACGCGGTGCGCCGCGCGAACAGCCTGCCCTACGGCCTGTCATCCTATGTCTTCACCGAGTCGTTGAAGACCGCAACCTACGCGGCGAATGCGCTCGAAGCGGGTATGGTCAACATCAACCACTTCGGCAGCGCGCTCTCCGAGACGCCGTTCGGCGGCGTGAAGGAAAGCGGGATCGGCAGCGAGGGCGGAACGGAAACCTTCGACGGCTACCTGGTCACGAAGTTCGTGACGCACTGCTAGGTTGCGAAAACGAAGAAGGGGCAGACTGACCCCTTTCTCTGCTTTCTTACTCCCTGCGCCACACGCTTGCGAGCCAGGGCTGCTCATCCCGCGGCAGGCCGGCGGGGCGGAAGTAGTGAGCGAGTTCGACGAATCCGGCGGCAGCGAGATAGCCCCGCCACGCCGCAAGATCGTGATAGGCGCCGTAGCGCCCCTGGCTCCACCCTTCCTCGTTCTGCCCGCGCGGATTCGAGCTGAACAGCACGCCGCGCGGCTTCAGTGCGGCGTGCAGCTCGAGCAACACCCGCGGCAGCTCCTGGCTCGGGACGTGGAACAGCGCGGCGTTGGCGAACACGCCGTCGAAGCGGGCGGCGGGCAGATCGAGCTTCAGGAAGTCCTGCTGCCAGACTTCACAGCCGCTCAAGGCGCGCGCCATTCCGGCGAAGGGCTCCGCGCCTTCCAAACCGACTGCGACGTGACCGAGTTCCGAGAACGCTTTCAGGTCGCGGCCCGGTCCGCACCCGAAATCGAGGATCGTGAACGGCGGCGCGCCCTCGATGTGCCGGAGCAGCGCCTCGATGTTCTGGGCCACATCGTGCCCGCGCGTTCCCCGCCAAAAGTCCGCGGCATGCCGCTCGTAGTGCTCCAGCGTGCCCCCGGCAATCGCTTCCAGGTCCTGCGCGTTCAGTTTCACCATAATCCGCGATCGTGGCATGGTTTCATGCGGCCTTGCAATTCGTGACTTTTCTTTCAAATCCCGAGCGTGCGGGTGTACTCCGCCTTTGTGGCGTCTCCGATCAGCTACAAAGGAACAGTACGATAATCAGGCGATTACTGCGCGCGGCTGCATCGACGTCGTCAGCCGACGACGTTCGCGGCACCCGCGCGTCTGGCTCCCTCCTGCATCGGGAATCGATTCGGTACGCTTCTTCCCTCGTGGATCTTGCTTTTTCTGCGTCATTTTCGAAACCTGCGACGTTTGGCACGGATATCGCTTCCACTTTGCGATTTAAGTGAGAGTGCGGCGATTGGCCTGTGTCGGGCGGCCGGAGACGCCGGGCAGATCGACTGACATTTTTTTTGTCACGTGCGGGTCATGTTGCCGCCGTAGCCTGTCGATGACGGCGCGACGCGGGCACCCCCGCCCCGCCGCCCGGGTTGACAGACGTCGAACCGATGTTGAAAGGAGTCACGGTCATGGCTGAACTCAAAGCGGCAGCAATCCGGAACGACCGGTCGCTTCACCCCCTGGCATGGGAAGAAATCAGCGAACCCGGCGCCTACGTGGATCTGGCAACCGGCACGCTCCATCGCGTTTCTCACGAGGCCCTGCACAAGCGCGCTTTGCCTGTGAGCGGTGAGGACGGCAAATTGGAGGAGTCATGGTAACCAAGGCACGGCCCGTCCCCCGGGGACACCATACCGCAACACCGTACCTGGTCGTAAACGACGCCGCGGAGGCGCTCGACTTCTACAAGCGCGCGTTCGGGGCGACGGAAACCATGCGCGTCGAACACGGCGGCAAGGTCGGTCACGCGCAGATCAGGATCGGCAATTCCCGCATCATGGTTTCCGACGAGCACCCGGCAACGGGCCTGCGGGGGCCGCAGTCATTCGGCGGCTCGCCCATGAGAATTTTCCTTTACGTCGCGAATGTCGATTTGTTCGTCGGCAAGGCCGTTGCCATTGGTGCGAAGCTGGAGCAGCCGGTGGACGACAAATTCTACGGCGACCGCTCCGGCAGTTTGAAGGATCCCTTCGGGCACATCTGGCACATCGCGACCCACAAGGAAGACGTCCCCGCCGACGAGATTCAGCAGCGCGCCAACGCCCTGATGGGCTAGCCCGGTCGCACGGATCAGCGGGCCGGGAAGAAGCGAAAGCCGGCCGCGGGGTAAGGCGAATCGCGCGACACGACATCACCGGCGTAGGAAATCAGCGTGGGCAGCTTCGCCGCTGCTTCTGCCGGATCCAGCCCGCGATTGAGCATCAGGTCAAGATAGGTGAACTCCAGCAGCGCGCTCGCGCCCCAATCGACGCTCGTCGTGTAGCCGGATATGGGATAAGGCTGTCTGGTCAACGCGCGTTCGCCGACGAGGCATGACGAGAAGTGCAGCAGCTTCAGGGTCTCGGCGTAGCGCAGGCTTTCGAGCACGCGCGTGGTGTTGATGACCTCGCCGTGCACGCTCAGGCCCTCGGCGACGCCGTGGCTCGCGATCATCACGATGGCGGGCTCGGGAAGAAAGAGCAGCTCGCGGCACCAGTGCTCGAGGCTTTGCGCGTCGTGAAAGAACCGCTGCCGCACGCGCACGTTAGGCAGCGGCGCGAACACCTCGCGCAACATGTCGCCGAAGGCGTATTCGCTTTCGGCGAGACTGAGCTGCCAATGCGCCTCCAGCACGACGAGCCATGTCAATCCCGGCTCAGGCTGCAGGCGCCTGCCGCTCCAGGGCGACCATTCGGCGCTCTCGGGCGTGCGCCATTCGCCGGCAAAGGCGAGGCCATCATCGCTCAACAGAAAGCGGCCCTCGCCGGAAGCGCTGGGTTCACGGTAGCGGAATTCGAGCCTTCCGTCACGCAACTGCCCTTCGATGACCGACAGGCCCGCGCCTTCGTAGAAACCGTGGATGCGCTCCGCCTCGTGTATCAACCGCACCCGCCCGAAATCACTTTCCCAGACGCCGTCCCAGCCACGCTCGCCCTCCCAGCGCTGGGCGCGGCTCTCGCCGCTCCCCACGTATGTGCCGGCGAATTTCCCGGGACGCAGGAGACGAAACGCTCCCTCCCCGCGCTCGTCCGGCGAGGTATAGGTGAAATTCAGGGTGTCTCCGGTCGCCTCGCCTTCGATGCGGCCTTCGGTGTTGGCGTAGCGATACGTGCCGACAACTTTCTCACCTTGCGGCGCGAGCGTCATCGGGCCGAAGGTCGTGAACCACTCGCCGGTGAAGCCGGAGGGATAAGGGTCACCCGTCACTCGCCACCCGTCAGACTCGACTGACTACACCGGCTCTGCTGGCGCAACCGCTACGCCGCGCACGCCATTCTTCTCGATGAGCCTGGCCACCATGCCGCTCGCTTTGACATCTTCGACAAACGCGCGCAGATACTGCGCGGCGGCAGCGCGCCCCTTGGGCGTGCACACCGCCTGTTGCACGGCGGTGAAGCGGCCGTCGAGTATGCGCGATCCCGGAAGCTTCGCGGCGTCGGCGACAAGCCGCGGCTTGAGTGTCGCGAGCGCTTCCAGCTTGTCGCGCACAAAGGTCTCGAAGGGCGCGTCGGTGCCCTGCACGCGCACCAGTTGGGCGTGCTTCAGGGTGCGCGTGAG
>Ga0155935_1201_pt1 | contig 15307 bp, 17 predicted proteins | sample RifCSPlowO2_02_FD_107589 | JGI IMG/M metagenome (GOLD analysis project Ga0155935, IMG submission 107589) | Betaproteobacteria bacterium RIFCSPLOWO2_02_64_14
AGGAAATCTATTTGACGTTCACTCGCGAGCCGTGAAGCGCCGAGCCTTGCTCCCTCCCCCGCAAGCGGGGGAAGGAAATCTATTTGACGTTCACTCGCGAGCCGTGAAGCGCCGAGCCTTGCTCCCTCCCTTGCGCGTAGCGCGGGGGAGGGCTGGGGAGGGGGCACGCGCCATGGCATCATTGCGGCCCATGACCATCTACATCATCGTCGCGCTCGCATTTCTCACGCACGTGGGCTTCGCGGGCAGCCGCCTGGCGGTGCCGCTGTTCGCGGTGGACCAGGGCGCGTCGCCGTTCGTGGTCGGCACCATCGTGGCGCTCTATGCGATGTTCCCCGCCGTGCTGGCACTGGCCGCCGGCCGCATGATCGATCGCCTCGGTTTCAAGATCCCGCTGCTGTTCGGCACCGGCGGTGTATTCACGGCGTTGGTACTGCCGTGCCTGTGGCCGTCGATGGCGATGCTTTATTTCACGGCGTCGCTTCTCGGGATCGCATTCATGGCGCTCCAGCTTGCGTCACAGACCCTGGCCGGCGCGATCGCGGCCCCGGCCGAGCGCGCGCGCAATTTCAGCCACCTCAGCCTCGGGTTTGCGCTGGCGAACCTGGGCGGCCCGCTGCTCGCGGGCTTCCTCATTGACCGCATCGGTCACGCCTGGACTTTCGGTGCACTCGCCCTGCCGCTCGTTCCGGCGATCGTCGTCTCGGCCCTGGGCTCGCGCTGGATTCCGAACGTGCACGCGAAGGCGGAAGCGGTCGGCGGCGGCATGTTCGATCTGCTGAAGATCAAGGCGCTGCGCGATACCCTGATCGCGAGCGGCATCGTATCGGCGGCGTGGGACGTGTACCAGTTCTTCATGCCGATCTACGGGCGCGCGCTGGGCCTGTCGGCCACCGCGATCGGCGTGGTGATGAGCGCGTTCGCCGTCGCGATCATCCTGGTGCGCATCGTGCTGCCGTTTGCCGTGCGGCGCAGCGGCGAGGCGCGGCTGTTCACCTACGCGATGTTCGTCGCCGGCGCGGCGTTTTGCCTGATTCCTCTGTTTCAGGGCGCGTGGGCGCTCGCGGCCGCATCGTTTCTGCTGGGGGTCGGCTGCGGCGTCGGCCAGCCGCTTTCCATGACCATGGTGTTCAACACCTCGCCCAAGGATCGCGTGGGCGAGGCGACCGGCATGCGCATCACCGTGAACCAGGTGTTGCACTTCGCGATCCCACTGCTCTTCGGCGCGATGGGTTCCGTCGCCGGATTCGCCGCGGTGTTTCTCACCAATGCCGGCTTCCTCGTCGCCGGCGGCTTTGCCAGCCTGCGCAAGCAGGGCAGACGCTGAGATGTTCCATTTTGTAGTAATGTTGCGGAGCAGGAAGTGGGGGGATTCAGGATTTTCGACAAAACGCTTGTTCGAGGAGAAATCATGTTGAAGCCGTATTTCATAGTGTGCGTCGTCTCGGTTGGCCTGACCGGCCTGGGGGTGGGGACGGCATCCAGCCAGGAGTATCCCGGTAAGCCCGTACGCGTCATCACGTCGCCTGCCGGAGGCGGCAACGATTTCGTGGCGCGCCTGGTCGCGCGCGCCTTGTCAGGCTCCCTCGGCCAGCAAGTGATAGTCGACAACCGGCCCACGGTCCTGATCGCGGAGCTCGCGGCGAAAGCGCCGCCGGACGGGTACACGCTGCTTATCACCGGCAGCGCCCACTGGATCGGGCCGCTCGTCGACAAGACTTCGTACGACGCGATCAGGGACTTCGCGCCGATCACCCTGGTCGACAAGGCGCCGAGCACCCTCGTGGTCCACCCGTCGATGCCGGTGAAGTCCGTGCGCCAGCTCATCGCGCTCACCAAGGCGCGACCGGGCGAACTCAACTTCGCCGTCGGCGGGCCCGGTAGCTCGAATTTCATCGGCGCGATCCTGTTTGCCCATATGGCGGAAGTGAAGATCGTGCGCATTCCGTACAAGGGCACCGGGCCGGCCATAACCTCCGTGATGAGCGGCGAGACCCAGGCGATGTTCGCCTCGGCGGGCGGATCAGCGCCGCACGTCAAGTCGGGGCGGCTGCGCGCCCTGGCGGTGGGGAGTGCCAAACCTTCGAAACTCGCACCGGGGCTGCCCACGATCGCTGCCTCGGGCGTGCCAGGCTATGTCTCCGAAACGCTCCACGCGCTCTACGCCCCGGCCAGGACGCCGGCGGCAATCGTCACGCGGATCAACCAGGAGACCGCACGCTACCTCCAATCGGCGGCGGCCAAGGACATCTTTCTCAAAGCCGGAATCGACCCGGAGCCGACCTCGCCCGACGAGCTGACCGCAATCATGAAATCCGAAATCAACAGACTCGGGCCGGTGCTCAAGGCCGCGGGCATCGGCCCCAAGTAGGTGAACAGCGGTTGCCAAACACAGTGAAGGATCGCAAGATCGGCGCGAAGCGCCCGTCCGCGCAACATGCTATGCCGCGCCGTCGAGGAGCCTCCGCCGCGCCGCGCGATATTCGGCGTCGAGCCGATCCACCAGTTGCGCGACCGGCGGTATATCGTCGATATCGCCCACCCCCTGCCCCGCGCCCCAGATTTCCTTCCACGTCTTCGGGCGATCTTCCCGGCTGCGATACAGTCCCGGCGTTTCGTTGACGGGCAGGTTGTCGGGATCCAGTCCCGCATTGCGTATGCTGCCTGCGAGGTAGCTGCCGTGCACGCCGGAAAAGAGGGGCGTGTAGACGATGTCGCCCGAGCTGGACGCGACGATCATCTGCTTGTAGCGCTCCGGCGCCAGCGATTCCCTCGTGGCGATGAAGCGCGTACCGAGATACGCGAGATCGCACCCCATCGCCTCCGCCGCGAGCACGCCCGCGCCGTTGGTGATGGCGCCCGCGAGCACCAGCGGGCCCTTGTGGATACGCCGCAGTTCATTGACCAGTGCGAACGGATTGAGGGTGCCCGCGTGCCCGCCCGCGCCGCCGCATACCGCTATCAGGCCGTCGACGCCGGCTTCCAGCGCTTTTTCCGCGTGCCGCACCTTGATCACGTCGTGAAACACGATGCCGCCGTAATCGTGCACGCGCGGCACCAGCGCCGCGGGCGCGGAGAGCGACGTGATGACGATGGGCACCTTGTGGGCGAGGACGACTTCGAGATCGGCGTCGAGCCGCTGGTTGGCCTTGTTCATGATCAGGTTGACAGCGAACGGAGCGACCTTCCTGGCAGGATGCTCGCGCCGGCATTGCGCAAGCTCGGTCTCGATGCGCGTCAGCCAGCGATCGAGCTCGTCCTGGGGGCGCGCATTGAGTGCGGGAAACGAGCCGATCACGCCAGCCTTGCATTGCTCGATCACGAGGTCGGGACCGGAGACGAGAAACATCGGCGCGCCGAGCACGGGAATCCGCAGACGCTCGCGGAACTGAGGGGAAAGCGGCATTGAAACACCTTGCTTGCACGGAGGGCGACTGCCGCGTTTATATCATGCCCGTGGAGGCCGGTGGCTCAATTTTCCGGAACGCCGCGCCGCTGTGATATCTTCCGCACGGACCGATCGTTGAAATCGCTCATGCGTCGCGCCCACCAGCTTGGTGCACCAACAAGGTAGCGGTATGCACAAGGCGCCTGGATTCAGGCTCGAAACAGGTTTCGTCTTCGTTCTGCTCGTTCTGGGTTCCGCCATCAGCGTCATATCCTGGGGGTACGGTTTCGGCAGCCTCGCGCAGCCCGGGCCGGGACTGTATCCCTTCTTCGTCGGAGCGGCGATTTCGGTTTTCTCCCTTTTCATTCTGATAGCGGTATTGATGTCCGGGACGGGCAAGAGCCTGCCCGCCAGAGAGGGCGCCCGGACGCTCGCCCTCATGACGCTGACGTTCTGTTTCTGGATCCTCGCAATGCCGCTCCTGGGCTATGTCGTGGTCAGCATGCTCGCCACGTACGCCTTCTGCAAGGTCATGAAACTCGAGGGGTGGCGCAAGCCGCTGGCAGTGTCCGCCGGGACGGCCCTGTTCATCTATCTGCTCTTCGATTACTGGCTGTACGTCGACCTGCCGCGCGGGATTCTGGGATAAGGAGCGGCCGGCATGGAGGGGTTAAGTCTTCTCTACAGCGGATTCATCAATTCCTTCACGACGGTCAATCTCGTCGCCTGTTTCATCGGCGCTTTGATCGGCACCGTCGTCGGCGTGCTGCCGGGTCTGGGGCCGACGGCGACGATGGTGCTGATGCTGCCGTTCACCCTGCCCTATGGGCCGACGACGGGATTGATCATGATGACGGGTGTCTGGTACGGAGCCATGTATGGAGGCTCGACCACCTCGGTGCTGGTCAACATACCGGGAGAAGCCGCGAGCGTGGTGACATGCATCGACGGCTACCAGATGTGCAAGAACGGGCGCGCAGGCGCGGCGCTTGCGCTGGTGGCGATCGGCTCGTTTGTCGCGGGAACCATCGGCCTTCTGGGACTGCAGTTCTTCGCGCCCCTCCTGGGCAACGCGGCACTTTCTTTCGGCCCGCCCGAGTTTCTCAGCTTCATGATCCTCGCTTTTGTGCTGCTATCCAATCTCTCGGCCGAGGCGCCGCTCAAAGGGGCGTTGATGATCGCGCTGGGGCTTTTCCTCGCGACCGTCGGCATCAATCCCATGGACAGCTACCCCCGATTCACTTTCGGTTTCGAAAAACTGATGCTGGGCATCGACTTTCTGCCCGTCGCCGTGGGTCTCTTTGGCATCTCCGAAGTATTGAGCATCGCCGTCGAAAAATACGTGAAACCGGTGGTCAGCAAAGTCCGCTTGAGAGATCTTTATCCTAACCGGGACGAAATCAGGCGTTCCGTGAATCCGATGCTGCGGGGTTCGATACTCGGATTTTTCATGGGACTGCTGCCGGGGCCGTGCACGGTGATTTCCACGTTCGTCGCGTATGCGCTCGAGAAGAGAATATCCAGGACCCCGGAGCGATTCGGACACGGCGCCGTGGAAGGCGTGGTCGGGCCCGAGTCCGCAAACAACAGTGCGGTGATGGGGTCGATGATTCCGCTCCTCACGCTGGGCATCCCGTTCGCGGCGCCGAGCGCCATCATGCTGGCGGGACTGCGTATGCACAACGTCGAACCGGGCCCGATGCTCTTCGTCACCCACCCGGACGTGTTCTGGACATTCATCGCGGCGATGTACCTGGGCAACCTCATGCTCCTGATCCTCAATCTGCCGCTCGTCGGCGCTTTCGCGAAGATCGCGGTGATCCGGCCCCAGGTGCTACTGCCCGTCATCAGCCTGATCTGCCTGGTCGGCGTCTACAGCGTGAGGAACGCCCTGTTCGATGTGTGGGTGATGATCGGCGCGGGCGTCGTCGGATATTTTCTGCGTCAATGGAAATATCCGATCGCCCCCTTCATCATCGGGCTCGTGCTGGGTCCGACAACGGAAAACAGTCTTCGCCAGACCTTGCTGATGTTCAAGGGGGACGTATCTCTCATCGTGGGCCGGCCGTTGTCCATCACGCTGCTCGCTTTGGCAACGGCGTTTCTCGCCTACAAGTTCCTGGGGCCGCGGTTCGGGACGAAGCTTGCGGTCAACGTCGACGAGGGCAAGTCGCTCTGAATGCGGTGACCTGTGATCGGTAATCGGCGGTCGGTGACCGGAAATCCATGGTGCAGTGCGCCTGCGGCATTTTGTCGCAGGCTCCGGGTTCTGTTCTGGACAGCGCCGGAAAGAGGTAGGATGATTCGTGGAAGGAAGCGCGAAGTTTCGACGAGACCCGATCCGATCAGAGGAAGGAACAGGAACATGAAACGATTCTTGACTGCCATTGCGAGCGTCTGGTTGATTTCCGGCCCCGTCGCCGCCCAGGCGGCGGACAAGTACCCCGCAAAACCGATCACGTGCATCGTCGGAGTCGAGGCCGGCGGCGATGGAGACGTGCTGGTGCGCCCCATCATGCAGCGCGTCTCCAAGATGCTGGGCCAGCCCATCGTCATTGTGAACAAGCCCGGGGGCGGCAGCTCCATCGCCTACCGCGAAATCCATGGCGCGAAGCCCGACGGCTATACCATCGGCTGGGGATCGGCGACGATCATCACCAACAAGCTGCAGGGCGTCTCGCCGCTCGACTATCATGACTTCACCCACCTGGGCGGTTACGCGACCTTTTTCCCGATTGTCATTGCCTCCACCAAGAGCAAGGCGCCGCTCAACACCATCCAGGAGGCCATCGCCTATGCGAAGGCCAACCCCGGAAAAATGAACATGTCGACGGCGGGAGTCGGGCAGAGCTGGTGGGTCGCAGCGATGTCCTTTCTGGGTGGAACAGGCATGAAGGTCAACACGATTCCCCAGCCGGGAGCCGGTGCCCTGGTCGTCGCCCAGGTGGCAGGCGGACATGCCGAACTGGGGGTTGCAGCCATGGGTTCGGCAAAGAGCATGGTCGAGAGCGGACAGGTAAAGTTTCTGGCGACGCTGGGCGAAGGGCGGGCGCCCGCGCCGTACGACAAGATTCCCACCGTAAGAGAACTCGGATATGACGTGAGTTGGGAGTCGACCAATTTCATAATGGGCCCGCCTAAATTGCCGAAGGAAATCGTGGCGATCCTCGTCCCTGCCATCGAGAAAGCGGCGAAGGACCCCGCGTTCGTCAAGTTCGCCATCGAGAGAAACACGCGCTGGGAATACATTGCCCCGGGCAACGTTGTCCCCGCCTTCGACAAGCGCAGAGTCGCCGTGCGGGAAATCATGGGCAAGGCCGGAATATTGAAAGAAGCGAAGTAGGGATCCGGTAGCCCGTCGCCGGGCGGCCGGCCTTATCTCGATTCGCCGCGGTCCCCGGCAAGTTCGCGCGGCCGGATCACCCAGAACGCCGCCAGCGCGAGCAGCATCAAAACGGCCACCGCCAGGAACGCGGCGGCCCACGCCGTGCGCGACATGCCGCCGGCAAGATCGAGTATGACGCCCACCATCAGCGGCCCGACGAATCCGCCGGCGTAACCCAATGTCGAATGCACGGCCAGCGTCGCCCCGCGGCGCGCGGGCTCGGCGGTACCGGCGGCGCCTGCCGTCAGCGACGACGAATCGAGCCACACGATAAACCCATAAAGCAGTAGCAGGCCGACGGCGACCGCGTACGACAGGGTGCCCACGAATCCGATCGCACTGCCGACCACGGCCGACGCCAGCATGGCGATGCCGATCAGCCTGCGCCGGCCGAAACGGATCGCCGCCTCATTGCCGAAGACGCTCGCTGCCGTTCCGATCAGGCCGAGGGCAGTCAGCACGAACGTCGGGGAGAGCGGCGTGTCGGCGGCGCCGGTGCTGATTGCCACGTAGCCGAGAAAGGCCACGCCCCAGCCTCGCAGCGCATTCATCTCGAGCGTATGGACGCAGTAAGCCAGCGCATAAGCCATGGCCGAGCGATTGCGGAACACGGGGCGGAAATCGAACAGCTTGAAACCCTCGCCGGCCGCGGGTGCCGGTTGCGGGCGGCGCGGCGCCGACCACGCCACGATCACCCATGCAACCGCCGCGCTCAGTCCGGCGACGATGAACGCAGTCTGCCAGCCGTAGAATCCTGCAAGCAGACCGGCGCACGAAAAGGACAGCGCGCCGGAGACGCCGATGCTGGCGGCGTGCCCGGCCACGGCACGCGACATGAGCCTCGCATCGACCTGGTCCGCGAGCAGCTTGAGGCCCGTCATGTAGGTGCCCGCCCAGCCGATGCCGGCGAGCGCGCGCGTCGCCAGCGCCGACCAGAAGCCCTCCGCGTAGATGCCGAACAGCAGGTGGCCCGCGATGGTGCAGCCGACCCCGAAGAGATAGACGCGCCTCGCATCGACCCGGTCCGTCAGGGTCACGAGGATGGGCACCGCGACCATGTAGGCCGCGTAGAAGATGCCGGTGATCCACCCCGCCTCGCTGTTGCTGATGCCCCACAGCGGGATCATCGAAGGGAGCAGCGCCGGCCAGAAGTACGCTCCGATCTGGACCAGCACCTGCGCCGCGCACACGACCGCGACGAGACGCGCTCCCGACAACCCTCGAACCCGCCCGTGCTGCATCAATTCATGCTTCGGCTACTCGCCGTCCGGCACTTGCCCGGTGGAAGTCTTAAAGCTCACGAAGCGCGTGCCCTCTTCCAGAGCGATCTGCTCGTGCTCCTGATCGCTGAGGATCAGCGCCACCTCGCCGGGGCCGATCTCGCGTGTTTCGTCTGCGATCCTCATGCGCAAACGCCCGGAGACCACCAGCATCATCTGCTCGCTCTTGTGGTGGTGCGCTTTGGCGCCGGTGCCCTTGGGCTCGGTGTACCAGCCGATCTCCAGTTCGTCGCCGGTGATGGTCGGGCCGTACGCGGTGGAATGCCCCGGCGCCACGACCGCGCCTGGAATCTCGTCAAGTTTGAAGAAGGGCATCGATCCTCCGGATTGAAAGGCGTGACTGGTGAGGGGGCGCGGCTCGTGACCGGCTGCGATCTCTACGATGATACGCCACGCGGGGCGGGTGGCGCACGGCTCTCGCGGCGGATGCTGTAGTAAGTGCCCGTAAAGATCACCGCGGCGCCGAGGAAGATCGAGAATTCGAGCGGCTCGCCGTAGAACAACACGCCGACCGCGGCGATGAACGGCAGCCGCAGAAAATCGAACGGCACGACGAGCGTTGCGTCGGCGATGCGCAAGGCGCGCGCGAGGCAGAAGTGCGCGGTGAGGCCGGTCGCGCCGACCACGACGATCCACGGCCACTCGGCAAGCCGGGGAGTAACCCACACCGGCAGCGCGAGCGCCATGCCGAGCGGAAGCTGGATCGCCGACATGTAGAACAGCAATGCGAACGCCGTATCGTGCCCGGCGATGCGCTTGGTCGCGATCATGGTCGAGGCGTAGGCGAACGCCCCCGCGAGCATCACCAGCGCCGCGGGCGGAACATGTTCCAGGCCGGGTCTGAGAATGATGAGGATGCCCGCGAAGCCCAGCACGAGCATCACGACCCGGCCGCGGTTCAGGCGCTCGCCCAGGAGCAGCGCCGCGAGCACCGCGGTCCACACCGGCATGGTGAACTCGATCGCGAATACGGTCGCGAGCGGCAGCAATCCGATCGCGTAGACCCACGCGTACTGGCCGCCGAAGTGCAGCACGTTGCGCACTACGTGCAAGCCGAAGCGCTCCGTGCGCAGCGCGCGCGCGCCGAAACGCGGCAGGATGACGAGCAGGATCGCGAGCGCGACGACGCTGCGCAGGAACAGGATTTCGAAGATGCCCATGGCGTGCGCCAGTTCGCGCACGGCCACCGCCATGAGAACGAAGGAGAGCAGCGCACCCCCCATCCACAGGACGGCGCGCAGGGCGACGGACATCCCGCCCGGCCCGCTCACGCCGTCAATTGCCGCGCCAAGGCTTCGACCTGGCGCAGCGTCACTTCTCGTATCTGGCCGGCAGTGAGGTTGCTGATGGGGTGCGGCAGCTCGATGTAGGGATGCCCCTCCATGCCTTTGCTGCAGAACTGGAACGTCGCGGCCCGGGCGAACGCCTCGGTGATGATCACCGCCGCCGGAATGCCCCGCTTCTCGAATTCAACCGTGTCGTGCACACTGCACAACGTGCACGAGCCTCACCCGCCCAGCGCGGCGACGGCGATCTGCACCTCGCCCGCCATTTCATTGATGATCTCCGGGGCCGCGACCTTCGAAAACATTTCCTTCTTGCGAATGACGGCCCGCGCCGCGCCATAGCGCTCGACGAGGGCATCGCCGATGGTCTGCAGGATGATGTCCGCGCCTTCCTTGGTATTGTCGAGGAGGCCGATCACCTTGCCGGCGAGGCTCGCGGGACGGCGCGCCGGCGGCACCTTGGCCTGGACCGCCGAAAAAGTCGGATCGATGAAACCCTTGATCTCCATGTACTCCTCCTCAGCGTGATGTCGCGGGTACTATTTGCCGCCGGCGCGCGGCCTCAGACCTCGTACTCGCCGTGCACCGCGATGCTGCCGCCGCCCCAACCGGGCAATACCGCGGTAATGGGGCCCAGTCCACCGGCGACGATCAGGTGCAGGTCGTCCGGGTGCTTGATCGCAGGCACGAACAGGTCCTCGTTGTGGAAGTCGATATTCAGCTTCTCCGCCCGCTCCGTGCGCCACGTGCCGCCGCGCCGCAATTCGCGCACCGGACGGCCTGCGAGTTCGCGCAGGCGCTCAACCACCGCGGCGCGGCCCATCCCCGCCTGCGCGCAGATCCGGGCCTGCGTGGGGCACATCGCGACCACCATGGCGCAACGGGGCACGCTCATGTTCATCATGTTGAGCGCGCTCATGCTGTCGGCGATGCCGGTGAGGAGCCGTCCGGGTTCGGTGCTGAAATCGTCGAAGCCGTAACGCGGCGGATCCACCATCGCGCAGGTGATGACATTGGCGTCCGGCGCATATCCCCGCGCCACCGCGAGGCTTTCCCACGGGCTCAGTTCCATGTTTTCGGTGAGGCACGCCGTGTAGCGCAGCGGGGAAGCGAACACGGTGGAAGAGCCGATCCCCGGAATGCCGCTTCCGAGGTTGGTCAGCATCAACCGAATCGCCCGGCCGATACTCGCGTTGGCCCGAAAACCAGGCCCGAAGCAGCCGTTTCCGCCGTTGAGGCCCACTTGTTTCGCGTACGGCCCGTTCACAATCAGCAGCGGCGCGGCCGACCCCATCGTGCCCTGCACGGCGTTGAGGTTGAGTTCCGGGCGCAGCAGGAGCGGAATTGCGCCGAGGAGGATAGGCAGGTATTCCGGTTTGCACCCCGCCATGACGGCGTGTATCGCCACGGTGCGAACCGTCGCGGGGCCCATCGCCGGCGGAATATCGCCAAGCGCCTGGTCGGGTTCGGCGCGGGTGCCGGCGAGCATACGCGCGACGCGTTCCTCGGTAGGAGTGACGACCGGGAAGCCGTCCGACCACTGTTTCTCGAGAAAGAACTCGAACTCGTCCATGTCTGGTTCAATCCGGGGTCGCGCACGAGCCCCGCGGCGCACGCCAGGGTGAAGGGCGCCATGATAGCAGCATCGCGCACGCATCTCCCGGCGTCGACCTGCGGACGGCACGAGCGCGGCCGCGGGTGATCCGGGAACGGGAGCGCGACGGATTTTCCAACCCGCTTTCCGCCGCCGGAATCTGTCGGCGTTTCTATCGATGATCGGGCCTTGACCCGGGAGGACGGTATGCAGGATGCGGGCGGAACGGAAGGCGGAACCGGGCGGTTTTTCAAGGAAGGAGGGATCGTTTTGGTATACGCTCTTGGCTGTCATGGCCCAGCGCTTCATCGCCCACCTCGACATGGACGCGTTCTACGCGTCGGTCGAATTGCTGCGTTACCCGCAGCTTCGCGGCCGGCCGGTGGTAGTCGGCGGGCGGCGGCGCAGCGCGGTGGACCAGTCGTCGAGTGCAGCCATCCCCACGCTGCGCCACTACTCAGGGCGCGGCGTGATCACTACCGCCACCTATGAAGCGCGGGCGCTCGGCGTTCACTCGGGCATGGGGCTGATGAAAGCCGCGAAGCTTGCTCCCGAGGCACTGCTGCTGCCGGCGGATTTCGACGAGTACCGGCGCTATTCCCGCAGGTTCAAGGACGCGGTGCGCGCGGTGGCGCCGGAAATCGAGGACCGCGGCATCGACGAAATCTACATCGACCTGACCGCGCTCGTCACGTCCACTGCCGAGGAGGGCGCACCGGACCCGTGGGCGCGCGCGCGGGCAGTTGCTATCGACATCCAGCGCGCGGTGCGCGATGCGACGGGGCTCTCGTGCTCGATCGGCGTGACGCCCAACAAGCTGCTCTCCAAGATCGCCTCCGATCTCGACAAGCCCGGCGGGTTGACGGTGCTCACCGAAGCCGACATCGCGGTCCGCATCTGGCCTCTTCCCGCGCGGAAGTTGAACGGCATCGGCCCCAAGGCGAGCGCGCGGCTGGAAAACCTTGGCATTCGCACCATCGGCGAATTGGCGCGGGCGGACCCGTTGCTGCTCATCGAGCACTTCGGCAGGAGTTACGGTGCGTGGATGCACGAGGCCGCGCATGGACGCGACGACCGGGCGGTCATCACCCACAGCGAGCCGAAGTCGGTGAGCCGCGAGACGACGTTCGAGAACGACCTGCACCCGGTGCGCGACCGCGAACGGCTCTCGCGCATCTTCACCGACCTGTGCGTGCGGGTGGCCGAGGATCTGCGCCGCAAGGGCTACGTCGGCAAGACGATCGGCTTGAAGCTGCGCTACGACAACTTCAAGACCATCACGCGCGACCGCACCCTCGAGGCCCCGACGCGCGACGCCGGCGCGATACGCCGCGCCGCGGGTGAATGTCTGAAGCGCGTGCCGCTCGATCGCCGCATTCGGCTCCTCGGCGTGCGCATGGGAGCGCTGAGCCGATCGGAACCCGAGACGGCGCGCGATGCGTTATCGCGCAGCGAGCACACGGCGACGTTGTTCGAGTGATGCGCGTGTGCGTTTAAGCGCTCACGCCGCCCTGGCGAAAGCATCCTGCACCTGCTTCTCGTAGGCGAGGACTTTTTTGACGCTCGGGCGCTCTCGCATGTGCTCGAAGTGCGCGACGCAATTTCTGAAACCCGAGACGTCGACTTTGAAGGAGATCGCGCGCCGGAAACACCAGAAAAAGTACGCATCGGGCGCGGTGAAGTGCTCGAAGAACCACTCGCGGCCGGCGAGGAGAGCGTCGGCGAGCGTGAAATCCTCGTTGAGCAGCTTGTTGGCGGCGCGCTTCACGCTCTCCTCCGAGCCGGGCAGATCGCAGTAATTCTGCGGCCGGGCGTTGGGCGTGAGGTGCGGATGAATGGCCGAGGCGCACCACGCCATGAGCGAGATCGCCTTGATCTCCGCCCCGGGTTCGGCGGGAAGGAGCCGCGCCGCGGGAAACCGGCGCGCGATCCAGATCTGGATGGCGACGTTCTCCGTCAGCGGCTCGCCGTCGATCAGCAGCACCGGCACTTTGTGCTTGGGATTCAACGCGAGGAACTCGGGCGTGCGGTTTCCGCCGCTGCGCGTGTTGACGTTCTGAACCTCGAACTCGGCGCCCGCCTCGGTCAACGTAACGTAGGGCACGAGCGCGCAGGTCATGGGGGCATAGTACAGCGTCAGCTTCATTCCGTGTTCTCCTCAAATATGAGAGGGGTTGTTTCCGTCAGCCCACGCGCTCGCGCAGCAGCGGATCCTTCGCCGTCGCATTCACGGTCGACGCTCTTCACGCTCGAAAGACAGCGGGCTAGTACAACGAGCCCTTCAGGCGCTCGTACAGACCGCGATCGTAACTCTCGGCATCGATCCGCGAGCGGCTGATATCGGAGACGATCGTGCCAAGGCTGGGCAGGCTGCCCCGGTCGATGTGCTGCGCCGGGTCCCACAGCCGCGAGCGGAAGATGGCGCGGGAGCACTGGAAGAAAACCGTGTCGACGTGCACCACGATGACCGAACGCGGAAGCCTGCCGCCCATGCTGAACCGCTCCAGCAGCTCAGGCGCCGTGGAGATCGTCGCCCGCCCGTTCACCCGGAGCGTCTCGCCCACTCCCGGAATCAGGAACAGCAGCGCAACGTGCGGATTGCCGACGATGTTGCGCAGGCTGTCGATGCGGTTGTTGCCGCGCCGGTCCGGAATCAGCACGGTCTTCTCGTCTTCGACGACGACGAAGCCCGCCGGATCGCCGCGCGGGGAGGTATCGAGCCCGTCCGGCCCGCTGGTGGCAAGCACGACGAAGGGTGAGGCGGCGATCAGCGTCCGGTAATGCGGGTGCAGGTAGTCGACCTCCTTCTCCACCGCAGCGCCCGAAGGCGCGCCATAGAGGCGTTCCAATGTCGCGATGTCGGCGATCCGATGCTCGTCGCTCACAGTTTCCATGACGTTCCCTCCCGTGCAGCAAACTATCATAACGGCCGCGTCAGAGGCTCGCCAGCACCTTGCCCCAGCGCGGATCGGGGCGGTGCAGCATGCGCTTGCCTGCGGCATGGAGCGCCGCCCAGGTAGTCGAAAGAATGTTGAGCAGCACCGGCTTGCCGTAGCGGGCTTCCAGCAGCGGCACGGCGTGAATGGCGAACCACAATCCCCCCGGCATCAGCAGCGCCTGCGCGTCCGGCGTCTCGCTGAGGACCTGCCCGCCCAGTTCGAGCGCGAGCAGATGATCGTCGGCCGCGCTGGAGTGCTTGTTGGCCTCGAGCGAGCGTGCGCGCGAGCGGCGGGCGATGACGTCAATGCCGGCCTCGGCCAGGTAGCGCGTGAGCGCTTCATTGACGGCATCGGGCCAACGGGTCGCGAGCGCGATGCGGGTCACGCCAAAGTGCTGCAACGTCGTGATATGCGCCTCGAGGTCCGTGTCGCAAGGCAGCCCGGTCCGCGCTTCGCCCTCGGCGAGGATTTCGCGCATCCTGGTGCGCCCGAGCACGGAGGCGACCGGCACGCCGGAGAGCGAGATTCGGTCCACTTTCTTCGAGGCAAGAAGCTCGAAGCGCTGCCACAGCGTGGGCAGCTCGCGCTCGACGGCCGCGAGCGCGTAATCGGTGAGGTTGAGACCGGTCGTCACCAGCATCGCGCCTTCAGGCGCGACGCGGTAGAACTGGTAGGCGTCGAGATCAGTGTAGAGGTGAGGAATGACGTAGCCGAGCTGGTACCACGGGCTGATGACGCTCATGTCCGGTTGCTCCCCGTCTCAAGGAAAGGGGAGTGTAACTTTTCTCCAGACGAAACGTCGCGCTATCTCCTGCCCAGATCCTCGATCGCGTCGATCACCATCCCGGTGCCGACGGCGATCAACAGGATGTCGGCCGCCACGCGCACGAAGCGATGGCCCGCGGGAGGCGGGCCGAACTCGACAATGAGCGTTGGCGGCAGATCGTAGTAGATGACGTCGCGCGGCAGCGGCCGGCCCACGTGCCACTTCTTCGCCTGGCCCGGCGGCATGCAGCCGTTGCGCTTCTTGGCGAGTCCGGGTGGGCAGAAACCGCGGCTATACTCCCTGCCGTAGTATTCGCGCACGACCACCTTCTGGCGATCGATGAAGTGTCCGCCGCCGCGCACGTCCCGCCGGTCGTAATCACGATCTCGCGACTTGCCCTTGCCTTTGCCCTTGCCTTTGTCGCCCTCCTCCCACTGCCCGCCTTTATTGCCGGCCCAGGCCGGTTTGTCCGCGAACGCGGGACCCGCAGCCAGCAACCCCGCAATTACCAGGGCCAGCGCATGATTCATCAACATGTCGAATCTCCTTTCCCAGGATGACATCCGTGTAAGACCCGCAGCTTCAGTGACAGGTTCCTGATGGCTATTGTAATCAGGGAAGCAAAGGCTAATTTGCGCACTATTTCACGCCCATGGCGTCAATTGCCTG
>Ga0155935_1055_pt1 | contig 15240 bp, 12 predicted proteins | sample RifCSPlowO2_02_FD_107589 | JGI IMG/M metagenome (GOLD analysis project Ga0155935, IMG submission 107589) | Betaproteobacteria bacterium RIFCSPLOWO2_02_64_14
CAATCAGTCAGGATTCACACTCATCGAACTCATGATCGTGATCGCGATCATCGGCATCCTGTCCACGCTCGCCCTGCCCTCCTATCAGGATCGCGTGATCCGGGCGCAAGTGAGTGAAGGCATGGCGCTCGCCGAATTCGTGAAGCAGTCGATCGCCGCCCACTACTCGCGCAATCGCGTCATGCCGCGCGATAACGGGACAGTTGGGCTGCCCGACGGCAAGCTGATCATCGGCAACTACGTGAGCGAAGTGAACGTGCGCGACGGTGCGATCGACATCACATTCGGGAACCGCACCAACAAGTTTCTTGCCGGCAAGATGCTGAGCCTGCGCCCCGCCGTCGTGCCGGGTCATCCTGTGGTACCCATCGCGTGGCTTTGCGGCAACGCGTCCGCTCCCGAGAAGATGAAGGTAATGGGCCAGAACGCCACCAATCTGCCGCCCTCGCACCTGCCCGTGGACTGCCGCTCCTAGGCCAAGATCAAGGATCTAAACCGCCTTATCCTCGGTGGATGTTGCACCAGGATGTCGATTACGACATCAGGCGGAATTGCGTCATTGCGCTGCAGCGAAGGCAGGGGGTCGCTCCAGGATCGGAAGACTCGTCATGCGCTTCCCGGCGTCGAGGGGTCGCCCAGATCCTCGGCGGCGAGGCGCGAGAGTTCACCCTTGTCGAGCGTCTCGGGTTTTCCGGCGCGCATCAGCCGGCTCGCCTGCGCCTTGTAGGCGCCTTCGAGCAGCCCCCGGACGCTGCGCGCATTGCCGAAATTGCGCCCTTCCGCCGTGCGCAGGGCGGCGATGACCGACGGCAGCTTCTTCGCCGCGTTTTCGTCGAGTTGATAGCCATTCTGCGCGACAAAGTCGTGTGCGATCTTTGCCAGTTCTTCATCCGTGTAATCCTCGAATACGAGCGTGCGCGAGACGCGCGAACGCAGGCCTGGATTGGTGTCCAGAAACCCCTCCATCGGCGCCGGGTAACCGGCGAGCACCACCGCGAAACTGTCGCGTTGATCGTCCATGAGCTTCACCAGCGAATTGATCGCTTCCTGGCCGTAGGAATCGCCACCGCGTATGTCCTGCGACAGTGCGTACGCTTCGTCCACGAAGAGCACGCCCCCCAGCGCTGCTTCCACCCGCTCGCGCGTCTTGATCGCCGTCTGCCCGAGGTATTCACCGACCAGCGCGCTGCGGTCGGCTTCGATCAGATGACCTGTGGGCAGGATTTCAAGCTCGCGGTAGATGGCGCCCAGCAACCGCGCCACCGTTGTCTTGCCGGTACCCGGATTTCCGGTGAACACCATGTGCAGGCCCACGTCCTGGCTCGCGGCGCCCTCTCCCCGCAGGCGGCGGATGCTGTAGTAGTCGGCAATTTCGCGTATCGCGCGCTTCACGCCTGCCAGTCCGTGCAGCGCCTCCAGGCGCTCCATGGGCCTCCTCGCATCCTGCACCGGTTTGTCGCCTGCGGGTGCCGCAACGTAGTCCTCGGGATCCTCGGTCAAGTCTGCAGTGACGAAAGTGTTGAGCTCCTCCTGGGTGAGGGATTTCAAATCACGCATGCTCAGCCGCGCGCTCTGCTGGGCTAGCGCCCGCTCGAACAAATTGCGCACCTCGCGCGCGTTTCCGAAATAGCGGCCCTTGCGGCGCTTCATGATCTCGGCGATCGCGAGCTGGCGATTGTCGGGTGAAACCAGTATGCCGGACTTCCTGCACATGTCATCGAAGATGGCGGCCAGTTCCGCCTGTGTGAAGTCCTCGAAGAACAAATGATTGGGGACGCGGCTCTTCAGCCCGGGATTGAGATGCAGGAACTCGCGCATCTCGTCGGTGTAGCCGGCGAGTATCACGATCAGGTCTTCGCGCATGTCCTCCATCATCTTCAACATCGTGTCGATCGCCTCCTGCCCGAATGCGTCGTCCTTGGCGTGCTTCAGGCTGTATGCTTCGTCGATAAAGAGCACGCCGCCCTTGGCGCTCTCCACGACTTTTCCGGTCTTGACCGCGGTCTGGCCGGCGTACTCGGCGACGAGTTCCTGCCGCGAAACCTCCACCAGGTGGCCTTTGCTGAGGATGCCGAGCTTGCGGATTTCCTGCGCGTAATAGCGCGCAAAAGTGGTCTTGCCGGTACCGGGGCTTCCGGAAAATACCGCGTGCAGCGTCACCTGGTGCGCGGGCAGGCCGCGCGTGCGGCGCTCCGCGTTGACCCTGGCGAGCGCGATCACCTGCGCGATCCCCGCCTTTGCGGCCTTCTGGCCGACCAGCGCATTGAGATCGATTTCCTTGACTGGAGCCCGTGGCGGGGGCGAAGGCTGCGCGGGCTCAGATTCGTTCTGCTGCTGCGGCGGACGGATGGACGTGGCGCGAGGCATTGGTGCCTGCGTACCGGTGTCGTCGCGAAAATGCCGTGCCACCTGTTGCGCGATCTCGGCGCCCCAGATGCTGCGCAAGAGGCCAACGTCGGTCTGGGTCACCTGGGATGATCCGGCTCGCGCACCGGTACCGCGCTGCGCCTCCGTGAGCATCCTCACGATTCCGTGATGTCCGCGCGCCAGCGCGTAGTCGGCCGCGGAACGCCCCTGGCGGTCGCGGTACGCGGGATTTGCACCGAATTCGAGCAGGAGCGCCACGAACTCGGTGCGACCGGTGGTGGCGCAGTAGCCGAGCGGGGTGTAATCGTCGATCACCATCGCATCCGGATCCGAGCCGGCGAGCAACAGGCGCCGCGCCTGCGCCAGATCGTCGCGTTCGATCGCGTCACTGAGCGTTTCCGACATGAGAACTCCAGGTCACGCCCATCCCCACGGCTCGCCGCGCAGTGGTTACGTGCCGGTTGTTTTGTCGTATTATGCTACGGCATTCCGCACCGCGCCGCGAGGAGCGGACTGAGACTGCCGGGCGGCCCGCCGGAGGGAGTGCCGCCCGTCCTGTCGACATCGGCCACGAGGCGACTTTACGGGAGTCAGTTCATGAGAGCTCACTTTGCTGCGCTGCTGCTGAGCGGCGCGATGGCAGTGCCCGGCTCAATTCTTGCTGCGGCCAAGTTCGTCGACGCACCTCCGCTCACCCAGGTTGCCAAAAGCGCGGTGGCCGCGTGCCCGGCGCACGATGTGCTGCCCCTGCCGCTCATCACCTGGGGCGGCGATATCGCCACGATCTACGCCAATGGCAACCAGGTCGAAACCGCGCGGAACAGTCTCTTTGCCAAATCCAACCTGAAGGTCCGGCTCGCGCGAGAGGACGTGCTCTCACGCCAGCTCGACAACTACCTCGCGTGCCGCTCGCCGTTCCTGCGGGGAACCATGGGGATGCTCGGCCAGGTCGCGGAAGTGACCGATCGCGATCCGCGCACCAGGATGGTCGTCATCTACCAGCTCACCTGGTCGGCGGGTGGTGATGCGCTGGTGGTCAAAGGCAACGTCCGCCGGCCGCAGGAGCTGCGCGGGAAGAGCATCGCGCTGCAGGCGTACGGGCCGCACGTCGACTACCTCGCGAAAGTGCTGCGTGACGCCGGCATGTCGTTAAAGGACGTGAAACTGCGATGGGTGAAGGACCTCACCGGCACGCAGGAATCACCCCGCGCGGCGTTCGCCCAGGCCGACATCGACGCGGCGATGGTCATCATCCCGGATGCGCTCGCGCTCACCTCCGGAGGCAAGGTCGGGACCGGCGCCGAGGATTCGGTGAAAGGCGCGCGCATCCTGCTTTCGACCAAGACCGCCAACCGCATCATTTCCGACGTGTACGCGGTGCGCTCGGATTTCTTCCAGGCGCACCGCCCGCGCATCGAGTCCCTGGTGCGCACCCTGATGCTCGCCGAAGAACAGCTTGCCGCCCTCGTGAAAAAGAAAGGCACGCCCGAGTACCGCGCGATGATTTCCGCAGCAGCCAAACTGCTGCTCGACAGCGCCGACGCGGTGCAGGACACCGAGGGCATGTATGCCGATGCGAATTTCGCCGGTTGGCGCGGCAACGTCGCATTTTTCGGCGATCCGAAGAACCCCCGCCGCTTCGATGCGCTGGGCACCGAAATCGACGAAGCGCTGGTCGCGGCCGGCCTGCGCACCAAACCGACCTCCTACGCCCACGCGCGCTGGAACTACAATGCTTTCAAGGCGGGCCTCGCCAACACGGCGGGCGTGGAAGCGCCGCGATTCGACGCGCCGGCCGTGAGCCAGGTGGTCACGCGGCGGGCACAGAAGGACCAGCTTGGCGAAGGGCAACTCTTCAATTTTGCCGTGCAGTTCAAGCCGAACCAGAACAGCTTCTCGGCGGGGCAGTACGGCAAGGAGTTCGAGCGCGCGATCAATCTCGCCGCGACCTACGGCGGCGCGGTGATCACCGTCGAGGGCCACGCCGATCCGCTCGCCTACGTGCGCACCAAGAAACAGGGGGAAACCGAACTGGTCCTGAGCCGCATACGCCAGTCCGCCAAGAATCTCAGCCTGACGCGGGCCAACGCGGTGCGCGACAGCGTGGTCGAATACGCGAAACAGAAAGGCGTACGCCTCGATCCTTCGCAGTTCGCGGTGGTCGGGCACGGCATCGACCGTCCGAGGAACGGCATGTGCGGCACCGACCCCTGCGCTCCGGCGACGGAAGCGCAATGGCTCGCCAACATGCGCGTCGAATTCCGCATCATCCAGGTGGAGGCAGAGGAAAATGTCTTCAAACCCAACTAGGAATCTGTCGGTCTTCGTGGCGACACATTCCTAACGTAAGACCGGCGCGAAATATGCAACACGACGGTGTGAACGGGACTTTCGTCCCGCCTTGGTACGCCACCGCAAATTGAAAGGGAGGCGTCTGATGCAGCCTTATTTCATCACTTCGAGCGGCCCTGCTTTTTGCGCCTCGCTGCGCCGCGCACTAGGGCTCGCGGCGAGTGTCCTGATCGTCGCCAGCGTGGAAGTCGCTGCTGCGGGGCTGCAGTGGCCCCCGCCCGGCAAGTTCGACCGGATGGCGCCCGACCCCGTCACGCGCAATTTCTACGTGGTGCTGGACGGCTCCGGCAGCATGAACGAGCGCGCCTGCAAGGGCGACGGCAGGAAGATCGACCAGGCCAAGGCCGCGCTCGAAGTCTTCTCGAAGGCGGTGCCGCGCAACGTCAATCTCGGCCTGCTGGTATTCGACAGGCGCGGCGTATCCGAACGCGTGGCGCTCGCCACCGACAACCGCCAGGCATTCATGCAGCAGGTGCTGGCGACCAATCCCTCGGGAGGCACGCCGTTGCGCGGCGCGATAGCGCTCGCGCGCCTGCGCCTGGAAGAACAGGGGCGCCGCCAGCTCGGCTACGGCGAATACAACCTGGTGGTGGTCACCGACGGCGAAGCGAGCTCGGGTCAGGACCCGCGGCAGGAAGTGAACGACATGCTGGCCCGCTCGCCCATCATCGTTCACACCATCGGCTTCTGCATCAGCTCCAATCACTCGTTGAACCAGGCGGGGCGGACCGTGTACAAGGCGGCCAATGACCGCGCGGATCTCGAGCGCGGGCTCGAGGCGGCGCTCGCCGAGGCTCCCAAATTCACGGCCGACCGGTTCACCGGCACTCGATGAACCCGAACGTCAAGGCTTTCATCGCGATACTTGCACTCGGCGTCATCCTGCTCATCGGCGGATACTTCGCCCGCAACTGGTTCGCCGAGCGGGCCGAGCGCAGTACTTCGGACGCAAGCGGCGTGACCAGGACTCTGAGGATAGGCGTGGACAACTGGGTGGGTTACCTGCCTCTTTGCAGCAAGGAACTGAGGACGCGCATGCACGGCGCCGGCGTGCGCGTGCAATGCAACGACGACAGCGCGGATTACCCCGCGCGCATGAAGCGCCTGCGCCAGGGTGAACTCGAATTCGCCGTGACCACCGTCGATGCCTTTCTGCTGCATGGCGGCAAGGAAAAGTTCCCGGGTTCCATCATCATGGTGATAGACGAGTCGAGCGGCGGCGACGCGCTCGTCGCGCGCAAGGATCGCCTCGCGAGCCTCGATGATCTCAAGACCAAGACCGACTACAAGATCGCTTTCACCGCCGGCTCTCCCAGCGAGCATCTGCTCAAGTCGGTCGCCGTGCACTTCGACGTTCCGCCGCTGCGCAACCGCCAGGGCGCCTGGCGCGTCGCCGTGAAAGATTCGGCGGAGGCGCTCAAGCAGTTGCGCGAGCGCAAGGTGGATGCCGCCGTGCTGTGGGAACCCGATGTATCGCGGGCGTTGGGCGAAGCCGGCATCCACCGCATACTCGGCACGGAGAACACGCGCCGGCTCATCGTCGACGTGCTGACCGTCAACCGCGACTTCTCGCGCGCCGATCCCGATGTCGTGAAGCTCCTGCTGTCGAACTACTTCCGCGTGCTCAGGCATTTCCGGGACAACCCGGATGCGCTCGCCGCCGAGGTGAAGAGCGCAACCCGCATGAATGACCAGCAGGTGGCGGCGATGCTCAAGGGCGTGCGCTGGATGACGCTCGCCGACAACGGGCGCGACTGGTTCGGCATCGGCACCAGCGGACGTTCGGGCGCCGAGGCGCTGATCGAAACGCTGGAGGCGACAGCGCAGATCCTGGTCGACAGCGGCGATTTCCGCGAAAACCCCATGCCCGAGCGCGATCCCTACCGGCTGCAGCACCGCCTGTATATCGAGGATCTCTACACCACCGGACTGGCCGGGGCCGATGCGGCGCCGGGACAGGCGTCCGGCCCGCGCACCTTTGCCGCGTTGAGCGACGCGCAGTGGGACAAGCTCACCGAAGTGGGAACGCTGAAGGTGAGGCCCATCACCTTCCAGAGCGGCACCTCGGAGCTGAGCCACGACGGCAAGGTTGAACTCGACAATGCGGCGCAGAACCTGGCGCATTACCCGAACTTCCGGGTCGTGGTGCGCGGCCACACCGGAACGCGCGGGGACCCGGCGTCCAATCGCGAGCTGTCGATCGAGCGCGCCGACGCGGTGAAACGCTATCTCGCGGTCACCCACAACATTGACGACGCTCGCCTGCGCGCCGTGGGCTACGGCGGCGAGCGGCCGCTGAAGCAGGCGGATGGCGAGAGCGACCGGGCGTATCAGTACCGCCTGCCGCGGGTCGAACTTTACCTGGCATCCGAAGCTTACTGATGGCCGAGAAACCGGGCAATATCAAGCGCGTGGTGCTCTCGCGGACGCTCCAGCACCCGATGACGCTGTACCCCACGGCGATCGGCGTACTCGGGGCAGTCGGAATCGGGCTCTTCGGGCCGGTTACGGTGGCGGTCGCCGCAGCGGTGGCCGGGCTGGGAGTCGGCCTCGGCCATCTCGCCACCCAGGTGCTCATGCGGCCGGATTCGGTGGCGGCGCAGCACTTCCGGGAACTGCACGAGCAGTTGAGCGCCAAGCGCGCCGAGATGCTTGCGGACCTCGAGGCGCGGGTGAAAAAAGGCGCGGAGTTCGAAGGATGCAGGGGCTACGGGGATCAGGCGTTCAAGCAGCTCGACATGGTGCAAAAGCGCTTCGAGACCATGCAGACGCTTCTCGCCTCGAAGTTCGAACCCACCGAGCTCACCTACAGCCGCTACTTCGTCGCCGGTGAACAGGCGTTTCTCGCAGTGCTCGACACGCTCGACAGCATCGTGTCCCGGATGCACAGCGCATGCGCGATAGACCCGAAGTATTACGACGAGCGCGTGAACGCGACGCGCAGGCAGAAGGCAGTGGCGCCGGCCGACGAGGAGGAACTGCGCACGCTCAAGGAACGCATGGCGCTGCGCAGCTCCCAGCTCGACGCGGTCAACACGCTGCTCACGTTCAACGAGAATGCCATCACCGAGTTCGACCGCGTCAACGCGGCGATCGCGGCGGTCAAGGGAGCGAAAGCGCAGACTTCCGTAGACCTCGACAGCGCAATGCGCGAACTCGAAACGCTCGCGCAGCGGGCGCAGAAACTTTCAGGTTAAATGGGGCCGTACGGCCTATTGTTAAATCCACACACCAGACGAGGACACGCCATGCGCAAGCTCATATCCCTGCTCTCCCTGATCGCCGCGGTCGCGACGCCGGCCGCATTCGCCCAGTCCGCCCCGGGCAAGACCTATGACGTCTGCTGGTCGCACTACACCGGATGGGAACCGTGGGCCTACGCCGACGAAAAAGGCCTCCTGAAGAAGTGGGGCGCCAAGTACGGAATCGGCATCCGCCTGGCACTCGTCAACGACTACGTCGAGTCGGTCAATCTGTACACCGCAGGCAAGTACCAGGCGTGCGCGATGACCAACATGGATGCGCTCACCATTCCCGCCGTCGGCGGCGTGGACAGCACTGCGCTCATCGTCGGCGACTTCTCGAACGGCAACGACGGCATCGTGATCAAAAACGGGAAGACGGTGAAGGACCTGAAGGGGAAGAAAGTGAAACTGGTGCAACTATCGGTTTCGCACTATCTCCTATCGCGCGCGCTGACCATGAACGGCATGACGGAGAAGGACGTGACGCTGGTCAACACCAGCGACGCCGATATCGGTGCGCTGTTTCTCGCCGAGAAAACCGGCGCGGCCGTCACCTGGAACCCGATACTGCTCAAGGTGCGTAGCGGCAAGGGCGTGTCGATGGTGTTCGACTCGTCCAAGACTCCCGGCGAGATCATCGACATGATGGTGATCCGCACCGACGCACCCGACGCGCTGAAGAAGGCGTTGACCGGCGCGTGGTATGAGACCATGGCCGCCATGTCCGGCTCCGGGAAACCGGCAAAGGACGCCATCGCGTTAATGGCCGCGAAAGCAGGCGGCACGGTCGCCGAATTCGAGGCGCAACTCAAGGCTACAGCGATGTTCTACAAGGCCGCCGAGGCGGCGAAGTTCACGAAGAGCCCCAAACTCAGGGAAACCATGGAGTTCGTGCGCACCTTCTCGTTCGACAAGGGCCTGTTCGGGCAGGGTGCCCGCACCAAGGACGCGGTGGGCATCAGCTTCCCCGATGGCAGCACGCTCGGCAATCCGAAGAACGTGAAACTGCGTTTCGACGCCACCTACATGCAGCTCGCTGCCGACGGAAAACTATAGGCCAGAGAACCGTTAGCCGCCGATGAACGCCGATAGACGCCGATGAATTCGAAACCTGATTTCCGAAGCGATTCCATCCGCAACGCGGGCGCGGAACAACGCAAGAAACGCAAGAACAGTTTGCACCCAAAGCTCTTATCGGCGTTCATCGGCGTTCATCGGCGGTTCCATAATTAGACGATGCGGCTGCCCGGCTTTTTCGGCGTACACGCCTCCCCTTCCCCGCGCATGCGGTGGGTGCTGGCGCTGGCGCCGTTCGTGCTTCTTGTCGCCGTGTATCTCACGGCTTCGCACTTCCGCCTCAAGGACAACCCCGACGACAAGATTCTCCCGTCGGTCGGGCAGATGGTGGACGCCGTGGACCGGCTCGCCTTCACGCGGGACGAGCGCAGCGGCGAGTTCGTCATGCTGCAGGACACGCTCTCGAGTCTGCAGCGTCTCACCATAGGCATCGGCCTCTCCGCGGTGGTGGGTCTGCTGCTCGGCATGAACATGGCGCTCTTCCCCGGCATGGGGATCACATTGATCGCCATGGTCACCTTCATCTCGATCATCCCGCCGCTCGCCATCCTGCCGATCATCTTCATCAGCTTCGGCGTCGATGAGCTCGCCAAGGTGATGCTGATCTTCCTCGGCACGTTTCCCCTCATCACCCGGGACATCTACGGATCGGTCAAGGCCATGCCGCAGGAACAGTTGACCAAAGCCCTTACGCTTGGCGCACGGGAACTCCAACTCGTCTACCGGGTGGTGCTGCCGCAGGTCATGCCGCGGCTGATCGAGACGGTGAGACTCTCACTCGGAGGCGGATGGCTGTTCCTGATCGCGGCCGAGGCCATCGCGTCGATCGACGGTCTCGGTTATCGCATCTTCCTGGTGCGGCGCTACCTTGCGATGGACGTGATCATCCCGTACGTGCTATGGATCACGTTTCTCGGATTTTTCTTTGACTGGTCGCTGAGGCAGATCCTGCAACGGCGCTACCGCTGGTATCAAGGCTGATGTCTGCCGCGAACGACAAGTCCACCGCGCCGCGCCTGCACATCGAGAATGTGTACAAGCGCTACGGCGGGCGCACGGTGCTCGACAACATCGACCTGTCGGTCACGAAAGGCGAGCTGTGCATCGTCGTCGGACCGAGCGGCTGTGGGAAATCCACGCTGCTGCGCATTGTCGTGGGCCAGGAGCAGACAAGCGCCGGAGACGTCATGATCGATGGCGAGCCGGTCGCGCTGCCCGACGCGAGCCGGGGCATTGTCTACCAGAAGTATTCCCTGTACCCCCATCTCACGGCGCTGGAGAACGTGCTTCTGGGCAAGATTCTCGAGTACCCCTTCTACCGCCGCCGGTCGGCGATCGAGGCGCACCGCGACGAAGCGATGGAACTCCTGACGCGCGCGCGCATTGCCGAGCACGCCGGCAAGTATCCGAACGAGCTCTCTGGCGGCATGCAGCAGCGTGTCGCAATCGCGCAGACCCTCATCAAGCGGCCGCGGATCGTGCTGATGGACGAGCCGTTCGGCGCGCTCGACGCCGGCGTGCGCGAGGACATGCAGGTGCTGCTGCTGGAGCTGTGGGAGGCATACGGCATGACCGTGTTCTTCGTCACCCACGATCTCGAAGAAGCGGTTTACCTCGGCACCCGCGTGCTGGTGCTGTCGCAGTACTACACCGATGACCGCGGCCCGGCCGCGGGCCCCGCCCGAGGGGCGAAGATCGTGGCCGATCATGCGCTGCCCCGCCGCGCCATGCCGACCGTGGCCAAGTCGGCGCCCGAATTCACCGAACTGGTGATGCAGATCCGGCACGAGGGCTTCGACCCCGCCTACCTGCGGCACGTACGCGATTTCAACCTGGAGCATCCCGACGCATTCCAGACCCTGACTCCGGAAGAAGACGGCCACGCCGTTTCTGGTGCCGAGTCGTCATCGCCCTCTTCCCCCGGGAGAGAAACTTCAGCCCCCTCTCCCCCCGGGAGAAACGCTTCGTCTCCCTCTCCCCCCGGGAGAGGGTTGGGGTGAGGGAGATTTTTTCTGATGCCATCCAATTAAAGGAGGGAACATGAGCAACGGAACCCCAACGGCGCAGGCCGCCACCGCCCCGCTCCAGGTCGCAACCATGGAGGAGATCAAGCGGGATCTCGGCACCGCCGTCCCTGCCGCGGCGCCCAGCACCGCCGAAGACCGCGAACTCGACGGCAAAGCCGACCAGTTCGTGACTGCACTGCTCGCCATCGATCCCAAGGACTTCAAGGCGCGCAAGGATTACGCGACCGCCGCCGAGAGCATGGGCATCGAGCTGCAGAAGCAGGCCGCGAAGAAAAGCGAAATCCTCAAGCAGCAGATCGGCAAGATCGCCAAGGACGAGGGCGACGGCGGCGAAGTCGCGAATTCCCTCGTCGATCTGAAGCTGCAGGTCGAGGATCTCGATCCCGCCCGCTTCGATCTCGACGCGGGCTGGTTCTCGCGGATGGTGGGTCTGCTGCCGGGCGTCGGCACGCCGCTCAAGCGCTACTTCACCAAGTACGAGAGCGCGCAGACCGTGATCGCGGCGATCGTGCGCTCGCTCGAAATCGGACGCGACCAGTTGAACCGGGACAACGTCAACCTGGTCGACGACCAGAAGGCCATGCACGAGCTGACCCTGAAGCTGGAGAAGGCGGTCAAGCTGGCGATGCGCATCGACCAGAAGCTCGACGCCAAGGTCAAGGAGATGACTCCGGGCTCGGAACAGCACAAGTTCGTGAGCGAAGAGCTGCTGTTCCCGCTGCGCCAGCGCATCATCGATCTCCAGCAGCAGCTCGTGGTCAACCAGCAGGGGGTGCTCGTAACCGAGGCCATCATCCGCAACAACAAGGAACTGGTGCGCGGCGTCAACCGCACCCTGCACGTCACGGTGTCGGCGTTGAACGTCGGCGCCTCCCTTGCCATCGCGCTCGCGAATCAGAAGAACGTGCTGGAGAAAGTCGAGTCGGTCAACAAGACCACCGGAGACCTCATCGCCGGCACCGCCGAGCGCCTGAAAACCCAGGGCGCGCAGATCCACAAGCAGGCAAGCACCGCGATGATCGATATCGACAAGTTGAAGCAGGCCTTCGCCGACATCAAGATCGCGATGGACGACATCGCCACCTTCCGCAACAACGCCCTGCCGCAAATGGCGGAAAGCGTGCTCGAACTCGACCGCATCTCCACCGAGGCCACGGCCCAGATCGAGAAGATGAACCGCGGCAACCTGATGCGGCCCGGCGTCACCATCGACGTGAGTTAATGGGACGCACCCCTTTTCATCGACAAGAATGTGTGCGCTCCCCTTTAAGGAAGCTCTGAAAAACTGTCATCGCGAGGCGCCGAAGGCGACGTGGCGATCTCGTGTGCCACGGGATTGCTTCGTCACGGCGTTCCTCGCAATGACAATTTCAGGTTAACCAGGGGTTCCTTAACGCTCTTATGATGCTCTAATGTTCTGGTTCACACGGAAAAAGTTCGCCGGATCGTGCTTTTTCTTCAGGCCAGCCAGCCGCGGGTAGTTCGCGCCATAAGCCGCTGCCACCCGATCGGTTTCGTCTGCGGTCATGAAGTTCACATAGGCGCCAGCCGATGCATAGGGCTTGGACGCCTCGAAAAATGCGCGGGCCCATCCGATGCAGGCTTGGTCTTGCGCCCTCTCTTCCCATCGCCCGTGCACGTTCAGCACGAATTTTGCGTCACGGTGGGCATATGCCATGGCATCTCCCGGCACGCGATTGGCTGCGCCCGCGATGAGGCCGATGAAAATTTCGCATTGCGGCGAGGGAAGCTTGCCGGCGAACTCGATGATCGAGTCGAGTGCCTCGTCTCGAAGCTCCGTGAAGTTGTGTGACTTCCAGTAGTTCCTTGCGCCGGGCGTAAGGAGGGGGTCAAACGCCTGCTGCCAGTCCACATAGGGCATGGCGCCGATGTGCTCGCCGCAGGCATTGCCAAACCGGCGCAGCGGCGCTACGAGCTTCTCCCCCTCCTGAACATCCCCGGCATAGAAAATCGGTAACACGATCACTTCCTTGCCATGCACATCTGCGGGAAGAAATGGCAAAGGCGGCGCCTGGCGGAGCACGACCCACACGTTGAGTTCCTCAGGAGCCGATGCTGCAAACGCTCGATACTGCTGCAATACCTGCTTCGCCTGCGCAAACGGAAACACAATCAAACCGGCCAGGATTTGAGGGCCCACGGGATGAAGTCTGAATTCATACTCGGTGACGACGCCGAAGTTACCGCCACCGCCCCGAATCGCCCAGAACAGATCCGCGTTCTCGGACTCGCTTAACCGAAGTTTATTTCCTTCCACGGTAACCATTTCAGCCGAAACGAGATTGTCGATCGTCATGCCGTACTTGCGCGTCAGCCAGCCGAATCCGCCGCCCAACGTCAGACCGGAAATCCCCGTCGTTGAATTGATCCCCACCGGGGTGGCCAGACCATGTTTTTGTGCCGCCTGGTCAAAATTCGCCAGCGTTGCCCCGGGACCCACATATGCGCGCTTCTTCCCGGCATCGATGCGCACGGTATTCATGGCTGAAAGATCGATCATCCAGCCGCCTTCGCAGACAGCGCTGCCCGCGATGTTGTGCCCGCCACCACGTATCGATACTTCGAGGCCATGCTCGCGCGCAAAGCGGACGGCATGGGGTACGTCATCACCTGTGGCGCAATGAATAATGCCAGCAGGGTGCCGATCGATCATCGCGTTCCAGATTATCCGGGCCTTCTCGTAGCCCGCATCGCCAGGGAACGACACTTGGCCCTTAAGCTTGCCTTTGAGTTTCTGAATGGCTTCTTGGGGTAATGCTGCCATCGGATATCCTCCTCAACGTAATTTGAAAATCCGCCACAACCGGCCTGCGATTAAACAAACCGACTTGGCAGCCTTCACCATCCTGCGGTCGCCGGACTGTGCCCAGGATAGCGACGCGCTCCAACAGGTCATCACGGCAAATGCCGACAGTCCGCAAATCGTCCGCTTCAAAGGTGTCTCCATTTCATCAAGAGGCCAACAGGGGTTCGGCAGCGCGGGCAGTGGTCGTTCTGCCCACGCGTGTTACGCCTCGGCGGTCGTGGGGTCGGTGAGCGCCCGGACCTGGGAGATCCGGTTTGCCGGGAAGCCGCCGCACCGAGCGTGTTCCTTGATCAGCTCGACGGACGGGGCGATGTAGACGCAGTAGATCTTGTCGTCCGTGACGTAACTCTGCACCCACTGAATCCTGGGCCCCATATCCTGGAGGATCCCCACGGACTTCTGCGACATCGCGCGCAGCTCATCCCGGCTCAGCCGCCCGGCGCCTGGCAGTTCCCGCTCGATGATGTATTTTGGCATGACCCACCTTCTGTTTTGACATACCGAGAGTATGTGTTTAACATACCCTCAGTATGGAAGTCAAGCCATCCCGCATTGCCCGGGCCGAAAGCACCCGCAACGCCCTTCTCCGCCACGCCCGCCGGCTCTTTACCCAAAAGGGCTACGCCGAGGCGAGCACCGACGAGGTAGTGCGCCGCGCCAAGGTGACCAAGGGCGCCCTCTATCACCACTTCGCCAACAAGCTGGAACTCTATCAGGCAGTTGTCGAGGACATGGAACGTGAGGTCGTCGCCAGACTGGAGACTGCTGCCGCGGCCTACCCCGACCCGGGAGAGCGGCTCCGCGCGACGTGCGACGCGTACCTCGATGCCTGTCTTGACGTAAACCTCGCACGCGTTCTGGTGATCGAGGCCCCGGTCGTCCTCGGGTGGAAGAGCTGGTGCAACATCGCGCAGGAGCATGAAGTCGCAACGCTCTCACGGCGCCTGGGGGAAGCGGTGGCCGCCGGCATCGTCCGCGAGCAGCCGCTGGAGACGATGGCGCAGGTGCTGCTCGGAGCGCTGAACACGGCAGCGCGAGTGATAGCCACGGCACCCGATCCCGCAGCCGCCCGATTGCACGTGGAGGCGACCGTCGAGCGCCTTCTGAAAGGTCTCGCGTCGTCCGACGTAAGCGCGTAGGACGTGCGGGCGCGACAATGATTAGATAACGTCCCGCATGACCCGCCGCACAGCGGTCGGTGTCGATGCGGTGGTTAGCGGTCAATTCTTGTCCGCCAATAGCCTGGCAAGCGGCTTTGGTGTGCAACCACCTCGATACGGAGCACATCAGATGTCGCACTGTAAATCAGCGTAAAGGGAAAACGCGGAAGAACGAACCGACGCAG
>Ga0155935_1207_pt1 | contig 15146 bp, 12 predicted proteins | sample RifCSPlowO2_02_FD_107589 | JGI IMG/M metagenome (GOLD analysis project Ga0155935, IMG submission 107589) | Betaproteobacteria bacterium RIFCSPLOWO2_02_64_14
CCCGGCACAATCGGCCCAAGCAGCTTCGTGCACTCGGGGTGCTCCCATGCCCAGAACGCACACGCCAGCGCATCGACGAGACACCTGCGCGCCGCCGCATAGGCGTTCTGATCTTCGACCCTGTACTCGCAGACGTATTTCGCAATGTCGACGAGCTCCCGATCAACCGTTTCCGGCTTCTCTGCTCTTGTCATTTGCCGTGCTCGCTTATGTTCATGCTGACCCCTCCCCCATTGAGAAAACCGCGATCCAAGCTGACATCAGCGGCAAATTGCTTTCATGTGCGCGAAATTCTCGCGTCGGACCGCCGCAGTAATGCCGGTTGCGTCACGCCATCGATCCCCACCAGGGTCAGCACCGTGAGAAATGCATTCTGCGGCCCGAGATGGCCCAGGCGCGGGTCGTACCACTCGGTCAGGGAATGATTGCCGCCGCTTCTTCCGCCGCCGGGCAGCGCGACTGCCGGGATGCCCAGGCTGATCGGAATGTTGCAGTCGGTCGAGCTGGCGACATACTGAACTTCGCTGATGCCCAGGGAATTGAGGGATGCGACGGCGGCGCGCACGATCGGGAGATCCGTGGGCTGTGCTCCGGCCGGCCGGGCGCCGAGGTCTTCTGTTGCCACCGTGAGACGATCAGAGTTCCAGCGCGCGTTCTCTTCCCGCGCGGCCTCGCCGATCAGCGCGAGCGCGTGCGCTGCGATCTTTTCCAGTTCCTCGCCGGAGTTTGAACGCAGGTCGAGGTCCATCACGGCATCCTCCGCGATCGCGGTCGCGCCGGTTCCGCCACGCACCCGCCCCACGTTGAAGGTGGTCTTCGGGACCTGCGGCGTGCGCATCTCGGAAATCTTCGCGATCGCCCGGCCCAGGGCGTGCACCGCGCTCGGCAGTCCGAACGCGCCGAAACTGTGGCCACCCGGCCCCTTGTAGCTCACCCGAAAGCGCCGGCTTCCCGTGGCGCCCGTCACCACGCGCCCCATGTCGCCGCCATCGATCGAGATGAATCCGTCGATCGCCGCGTGGTCGCAAAACAGCGCCCGCACTCCGCGCAGGTTGCCCAGGCCCTCCTCGCCGACGGTGCCGACGAACCAGATGTCGCCTCCGGTCTTCAATCCCGTCTCGGCTAATGCGCGCGCAACCGACAGCACCGCCGCGAGCCCCCGGCTGTCATCCCGGATGCCCGGCGCAATAAGCAGGCCGGCTTTCTCGGTGATCGTGAGATCCGTGCCCTCCGGAAACACCGTGTCGATGTGCGCCGAGAGCACGAGCGTCGGCCCGCCTCTGCCACGGCGTATGCCGATCACGTTGCCCTCGGCATCGATGCGGACTTCGCGCAGACCGGCGCTTGCCAGTCGCGCCCGGAAGAACTCCGCGCGCGCCTGCTCCTTGAACGGTGGCGCCGGGATGACCGTCATCGCCTTCTGTTCTTCCAAGGTCCTGGGCGCGTCACTTTCCAGAAACGCAAGTCCGTTTCGCACCAGTTGGTGCCCGTTTACTGCCTCGAATTGCCACGCGATATCGTCGGACATGAGATCCTCACTTGCTGAACTTTACATCAATGCCTCCGGCAGGGCATCAGCTGGTGACAGATCCACGTCAACTTACGCCCACCCGAGCGCTATGCGTATCAGCGCGATCGGTCTACAGTCGCTGTGGCGCTGTGCGTTGACGACAAGCGGGACGGGTGATATCGCGGAAGAAACGCGGCAAGCGCCTGGCGCCGCCGCGTCGGTGTGGTCAGGGGGTGACCGAACTTATTGGTACTTGATGTTGGCCGACTTGATGATCTTACCGAAGCGGGCGATGTCCTGCTTGATCATTTCGCCTGTCCGCTCCGGGCCGTTGTAGTAAGGAACGAATCCTTGCGCATCGAGCATCTTCTGTGTCTCCGGCATGGCCACGAGCTTCTCGACTTCAGCGGCGATCTTGTCGACGATCGCCTTAGGCGTCCCCGCGGGGGCGCCAACGCCTTGCCAGGTTTTCAGACTCACCTCCGGGTACCCCAGTTCGGCCATGCTCGGCACGTCGGGGAAGGCGCTGATCCGCTTATCTCCGGTGACGGCGAGCGCGCGAAGCTTGCCGGCGCGCACGTGAGCGACGATATTGACCGGAACGGACATGAAGTACTGGACCTGGCCGCCGAGCACGTCGATCATGGCATTGCCGGCACCTTTGTACGGAACCTGCGTGGTCTCGATCTTGGCCACCATGTTGAACAACCGTGGCGCGAGATTGGTGGACCCGCCGTAGCTCGACGACGCGTACATGAGTTCGCCGGGGCGGCGCTTCGCCAGGGCGACGAACTCCTTCACCGTCTTGACGGGCAGGGCGGGGTGGACGACGAACAGATTCTCGTAACCGGACACGGTCGCGATGGGCGCAATGTCCTTGATGGTGTCATACGGCAGGTTTTTTACCAGCGTCACGTTCGAGCAGAGCGCGCTGCCGATGTAGATCAGGGTGTAGCCATCCGGCTTGGATCTCACCGCAGCCTCTGTCCCGATCACCGTGTTGGCGCCGGGCCGGTTGTCGATCAGCACTTGTTGACCCCAGACCTTGGTCAGGTGCTCGCCGACCAGGCGGGCCGTCCACGAAGTGCTCCCGCCGGGCGAGTACGGCACGATCCAGCGTATCAGCCGATTCGGATAATCGTCCTGGGCACGGGCTGTACCAGCGGCGCCGAGCGCCAAGGCCGAGCCCAGCAATATTCCTCGGATGATCTGATGTGTCATCTCCTCCACTCCTCCACGTTGTGCTTCCTGTCGGGGCGGTGTCGAGCGACGCGGCGCCGCAAATAAGGCATCAGATTATATCTTGGAATAACTGATAAGAGAATCAATCCGCCCGCGATTCCGCCGGGCCGAGTCTGTGCGCCGGGAGCCGGTGCGAAAGTGCTCGCCGGGTACGCATCATCAGTCTTATGTTCATGCTGGCCCCTCCCCAATTGAGAAAACCGCGATCCAAGCTGACAGCAGCGGTTAAAGAAACTCCACGCCGAGCTCACGCGCGCGATCGCCTCACCCGACATGCGCACCCGCCTCGCCAGCGCCGCGCTCGAGCCCGCGCCCACGACCCCCGAGCAGCTACGCAAGATCGTCGCGGCCGAGCTTCAGCGCTGGGTTCGAGTGATGAAGGACGCGGGCATCAGGCAGGAGTGACCCGACGCTGTGATCGGTCGTCTTTCACTCCACCTTCGCCCCCGACTCCTTGACTACCCGCGCCCACTTCGCGGTTTCCGCCTGCATCATCTTCGTGAGCGCCTGCGGCGTGCTCGACCGCGCCTCGAAGCCCTGCTTGGCGAGACTCGCTTTCGCGCGCGGATCGCTGGCGAGCTTCTGGATCTCCGCATTCAGCAGCGACACGATCGCCGCGGGCGTTTTGCGCGGCACGAAGATCGCGAACCACACCGGCACTTCGTAGCCCGGCACGCCGGCTTCGGCGATGGTCGGCACGTCCGGCAGTGCAGTCGCGCGCGTGAGGCTGGTGACGCCGAGCGCTCTCAGCTTGCCCGAACGCGCGTGCCCTACCGTCGTCAGCATGCTGCCGAAGATCACTTGCGCTTCGCCGCTGAAGACCCCGATCAGCGCCGGCCCGCCGCCTTTGTAAGGCACGTAAAGCAGATCGGTGCGCGTCATCGACTTGAAAAGCTCCGCGGCGAGGTGATTGCCGGCGCCGACGGTTCCCGCCGCGTAGCGCAACTGGCCGGGCTTCGCTTTCGCAAGTGAGATCAGCTCGCCGACCGATTTCGCCGGCACCGACGGGTGCACCGAGAGCACGTACGCCGACATTCCTGCGAGCCCCACCGGTGCGAGATCCTTGAGCGGATCGTACGGCAGCTTCTTGAAAAGCGCCGGCGCGACCGTGATGGTGACGGGCAAACCCATGACGAGCGTGTAACCGTCGGGCTCGGCCCGTACCCCCATCTGCGTGCCGACGATTCCGCCCGCGCTCGGACGGTTGTCGATCACCACCTGCTGGCCGAGGTCCTGCGCCACGCGCTCGGCGAATAGCCGCGCGACGACGTCGGTGCCGCCGCCCGGCGCGAACGGCAGAATGAAACGGATGGGGCGATTCGGATAATTCTGAGCGGCGGCGTAAGCGCCGGGAACGAACGAAAGCGCGCTCAGGATGAGACCCAGTGCATACGCAAGTTGCATGCTGCTCCTCCTCCGTTATCGTGAGCGTCGCAAGTCCCGCTCGTAGTGCGGGTTCATGCCACTGCCCAGTCAGCTCACCACCGCCGCATCGAAGGCCGGCTTCACGTTCGCCGCTCTGTCGATGTTCTGCCACAGCTCGAGCGCCGCAGTCGCACGGTTCTTGCCAAGCCTCGGCTCCGCGAGACGCAGGAATTTCGTGGCGAGCTCGGCCGCAGAAACAGGATTGTCTTCGTGCCCGAGCGGGTTCACCACGTACGCCTGATACGTTTTCCCTGCGTGGTCCTTCGCGGTCACCCGCATGTGTACGACGCGCGGAAAATCCTTTTCGAACGCGTCGTCGACGCGCACCGTGACGCAATTCATCAACGGCCGGATCGAAGGATCGAGATAGGCCTCGGGAACGAAAGCATGGTGGTCGATGAGCCCGTGGCGCAGCGTCCACGCGAGGATGTAAGGGAGGCTGTGGTCGGCGGTTTCACGCGTCGTCGGGTCCCATTTCGCCGGTTCGCTGCCGCTTTCGTGCCACGCCGACCAGTAGGTCTCGACGTCGATGCTCTCGATCTTTTCGACATCGACCTGTTTTCGCAGCTCGATCGCAGCCCACACCAGCGCCTGCATGTTGTACACCACCGGCCAGAACTTGATTTTCGCGCGCGGGATGAAGAAGTTCTCGGGTGCCGTGCCGAAAGGCGGCAGCTCGATCGGCCCGGAAATGAGATCCGTAAGCCCGTGTCGCCCCGAAAAAGGCGCCTCGGGTCCGGTCATGCCGCCAGCCGCGAGCTGCACGCCGAACACCGCGTTGCGCACCGCATAAGCCGTCGCCGCGCCTTTCCACATCGAGAGCTGGCCGGCGCGGCTCGCGCGCATCGGCATGTTCGCCACCGCGGTGATCGCGATCGCGTGCTGCGCGACATCGCGGCTCAGACCCATGAGATTGGCAAGACCGGCGGCGGCGCCAACACTGATGCCGAAACCCTGGTCCCACCCTTTCTCGCGGAGCTGCGCTTTCATCTGGAGGCGGATGAAGATCTCGTACGCGACGACGGTTGCAGCGATCAGCCGCTCGCCCGATGCGCCGATCTGCGGCGCGACGGCGAAGTGCGCGCCGAGACTGTCGCTCGGGTGGCCGCCCGGATAGGTATCGTTGAAGTCGAGGTCGCGGATCATGCACGAATTGACGAAAGCGGCGGCATCGGCCGCCGCGAGCTCCCTCGATCCAAGCAGGCGCCCGGCGAGCTCCGGCCGCGCCGCAGGCCCCGCGAGCGACCGGCCGAGCGTCGCCGTCTCGCAGTCGTATGCGCCGAGCGCGCACCCCAGCGCATCGAGCAGGCGCTCCTTCCCCGCTTTCACGGCGTTCGCCGGCAGGTCGCGATAGGATAGAGTGCTCGCAAACTCCGCGAAGCTGTTCAGAATCGGATCCAACTCTCTCCCTTTGATTACTTCTTTCCGGCCTTGAGGCCGATTTCTTTCGCCAGTTTCTCGATGCGGGCAATCTCGTCCACGAGGTGCCGCCGGAACTCCTCCGGCGTGCTGCCGACCGGCTCGGCGCCGTCGTTCAGAAACTTCTGCTCGATCTCCGGCGAGCTCACGATCTTCGAGACTGCGCCGCTCAGCTTTGCGACGATTTCCCGCGGGGTACGCGCCGGCGCGAGAATTCCGTACCACGTGAGAACCTGATAGCCAGCCACGCCCGCTTCGGCGATCGTCGGCAGCTCCGGCGCAGCCTTCGAGCGTTTGGCGCTGGTCACGCCATGCGCGCGCAGCCTGCCGGCTTTCCAATACTGAAGGCCGGCGACGATCGCCGAGAACGTCATGTGCACCTGCCCCGCGATCACCGCCTGCACCGACGGTGAGCCGCCGCGGAACGCCACGTGGTCGACCTGGATGCCGGCCATGCGCTTGAAGAGCTCGCCTGCAAGGTGTCCGGAGCCGCCGTATCCGCCGGAGGAAAAATGCATCGTGGAGGGCTTCGCTTTCGCGCGCGCGATCAGGTCTTTCACCGACTCGACGCGCAGCGACGGTGTCGTAACCAGCAGGAAAGGCGCTTGCGCGATGAGAGAGATCGGGGCGAAATCCTTGAGGGTGTCGAACGGCAGGTCGTGGAGGCTGGGATTGATGGCGAAGCTGCTGGACACGACGTGCAGCGTGTAGCCGTCCGGCGTCGCCTTCGCTACGATCGCGCCGGCGATCGATCCCGCCGCACCGGCGCGGTTATCGACGATCACCGTGTGGCCAAGCGCTTCTGTGAGCTTCTGTCCGATCAGCCTCGCCACGATGTCGGTCGCCCCGCCCGGCGCGAGGCCGACGACGAAACGCAGCGGCTTGGTCGGATAGCTCGCCGCGCTCTGCTGCGCGTGGGCCGCGATCGACTGGATCGACAGCGCCGTGAGCGCTGCGACCATGACTTTTTTAGACATACTCACAGTTCCTCTCCGTTCTTTGAGCTTGCCGAGAACCTTTGTTTTTCCCTCATCCCCACCCTTCTCCCGAGGAGAGGGCGACTCTTCCCTCTCCCTTCGGGAGCGGGATCGAGGGTGGGGGAAGCCTGCGCCGCCAGCTCGGCCAGGTAGCGGCGCCGCGTGAACGCCCCGAGCCCGCCGGCTGCGAAGATCGCCTCGATCGTCGGCGGATATTTGCGCAGCGCCCCCGTCGCGCCGGTCGTGACGTTGCGAAGCCGGGTGTTGCGGTAGTCGACTTCGAGCGTCTCGCCGTCCGCGACGAGCTCGCCGACTCCGGGCGCGATGAAGATCGGCATCGGCAAAGCGATGCTGTTGCGCAGAAACAGCCTCGACGCGGACTCGACGACGATCGCGGCGATCCCGATCTCCTTCAGCACCAGACCCGGGCGATGCGAGCCGCAGCCGAAGTTGCGCCCCGCGACGATGATGTCTCCCGGCTTCGCCTCGTGCGGAAACTCGGGCCGGTAGACCTCCATCGTGTGCTTCTTGAGCTCTTCCATCGACGGGTAGCGGTAATAGGGATTGATCGCGTCGGTCTCGATCGAGTCGCCGAATTTCCAGACCCGGCCCGTGATGACGCTGTTCAGATCAAAGCTCATGGAAAACCTCTTTCGGATTCACGATCTCGCCCGCGATCGCCGCGGCGGTCACGGTGAGCGGGCCGCCGAGATAGAGATCCGCATCGGGGCTGCCTTTGCGCCCCTTGAAGTTGCGCGTGGTCGCGGTGATGCAAACTTCCCCCGCCGACACGAAGCCGACTTTAGGCTGGCACACGCCGCAGCCCGGCGTCACCACCTGCGCGCCCGACTCGATGAGCTGCTCGACAAGGCCGGCTTTGAGGCATTGCAGATAGACCTGCTGCGAGGCGGGCGAGAGGACGAAGCGCACGCCTTTGGCGACCTTGCGCCCTTTCAGCATGCGCGCCGCGATCTCGATGTCCTCGTAACGCCCGTTCGCGCACGATCCGATGAGCGCCTGGTCGATGCGCACGCCTTTGACGTCGTCGACCGGCACGACGTTGCCGAACTGGTGCGGCTTCGCGACGACGAACGGCATCTCGTCGACGTTCACCACGATTTCCTTCTCGTATTCGGCGTCCGCGTCGGCCGCGAGCGATGTATAGGCCTGGTCGGTGCGGCCGCTCAGGAAATCGCGGGTCTTCTCGTCCGCGTCGAATATCGCGAACTTCGCCGCGACTTCCACGCCGTGCGTCGCGAGGCACGCGCGGCCGTCGATGCTGAGTTGCGGAACGAGCGATCCCGCGAACTCGATCGACATGTTCTGCGCGAAGTCGTCGCCGTACTTGCCGGCGAGGTAGAGCATGATGTCCTTGGCGATCGGATAGCCGGGCTGCCTGCCGTTCAGCACCACCTTTACCGTGGACGGCGCCTGGAACCAGAGCTCGCCGAAAATCATGGCGTACATGAGATCGTTGCGGCTGATGCCGGTCGCCCCCACGTTGAGCGCGCCGTAGCCGATCGTGTGCGAATCCATGCCGACGACGAGCTCACCCGGCCGCGCGAGACCGTAGTCGAGGATCATCTGGTGCGCGATGCCGGGCTCTTCGTAGTAGATCTTTACGCCCAGCCTTTCCGCCTGTTTACGAATCGCCGCGTTGTCGTCGGCGATCGACTGGCTCAACGCGGGCTGGTGGTGATCGACGAGAAAGAAAACCTTGTCGGGGTCCCAGATGCGCGGGATGCCTTCGGTGAAGCCCGCCTGCACAGCGAGCTTGTGGACGTCCATGAAGTGGTAATGACACATCGCGCCGTCGATGCGGGCGTCGACGATGTCGCCCGCTTTCACGGGCTCCTGCGTCAGGTTGTGCCGCGACAACAGCTTTTCCGCGATCGTTTGTCCCATCGCGCCTCCCGTCAATCGATCCTTGCACCCGAAGCTTTCACCACGGCGGCCCACTTCGCGGTCTCGCTCTGGAGAAACGCGCGCATCTCCTCCGGCGTGCCCGACATCTGGTCGGCGCCCCGCTTCTCGTAGAACTCGCGCACTTCCGGCAAAGCGAGGCTCTGCCTGATCGCCCCGTTCAGCTTGCGAACGATTTCGTCCGGCGTGCGCGCCCGCGCCACGAGGCCGAACCAGTTCACCGCTTCGTAACCCGCGTAGCCCGATTCGGCGATCGCCGGCACGTCCGGGAGCGTACGCACGCGCTTGCTCGAGGTGACCGCAATCGGCCGCAGCCTGCCCGAGCGGATGTGCGGCTGCAGCGGCGAGACGTTCGCGAAGAGCACCGGAACGACGCCGCTGATGACGTCGGGAATCGCGAAAGCGCTGCCCTTGTACGGAACGTGCACCATGTCGACGCCCGCGCGCGACTTGAAGAGCTCGGTCGCGAGATGATTGACCGCGCCATTGCCGGTCGAGCCATAGCTCACCTGCCCCGGCCGCGCCTTGAGAAACGCGACCAGCTCGCGGATCGTCTTCGGCGGCAGCGACGGATGCACGACCATGCACAGCGGCTCCGAGCCGAGCAGCGTGATCGGCGTGAAGTCGCGGGCGAGGTCGTAGCCGAGCTTGCGATATAGGCTCGGCGCGACGGCGTGCGGCGCCGACACCATGAAGAGCGTGTAGCCGTCCGGCGCGGCCTGCGCCGCCACTTCGGCGCCGATGTTGGCGCCGGCACCGGGGCGGTTGTCGATGATGATCTGCTGCCCGAGGATCTCGCCGAGCTTCCGCCCAAGGACCCGGATCAGGAGATCGCTCGCGCCGCCGGGCGCCTGCGCCACGATGATGCGCACGGGTTTGGTCGGGTAAGCCTGTCCGAACGCCGGCCACGCCCACGCGAGCGCCAGCATGAAAATGAGCCGTTTCATCGCCTCTCCTCCGAAACGCCGGATCGCTTCGCGTGCTCGCGCGCGTGCTTGCCGGCCTGCGTGCCGGCGATGCGGCCGAACACGGCGCCCGACACGAGCCCCGTACCGCTGGGATAGTTGAAATAGAAAAGGCCGCCGACCATTTCGCCCGCGGCATACAACCCCGGAATGTCGCGGCCGGCCACGCTCTGCACCGCAGCGCCCGGAGAAACGCGCACGCCGCCGAACGTGAACGTGATCCCGCAGGTCACCGCGTACGCATGGAACGGCGGCGTATCGAGGACGTTCGCCCAGTTCGACTTCGGCACCGCGAGACCCGCCGTTCCGCGGCCGTCGAGGACCACCGGGTTGAAAGGCACGTCCTGGCGCACCGCCTTGTTGTATTGCGCGATCGTCTCGAGGCAGCGCGCGGTGTTCACCCCTTCGAGTTTCTCGACCAGCCCTTCGAGCGTCGGCGCTTCGGCCTTGGTGATCTTCTTGATCTGGTACTCGTGCCGTAGCAGGTGATTCACCTTGGAATCGAAAATCTGCCACGCGAACATGCCAGGCTGCTTCAATACTTCGACGCCGTACTTCGCGTAGGTGAAATTCCTGAAGTCGGCGCCTTCGTCGACGAAACGCTCGCCGTTGGCGTTCACCATGATCCCGTACGGGTAGCTGTGCTTCTGGAAAAGATCGCCGATCTCGCGCTCGCCGAAAGGCGGCGCGTTCATGTCCCACCCCACGGCGTGCGCGCCGGACCAGTGGCCGAAAGGCATCGCGCCCGCGTCGAGCGCCATGCGTATGCCGTCGCCCATGTTGAAGCGAGTGCCGCGCACCTTGGCGAGATCCCAGTTGGGCCCCAGATAGCGCGCGCGCATCTCGGCATTCGACTCGAAACCGCCGCAGGCGAGCACCACCGCGCGCGCGCCGATCCGTATCGGCTCGCCGTTCGTTTCGGCGACGACGCCCCGCACTGCCCCGTCCTCACGGATGAGCCCGGTCGCGGCGGTCTCGTAGAGCACCGGGATGGCGTTTTTCTTCGCGATTTTGTGCAGGCTTTCGACGAGGCCCTGCCCCGCGCCCCACGTGGCGCAGATGAGGCCCGCGTAGAACCTGATGCGCCCGTCGATCTTCTGCGACTGGCGCGCCCACATCGGATCGAAGCGCACGCCTTTCGATTTCATCCACGCGAGCGTCGCGCGGCTCTCGCGCACGAAAATCTCGGTCAGGTCGGGATCGCAGCGGTATTGCGTGCAGCGCCCCATGTCCTCGAGGAACTCCTCTTCGGTGTAGGTCCCGAAGTCGGTGATCGCCACCTCGTCCTCGGTAAGATCGAGGACTTCGCGCACTTCGTCGACGTTCCTGAACGCGAAGCGCGTCGCGCCGCCGGTGAACGCGCTGTTGCCGCCGCATTCGGCCTCCGGCGCCCTTTCAAGCACGATGACGCTCGCGCCGGCATCCCGCGCCGCGAACGCGGCACACATCGCCGCATTCCCAGCGCCGACCACGACGACGTCCGCCTCCCTGATGACCGACAAGAGAATCAATCCGCCCGCGATTCCGCCGGGCCGAATCCGTGTGCCGGGAGCCCGTGCGAAAGTGCTCGCCGGGTGCGCATGATCAGTCTTATATTCATGCTGGCCCCTCCCCAATTGAGAAAACCGCGATCCAAGCTGACATCAGCGGCAAGTGGCTGGGCAATCTACGCCAAGCACCAGAGCAAGGCAAGCGCTCTCCCAGCCTCGGTCTGTCTCGAAAGGGTCTTTTCCATACGGCAGCATTCGAGTACCAACCCACGTAGCGCACCAGGTGCTCGTAGCGGTCGGGAATGTGTTTGCAAAGCAACGCCAACCACTCGGCGCCGGGCATGACCTGGAAGTTGCGCTTCAAGCCGGCGTGCGTCCAACATGTGGCCCTCATCTGCGTGTTGACGGGCTCGATCGTGACAACACATAAGTTGCTAAACTTTACCTCAACAGTTCCAGCAGGAGCGAAGGCCATGAAATATGCTTCCGTGAAAACGACATTGCTTGCAGGTGTATTGACAACACTTGCCGGCGGCGGCCTTGCGCAGCAGGATTATCCGAACCGGCCGATACGCTACATCGTCCCCTACTCCCCCGGCGGGAGCACGACGTTCACCTCGTGGCCATGCCGGAAACCTTGCAAAAGCTCGATGCCCAGGGGTTTGTGCCTTTCTACAACAACACCGAGCAAACGGCCGCGATGCTCAAGGCGGACATCGTCAAATACGCCAGGATCATCAAGGAGGCCAACATCAAGGCCGAGTAGTCGAATCGCGCATTTGACAATCATGCGGGAGCAGGTACGTCACGGGGAGACATGAACATGGGTGCAACGACAATTCTTTCCGAATTCGCCAGCGGGACTCGCGCCGCCGACATCAGCGCCGAGGCGATCGCGGCAACGAAGCGGCATATCCTCGATTGCGCCGGCGTTGGGCTCGCGGCGACGGCCGAACCGGCGGGGCGCATCGTCCTGGATATCACCCGCGAGCAGGGTGGCGCGCCCCAGGCACGCGTCTTCGGCTCAAGCCTTCGCACCAGCGCCATATCTGCGGCGTGGGCCAACGGTTCCCTCTCGCACCTGCTGGATTACGACGATACCGGGTTTTCACACCCGACCGCCTGCATCCTGCCGGCCGCGTTGGCGCTGGCCGAGGAAGCGGGTGCGACCGGCGCGGATCTCACGGCCGCGGTCTGCGTCGGCCTGGAGGTCTTCGAGCGCATGTCGCTCTCCGGCCGGCAGCACGAGCCGGAACTGCGGCGGCGCGGCTTCCACCCGACGTCGCTCTACGGGTGCTCGGCAGCGGCAGCGGCGGCAGGCAACATCGTGAGACTCAATCCCGGGCAGATGGCCGTTGCGATCGGGCTCGCGGCTGCCAACGCCGGCGGCCTCACCCAACACTTCGGCACGTGGGGCAAGGGCATTCACGCGGGAAACGCGGCGCGCGCCGGCGTAACCTCGGTGCTGCTCGCAAGGAAAGATTACTTCGCCGATCCCGACGGCATCGATGGCGAGTATGGCTTTTTCTCGGCGTTCCACGGGACGGGCAATTACAACCTCGGCAAGGTGGCGGACGGGCTGGGAACGCACTGGTCGATCGTCGATCCCGGACTGACCATCAAGCGCTATCCGTGCTGCGGCGGGAATCTCCGCGCGCTTGACGCCGCGCGCGGACTCCTCGAGGAGCACGGCATCAGGTTCGACGACGTCGCCAGGCTCGAGGTGGATGTGCATCCGGATCTGCTGTGTACGGTGCGTTTCCACAAGCCCACGCAGGGCTTCCGCGGCAAATTCTCGCTCGACTACGTGCTCGCCGCGATGCTGCTCGACGGCCGCGTCGATCTGGACTCCTTCTCCGACGAATACTGCAATTCCTCGCGTATGCGTGCGTCGCTCGACAAGGTGCAGATCAATACGCACCCCGAGTGGCCCGATGACGCGGTGTCGCGCCGCAAGTCGCCGGTCACGATCACGATGAAGGACGGCCGCAAGTTCACCAAGACGGTGGAAAAGGTACGCGGCAGCCCCGGAAACCCGATGACCCGCGACGAACTGCTGGGCAAGTATCGCGGCTGCGCATCGCGCGTACTCAAGGGCGAGCGCCTGGAGCGGTCTATCGTGGCGCTGGAGAATCTGGAAAAGCTTGCGACGGCGAAGGAATTGATCGACACCCTGACCATCTGACGGCCGTCAGATGATGTCGCGGAGATACTCGAACTCGCGGTTTGAAAAATAGCTTCTTCCCCCTTGGTGGGTGAAGGGTTGGCGGCGGCAAAGACGCTGCTCGCTGCCACGCGTCATCCCGAGGGCCTCACGCGGTTGTGGGAGGAGGGCCGCCTCGACATTTCGATGGGGGCTTTGGTCTTGCGGGACCCGTGGTCCGGACTGTTTACTGAAGAAGAACTCTCGGTCGCGCGCAAACGCCTGAAGGATCTTGGATACAAAGGTTCGTGAGTCGCCGAAGTATCTCATCGCCCGCCGTATTCCCGTGCCCTCGGCCGCTCCGCGTGTCGGGCCGATGGCGGGTAGAATCCTGCTATGGCCGCGCGCTCGGGGAGAGGAACCGTTTCCAGCAACCGCGAGGCATGCGCGACGCTCACTGGCATGCTCGCGAAAACAAGAGGAGGGGTAGCGCCCGCATCGAGCGTTACTCTCCGCGTCTCGTCTTGCATGACAGTGATTTTCCCGTGCAACTGACGCCTCACCAAGCGAAATACTTCGCGCACGATCTCACGCGTCGCGCCGCGAGCGGCATCGACCGACTTTCCATGTCCCTGTTCGATGCGGCGGTGGATCTCAACCCGCACCAGATCGAGGCCGCGCTGTTCGCACTCCAATCTCCGCTTTCCAGGGGTGTGATCCTCGCCGACGAAGTGGGGCTGGGCAAGACGATTGAAGCCGGCATCGTGCTGTGTCAGTTCTGGGCCGAGCGCAAGCGGCGGCTGCTCGTCATCTGCCCGGCGTCGATCCGCAAGCAGTGGGCGCTGGAGCTGCAGGAAAAATTCAGCCTGCCGGTCACCGTGCTCGATGCGAAGACGCACCGTGAAGCGCAGCGTGCAAGCCGCGACCCGCTGGCGCCCGGTGCGGTGCTCATCATGTCGTTCAACTTTGCGCACTCCTTGCGCGAGGGGCTAAAGGCCGTTGCCTGGGACCTGATCGTGATCGACGAGGCGCACAAGCTCCGCAACGCCTACCGTCCCAGCAACAAGGTAGGCCAGGGAATCCGCTGGGCGACCGAGGACTGCCGCAAGCTCCTCCTCACCGCAACACCGCTTCAAAACTCGCTGCTCGAGCTGTATGGCCTTTCGACCCTGATCGACGAGCGCCTGTTCGGCGACGTCAACTCTTTTCGCTCGCAGTACGCCAGCGCCGGCAGCAATCTGGATGCGCTCCGGCAGCGGCTCGCAGGATTCTGCAAGCGCACCCTGCGCAACCAGGTCACGGAATACATCCGCTACACCGAGCGGCGGCCGATCACACGGCCTTTCCGGCCGACCGACGGCGAGCACGCGCTGTACGAGGCGGTCTCCGGCTTCCTCCAGCGCGAGAACAGCTACGCACTGCCCCAGCGGCAGCGGCACCTGACTGCGCTGATCCTCCGCAAGCTGCTGGCTTCGTCATCGATCGCCATCGCCGCCACTCTCGACACCTTGCGATCCCGACTTGAAACGCTGCGTGACGAGCAGGCGCAGAGCGACCCCGAATTCGCCGAGCGGCTGATCGAGGCGGAGGAGATCGAGGACGACCTGCTCGATGAAATCCTGGGTGAAGACGAGCCGACTGCCGTGCCCGAGACGCCGCCGGCCCCCATCGACCGAAAGAGACTCGCGGAAGAAATCGACATCCTGCAGCGCCTCGCCACCTGGGCCCGCGCCATTGGCGTCGACACCAGGACGCGGACGCTGCTCCAGGCGCTCGAAATCGGCTTTGAGCAGATGGCGACGACAGGCGCGGCCCGCAAGGCGCTGATTTTCACCGAGTCGCGCCGGACGCAGGAGTACCTCAAGACCTTCCTCGAAGCTCACGGCTACCGCGGGCAGGTCGTGCTGTTCAACGGCACCAACGGCGGGCCTGAAGCGACCGCCATCTACGAGCGCTGGGTGGAGCGCAATCGCGACACCGGCCGCGCCGCGGGCTCGCGCGCGGTGGACGTGCGCACGGCGCTCATCGAGCATTTCCGCGACGAGGCGAGCA
>Ga0155935_1070_pt1 | contig 14903 bp, 16 predicted proteins | sample RifCSPlowO2_02_FD_107589 | JGI IMG/M metagenome (GOLD analysis project Ga0155935, IMG submission 107589) | Betaproteobacteria bacterium RIFCSPLOWO2_02_64_14
TTCCCCTGCTTGCGGGGGAAGGTTGGGATGGGGGGACAGTCAACATCACCGCAGCGCGCCGGCTTTTTCGCGCTCGCGCCCGCCGATGCCGATGCGCCGCGCCATGATGACCCGCTGGATGTCGGTGGTAGCGCCGGGATGCAGCGCGGTGATGGCGTCGCGCTGGAAATATTCGATGGTGCCCCGGAGCGGCCCCCAGCGCTTGTCCTTCGTCAGCACGCACGGCCCCGCGATGCGCAGCATCTTCTCCGAGATATCGAGGCCCGAGAGCTTGCGCCGCAGGCTGTATTGCGCGCCTTCGTAGGAGCGCGGCTGGTTGGTATGCGCGAGCCAGTGGTTGCGCAGCGCGAAGAGCCGCGTGATCTCCGCCTCGATGTAGAGCTCGACCAGTTCGGCGCGGGCGCCCGGGTCGTCGGCGATGGCATGCCCGTCGCGCCGCTCGCGGCATAGCTCGATGAACTCGTAGATCACGCGGCGATCGGCGAGCCGCCCCATGCCGCCGTGCTCGACTTCGAGGTGCGTCGACGCCACCTTCCAGCCGTTGTTCTCGCCGCCGATCAAGTGATCCGCGGGAACGCGCACGTTGTCGAAGAACACGGCATTCTTCACGCCGGAGCCGCTTCCCCCCTCGCCGCCGGTCGCGAGCAGATCCATCGGCGTGACGGTGATCCCCGGAAGATCCATCGGGATCATCAGCCACGACAGGTTCTGGTGGCGCTCGCCCTTGGGATCGGTGACGACGATGGTCCACGAGTAATCCGCGCCGTGCGAGCTGCCGACGAATACCTTCTGTCCGTTCACGACGTAGGCGTCGCCATCGCGGATCGCGGTGGTCTTGATGCCAGCGAGATCGGAGCCCGCGCCCGGCTCGCTCAGCAGCTGCCAGGTGCGAACCTCACCGCGGCAGATCGGCGGCAGGAAACGCTGCTTGTGCTCGGACGTGCCCCACACCAGTATCGTCGGCGCGGACATGCGCCCGCCGGCGTCGTAATACGGCGGCAGCGCCAATCCGATCCGCGACAGTTCATCGTGCAGGATGGCCACCTTCTCGGCCGAAAGATCGCCGCCGCCGTACTCCTTAGGCATCGAGGGATAGAGCCACCCCTGCGCGCCCAGGCTGCGACCGAGATCGCGCCGCAGTTGATACTGCTCGAGCGACATGTCGCAGGGATCCACCGAATGCTCGAGCTTGGGGGAGACGGCTTGCTCGAGAAACGCGCGCACTTCGGCGCGGAACGCATTTTGCTCGGGTGAGTCTTCGATCGCGAAATTCATGGCTTCCACTCCTGCAGTCCACGGGATGGGCGCTCAGGGCCGACGGCCGGGTGAGGCGCGCATCATAGCAACTGCGCCCGCAAGGGTGAAAGTGCCGAGTTCGGGGACTTCCTCGGCAAGCGCTGAGACGAGTTCCAGGTGTTCTACGACGAGGCCGGCCCGGACAGGAAATAGCCCGCCGCCGCCAACGCCGGGTGAGCTGGCGTTCGCGGCGTGCCGTCGTGGCGTCAGGCCGGATTGGCGGGAATCGCGGGCGTCGCTTCTTTCCAGCCTCGCACGAGATACACGAGAATGCACACACCGATCAGCGTGCCGATCGGAACGCTCAGCAGGCAGTATACGGCGAGCGCCGCGCCGGCGATCTTCGCCCAGGTGCGGTGGTGCTTGATGGCCGCGCCCACGAGGAAGTAGACGAGCGACACCAGCCCCGCCCACATGAACACGAAAGCGTCCCATTCCACGGTGATTTCGCTCGCGGCCGCACCCAATATGGCGACCATGGCGCCGATCGCGAGCGCAAAGAACAGGTTGACCCAGCCGAACATCTGTATCAGGCGGCCAGCCCGGACCGTCGACGTGAGGGATCCATTCATCGTTTGCTCCATGCGGCATGGTGCCCGCAAGTCCCGGGCCAATCGGCGTTTCTCCAGACTTTTCATGCGGTTGGCACATGGGGGGTGCGCCGCGCCGGCGACCGTAATGTCACCGCGGGGCAACGCGCCGGAAGACGGGTGAAGGAAGCGCTTGATTAGGAGGGACTAACCATGTCGGCTCGGGGCGACAAGTTGGCGGGCGGCCCGGCGTTCGACCTGAATCCTGCGTTCACCCCACCCCAAGGAACCGGAAAAACGTAGGTTGCGGTGAGCGGCGCGAACCCCAACAATGCATGCGGTTCCTCGTGTTGGGGTGCGCTGCGCTTACCCCAACCTACGATCTCATCGCGGTTTGTGATGAGATGGCGCGGTCACCGGGGCTTGGGTTGGATGCGGGTCGCGGTCCAGGCACTGTTTGCGCCGTGCATCGCGTCGCCGTTCACGCGGCCGGCGTACCGTGTGCCGTCGATGCTGAAGGTGATCTCATCGCCGCGCAGCCGGCCGCCGGTGATCGTGGTACTGGCGCCGCCCCGGCGCAGCGTGCCGGTGAGCATCTGGAAATTCTGCTGGAGCACGAGTTCCCCCTTGCCGAAGCGCCAGGTGCCCGCCGCCTTCGCCGGCACGATGTAGAGCAGCGCGGTGCACCAGTTCCCGCAGTCGCCGTCCACCCGTTCGGTCACGTCGGCGTTCCAGCCGTCGACTGCGAACTGATTGAGAACGATGCGGGAGCCGGGCTTGAGATCGAGGAACTTCGGCGCCAGCCGGTTGAGGTTCTCCGGCAGCAGGAAGAGCGCCAGCACCGTCGCCTGCGAGATGTCGGCCTCGTACATGTCGCCCCGCACGAAAGCCGCCTTGTCGGCGACGCCTTCCTCTTCCGCGATGCGCTGCGAGAGCGTGACCATGTCCTGGTTGTATTCGACGCCGAGGGCGTTCGCGCCGCGCCTCGCGGCGGCGATCACGTTGCGGCCGTCGCCCGAGCCGAGGTCGATGACGAAGTCCCGCTCCGTCACCCGCGCGAGATCGAGCATCTTCTCGACGAGGACCTCGGGCGTCGGCACCCAGACCACGTCCCTGCCCTCCTGGCCCACGACCGGCTCGAAGGGCTTCCCGGTCTCCTGGGCGAGCGCGGCGCCACCGGCGGCCGAGACGAAACCCAACGCCAACAAGGCGTGAAATGCGCGAAGCACGACGGTCAAGTTCGATCTCCCATGGCAAGCAGCTCCGAAACGTAGCAACCGCGGCTTACACGAAGCTGACAAATGCCCGGAGCAACACGATGTGGTTGCTTCCCTCCCCCTGGCCCCGCTCCCGGAGCAACATCAAGCCGTTGCTTCCCTCACCCCTAGCCCCTCTCCCGGGGGGCGAGGGGAACGTCGTGCCGCTGATGCGGAATAGATCGACGGCGAGGGGAACACTGTGCCGCTGATGCACGACATAGGGATCGAGAGGGGAGTCATCCCTCTCCCCCCGGGACTCGTTACAGCACCCCCTTGAGGGGTGGAGGGACCGAGGGTGAGGGAGGATTTTTACGATGCGTTCTCGCCGGCGCGGAAAAAGCCGCGGGGGGTCTTGTGGAGCGGCTCGAAACCGGTGCGGGTGACGCGGATGAGTTCGCCGACCTGCACGCCCGCGCTCCGGTCTTTCGTGATCACGTTGGGCTGGACCACGACCGTCATGTTCTCCTGCAACGTCATGTCGGGAAGCCGGCCGGCGGGGCGGCTCCTGGTGCCGAGGACGGGCGGGAAATATCCTCCACCGAAGCCGTGCATCAGGTCGTCGCACACGGTGTAGCCCCTGTCCTCGATGACGCCGGCGGCGTCGATGATCTCCTTCATCGTCGTGCCGTGACGCACGACGCGGGTGACGGCGTCGAACGCGGCTTCAGCGGTGGCGTGCAGGTCGCGGTAGAGCGGCGTCGGCTCGGTGTCCACGGTGAACGTGCGCAGCACCTGCCCGGCGTAATCCCACCAGAAGGCCGAGAGTTCGCAGAACACCACGTCACCCGATTGCACCTTGCGCGGCGAAGGGTGCTGCGGCGGGACGAAGAGATGCGGGTTCGCCATCGAGGTGACGCCGATATAGTGGATCATGGTGGTGCCGCCGCGGGGCACGTACGCGCGCTCGACGATGTCGGCGAGCTCGCGCTCGGTGAGCCCCGGTTTCGTGCCCGCGAGCAGCGCGGCGAATCCCGCGTCGCTGAGAGCGGCGCCGATTCGCAGCCAGTCGATTTCCCCCTCCGATTTGATGAGACGCAGCTTCACGTATTCCGCGTCGAGCGCGGCCACCTGGAAGTTTTCCTCGAGCTGGCGGTATTTCGCCACCGGTAGCGGGCCGATCAGCCCCACGCGTTTCGCGCCGCGGCGTTTGAGCTCCGCGATCGTGAGCTCCAGGCCCCGGTGTTCGCCCCAGCGCACGTCGGCGTCGCGCGCGATCTTCGTGGCGAGCGGGAGGTGGTTGTACCACTCCATGAACATCGTCATCTTCTCGCCCGGCTTGAAGACGACGAATGCCTCCACCGTGCCCGGCCAGCCGGTAATCCACTGCGTGGCATTTCCCGCGCGGTTCACGGTGACGATCAGCGCGTGGTCGCAGCCGGCCTTCGCCATGACTTCGGCGATGCGCTCGCGGCGCCGCACGTACTCGGCATCCGAGAACCGTGGGTACATAAAAGGGGTCGGGAGTCTTTTACGCTGCTGATTTCTTCGGGCGCCCCCGCGGACGAAGCGTGAACTCCAGGCCGAGCCGGGCTGCCGTTCGTGCCACCCACGCCGCATTTCCGAGAGGTCGTCCGCGCCTGACGTGTTCCCGCAACCCCGCAACCTCTTCGGGTGCCTCGGGACCATTCACCACGTCTATCCATTGCCGCGGCTGTTCCACGGGCCAATCGCCGAGAAACCGCATCAGCTCGGGATTTCCCTGTGACCGGCGCCATAGACTCGACCACCGCCATTCCTCCGCCCGCACTACCAGCTTCGCCCGCAACGCGTTTCGTTCCACATACCGGGCAACAGTAAGGAAATGCTCGTCCGTCTGCACCGGAAACGACTTGTATCGCCCCTGGTAGACCGGACCGGTGCCCGACGTGCCACGATATGCGTGCCAGCGTTGCGTATGGGTCACCGTGAGCCACCGCATGACCTCAGAAAGATCTCCGTCCTGCCTGGGCCAGAGCAGCAGGTGCCAGTGATTTGGCATCAGGCAATATGCGGCAATTCGAATGCCTGTCCGATCGAACGTTTCCAGAAGGACATGCTCGAAGGCAGCGTAATCGCCCGCGTTCTCGAAGAGCGGCATACGTGCGACGCGACGATTCAAAACGTGGTACGCAAGACCTCCGGTAGAAAATCTGGGTCGGCGCGGCATGAGGCTAAATATACGCGCCAGTGGGGCAGCAGGTCATTAAAAGACTCCCGACCCCTTTATTTGTTGTTCGAACCAGGGGTAGGTGTTGGTTTGGGTGAGGGGGCGGGCGGGAACCGCGGGGCGCACCCAGGAGGGGTTCAACTGCGAGAGGGAGGTGACGCCCATGAGACCCAGCGCCGTGCGGATTTCGACGTCCATCAGTTCGAGCATGCGCTTCAATCCGGCCTGCGCGCCCGCCGCCAGCGCCCAGCCCAGCATCTTGCCGACGCCCACCGCGCGCGCGCCGAGGCAGAGCGCCTTGATGACGTCGGTGCCGCGCTGCACGCCGCCGTCCCACAGGACTTCGGCGCGGCCATTCACCGCCGCCACCACTTCGGGCAGAACTTCGATGGTGCCCTGCGCGTGATCGAGCTGCCGCCCGCCGTGGTTGGAGACGTAGACCACGTCGGCGCCGTGCTCGACCGAAAGCCGCGCGTCTTCCGCGGTCGCCACGCCCTTGACGATCAGCGGCAGCTTCATGTGCTGCTTCATCCAGATGAGATCGTCCCACTTGAGCCCCATCTGGAACGAGGGATCGCCGAAGCCCTCGTGCACGCGCGCGCGGGCGATGATGTCGCGCTCGCGGCGCCCGTAGTAGTTGCGGTCCACGCATACGCACAGCGCGCGGTAGCCGGCGGCCTTCGCGCGGTCGAGGATTTCCTCCACCCACTTGCGGTCCGATCTGACGTAGAGCTGGAAGATGAGCGGCTCCTTCACCGCTTGAGCGGCCGCCTCGATGCTGGGCTTCGCCGCCGTGCTGATGAACGCGGTCGTGCCGTGCGCGACCGCCGCCCGCGAGACGTTGCAGGCGCCTTCCGGGTGCGCGTAGCCGACGAAGCCGCCCACCGGCGCGAGGAAAACGGGACTCGCGAGCTTGCGTCCGAGCAACGTGGTCGAGATGTCGATCTTTCTCACGTCCACCAGTACGCGCTGGCGCAGCGCGAGGCTGTCGAGCCCCTGCCGGTTGCGCAGGAGCGTCGTTTCCGAATCGGCGCCACCCGAAAGATGGTCCCACAGGTACTGCGGCAGATTACGGCGCGCCGCCATCACGATTTCCTGCAGCGACACGAAATTCGCCGCGGCGCTCTCGTCGATCTTCGGGTACTGGTACTCGGCGCTCGCGCGCTTTCTCTTTCCTGCCGGTCTTGCTGCCTTCTTTGCCATGTTCCTTCCTTGACGAACCACGTTGATCCTTCGACCGGGGATAGGAGATGCGCCTGCTTCCCTCACCCCCGGCCCCTCTCCCGGGGGGAACGGGGAAAGGAAATCAGGGCCGCGGAGGCCCGCTCACCGGCTGCTTGAGGCTGCCGAGTTCGGCGACGCGCGAATAATGCGGCAGTTCGCCCAGCATTTCGAAATACTGGATCGAGAGCGCGAGATCCTGCAGCGCCGTGCCGACCGACTTGAACAGCACCATGTCCTCCATCGGCACGGAGACTTCGCCCGCCGCGAGTTGCGCGAGGCTCTGGCATTTGGACCCCGGCGCGGCGCCGGCCTTGATCGCGTTCTGCAGATCGCCCGCCTCCTCCGCCGCGTGCTCCGAGTCCAGCAGCACGAGCGCGGCCCGACCGAAGCAGCGCGTGTCGATCTCCACCGACTGCGGCCGGGTGCTGCCCACCGCGCACAGCAGCCGGCAACGGTCGAGCCATTCGCCGCGCACCACCGGCTCGCCGCTCACCGAGCTGGTCGCCGTCACGACGACGTTCGCATTCCGCACGGCAGCTTCGGCCGACTCGGCGGCGGCAACCGGCAGTTCCAGCCGTGCCGTCATGTCGTGCGCAAACTTATCGCGATGCTCGCGCGTCGGACTGAACACCACGGCCGATTGCACGGAGTACACCGAGGCGAGGCTTTCGAGCTGGGCGCGCGCCTGGTGACCGGAGCCGATCAGCGCCACCGTCACCGGCTCGCCGATGTACACGCGCCGCGCCGCGACTCCGCTCGCCGCGCCGGTGCGAAGATCGGTGATGAGCCGCCCGTCGAGCATCGCGAGCAGTTCGCCGTCGGCGAGGCGATAGAGCGAGACGATGTAGCGCACGCCCACGCCCTCGATCATGTGGAACGCCTTGGTGGCGGCGTAACCCGACTCGTAATCGGCGGCGAACATCATGCGCATCCAGCCGCCTTCGAAACGGGTGGTGAGCCGCGGCGAGACGAAGGTGCGGCCAGCGGCCTCGTGGCGCGCCATCCACTCCACGAGATCGATGGCGTCCCGCATGCCGATCACGCCTTCCAGCGCGTCGGCGCCAAACATCACGGCCATTGTTCACTCACTTGTCGGAGAACCCGGGCGGTGTTGGGCATCGGCGCGGGCCCCTCAGCCCAACCTACGTTCCGTGTCATTCCCGCGAAGGCGGGAACCCAGGCGGCAGATCACCTCGCGCATACCGCCTAATGAAATCCCATTTTCACGGGAATGACAATATATGCGTTGCACCAGAACGTGCTTTCGTTGGCGCTTCACGCGGCGCGGGACCGGCGTGCGCCGGTCCCGTTTGCGAGAAGGTCCGAGCACTCGATGTCGGCTTTCATCTGCTCACGCTCCTCAACCGTCACCTGCAGCAGCGGCGCCCGCACCGCGCCGCCGACGAGCCCGAGCAGTTCCATCCACGCCTTGAGGTAGCTGATCGCGATAATGCGTCGCTTCACCCACGGGTCGCGCATCCAGCGGTGGTGCACCTTGCGCACGGGCTCAAGCGTCTGCGCGACCTTCTCGGCTTCCGCGAACCGGCTGGCGAGCGCGAGTTCGGTGTACTCGCGCAGCGGCTGCCAGTGCGCCGTCTGGTAGATGAAAGGCGCCGCCGATGACATGTGCACCCGCGCCCCGTAATCGCGCATGAGCGGCAGCCAGTCGGATTCCGACGGGTGGCTCATCACGATCTTCTCGCCGCAGAGCGTCTTCACTTCCGCATAGTGCGTGAGCGGCCGCGAACACTTGATGCCGCAGATGTTCGGCAATTCGGCGACGCGCGCGGTGAGCGCGGCCGACAACTCTACCCCCGAATAGGCGGTATCGAACATCCAGATGCCGATATCGGTCCTGGCGGAGAGCTGCGCGAACCATTGGTACAGCATTTCGTCGTTCGCCGCGGGGTAATAGGGATTGATGACGATGGCGAAATCGGCGCCCACCGCCTGCGCGTGGAGCGTGAGGTCTATCGTCTCCTCCACCGAGTGGTGGCCGGTATGCGGGATGACGCGGCACTTGCCGCGCGCTTCCTCCACCACGATCTCGACGACGCGCTTGCGCTCCTCCTTGGTGAGCGCCCAGAACTCGCCCATCGTGCCGGTGCAGAAGATGCCCTCGACGTGCAGCACGTCGGTGAAATGACGCATGTTGCGTCGCAGCCCTGCTTCGTCGATGCGGTTATCCGGGGTGAACGGCGTCGTGATCGCCGCCCACAGCCCCCGGAACTGCGCCCGCGCCGCCGCCTTCGCTTCCGCTTTCCGATAATTCATGTCACGTCCTCATTCATCGTGCAGGATCGTAGGTTGGGGTGAGCAAGCCGAACCCCAACAATTCGAGTGATCGTTGGGATGCGCTTCGCTTATCCCAACCTACAGTTCTCTTGATCATCGTAGGTTGGGGTGAGCGACGCGAACCCCGACACCCCGACGCGATTGTTGGGATGCGCTTCGCTCATCCCAACCTACGGTCTTCATCCTTCCGCCTTCATCCTTCATCCTTGCACTCAGATCCCCATCCCTCTCAGCGCGTTGGTGCCATAGCGCGATCTGCGCGGGCGATGCCGAGTTCATAGGCGCGGCGGACGGCGGCGTTGAAATCCTGCTCCAGCGGAACGCCAAAGCGGATCGGCTGGGCGCCGCGCCCCATGCTGATGGTTGAAACCCGGGGCCCGTTCTTCCCCAGAAGCCGGTATTTCATGTCGGTCGCTCTTGGTCGTCCCGGTCGGATGGCGGCGCTTCAGCCCCCGCGCCGCGCCCACGGCAGATAACGCCGGGTGATCCAGTTTATCAGTGCATCGAAGCCCACGCCGACCGCCACCAGGACGATCACGGCGACGAACGCCTCGCTGTGCTTGAAGGTGCGCGAGTTGAAGAGAATGTAATAGCCGAGGCCGGGAATCGACACGAAGAATTCGGCGACCACCGCCGCCACCAGGGCGCGGCCCGCCGCGAGCCGCACCCCGGCAAGCAGGTACGGCAGCGACGCGGGCAGCACGACGTCGAGCAGGGTACGCCAGCCCCGCGCCCGGAACGAATGCGCTACTTCCAGGTAATCATTGGGCACGGCGCGCGCGCCGTCGCAGGTGTTGACGACGACGGAAAACAACGCCGCGAACACCACGGTCGCCAGCCGCGCGTCGCCGTCGTAGCCGAACCACAGCGACATGAGCGGCAGGATCGCCACCATGGGCGTCGCGAACAGGCTGTTGACGTAATAGCGCAGGCCCCGTTCCACCGCCACCACGCGCCCCATGGCAAGCCCGATCACGGTGCCTAGCATGATGGAAAGGAGCAGCCCCTCGAGCACGGCGCGCAGGGTCGCGGCCGCCGCGGCGAGGAACTGTGCGTCGGACAGCACGCGCAGGAACACCACCACGACCCGGGACGGGCGGGCAACGTAGGCCGGGGCGAGCATGCGCACGCCGATCTCCCATGCCCCGAGCAGCACCACACCCGCGGCGAGTTGCAGGGCAAGCGGCGCCGCGTACCACGGGCGCGTGCCGTTCCCGGCCGCGGGTTGTCCGGCCGCGAGCGCGGTCCCGACCGCGGTCATCGCGTCTCGCCCCGCCACACGGCGAACCGGTTTTCGAGCAGCCGGCCAAGGTCCATGAGGCCCACGCCGACCACGACGATCACCAGGATCGCCGACAGCATGCCGGCGGTATCGAAATTCTGCGAGCCCATCATGATCATCTGCCCGAGCCCCGACGGGCTCAGGAAGAATTCCGCGACGATCATGCCGACCAGGCCGCGGGCGATCGCCTGGCGGATGCCCGTCATGGTGAAAGGCAGCGTATAGGGGATCATCACGTCGCGCCACAACTGCCATTCGCGCGAGCGGAACGCATGCGCCACCTCGATCAGTTCGGGACGCACGCTGCGCGCGCCCTCCACCGTGTTGTAGATCACGGGAAACACCGCGAACAGGAACACCACCAGCACCTTGGGCGCGAACCCGAAGCCCATGATCGAGAGGATGAACGGCACCAGCGCGACCATCGGCGTCGCGTACAGCATCATGATGTAGGGATCGAGCGCGGTGCGCAGCCAGGCAACGCGCGCGAGCAGCACCCCGAGCGGGGCGCCGACGGCGATCGCGAGCATGAGCCCCGACACGTAGAGCTGGAACGAACTCGCGCACTGGCGCAGCAGCACGCCCTCGCGCGTGATGTCCCACAGGTTCTTGAGCGTCGCGGAGAGCGGCGCCCAGAAGGCGCCGCTCGTGCTATGCCCCGCGACCTCCCACGCGAGCGCCCCGAGCGCGAGGCTCGCCGCGATCGTCAGGGACTCGGCGCGGCCGTGGCGCGGTTTCATTTCACCAGGGCCATGGCATCCTTATAGACGCTCTGATCGACGAGGCGCTCGTACGGCGCCGGCTGCTTGCCGGCCTTGATGTTGCCGACCTTCTGCATCACCTTGCCGAGCACCTCGATGTTCTTGCGGGCCAGCCCGTCGTGGTCCTTGGGCCAGAACTCCATGGCGACGTAATCCTTCAGCGCCTTGACGGCGATCTCGCCGCTGCGGCCGGTCGGCGCGGCGTGCTGGGCGACCTTCGCGTGATTCGCCGGATTGCGTATGAAGCGCTCGGCCTCAATCAGCCCTGCCACGGCTCGCACGTAGGCGTTCCGGTTCTTCGCCAGTTGATCCAGGTGGGCGACGAGCAGGAGGTAGTGATCGACCGGCCGGGAGTCCTTCTGCCAGACGACGACCTTGAGCTTTTTCTTGCTCTCGGTTTCGATGACCGGGATGTCATCGATGTGCAGCACGCCGAACTTGAGCTGGCCCGCCACCATCGCGGCGCCGACGTTGGAGCTCAACGCCACCTGCTGCACGTCGTCGATTTTCATCTTGCAGGCCACCAGCATGGTGCGCAGCGCGATCGAGCGCGCGCCGCCCACCGAATCCACGCCGACCGACGCGCCCTTCAGGCTCTCGCAGTTGGAGGCTGGATCCATGGAGCCGATCAGCCAGTCGGGATGCTCCATGCCCCAGATGCCCACGAGCTTCACGTCCGTGTTGGAAACCTGGCTGAGGATGAGCGGAGTCGGGGACAGCGAAAGCGCGATCTCGCCCGACGCGACCGCACGGGAAGCCGCGGCGCCCGTCTCGAAGGCGCGCACGGTCACGTCCGCGCCGTGTTTCTTGAAAAAGCCTTCCTTCTCCGCGACCAGCGCGATCGTTCCGCCGAACACCGGGGGAATGCCCGGTATGCCGATCGTGAGTTTCTGCGCCGCACCGAGCGCGGGCAGCATCATCAGAACGAATGCCGCGCAGGCGGCGCGAACGCCGCGGATTACAGCCGGATCGATTGCTTTCATTGCCTGCTCCTCCTGGTCGTTGAAATAAAGTCCCTGTTACCGGGTGATTTCGAATTCCGCGCGCCGCGCGTCCGCCATCAGCGTGCCCCATACATGCTCGCGCAACTCGGCGAAGCGCGGGTCCGAGAGCGTAGCACGGCTGCGCGGCCGCGGCAGGTCGACGGTGACGATCTCGTGCACGACCGCGGGCCGCCCTTTCAGCACCAGCACGCGATCGCCCATCAGCACCGCCTCGTCGATCGCGTGGGTGACGAACACCATGGTCGTCGGCCGCGCTTCCCAGATGCGCAGCAGCTCGAACTGCAGGATTTCTCGGGTCTGTGCGTCCACCGCGCCGAACGGCTCGTCCATCAGCATCACCCGCGGCCCGACCGCGAGCGCGCGCGCAAGCCCGCAGCGCTGCTGCATCCCGCCGGAGACCTGGTACGGATAGTAGCCCTCAAATCCGGTCAGTCCGACGAGGTTGATGAAATACGGCACCTTCTCGCCGATCTCCGAGGCGGCCGCCCCGGCGAGCTTGAGTCCGTAGGCGACGTTCTGCTGCACCGTCTTCCACGGGAAGAGGCCGAAATGCTGGAACACCATCGCCACGCCCTCGCGCGGAGCGGTCATGCGGGCGCCTTCCACCAGGATCTCGCCTTCGCTCAACGGCACCAGGCCGTTCATGCAACGCAGGAGCGTCGTCTTGCCGCAACCCGACGGGCCGATGACCGCGAGCACTTCCCGCTCGCCGACGTCGAGATTCAGGTCGCGGAACACCTGCAGGCTGCCGAAGCTCTTGCCTGCTCCGCGAACTTCGATGCGGTGGTTCACGCCCATACCGCCCCTCTCCTCCGTTATCGCTTCTTGTGCGGCGCGCGCGACCGCTTGCGCACCGCACGGCGCCGCGCGCTCCGTCCCGTCGCATCCGTCAGCCGCGGCGCCGCGTGCCGCGGAAGTCGCGCTTCGACCGCCCGCACCTTGGGCAACGCAATCTGCTCCTCCACGCCCTGCACCGTGTAGATGCGCGGCGCGGCGCGGCTGATCTGCAACTGAAAGATGTCGGGTCGATTATAGTGCCCCGCGAAGTCGTGCCGCAGTTTCATCTGGATGCCGATCTCGAGGTTGCACTCCGCGTAGAGGATGCCTTCCTCCGCGCCCATGGGACCTGCGATGATGCGGCTGTTGGGCGCGACGATCACGCTGCCGCCGCAGCAGTCCGGGCTGCGCAGGAACTTCTCCGCTTCCGGGCCCGGCTCCAGCTTGCGGATCATGTCCTCATCCACGGTGCCGCACGCTGAGACCACGAACGCCTTGCTCATCTGCGCGAAGGCCTGCGAATCGACTGCCACGCGGTTGCGCATGGGGTCGCCGCTCGTCGGGAAATGATTGGGCCAGCTCATCACGTGGATACGCGTGCCCTCGGCGGTGAGCGCGAAGACCGCGAGCGGGTTCGAGTTCTCGCCGCAGATCAGCCCGCTCATCGGGCCGAACTCGGTCTGGAACGCGCCGAAGGTATCGCCAAAGCCGCCCATGTGCACCAGGCGCTCGCCCACCGTCGGCATGATCTTCTGGTGCTTGCCGAGGAGCTGGCCGTCGGGGCCGATGTAGACCTGGGTGTTGAACATGGTGCCGATGGTGCGTGGGAGCTTCTCGCACACGCCGATCACCACATAGGCGTTCACATCGCGCGCGGCGGCGCAGAGCGCATCGATGTCGAGCCCCGGAATCTCCACCGAATTCTTGAACAGTTCCGTCGCCAGCCGGTTGGCGAGCGCCCCGGTCGCCGCGTGATGGTGGTACCACACCGGATGCGTCGGGATGAAGCCCTCGGGGAAGGCGATGACGCGCGCGCCATTGCTTCCGGCCTTGCGGATCAGCCGGCACGCCTTCGCGGTCGAGCCCTCGCGATCGAGGAACACCGAGGCCGCCTGCACCGCGGCCACCTTCACTACTGGATACTGATCCCCCACCTCAAGCCTTCCACATTAGACGACGCCCACGCCCTGGATTTCGATCAGGATGCCGGGCCGGGCGAAGTTCGACACGGTGATGAGCGCACTCGCGGGAAAGCGACCGTCCTTGAAGATTTCCCCGCGGATGTTCACGAACGCGTCTCCATGGCGCGGGTCGTTGATGAAGACCGTCATGGTCACCAGGTTGGATAGGGTGCCGCCAGCGCGCTTCAAGGTCCTGTCCATGAGCGCGAAGACGGTCCGGGTCTGCGCTTCGAAGTTGCCCGTGATGTCCTTGCCAGTCTCGTCGGTCGGGGCGGTCTGTCCGGCAAGCCACACCGTCTTGCCGCCCTGCGTGATGACCGCGGGCGAAAACGCCCGGGTCTTCTGGAACTCCGTGCCTTCCAGGTATTCGACTTGTGCCGCCATGCGCCCTCCTTCAATTACGATCCGAGTCCGTCGCCGATTTCGACGTTCTCGGGCTTGAGCTCCATGCCCGATGCTTTCGCCTGGAGCAGTACCAGCGTCGAGAAATCCTGGTCGGCATGGCCGTGGCCGATCAGCGTCTGCACCAGATCGCGAACAGTCGATGCGAGCGGCATCGGGACGCCGAGCCGCTTCCCCGCGTCGAGCCCCAGATCGATGTCCTTGCGCAGCAGCTCGGGGGTGAAGGTCACGTGGAAATCGAGATTGACGAGCGCCGGCGTCTTGTAGCGCGTGAACATGCAGCCGAAGATGCTGTTGTTCATGAAATCGAGGAAGGCATGGCGCGACATCCCGGCCTTCTGGGCGAGGACGGTAATCTCGCACATGGACTGGATAACCACACTGAGATACACGTTGTGGCAGATCTTGGCGATGCGCGCGAGTTCGTTGTCGCCGACGTAGCTCGAGCCACGTCCCATGGCGTCCAGATACGGCCGCGCGATATCGTATGCGGCCTGCGCGCCCGAGACCACGAACATCAGCCTGCCGGACGTGACCACCTTGTCGTTGCCCGAGACCGGCGCCGCAAGGAACGCCACGCCGAGCTTGCCGAGCTTGTCGCGGATCTCGGCCGATTCCTCGAGCGAAATCGAGGTGCTGTCCACCACGATCTTCGGCGCCCTGCCCTTCGACGTCACGCCGTTCGGGCCGAACAGCACTTCCTTCACGTCCTTCCCGGTGGAGACCATCGTGAACACGATGTCGCA
>Ga0155935_1061_pt1 | contig 14655 bp, 13 predicted proteins | sample RifCSPlowO2_02_FD_107589 | JGI IMG/M metagenome (GOLD analysis project Ga0155935, IMG submission 107589) | Betaproteobacteria bacterium RIFCSPLOWO2_02_64_14
GCTCCGACTTCATGTAGGCGGAAAATTCCTCCGGGCTGGTGGGCGTGGGCACGGCGCCATCCTTCAGCATCCGATCGATGATGTCCTTTTGCTTCAGCGTGTCGACAATTGCCGTATTGAGCCGCTGCACGATGTCCCTGGGCATGTTCGCGGGACCTATCATGCCGGCCCACCCATAGGCTTCAAACCCGGGCAGGCCGGATTCGGCGACCGTCGGAAATTCGGGCAGCGACGGGATGCGTTGGGCGGTGGCGACCCCCAGCGCCCTGACTCTGCCAGAGCGCACATGAGGGAGAATCGACGGAATACTGCTGTGGGTGAACTGGGCTTCGCCGGACACCACGGCCACGACGGACGGCGCGTTTCCCTTGTACGGAATGTGAAGTATCTTCACCTTCGCCATCGAAACGAACAGTGCCGTGGCAAGGTGTTGCCCGTTGCCGGTCCCGGGCGAGGAGTAGGTGATCTCGCCGGGTCTTGCCCTGGCGAGCGCGATGAGTTCCTTGACGTTCTTGACCGGCAGCGACGGGTGAGTGACCAGAAGGTAAGGGAAAGTCGACATATTGCTGATGTGCGTAAGGTCCCGCAGGCTGTCGTATGGCAGCTTCGCGAAGATATGCGGGTTGATCGCCAACGGCCCGGCGGAGGCGGCTCCGATCGTGTAGCCGTCCGGCGCCGATGCTTTTACGGCTTCCACGCCGATGATGCCGCTAGCGCCGGGGCGGTTGTCTATCACCACCTGCTGGCCGAGGCGCTCGGACAGACCCTTGCCGACGATGCGCCCGATGTAGTCCACTCCGCCGCCGGCCGGGAACGGAACGACGATTCGTATCGGTTTACCCGGCCAGGCCTGCGTCAGTGCTGTGGCCGGCCACAGGCTCAAGACGCCGATCGCCACCTTGAGAAACCTCATGGTATTGGAATTCATCGCTTATCTCCTGTCATATGAACGATCAGAACCGATGTCAGACAGGATAGCAGCATGGCCTCGTGCACTGGTAGCACGGCGGGCTGGCTGGTATCGTGTTCCGCAATGCAGCTCCATATCCCCGACCCAGCCTACACCAGCTCCGAGCGGGCGCGCGCCAACTTCTGGCTGGCCTTCCAGATCGCGCTGGGTTTTGTCGCCCTGATCTGGGTCATCCAGTTGTGGAACTGGGGGTTGAATCTGGGGCTGGCGCGGTTTGGCGTCCGTCCCCGCGAGTGGGCCGGGCTGCCCGGAATTCTGCTCGCACCCTTGCTGCACGGCGGCTTCTCCCACCTGATCGCCAACTCCCTGCCGCTGCTGGTGCTGGGCACGGTGATGCTGCACCTCTACCCGAACTCGGCCCTCAAAGTGATCCCGGCGGCCTACCTGGGACCCGGCATCGCGGTGTGGTTGTTCGCGAGAGCGTCCGTCCATGTCGGTGCCAGCGGATTGGTCTACGGGTTGGTCAGCTATATCTTCGTAGCGGGCTTGATCCGACGGGACAAACGCGCGATTGCCGCGTCCCTGTTGGTTTGCTTTCTCTACGGCACCCTGGTCTGGGGAATATTACCGATCAAGCCCGGAGTTTCGTGGGAAACCCATCTGGCGGCCGGGCTGATCGGTCTGGTGCTGGCGATCGCGCTGCGGCGCCTGGACATCCCACCGCGCAAACGCTATGCCTGGGAAGATGAAAAGGACGAATACCCGGATGAGTAGTCCGGCTGCAATTATTTACGTCCGCATTTCCACGCGCCACTCGTCCGCGTGGTCACCGATCTTCCCGCACGTGGAAGATTCTGATTCTGAAGATGACGCCTCCCTGTTGAAGTGTCCTGTTTCTCATTCGAGGCGGATCCCGGCGGCGCGCGCGACCTGACCCCAGCGCTTGATCTCGCTGGCGACGTAGCTGCCGAATTCCTGCGGCGTCCCCCCAACGGTCTCGACTGACGATGCCGCGAAACGCTCGCGCACGTCCGGCTGCTGCAGTGCCTTGTTGATCGCAGCGTTCAGCCGGTTGATGATGCCGCGCGGCGTGCCCTTGGGCGCGAGCATGCCGTACCACAGGCCCGCTTCCATGCCGCTGACGCCCGACTCGGCGAACGTCGGGACATCGGGCAGTTGCGCCAGCCGCTTCGCGTTCGCGGCGGCGAGTGCCCGCAGCTTGCCCGCCTTCACGTGGCCGAGGAACGGCGGCGGACCGTCGATCATGAAATGTACCTGGCCGGCTAACAGCTCCGGGACGGCCGCCCCCGTGCCCTTGTACGGCACGTGCAGCAGATCCACCCCCGTCTTTAGCTTGAACAGCTCGGCGGCAAGGTGCGGTGGGCTGCCGTTGCCGGCGGTAGCGTAGCGGTACTTGCCCGGGCTCGCCTTCAGCAGACCCACGACCTCCTTGAGGTTCGTTCCGGAGACCGACACGTGGGCGAACATGACCAACGGAATGCGCACCATCAGCGCGATCGGTTCGAAGCTGTTGACGGGATCGTACGGCAGCTTCTGATAGAGATTCGGCCCGATGCCGTGCGTCGTCATGGTCGCTTCCAGCAACGTGTAGCCGTCGGGGGCGGCCCGCGCCACGAGTTCGCTGCCGATGATGCCCGACGCGCCGCTGCGGTTGTCCACCACGACCGGGTATCCGAGCAGTTCGGACATTTTCTGCCCGACGGCGCGCGCGGTGATGTCCGCAGAGCCGCCGGGCGCGAATCCCACGATCACGCGGATCGGCCTGGTCGGGTAGTCCGGGCGTTCAGCCGGCTCCGCCGGGCACATCGCAAGGAAAAGGACGAGTGCCGCAACGGCGCGCGGCAAGCGCCCGGGTGCCGTGAGGGACGATCGGGCGCCCGCACGCAGGTTAAGGCAATGAGTCATGGATCTTTCTCCACGGTGGTTGGTGTGGCAACACGGTGCGGCCGGAAAAATGGTCTGCCCGGGACTCAACTGCCCGGTACGATGCCCTTCGGGAGCGATTCGACGTGCGCGCAGATCGCGCCGGGCCGCGTCATCCAGATGCGGTCGCGCTGCCGCAGGATGTGCTCGACGACGCGGCTGAACTGGCGCGCGCGGTAGGCCTGCCCCAGCACGAAGCTGTGCAGGACGATCGGCATCACGAGCGGGCGCCGCACCGACTCTTCCAGCATGGCGTCGAACTGGTCGATGAGATTCTCGCAATGCAGCTGCGCGGGCGTGCGGCGCGACACGCATTCGATCGAGTCGTTGAGGTCGTGCGCATAGGGAATCGAGAGTATGGGGCCGTGCTTCGTGCGGAACCACACCGGCTGGTCATCCAGCGGCCAGTCCATCATGTAGCGATACCCCGCCTCCTTCAGTAGGTCGAGCGAGTCGTAGGTCTGCGAGATGTACGGCGCAAGCCACCCAGCGGGCTTTCTGCCCTCGTGTCTTTCAATCGAGGCGGTCGTTCCAAGGATGCACGCGCGCTCCTGCTCGTGGCTCATGTCGGCCTGGCGTTCGGCGTCGGTCCGGCCGTGGCCGACGATCTCGTCGCCGCGCTCGCGAAACGCCGCGATCATCTCCGGGCAGTAATCGTATAGCTCGGTGTTGACGAGGAGCGCATAGGGGAGGTCGTAGCGCTCGGCGAGTTCGAGCAGGCGCCAGGCGCCGACGCGGTTGCCGAAGTCGCGCCACGCGTAGCTGCGCGAGTTGGGCTGCGGATGCGGCGCAGCATAATCGTTGCCCAGTCCTTGTCCGAATTCGAAGTGCTCGACATTGAGGCAGAAATGGAGCGCCAGGCGCTTGCCCCCGGGCCAGGTGTAGTCGGCGCGCTTGCTGATCGGTGAATAATCGTAACGTCCGTGGCTCCTGAGCATGGTGCGGTTCGCGTTCCCTAGAGTGAAAGTCGATCGGCGAACGCCCCGAAGTCGGGCATGTCCTCCAGATTCCTCAGCCCGTCGAACAGCCGCTTCGTGACGTCCTCGCCCCAAACGGGGATGCCCAGATCGAAAAACTTCGCCTCGAGCTCTTGCGGCCGGTGGGGATTGGCGGGCTCGCCCTTCATCACGGTGCAATGCCCTTCCCGCACCGAACCGTCGGCGAGCGTAATCGCGAGATCGCAGGGCTGTTCGTGGGGATACCGTGCGGTGTGCCGCTCGTCTTCCCGCAGGTCCACCAGGGCTGCGAGCGCTTGTACGTTCGGATCGGCGACCGCGTGCTCGTCAAAACTCGCCAAGCCCGAGCGGCCGTGATACAGGACGCTCGCCAGGGCGAAGGGCACTGAAAAACGCGCACCGAAGCTCGATGTCACGTTTTTTTCAGCGAGCATGGCGCCCAGCATATAGGTACGTACCCTGATTTCCTTGATGAGGCCAACGTCGAGCCTGCCGCCCGGCACCTTCGCGAGCAGATCCTCGAGCGCATCGATCGCCGCATGCACATAGCGGCCCGTCGGGTGCAGTTTGAAGTAGTTCCGCGTGATCAGCCAGTCGGTTCCCAGTCCTGAGGTGACTTCCCCGGGCCTGAAGGTATCGGACAGAACCTTGCCGTATACGTTGGCCACGCCGTCGTTTTCACCGGTAAAGCCGCACTCGACGAGGCGCGCCGCCGTGAGTCCCATGTACCCGGAATGCCCGGTGAAAATGTTGCGGACCGTCGCCCCGTCGAGCAGCGTCTGGCGGCTGGTGGCCATGCCCATGGTCGCAGCGACATTGAGCAGTTCGCGCATCTGCCGGAAATCGAACCCTTTCAGGCGTGCCGCGGCGATTGCGGCACCGATGACCCCGTAAGTGCCGTGTGGATGGATCGAGAGCCGGACCTGCGCCGCGCGGCTGATCCGCGCCGATACCTCGTAGCCAAGCGCGACGGCGAGCAGCAGATCGGCGCCCGACACCCTTTTTTCCTGCGCCAATGCGATTGCCGCCGGCACCACCTGGATGCCGGGATGACCTTTGGCGAATAGATTACCCTCGTCCAGTTCAAGCCAGGTGCCGGCGGTCCCGTTCAGCAGCGCCGCATCGAGCGCGGCAGCCCGCCTGCCTGCGCCCACCACCCAGGCGTTGCCGGAACCGGCGCTCGCCAGATGCCGGGCGACGAACGCCTTCATCTCCGGCTGCTGCATGCCGGCGGCAATCACGGGAACGGAGTCGGCGATCACCCAATGCGCGCGGTCCTTCACCTGCGCCGGAAGATCCGACAACGTGGCGCCGCAAATGAATCGGCTGACGGTGTCGAGATAGGGCGGCGGCTTGCGGGATGGCATTTGAGGGTCCAATCCGGGTTGCGCCATTATAGCGGGCACGGCGCGGCGAATTCGTCCCGCCGGGCGGTATTCGATTTCCTTTTCCTTTGCTCGGCGACGTAACAGCTTGCAACTCCCGGGTTCCACGCGGCGCGTCTTGTGCGCGGTGTTCCCGATGCGGCTCGCCACGCGCAGTATAACGTGTGGTTATGCGTGGATAACACAACAGTCTTGCGGGTTATAGCAGCGCTGCGCTAGGCTTTGTCGTCTGCTTGCTGGCGGAAAACACATGGGTACATATTGATGACGAATTCATAGACGGAGGAAAAATGGCACACCTATTCAATGCTGTACCTGCGCTCGTCGTCTTGGTGGCGGCAGCCTCAGTTGTTTCGGCGCAGGAATTCCCGACCAAGCCGATACGCCTGGTGGTCGGCTTCCAGCCCGGTGGAGGCGTAGACAAATCTGCGCGATTCATAGGCAAATACCTGAGTGAAGCGGTGGGCCAGTCGATCGTGGTCGACAACAGGCCGGGCGCTGCGGGAAACATCGCGGCGAACTCCGTGGTCAAGGCGCCCCCCGATGGCTACACCCTTCTGATGGCAAATGCCACTGTTGCAATGCCGGGACTATTCAAGAACATGCCTTTTGATGCGGCGAAGGACCTTGAACCGGTCAGCCTGCTCGCCATCGGGCCCTCTGTCCTGGTGGCTCATCCTTCGATGCCGATCAAGCGCCTGAAGGATCTGATTTCGTTGGCAAAGGCCAAGCCGAAACAGCTTCTCTATGGTTCCGGGGGCGTCGGCAACATCACCCATCTGGAAATGGAGCTCTTGAACGCCGTTACCCGGACCCGGATGGTCCATGTGCCATACAAAGGCAGTGCGCCCTCCATTGTCGGCTTGTTGACCGGGGAGGTTCATGTTCTCTTTACGTCGATTCCTGCTGCGTTGGCACAGGTCAAAGCAGGCAAGATGAGGCCGATCGCCGTTTCGACCAGGAAGCGCAGCAGTGCACTGCCCGGTGTGCCGACCGTCGATGAGTCCGGAGTGCCGGGTTACGACGCGGCGAGCTGGTATTTCGTTCTGGCGCCGGCGGGAACTCCGAAGAAAAATATCGAGTTGCTCAGCAGGGAGATCGTCAAGATAGTGAATGTCCCTGAAATAAAAGCGACTCTCGTAGCCGATGGCTTCGAGCCAGCGGGCTATACGCCGGTGGAGTCCGCCAGGTTTCTGCAGGAGGAACTGAAGAAATGGGCGAACGTGATTCGAACGGCAGGTCTCAAGCCGGAGTGATCCTGGCGTTTGCCGGCGGAACGTGTGTCGCGCGTAATCGCGCGCCCGGATTCGGCCACGGCGTCGCGCCCCGGGCCGGCCGGCGCCCGCGCGTCATTTACGCCGCAGCCTTCGCCATGTTCTTGTTGTGCGCCGAGCGGACGTCATCCTCGCTGAGATGCGGCGCGAGCATGCGGATGAAATCGAGCAGGAATCTGCGCAAATAGGCATGCGCCCGTAGCCGGACATAGGTCGTGCTGGGCTCGAAAAGATGGCTCGCATCGCGGGCACGCAAGCCGCGATCGTGGTACTTGTCGAACGTGATGGTGGTGAGGATCGCAATGCCGATCCCGAGCTCGACGTAGGTCTTGCTCACGTCCGCGTCCACTGCGCCGAATATTACATTCGGCTCTATTTTCGCCCGCCTGAAGGCGTCCATCACCTTCCAGCGGCCACTGTAGGCCGGGTCATACGTGATGATCGGGTAGTTGGCGATCTCCTGCAGCGTCAGGTTTTTCACCTTCAGTATCGGATGTCCGACCTTGGCTACAACGCTTCGGGATAAGGGGAAGCAGGATATGGCGGAGAGAGTGGGAAACGGGCGAACCGTGTCCGTGACAATCGCGATATCCACTTCGCCCGCGTCGAGCAGTTCGCACACCTGTTCTGGATTGCCTTGCCGCAGGCCGAGATGGATTGCGGGGTATTTCTTCATGAACTTCTCGACGATCTTGGGAAGCACATAGCGCGCCATCGTGTGCGTCGTCGCAATGGTGAGGCGCCCGCCGCCGATGGCATTAAAATCGTCCGCCAGATTCTTGAGGTTGCCGACTTCGGTCAGCACGCGCTGGGCGATCGCAACCGCTTCCCGTCCCGGCTCCGTCAGGTCGACGATGCGATTGCGGCGGCGCAGGAAAATCTCGAAGCCGAGCTCCGACTCCATCATCTGTATCTGTTTGCTGATACCGGGCTGCGAAGTATGGAGCGCCTCGGCGGCTGCGGAGATGTGATTGCCTTGCCGCCACACCTCGCAGATGTAGCGCAGTTGCTTCAGGTTCATCGGGGTTCCATGTATAACAGATCAGAATAACAAGATAACACAATATTCTGGCAGGCTATGGTGGCTGCTGGTAAATTGCCATCGTTTCGGACCAACCAGAGCAACGACATGCAACCACGGTCGCAAACCTATGACGTGATCGTCGTCGGCGCGGGCAACGCGGCGCTGTGCGCCGCGCTTTCGGCCCACGAACACGGCGCCGGAGTCTTGGTGCTCGAGCGCGCGCCGCTCGCCGAACGCGGCGGGAACAGTGTGTATACCGATGGCAAGATGCGCGTCGTGTACGAGGGCCTCGACGACATCCTTGCACTGAGCACCGACTTGAGCCCCGAGGAAATCGAACGCAGCGATTTCGGCCGTTATACGGAGGAAGAATTTTTCGACGACATGGCGCGGATCACACAGAATCGCACGGATCCGGACCTGTGCGAGATCCTCGTCAGGCAGAGCAGAGCCACATTGCGCTGGATGAAGGCAAACGGCGTGCGCTTCCATCCCAACTACGGCCGCCAGGCGTATCGCGTCGACGGCAGGTTCAAGTTTTGGGGCGGCGCGCCGATCGTGGTGTCGGGCGGCGGGCAGGGTCTCGTCGATGCGCTGTTCAGGTCAGTCGAAAAGCGCGGCATCGAGGTCGTCTACAACGCGTGGGCACAGGAGCTCGTTCATTCGGATCGCGGCGTGAGCGGCATCGTGGCCAGGATAAACGGCGAAACACGCACGCTCCGTGCGGGCGCGGTGATCCTCGCCTGCGGCGGCTTCGAGGCGAACGCCGAGTGGCGCAGCCGCTATCTCGGCCCGGGCTGGGACCTCGCAAAGGTGCGGGGCACCCGGTACAACAGCGGCGACGGACTGGCGATGGCGCTGCGCATCGGCGCGCAACCTTACGGACACTGGTCCGGATGCCACGCGACGGGCTGGGAACGCTACGCCTCCGACTTCGGCGATCTCGTTCAGACTCCGAACTTCCAGCGGCACAGCTACACCTTCGGCATCATGGTGAACGCCGAAGGCAAGCGCTTCCTCGACGAAGGGGCGGACTTCCGCAGCTACACCTACGCCAAGTACGGCCATATCGTTCTCGCTCAACCGGGACAGTACGCCTGGCAGATCTACGACTCCAAGATTTCACATCTTCTGCTGGACGAATACCGCACGCGCCAGGTCACGAAGGTCACTGCGAACACGCTCGAAGAGCTCGCGGACAAGATGGAGGACGTCAACAAGGCGCAGTTCCTGAACACCGTGCGCGATTTCAATGCGGCGGTCAAAACCGACGTGCCCTTCGATCCCAACATCAAGGACGGCCGCTCGGCGCCGGGACTCGACGTGCCGCGCTCGAACTGGGCCAACACGATCGACACACCGCCGTTCGAGGCCTACGCGATCACGTGCGGCATCACGTTCACCTTCGGCGGCGTGCGCATCAACACTCAGGGCCAGGTGCTCGACACCAACCACGGGCTGATCCCCGGTCTTTTCGCCGCCGGCGAGATGGTCGGCGGTATCTTCTATTTCAATTATCCCGGCGCGAGCGGCCTCACGAGCGGCGCAGTCTTCGGCCGCCTCGCAGGCGCCAGCGCAGGCGGCTACGCGAAGCAAAATTTGCGCGGATAACGGGGGCGCCTGCTTGTCTTCCGGAGAAAGAGCGGCGCGTTCGACCGATAAGTGGAAGTTCTACCAGGACGAAGCGAACAAGTGGCGCTGGAGATACATCATGCAAGGCAGGACGGTGGCGCAGGCCTACGGCAGTTTCGACCGATATGGCGACTGCGTGCAGGATGCCAGGCTGCATGGATATCGTGATGGCGGACCGGCTCTGCGCCGACGGCCGCCATCGGGTCCTGCTCATCGAAGCGGGCGGCGGCGCGCCTGATTGGCGCGGTTTCAAACCAGGGTGGATGAAGCAATGATCGATCGCATCGAAATTCATGTGACCGCCTTGCCGGTGCGGGTGCAGCGCATCTTCTCGAGCGGCAGCTATGACACGGGACCGGCGGAGCGGCTGCTCTCCAAGCCCGTGCTCGTGAAAATCCACGCCGACGGCGTCGTGGGCTGCGCGCAGGTCCGGCCCATCAGCCCGGGGCACTTCGTCGCCGACACGACGCACAGCGTGGTCGCCGCCATCAAGGAGATCTATGGCCCGGCCCTCATCGGCAAGTCGATCTTCGACATCGAAGCGGTCAACGAAATGTTCGACGCGCGCCTTGCCAACAACCCGGCGGCGCGGGCAGTACTCGATATCGCGGTGCGCGACGCGATGGGCAAAGCCACGAACCAGCCGCTTTACAACCTCCTGGGCGGGTTGTGCCAGCCGCGCATTCCTCTCGAGTGGTCGGTGAGCATGGCGGAGGAAACCGCGACCATGGTTGCGGAGTCGAAACGCGCCGTCGACGAGTTCGGTATCCGGGTGCTGTGCCTGAAGATGGCCGACCGCCGCGGGTGGCGTCATGACGTCAGGAACTTCGAGGCTGTGCGCAAGGCGGTGGGCGGCGACGTGACGATCGGCGTGGACCCGAATACCGGCTGGACGTTGGCCGATACGCTGTCGGCGATACGCGAGCTCGGGAGAATGGGCCTGGGCTACATCGAGCAGCCGGTCGCGCGCCGCGATCTCAAAGGCATGGCCGAAATCCGGCGCGCGGCGGACGGCGTGCCGGTGATGGCGGACGAGGCGCTCTTCACGATACAGGATGCTTATGCGCTCGCTGAAGCGCGCGCGGTGGATGCCTATTGCATCAAACTCTACAAGCTCGGCGGACTCACGCCGGCCAAGAAGATCGCCGCGATCGCCGAAGCGGCGAATATTCAGCTGAATTGCGGCGGACTCGCCGTGCAATCGCAGCTCGAAGCGGCGGCGGGCGCGCATTTTTACGCGAGCACTCCTGCCTCGCGCATGATGGGCGCAGCCGAGTTCGTGTTCGGGCTCAACACCGTCGGCACGGATCCCCTGGTTCCGGAAACCGATTTCGTCGTGCGCGACGGGCACGTCGAGGTCCCGCGCGGACCGGGGCTTGGAATCAGCATCGACGAGGCGGCGCTCAAGAAGAACACTCTGCTCTATGAGCGCGTAGGTTAGGGACTTTTTAGCCGCCGATGAACGCCGATGACAACAAAAAGATCGTGGGGTGCGTTAGTGCTTCGTAACGCACCACGCCTTTACGTGGTGCGCTAAAGCGCACCCTACGTTTGTCTTTTGCCTCATTGCGATTTCCATCGGCGTGTATCGGCGTTCATCGGCGGCTAATTGAATTTGAATTGGAGCGTTAATGGAAAAGACTGAAGCGAAATACGACGTGATCGTCGTGGGCGGCGGCAACGCGGCGCTGTGCGCGGCGATCTCGGCCGGCGACGAAGGCGCGAAGGTGCTTCTGCTCGAGCGCGCGCCCGAGGAAGAGCGTGGCGGCAACAGCAGCTTCACCGAGGGCCTGCTGCGCTGCGTCTACAACGGCTCCGATGATATTCGCGCGCTTTCGCCTGACTTGAGCGACGAGGAAATGAAAAGCGACTTCGGCGCCTACACCGAGGAGAAGTTTTTCGACGATATGGCGCGGATTACGCAAAACCGCACCGATCCGGATCTGTGCGAAATCCTCGTGCGCGGTAGCAACCAGACCATGCACTGGTTGAAGGACAAGGGCGTGCGCTGGATCCCGCAGTTCGGCCGGCAATCGTTCAAGATTGCCGGCAAGTACACGTTCTGGGGTGGCGCGACACTCGCGGCCTCAGGCGGTGGACGGGGCTTGGTCGATACGCTCTACAAGGCGGCGGAAAAAGCCGGCGTGCAGGTGTACTGCAACGCCTGGGTGAGAGAGCTCCTGCACTCGGATGCCGGCGTGCACGGCGTGGTCACGCGTCTGAATGGCGTGACGCGCGAAGTCCGGGCGAAGAGCGTGATCCTCGCCTGTGGCGGTTTCGAAGCGAACACCGAATGGCGCAGCCGCTATCTCGGCAAAGGCTGGGACCTCGCCAAGGTGCGTGGCACCAAATACAATACCGGCGACGGCCTGGAAATGGCGTTCAAGATCGGTGCGCAGTCCTGCGGTCACTGGTCGGGCTGCCATTCGGTGGGCTGGGAGCGCTACGCCACGGACTTCGGGGACTTCTCCGTGACCGACGATTACGAGCGGGACAGCTACCCGTTTTCGATCATGGTCAATGCCAACGGCAAACGCTTTCTCGACGAAGGCGCCGATATCCGCAACTACACGTACGCCAAGTACGGCCGCATCATCCTGGAGCAGCCGGGCCAGTTCGCCTGGCAGATTTTCGATTCGTCGGTCACGCATCTGCTGCGGCCCGAATATCGCTCCAAGCACGTGACGAAAGTGAAAGCGGACAGCCTCGAGGAACTGGCCGACAAGCTGGAGGACGTGAACCGGGAGCGGTTGCTCAACACGATTCGCGAGTTCAACGCGGCGGTGAAGCGCGACGTGCCGTTCAATCCGAACGTCAAGGACGGCCGCGTGGCGGTCGGATTGGAAGTGCCGCGCTCCAATTGGGCGATTCCGCTCGAGAACCCGCCGTTCGAGGCTTATGCCGTCACCTGCGGCATCACTTTCACTTTCGGGGGCCTGAAAGTCACGACCGGCGCGCAGGTGGTCGACACCAACCACCAACCGATCCCCGGGCTATATGCCGCCGGTGAAATGGTCGGCGGATTGTTCTATTTCAACTATCCCGGCTCGACCGGGCTCATGAGCGGCGCCGTCTTCGGCCGCCTCGCCGGGCGCAGTGCCGCGGCGGCTGCGAAGCTCGTGAAAGCGGCATAGCCCGGGCGATGGGAATTGGTGAACACACCAAATCGAGCGGATCTATGCGTGCGGCGGCCTGCCACGGCTCGCTCGACAGCGCTATCCCGCAGAGATCCAAACCGGCGGTTGGAGCGTTTTAACCAGGCGATCAATTCCGGGACGCGCAACCCGGAAAGCTCTGTCGCTGCAGGAGTTCCAGGAACGCTTCGGCAGCACTGGGGCGGAGTTGCTCGGAAACTCGCCGGCCGAATTCGCCAGATAATGCATACGCGTTGCCAACGCCCGCGCGGACTGAAGAGGATGCGCCATGAAACAAGGTCTGTTTTTCAAGTCGCTGATCGCTGAAATCGAGAACACCGCGTCCGTGGACAGGAAGCTCACGCTGGGGGAGATCGTCGACCTCGCCGAGAATCCTGATGGGCGCCGTTCTCGGCGCGTCCACGAAGGACATCAAGGCCTACCACGATGTTCTCACGGAAATCACGCGGCGTCGCATCGCCGTCGAGATCCGGCGCAGCACGGAGCCGGAAGTCCAGCGCATACCTATCGAAGCACGGGTAAACAGCGCTTTTGTTGATGCCATGAACCGCGGCGGCGGTCGCTTGAAACTGGTCGATGCCAGGCCTTCCCTGGCGGAGGCGCAATCCGCCGCCGCGCGGTTGGTCATCAAGCTGGCCGAGGTTTAGGGACTCTCAATTTCGAAGTCGGAGGCCATATGAGCAAAGCACCATGGGTTTTTCAGCTGCACGGCGACGCGCGTGGCATCGCGCGCAAACTCGGGGAGGGGATAGAGACGCAAATCTTTCCCGGCGAGCGCGTCATGCTCTCCGTGGTGCGCGTCGAGCCCAATTCAAGCGGCACGATACACAGCCACCCCGAAGAGCAGTGGGGCGTGCTGCTGGAAGGCCAGTGCACGCGAATCCAGAACGGAGAAGAAGTGGAGGCGACCGCTGGCGATTTCTGGTACACGCCCGGCGGCGTATCACACGGTGTGCGCACGGGTGCGGCGGGTGCGGTGATCCTCGACATTTTCAGCCCGCCGCGCGCCGAATACACACGGGCAGGCGAGGGATTCGGGACGGCAGTGACTAAGACAGGTTGAACCTCATGAGGAATGGAAAATGAAAACGGAAACCTTGCCGCAGCAAGGCGCGGCGCAGGAACTGATTCGGTTTTGTCAGGAGCTGTCTCTCGAAACCGTGCCGGCAAGCGTCGTTGATTACGCGAAGTGGTGCCTGCTCGACTCTCTCGGCTGCGCGCTGTTCGGATCCCGGCAGCCCTGGGCAAGAATCATGGCAGAGGAAATGCTTGCGGATGGATCCCGGGGTCGCAGCAGCATCCTGGGGCGGAACGAGACCCTCGCTGCGCCCGCTGCTGCGCTGTGCAACGGCACGGCCACGCACGGCTTTGAACTGGACGATTTGCTCGACGAGGCGATCGTGCATCCCGGGGCCATCGTTGTTCCCGCCGCGCTGGCTGCTGCGGAAGCCATCGATGCGCCGGGCTCCCGTCTCCTGTTGGGCATTATCGCGGGCTACGAGGCAATTAACCGCGTCGGTTTGGCCATCGGCGTTGAACCCGCGCGGCGTGGTCATCACCAGACCGCCCTCGCGGGCCCGCTTGGAGCGGTCATGGCGGCAGGCGTGGTGATGAACCTGAGTCGCGCGCACCTAACGGCGGCGGTGGGGCTCGCGTGCTCCACTTCATCGGGTACCAAGAGCTTCGCGGCGGGTACGGGCGGAGGCATGATGAAGCGCATGCACGCAGGGCGTGCGGCGGAAGCCGGGGTACGGATGGCTCAACTCGCCGCGCGCGGTTTCACTGCGCCTCCGACCGCGCTCGATGGGCATTTCGGTTTGCTCGAAGTCCTTGCCGGGAAGTCGGCGCGGCCCGAGCAACTGGCCCTGGATCTCGGCAGGCGCTGGGCCGTGGAGCAGGTCTATGTGAAGGTCTATCCATGCTGCGCGTGGATTCAGGCCACGGTGCAACAGCTTGTGGCGATGCGCGGGGCGCAACCCGTCAAAGCAGAGGAGGTGAAAAAGCTGCGAATCGGTGTTTGCAGCTACGCCGCCCGCAACAACGGCAACGTCGCGCCGCCCGACACGATGGGCGCGCAATACAGCCTGCCGTATTGCGCCGCGCTCGCGGTGACCGCTGATCCGCGGGATCCGGCGATGTACTTCGGCGATCAGCTCGACGAGCCCGCCAGGCGGAAGCTTGCACGGCGCATCGAACTCGTCGTCGATCCGGAGATGGAGACGGCATATCCCAAGCATTACGGGGCCCGCGTGTATCTCGAGCTTGCAAACGGGGAGTGTCACGACAGCGCCGTGCTGGATCCGCACGGCATGCCGTCGGATCCGTGCAGCAACGAAGAGCGACTCGCGAAGTTCAGACTGCTGGTGCGGCACTGC
>Ga0155935_1042_pt1 | contig 14056 bp, 13 predicted proteins | sample RifCSPlowO2_02_FD_107589 | JGI IMG/M metagenome (GOLD analysis project Ga0155935, IMG submission 107589) | Betaproteobacteria bacterium RIFCSPLOWO2_02_64_14
AAATCTGGCCCGAGCGAAGCAAGAGCAGGCAGGACTGGCGGGAGCAACCGGCGTGCCAGGCAAAGTCGGACCTGGAACGCAAAAGCCACGAGCCGGCAGACCAGATCCTTCCGCTCATCCGTAATCCACGAAAGCGCTGCCGCAACGGAACAGCCCGGGGCAACCCGGGCTGTTTTTTTTCGCGCGGCACTTCCTGGAGTACGCTGATCAGTTCATGAGGTCTCTTGAAGCTGTTAAAGCCATAGCGGCCCTGCCGGTGCCATCGCCCTCTTCAAAAAGCGTGATCACCTGACTTATGAACGGCCGGTATTCTTCCGGACAGCAACGGTACCAGGACTCCAAGTACGCTTTGAAGCTCCCGGGAAAAATCGATTCTTCAAGGTTGAGATAGGCAATCGCTTTCAGGCTGCCGGGCGCGTTCTCGAGCAGCGGGAGCAGCCGTACGGCAAGCTGTTCGTTTTTCTCCCTGAGATACGGATTGCGCCCGAGGTCCTCCCGATTTTCCCGGTACCACGCTGCAATCGATTCGTTCGGAGGCAGACGACGGTGTTCGGCGCTTAGCAGACGCCGCGCGTAATCCCTGAAGGCGGGCGCGTAATCGTTCCAGCCCGGAAAAGGCGGCGAGCGTTCCCACTTTGACGCCAGCCGATTGAGCGCGAACAGCGACACCGCCTCACACAGGGTTTCCTCGAACCATTGGTGGCCTCGGATCGAACCGTCACGGCTAGGCTCGCGATGCTCGAAGTTGGTAAAAATGTGGCACAACTCATGCGAAAACTGGTATGCAAACTGGTCCCAGCGCGTATCCTGGACGCTCAGGAATACCCGGTACGCCCCGCCGCCCGATTTCTCGAAGAGGACTTGCGGTCCTTGCCTGCTGTACTGCACCACGATGCGGTCCGACGCACGCTGCGAAAAATAGGGCAAAAGTACCTCCGCGACTGATCCGAGAACCTTTTCTATGTCCTGCGTTTGCGCCGTTCCCCAGTCGCCGATTTCGACATGGATCGCCATGCGGCGGGCCTGGGGCGGCCAATCGATGGCGAAGGCAGGTAAGCCCACCATGAGGGCCACCGCAAAACCGGCAAGATTCGTCAATAACTGCATGTATACTCAGAAAATCTCTGTGTAATGAGATTTTCCTTAGCAATCGGCGGGCCATGTGCGCCTTGAATCTTAAGCTGTTGATGGCAATAGAAATGATTCCAACATTCGGAACAGTAACCGAATCCCGTCGCCTCAAAATAGTGCATTGAATGCACTGGCGCACCAGAAGAGTGCACAACCAGGCAAACGTTCAGGGAAAACAGAACTCCTAGACAGCGGAAGTATTCCCCTCAGCTAGCAACATGCGAAACAACGAAACATCGGGATGAGCAATATAAGGGGGTTGCGCGGAGTTGCGCGAACCCTCACTGTCGTCTTCCTCGTGGCGGTTGCCGTGAATTATCCATGGGAGCTGGCGCAAGCCCTGCTTTACGCCTGGCCGGGCGATACACGTAATCCATGGTGGCACTGCTTTGTCGCAAGCTTGGGCGATGGCGTGCTGGTGCTGTTGATCTTTGGCGTCGGCTGGCTGGTTCTGCGCCGGCATGACTGGTTTGCACGGCCGGGCGCCCGCGGCTACGCATTGTTGTTCACTATGGGGCTGGTACTTGCCGTTGCAGTCGAATGGGTCGCAGTCCATGTTTTGCAGCGATGGACTTACCTGCCCGCCATGCCGCGGTTGCCGATACTCGACATCGGAATCGTCCCCATTTTGCAGATGCTGGTTCTGCCGCCGCTGATCTTTCGCGTCGCAGCCTCAAGGATTTTCCGTGGCCATTCCGATGTCACGAAGCATTCGCGGTAATGCTGGGATACCAACGCAGCATACGTCTGGAATGCCGAGCGAAATTCACGGTGGACCTCGGCTTGAACGCATCGCACACGTAACTCATATGGCGCGCGCCGGGAGCATTGCAGTACCATGCTTGATCACCCAATGCCCCAAAACAGCAGATGAACCCATCGGGACGCAGGAAGTTCATTGTGGGCGCCGCAGCGGCGGTGGGCACTGCGGGCATAGCGGCCGGCGTCGCATGGTGGCGCAGCCGCGATGCAGGCCTCGCCGAGCCGCCGCGCGAGCCCCCGCCCGCCGACTTTCCCAACGCGCTGCTCGTCCCGGGGCCGAGCGGCATGTTCGGTGTGGTCGATGCCACGCAGCCGCTTGCCATCGTCGCCAAGGCGACATCCCACCCGCTCGTGCCCGGGAAACCCGGCCCGATGCTCGCCTATGAAATCGAACAGGACGGGGTCCGGTTTCTCAATCCCGTGCTCAAGACCCGCAAGGGCGCGGGATTTCGCGCCCGTTTCTGGAACGCGCTCGACGAAGAAAGCATCATCCACTGGCATGGCCTGGAGGTGGACAGCAACAACGACGGGCATCCCCACTACGCGATCCCCGGCGGCGCCACCTACGATTACCACTTTACCGTCACCAACCGCGCGGCGACGTACTGGTACCACGCGCACCCGCACCACCTCACCGGCAAGCAGGTCCATCTCGGCCTGGCGGGCTTGTTGATCGTCGAGGACGACGAGGAACTTGCATTGCAGCAGGCGCTCGATCTCACGTTCGGAGTGAACGACATCCCGCTCGTGATCCAGGACAAGCGTTTCGACGACAGCGGCGCGCTCATCTACACGCCGGATGCACAGGATCGGGACCACGGCTATCTCGGCACCGACGCCCTCGTCAACCTCACTCCGCGTCCGTATTTCGATGCAGCACCGCGGATCTATCGCTTCCGCATCCTCAATGCGTCCAACGCCCGGCTGCTGCGGCTCGCTTTCCGACACGGCGAGGGGCTCATCGATTTCCACCTGATCGGCTCCGATGGGGGGCTCCTCGACCGGCCCCGCCCGCTGCAGGAGGCGTTCGTCCCGGCGGGTGGACGTCTCGACGTCCTCCTGGACCTGCGCGCTGCGCGATCCCCGGCGGACTTGACGCTGGTCAGCCTGCCGTTCGACCCCATGTACAACGAGTCGGAAAGCAGCGCGCCGGCGGGTGATCACGCCCCCCACGCGACCGACGGGTCGGACGCGCCACGGCGCAGCGCCATTCCGGACGGAGCGGCGCTCGACCTGCTGCGTATCCGTGTCCGTGGGAAAGCCGCGTACCAGCGCGCCGTCCCGCAGACGTTGTCATTTCTCGCTCCGCCGCCGGCCACCGACGCGGCGCCCCGCGTCATCACGTTCGATCTGGCAGGCGGCGTGTGGCGCATCAACGGCATGACCTACGACATCAAGGCCACTCCCATCGTGGTGAAGCGGGGCGCAACCGAGGTGTGGGAGGTGCGAAACACCGCGCGCGGCATGCCGCATCCCGTGCACCTTCACGGCTTCCAGTCGCGCGTGCTCTCCCGTGAAGGCAGCCCGCCGCAGCAGCAAAGCCTCGCGGTCGACCCGGGCGGACTGGCCGCGACCGATCTGGGGTGGAAAGACACGGTGACGGTCTGGCCTGGTGAGATCGTACGCATCGTCACCGATTTTTCGCACCCCTATCTCGGCGACCAGGTGTACATGGTCCACTGCCACAATCTGGAGCACGCCGACCACGGGATGATGCTCAATTTCCGCATCGCCTCGTGAACCACACTCAGGAAGGAGCCGCGTCGTGACGTACTATCTCGTGAAGTTGCTGCTGTCCGCTGGCATCATCGTCGTGGTATCGGAGGTCGCGAAGGTCAATACCGGCCTCGGCGCGCTGATCACCATCTGACGATGCGCCGTCCGCGGCAACTTTTCCCGACGGATCGGATCTGACGGAGCATGGGTTCGCCGGCACGCATGGGCCTCTACGACAAATGGATATTGCCGAGGTTGACGGACCTCGCAATGCGCAACCGGGAGGCGACACGCTACCGCTCGCAGATCGTTCCGCAAGCGTGCGGCGTGGTGCTGGAAATCGGCGTCGGATCGGGACTGAATCTGCCGTTCTACGGCGCCGGCGTCACCCGGCTCCTTGCGCTCGACCCGTCCGAAGAACTGCTGCGCATGGCGCGCAAGAAGGCGGATGCCGCCGCATTCCCGGTCGAGTTCCTGGCGCACACGAGCGAGGAGATTCCTCTGGATGGTGGCTGCCTCGACACGGTCGTCACGACGTGGACGCTGTGCACCATCCCGGACCCGATCAAGGCCTTGCGGGAGATGAGGCGCGTGCTCAAGCCCGCGGGAACACTCCTTTTCGCCGAGCACGGTCTCGCGCCCGACGCCAACGTGAGGACCTGGCAGGAACGTCTCAATCCGCTGTGGCAGAGATTTACCGGAGGATGCAATCTCAATCGCAAGATGGACGAACTCATCCGGGCGTCGGGCTTCAGGATCGTCCAGCTCGACCTCGCCTATGCCAGGGGATTGCGGCCGATGAGTTACGTGTATTCCGGCCGCGCGCAACCGGAGAGCCTTAGAACGAATAGCGCACGGTGAGGTAGACGTTGCTGTTGTCCCGCATCGAGCCGAACATGCCGTTCCGCCCGCCTCCAAAAAGGTTGGCGCCCACTTCCGTCCAGAGGTTGTCGCTGAAGGAATAGCGCAGCGATGGGATAAGGTAGCGATCCTCCTCGCTCAGGCCAAGAAAGGCGAAGAAACTCAAAGTGACCGTCTGGTGAGCGAAAAGCTGCGTGAAGCGTACGGTAGCGACCTTGCGCACGTGGTCCTTCGCCGGAAAGCCAGCGGGCACGGACTGCCGGTACGCCGCGTAGTCGCGCATCCATTCTCCGTAAAGCTGGAACCCGACCGTAGCATCCTCCCATACTTGCCGCGAGTATCCGATGAGGCCCCTGAACTGGCTGTTTTCGATCGAAGCGTCGCGGCCGTCGCGATCCTGGCGCGAGTCGAAGTACCCGGCCTCAAGACTGACCACGCCCTTGCCTAATGGGCCGGTGACACTGGCGCCAACTGTGTTGAGGCGTGGGTAGGTGCCGATGATTTCGGCGCTCATCACGCGCCAGGCCGGGCTGCGGTGGTGCGTACGGGACGCGTAGCCGGCGAGTTCCCAGTTTTCCAGATAACCGGAGATCCTCCCCGAAATTTCCAGCCCGCCCGGCTCTGCCGCGTGCCGAGGCAGTCCAGCCGGCAGCGGATCGGCGAAGATGAATCGCTGGCTCGTCGGGACGTTGTCGGAACGGAAGTCCGCAATCACCAGTTCCAGATTGGCCGCGCCGGGAAACAAATTGAGCTTGAGCGCATCGCTCCCGAGCTTGAGATACTGCATGGGCTGCCCGGTGAAAAGCGCCACCCAGTCGCGCGGAAACGTGTCGTTGACGAAGAGCAGGTCTCCCACGCCCCAGGTAACGACTTGCCGTCCCAGGCGGGCGGCCGCTTTTTCCGACGTGAGGTCGCCGAAGAACTCGCGCGTGACGAGTCGCGTGTCCCCGACCGCGGCGTCGCGAACCAGGTCGAAGCGCCCGAGGAAACCCGCGCTTCCCGACGAGATCTTGCCTTCCGCCTTGAGCTGCCCCCGAAGTTCGGCTGCCGGAAATTCACACGCGGTCCCGGGCGGACAGTCGACCTGGTGCGAGCGCCGCGCCAGGTGCGACTGCACGAAGCCATCCCATGCGACGCCCGCCGCCCCCGCGGCCAGGGGCGACGCCAGCACGAGCGAAGCAGCGGCCGTGGCCGCCGCGGCGCGTGCCACGTCATTCAGCGCGGCGATCATTCCCGTGATCCCGCGCGCTATTCTCCTACCGCACCCACTGGCTCGGCGCGTCACGCAGGTAACGTTCGGTGAAGATATCCTGCTTCAGACCCACGTCGTATTCCACTTCCCGGAAAACGACCTCGGTGCGATGACCGCTCTGCTGGTTCTTCATGGTGCGGGCGGTGACCGTCCAGTACTTGCCTGCCTGCTCCACCTTTTCCGCGGTGAACGTGCGCAACGGCTCGTTGCGCGCGTCGAAGTATTCTTCCTTGAGCGGCAGCCAGCGCTCAGCGTCGATCCAGGACACGCGCCGGGAGTAATCGGCCGCCTTGGGCTTGCTCTCGATCACGTATGCGGGACGCCCGCCGAGGCTCTCCTTGCGCACGAGGGCGTGGGACTCGTCATCCACGTCGCGCCCCGACACATCCTCGTAGGTGAAATCCGACCCGACAAACGAGGAGCGCTTGTCATCAGCCGCGATGCGTTTCACCAGCCTCAGCGCCGGCACGAAGATCCAGCGGTCGTCCTCCTTGGCGGGATATTTCCACACGAGAAAAGAGGTGCCCTTCACGTCCGCCGGGCCGTGAAAGTAAATGTAGTAGCGCTGGTCGCCCGCGGCTCCGAGGTTGATCCTCAGCATGGTCATCTCACGCTCCCGGACCTTGCCTTGGGGATTGATGAGCTTCATCTGCACCTTCGAGCGCATGTCGCTCCCCGCGTAGTAGTACGTATCGAGGGAACGTTTCACGATGTCGCTCGCGGACGGCTCAGCGGCGCCCGCCGCGGGCGAAGTGACGGTAATTGCAGTCAACAGGGAGGTGGCGAATATGCGAAGCGATCTCACTTTGGTTCTCCTGTGCCGAACAGCCAGCCTCGCATCAGCACGATCAGCGCCGGCAGGTAAAGGATCACGAACAGCGCCGAAAGCAACATCATGCTGACGATGAAGGCGCCCACGGTGATGTAGGGCGTGAGTGGCGCGAACAACATGACCGAAAAGGCTGCCGCGAACAGCACCGCGTTGCGCATGATTCCCTTGCCGGGACGGGCTGCCGTCCATGCGAGCGCCTCCTTGAGTGCGGCGAGATCCCGCGCGGCCGCGGCGCCCGTTTCCACCAGCCGCTGCCGCAACCGGCTGATGAAGTGGATCGAAAAATCCACCGCCATACCGAGCGACAGACATGACAACACCGAGATCGGCATGTCGAAATCCTTTCCGGCAAACCCGACCACTCCGTAAATGAGCAGGATGGTGAAGAGCAGCGGCACGTAGCCGACGAGAGCCCATTTGAACGAGCGGAAAGCAAAGGCGAGGATGAGGAACACCGCCACCAGGGCGAGAAGAAAGCCCTTCACCATATCCCACAGGACTTCGTGGTTCCACACCAGGTTGAAGTAGGCGATGCCCGCGGGCTTGAGTTCCAACGCGATGGGATTCAGCCGCCGGTATTCCTCCGAGGCCCGGATCACGTCCCGCATGGCCGCGGCATCCCAGGTTTTGAGCTGGACCCAGATGTTGGCCTTCTGGAACGGGTAGTCCACCACATTGTCGAGGTCGGAGGGCTTGGCCGACATGCTGAACAGGAACAAGTATTGAGCGATCGTGTCCGCGGCGTCGGGCACGGCGTCGAATTCGGGATTGTCGTCGTGCAGCACCCGGTTGATGCGCTTCACGTAGTCGACAACGGACGTCGTCTTGCCCACGACCGGCAGCTTCTCCAGGTGGCGCTGCAGACCTTCGATATCACGCAGGATATCGGGCTGCTTGATAGCATCGGGTTTGCCGGCGGTCGCGACCACGTAGCCGAGGGAGGTGCCGCCGAGCGCCCGGTTGATGACCGTGTCGGCAATGCGCACCTCGCTGCCCGGCTTGAACCACGCCACCAAGTTGTTGTTCACCACGATGCGGCTGACACCGAAAAGCGCCAGCAGGATCAGCGCCAGGCCGACCGCGGCCGTGGTCTTCGGCCACTCCGCGCCCAAGGCGCCAAGCCGCCCCAGCGCGCGCGCGGTGGGGCTCACGGCGATGTCTTCCCCCGCGGCTGCGGCGCCGATCTTCTCCGGCCGCACGGCGGCGAGCACGGCGGGGATCAGGCTGAAGCTGAACAGCCGCAGCGCGATCGTCCCGAAAACGATCAGCCCGCCAAACACCTTCACCGGCACAATCTCCATGAAGAGCAGGACCCCGAAGCCGGCAGCGGTGGCAAGAGCGGTATAGCGCACCGGACGGCCCACCGCCTCCATGGTTTCCACGATCGCGCGACGCTTGTCCGCCTTCTCACGGAACCGGAAATAGAACTCGTTGAAGATGTGAATGCTGTCGGTGGCGATTGCCATCAGGAATACCGGCGCCATCGAACTCATGATGTGAACCGGAAAACCCAGGCCGATCCCCAGCCCCATGGTCCAGACGATGGCGACCATCGCCACCATCATCATGGCCATCGCAAGCGCCAGGCTCCGAAACATGACATAGATGGCTGCGAACATGATCATTCCGGCGATCGGCGAGAAGATGCCCATCAGCTTGAACATCTCGGCGCCGAAGGTGTCGCGCGCCACGGGGTCTCCGGCCACGTGATACTGTTCCTCGCCCGGGTACCGGGTGAGGATCTCGCGGATGCGGTCGGCCACCTCCTTTCCGTTTGCGCCTTTTTCCAGCGGCACGTAAATGGCGGTGGTCTTCTCGTCGCGGGAGATGATGCGATCAACGAAGAGCGGGTTCTCGAACAGCGTCTTGCGCAAGGCCTGAAGTTCGGCGTCGCTCCGCGGAATCCTTGACACGAGGGGAGCGACTCTGAGCCCCGCGCCCTCGGCGCTCACGTTGTCGATGGTCGTGAAACTGGAAACGTCACGTCCGGCCACCCCTTTGACCTTCAGAATCGCGGCAGTGATATCGCGCACCTTTTCCAGAGTGCCCGGGTTAAGCACGCTCCTGGGGTGGACGACACCGACGACGACGGTGTCCTCGTAGAGCGCGAAAGCCTGGTCCACGCTGTCGTTCCACACGCGCACGTCGGAAGTCGGCGGCAGCATGTTCTTGGGATTCGTGTCGAGCCGGATCCGCGGCAATTGCGCGGCGAAAGCCAATGTCACCAGCAACACGGCTCCTAAAACGAATTTCGGACGGGCGATTGAAAATTCGACCAGGGCGTTTTTGTTCATTGTTGTCAATGTCACAGGTGCGGGTCGGATTGCTCGCGAGTTCCCGGCCACGGCCGCAAGGTCGTCGGTCGCGAAGGACTCAGAAGCGGCTCCAGAGCCAGTATTTCTCGAACGCCACCTTGCCCCAATGAAGAAGGGTGCTCGGCGTCCTGAGCGTGATCTGCGGCGCCGGATCGGCGTAGAAATTGCCGCTCCCGAAGCCTGCCTTTCCGTCGCCTGTTTCAACGAAGCACTCGCCCTCGCCGCCGAACTGCCGCGTTGCGCCACGGCCTGTGATCGCTGTTGCGATGTTGTGCGCCACCACCTCCGCCTGGTTGTGCGCGAACACGCCCGCCTTCGGAAGCGGCTTGCCGACGGAGGCGAGCATGATGCCGGTCACGTCGCCGACGGCGCAGACCCCCGGGTATTGAGTCTGCAGCGTGCCGCGATCCACGGCTATCCAGCCGCTTTCGCCGCACATCCCCGCGTCCCGGACCACCTTGGGGGCGCGGTGTGGCGGCACGTATGCGAGCAGATCGAAATCGGCTGACGCGCCACTTGCGAATACGAGACGGCGCTCGCCAGCATCGACGCTTGCGACGCCGTGGCCGGGGTGATAACCGATGCCCCTCGCCTCGATCATCTGGCGCAATGCCGCGGATACTTGCGGTCCCGCAACCGGCATGGGGCCCGGTTCCGGCGTGTAAAGGTCAACCTGGACGTTCTTCCGCACGCCGCGCCGCCGGCAATCGTACTCGATCAGCATTGCGGCTTCGTTGGGCGCGGCCGGACATTTGTACGGCATGGACGCAACCAGCACGGCGATGCGTCCGCTGCCGAGCCTCGCAAGGGCGGCATGCAGCGATGCCGCGCCCGCCAGCGTGTAGAAATTGTGTCCGGCTGCCGCGAGTCCTGGAACCGAGTCGGGCGCGTACTCCGCGCCAAGCGCGACGATCATGTAGTCCCCCGCCAGGTCCGAACCGTTTACACGGACCCGCCGCTCGGCCGGCTCGATGCGCTCTATCATGCCGTGGACCAGCTCGACTCCACGGCGTTGCAAGCGAGCCAGCGGGCGGGAGATCACACCCGCATCCCGATCGCCGATCATCAACCAGAGCAAGGAGGGGGAATAGACATGATCGACCTCCCCATCCACCACCACCACCCGGTGCGCATGCGGGAGCAGCCGGCGCAGCCGCATCGCTGCGACGATGCCGCCAACGCCCGCGCCCAGCACGAGCACGGTTTTGCCTGCGCTCATTTTCCTCTCAGAACACCAGCACCTTGTCCGCCCACTGGGTCCAGGCGGCGAGTTCCGCCAGGGTGCTCCGGTGCGTGCCCTCGATGAGTTCGCTGTCGGAGAGGCCGCGGGCATCCATGCAGGTTCCGCATACACCGACCTTGGCGCCGGCGCGGGTCACACGGTCGATCATCAGTTGAATGTTGTAGAAACCTTGCGGCACTTTCTGGCCCGACTTCGCGCATGAAGCTGCGTCACCCATGAGGAACATCCGGACTTCCTCGCCCTCGACTTTGGCCAGCGCTCCCGCCAGCCTCAGCGCGTTGTAGCTGCGCTCGGTGCCGTACGGAGGATCGTTGAGAACGAACAGGGTCTTGCTCATGATTTTCAGCCTCTGCTTCGTGCGTGCCGGTTTTTGCGGGGAATCGTCACGAGGATTGCCGGGTCGACTCCGCGACGGCATCGGCCGCGGCGCCTTCGCCGCGCTCCGCGACAAACGGCATGGCGAGTATGCCTGGCAGCGTGATGCAGCGCCGTGGATCACGGAACGAGGGGATGCCGATCACCATTTGCTCGTGCCCGCTGCGCGGCTGGTCACGATAGGTGCCGAAGAGGTGATCCCACCACGGAAGGTTGAAGCCGAAGTTCCGGTTGGTCTCGTCGGCGTACAGGGAGTGGTGCACCCGGTGCATGTCCGGCGTGACGACGAACAACCTCAGCACCGCATCCCCCGCCTTGGGGATGCGTATGTTCGAATGGTTGAACATAGCGGTAAGATTCAGCGCGATCTCGAAGATCAGTACCGCGAACACCGATGCGCCGATGAGAAAAATTGCGGCCGCCTTGAGCGCGAGCGACAGCAACATCTCGATCGGGTGAAACCGCGTTCCGGTTGTTACGTCGAAATCGAGATCCGCGTGATGCACGCGATGCAGCCGCCACAGCAGCGGCACCGCGTGAAACATCACGTGCTGAAGGTAAATCGCGAGATCGAGCGCGAGGAGCGCCAACAGGATCTCCACCGGAAGCGGCAGGTCGAGGCCGTGCAGGAGGCCGATCCCGCGCTGCTCCGCGAACTGCGCGATTCCGACCGCCGCGGCCGGCGCGATGGCGCGGACCGCCACGGTGTTTACGATTAGAATGCCCAGATTCGCCAGCCAGCGCCTGGCCTTGGGCATGACCAATGCGCGGCGCGGCGCGAAAATTTCCCACACCGCCAGCGTCGAGAACGCAGCGAGGAACAAGCCGAGCCGCAATTGCGCTTCGTAGGTGATCAAAGCATCCAGTACCATGGGCATTCAACGTCGGACAACAGGTCGCAATCCTTGAATTTTCTACTGTTTTAGTATTCAATTACATAATTGAATAGTAGAATATAGCCGAGTCTCGCTCATGTCAAGCAAACCCGTAAAGTCGCTGCTGTTTACCGAATTCGCGCGCGTCAGCAAGGCGCTGGGAAGCGGTAACCGACTGGAATTGCTGGAATTTCTTGCCCAAGGTGAGCGCAGCGTGGATGCCCTGGCCAAGCTCTCGGGACTTTCCGTGGCCAATACGTCACAGCACCTGCGGGTGCTGCGTCAGGCGGGGCTGGTGGGCGCGCGGAAGGAAGGGCTGTTCGTGTATTACAGCGTTTCCGGCGGGGGCGTGATCCGGCTCCTGGCGGCGCTTCAGGAAGTGGCCCAGAACAACGTCGCCGAGGTCACGCAACTCGTCAATACCTACCTCACCAGCAAGGACAGTCTGGAGCCCGTGTCGGTGAACGATCTCGCGGATCGCATGCGCAACGGCCTCGTGACCATCGTCGATGTGAGGCCGCAGGAGGAATACGCGGCGGGCCATTTGCCCGGCGCGATTCACGTTCCGCTCGCGGACATCGAGAACAACCTGGACGCCCTGCCGCGCGACCGGGAAATCGTGGCGTACTGCCGCGGCCCGTTCTGCGTGCTCTCATTCGAAGCCGTCGCGCAATTGAGGAAGCACGGCTTCAGTGCCCGGCGGCTCGAGACCGGCTATCCTGAATGGAAAGTGGCCGGCCTGCCGGTCGAATGACGCTCAAGTGCTGGGCTGCCGGTCCTCGGTGGCGCCGAGGGCATCGTGGTCGTAGCGGGCGTTGCGAGGGTCAACGCCAGCCTGTCAGGCTCTTATGCCGTGATGCTTGACTGCGACGTGACGGCCGCGCGACGCCTGGCGCGGTCCGGGATCTCGACTAATGCCGCGTACGCCAAATCCAGGATCGGTATGGCATCATATGCATAGCGGTTGCGTCCAATGTAGGGTCAAATGCGGTATCGGCTCGCTGCCCCATGACAAGGCGTAGATTCACGCAGTTCATCTACATCTTCCTCCTGCTGTTCGCGCAGCAGAACGCCTTTACCCACGCCGTGTGGCACGCGCGTGAGCAGCCGCCGGCGCATCATGAGGATCAGGGCGACGCTTCCTTCCAAGGCAAGTTATGCGGACTGCACGGCGCACTCAGTCAAGTGCTGGGCGGCGTGCAGGCCGCCGAAGCGCACGATGCCAATTCGCAGGGCGTTGCCGAACCAATCGTGCATCGCTCCAGCGCGCAGGTCTTCCTAGAACTCCGAGTCCCCCTCTCACGCGGTCCCCCGGTTCTTTCCTGACACGACACGGCGCAGCCGGCCACGCCGGCTGCTGTCTTCCATTCGTGTTGACGGGAGAACCCCATGTTCAAGCGCAAGTTGACCGCCGCGGCGGTCGCATTCGCATTTTCCTGCCCGACTCTGGCGCAGGACGCAGAACTCGCGAACATCCGCGAGGAAATCAAGCAGATGAAGGAGACCTACGAGCGGCGCATCCAATCGCTCGAGAAACGGCTGGCCGAGGCGGAAACCAAGGCCGGCAAAGCTGAAACCACCGCAAACAAGGCCGAATCTGCGGCCGTTGCAGCGTCGAGCCGACCAGCATCGGAAAGCACCTTCAACCCCGCAATTTCGTTGATCCTCCAGGGCACGTATGCGAACACATCCAAGGATCCGAATACGTTCCAGATCACCGGCTTCGTGCCGTCGGGCGGGGAGGTCGGTCCGCCGAAGCGCAGCTTTGGGCTGTCTGAAACCGAGCTCACGTTCTCGGCCAGCATCGACCCCTATTTCCGCGGTGTCGCGATCGCGGCGCTGACCCCGGAGAACGAAGTCGAGGTCGAGGAAGCCTATTTCCAGACGCTCGCGCTGCCGCAGGGCTTTACGCTGAAGGGCGGGCGCTTCCTGTCCGGGATCGGCTACCAGAACGAGATTCACCAGCACGCCTGGGATTTCCAGGACGCACCGCTGCCGTACAAGGCATTCCTCGGCGGCCGGCTCAGTCACGATGGCGTGCAGTTGAGGTGGGTCGCGCCGACACCGGTCTTCCTTGAACTCGGCGCGGAAATCTCGAGCGGAGAGCAGTTTCCCGGCTCCGACCGCAACAAGAATGGCGTGGGTGGGAGGGCGATATTCGGTCATCTCGGCGGCGACATCGGCGCGAGTTATGCCTGGCGCGCAGGCTTGTCTTACGTGAGCACCTCGCCACAGAACCGCGCTTATGACGATATGGATTCGCTGGGCGGTGCAGTCACCAACAGCTTTACCGGCAGAGCGCGATTGTGGATCGCGGACGCGGTGCTCAAATGGGCGCCGAACGGCAATGCCACGTATTACAACTTCAAACTGCAGGGCGAGTATTTCCGCCTGAGGCAGGACGGCGGCATTGCCTACGATGACACCGGGGGCAGCGCCCTCTTCGGAGCGGTTACCGATTACTTCAAGACCGACCAGTCGGGGTGGTACACGCAGGGCGTATGGCAGTTCATGCCGCGCTGGCGCGTCGGTTACCGGTACGACAAGCTCAGGTTCGGCACGGTGAATAACGGCATCGTCAACAACGGTCTCGGTCCAACCGCGGCCGACTTTCCGGTGCTCACGAATCACAGCCCGTCGCGCAATACCCTGATGCTGGACCTCAGCCTCACCGAGTTCAGCCGCTTCCGCCTG
>Ga0155935_1009_pt1 | contig 14001 bp, 10 predicted proteins | sample RifCSPlowO2_02_FD_107589 | JGI IMG/M metagenome (GOLD analysis project Ga0155935, IMG submission 107589) | Betaproteobacteria bacterium RIFCSPLOWO2_02_64_14
GCTCGGCCGATGTCTCGAAGACATCGGTGGAGATCGTCACCAAGGACGGCAGAGTCCTCAGCCACCGGCCCGACGGCGTGCCCGGCGATCCGAAGTATCCTGTGGGCTGGGAGCGCCTGGAAGCGAAGTTCCGGGATTGCGTTTCATTTTCGGCGAAACCGGTTCCGGCACGAAACGTCGATCGTGCCGCCGAGATGATACGCGACCTCGAAAATATTTCTGACGCCAAGCAGGTTGTCAGTTTGCTTGCTTGACGCGATACGCAATATCCAAACGGAGAGGGAGATGGCGAAGAACGGCTTCAGGATCTTCGATTCCGACACTCACGTCGGCCCGCTGATCAACGTGCTCGATCAGTTCATGACCGACGCCGAGAGAAAAAAGCTCGAAGGCTGGGCGCAGTACAAAGCGGTGAGCCAGAAGGGCGACATCACGTACAACCGCGGGCAGCGCCGTTATCGCCGCAAGCTCGGCACGGCGCAGGCGGAAGCCACGCCGGGCGGCTACATGGCGGGCTTCACCGGCGTGAAGAAGAAACGGGCGGTTTCTCCGCTCGTCGATGCCGACGCGGCCGAGCGCATCAAGGACATGGATTTCGAGGGTGTCGATGTCAATCTGACGCTGCCTTCGGGGTGGTTTGGCACGTGGACATCCGCCGACGACGTGGCGCTCGAAGCAGGCATGTATCGCGCCTATCATCGCTGGATGGAAGCCTACTGCGGGAAGTTTCCCGACCGTCTTGGTGGCGTGATCCTCGCCTGCGGGCGCGACGTGAAAAGCGCCTTGGAGGAAATCAAGCGCTGGGGCAAGTCGCGTTGGGCGTGGGGCGTGCTGCCGTACGCGCCGTACGGCATGCCGCTCGATCATCCGGATTTCGAGCCGGTGTGGGCGGCGGCGGCGGAACATGATCTTGCGATCACGCTGCACACGTTTACCGTGATGCCGCCGTATGCGCCGGGCGGCACCGACAACTGGGAAAATCTCTTTTTACAGCGCTCCGCCTCGCATCCGTGGTGCGGCATGCGCAACATGGCCTCGCTGATCGGCGCGGGTCTGATGGACCGATATCCCGGGCTTCGCATCGGCACGCTCGAAGCGGGCCACGGCTGGCTGCCGTTCTGGATGGCGCGCATCGACGAACACGCCACGACCATTCGCTCGGAGATTTCCGATCTCAAGATGAAGCCCAGCGAATACGTATTGAGCGGGCGTTATTTCCAGAGCATCGAGATTCCCGAAGGCGTGAAGCTCACCAATGCCGTGATCGATCTGCTCGGCGAAGACGTGCTGATGTATGCGTCGGATTATCCGCACGGCGAAAGCCATTTCCCGGAGTCGGTGGACACCGTACTTGAGTGGGACATGGCGCACGCGCGCAAACAGAAGCTCTTTTGGGACAACGCCATCCGTTACTACGCGCGCTGCGGCCTGAAATAGGTGCAAGTGTTCAGCCACAGAGATCACAGAGGACACAGAGAGAACGGATCGCGTGAGTGGAGGATCGTTGCCCCTGCAAATACGAGTGAGGAGGAAGATGGCATGAAAACCTGTCGTCGGGCACTAATCGGGATGATCGCGCTGCTCGCGCCCTGCGCGGTTTGCGCGCAGAGCCCGGCCGATTCGTACCCCGTGAGACCGGTCCGCATCGTCGTGGGGCTCGCGCCTGGAGGCGCGACCGATATCCAGGCGCGGCTGTTCGCCCAGAAGCTCAGCGAAAACATCGGCCGCTCGTTCGTGGTCGAGAACCGCACCGGGGCGGGCGGCACCATCGCTTACGCGCAAGTCGCCAAAGCGCCGCCGGATGGTTACACGCTGCTCGCGGTGGCGAGCGGGTTTTCGATTTCGCCGGCCATTTATTCGAAGCTGACGTACGACCCGATCAGGGACCTCGCCCCGATCTCGCTCGTCGTCCAGGCGCCGCTGCTCATGCTCGCGCATCCGTCGCTGCCGGTGAAGTCAGTAAAGCAATTGCTGGCGATGGCGAGAGCGCGACCCGGGGTGCTGGATTTCGGCTCGGCCGGGCACGGCACCTCGACCGGCATGGCGCTTGAGATGTTCCGCACCCTGGCGAACTTGAAGGTGACGCACGTGCCGTACAAGGGCACCGGACAGGCGTTGATCGAGACCATTTCCGGCCAGGTGCACGCAATCTTCGGGAACCCCTTGTCTTCGCTGCAGCATGTGAAGAGCGGCCGGCTGCGCGGGCTGGGCGTCACCACCGCGCAGCGCTCCAAGGTGTTCCCGGACCTGCCCACCGTTGCGGAATCGGGCGTCCCTGGCTACGAGACCAGCACCTGGTTCGCCATGCTCGCGCCGGCGGGCACGCCCGCGCCCATCATCAACAAGGTGAACGCGGAACTGGTGAAGACCCTCAAGTCACGCGACGTCCTCGACCGCCTCGCGCCCGACGGCGGCGAGCCTGTCGGCAGCACGCCCGAGCAGTTCCGCGATCACCTCGCGCGGGAGATCGCGCGCTGGCGCAAGGTCGTCAAGGACGCCGGCATCAAGACCCGGTAGCGCGGCCCGACGCAAAATTGACTGTGGTCAATGCCGCTACGCGGGCGCTCCCTATATAGTTACGCGCTCGGCCGCCGCGCAGGACGCGGCCAATCCTGTACAACACAACCGCCAGGTTCCACTGCCTGAGAGGGGATACGCACCATGCCGCCGTCCGATATTGAAATTGCGCAGAAGGCGACGCTGCTGCGCGTCACCAGAATCGCCGAAAAACTCGGCATTCCCGAGGAACACCTCGAGCCTTACGGCCATTACAAGGCGAAGGTGTCGCTCGACTACGTCGACAGCCTCAAGAACCGGCCCGACGGCAAGCTGATCCTCGTGACGGCGATCACGCCGACACCGGCGGGAGAGGGCAAGACCACCACCACCGTCGGCCTGGGCGATGCGCTCAACAGGATCGGAAAGAAAGCGATGATCTGCCTGCGCGAGCCCTCGCTCGGCCCCGTGTTCGGCATGAAAGGCGGCGCCGCCGGTGGCGGCTATGCGCAGGTGGTGCCGATGGAAGACATCAACCTGCACTTTACCGGCGACTTCAGCGCGATCGGACTTGCCAACAACCTGCTCGCGGCCGCGATCGATAACCATATCCATCACGGCAACGGGCTTGGGCTGGACGTGCGGCGCATCACCTGGAAACGCGTGGTGGACATGAACGACCGCGCGCTGCGCGACATCACGGTTGCACTCGGGGGTCCTGGCAACGGCTTTCCGCGCCAGGATGGCTTCGACATCGTCGTGGCGTCCGAGATCATGGCGATTTTCTGCCTCGCGACTTCGCTCAGGGACTTGAAGACGCGGCTCGGCAACATCGTTGTCGGTTATACCCGCGACCAGAAGCCGGTGCGCGCCAAGGACCTCAAGGTACACGGCGCGATGACGGTGCTCCTGAAAGACGCGCTCGCGCCTAACCTGGTGCAGACGCTCGAGAACAACCCGGCGTTCATCCACGGCGGGCCGTTTGCCAACATCGCGCACGGCTGCAATTCGGTGATCGCGACGCAGACCGCGTTGAAACTCGTGGACTACGTGGTGACCGAGGCGGGCTTCGGCGCCGACCTTGGCGCGGAGAAGTTCATCGACATCAAGTGCCGCAAGTCGGGGCTGCGGCCCGACGCGGTGGTGATCGTCGCGACGGTGCGGGCGCTCAAGTACCACGGGGGAGTCGATCTCAAGGAAGTCAACAAGGAGAACCTCCCGGCGCTGGAGAAGGGCGTCACCAACCTCGAGCGCCACGTCAACAACGTCCGCAACCATTACGGGCTGCCGTGCGTGGTGTCGATCAACCGCTTCAACTTCGATACCCCGGCTGAAATCGAACTGCTCAAGAAGAAGATGGCGCATCACGAAGCGCCGGTGATCCTGGCGACGCACTGGGCGGACGGCGGAGCGGGCGCGGAAGAAGTGGCGAAATCAGTGGTCGAGCTGATCGACAAGGTGCCGTCGGACTTCAAGTTCGTCTACGAAGAGGCGCTGCCGCTGTGGGACAAGGTCAGGACCATCGCCACCAAGATCTACGGCGCGGGCGAAGTCACCGCTGACGCCAAGGTACGCGCGCAAATCAAGATGTTGCAGGAAGGCGGCTACGGCCATTACCCGGTGTGCGTGGCGAAGACCCAGTACTCGTTTTCGACCGATCCGCAGTTGCGCGCAGCGCCGTCGGGCCACGTGATCAACGTCCGCGAAGTACGGCTCGCCGCCGGCGCCGAGTTCGTCGTCATGGTGTGTGGCGATGTCATGACCATGCCCGGGTTGCCCAAGGTCCCGTCCGCCGAGAAGATCGATCTCACCGACGACGGAAGAGTGGTCGGGTTGTTCTGACCTTCAACGCGTGCCGAGCGGCACAGCCAGTGAACGGGCCGTCGCCGCGCCCCCGTTTTTGACGTGTTGACGCACTTGGAGCGGCTATGGTAAAACCCTCGGCGCGTTGCCCCGCGATTTCGGGAACGCGACTCCAAAGGGGAGTAGCTAAGGCGGCGCGGCAGGAGGCGCCGCTTCGTCGGGTCGTCAAGACGGGACACCGGATCCGCTTCGGTACCCCGGCCCGCCGGCAAGCGAGCTTTGCAAGCGAGACCTTTGCCCAGATTGGCAAGGTCTTTTTTTTCGCCTTTGCCCACCCGGTGCGGCGGCGCCCGCAGTTGAGGTCGGCGGTCGCGGCCATGACCGACCGGCATCAGATGCCGGCAGCAGGACACGTCTTGAAAAGGATGATTCTATGGAGCCGATGCAGTGGTTAACGCTGATCGTTTTCGCGATCGCGATAGTCGTCGTGATCACGAACGTCATCGACAGTACGCTCGCGGCGCTCCTCGGGGTCGCCGCGATGTGCTGGCTCGGCATCATGACCGAGACCGAGGCGTTCAACTATGTCGACTGGAACGTGATGGCGATCCTGGTCGGCATCTGGATCATCGCCGGCTACTTCGGCAAGTCGGGCGTGCCGAGCTGGCTCTCGATCCAGGCGCTCAAGCTTTCGGGCGGGCGGCCGGGCTTTCTCGTCATCATCCTTACGTTCCTCGCAGGCATCATCTCGATGTTCGTGGACAACGTGGTGACGATCCTGATGATGGCGCCGGTAGCGCTGCCGCTCGCGCGCGCGCTCAAGCTCCAGCCGGTGCCGGTGATCCTGATGATCGGATTCGGCGCGAATTTCATGGGCACCGCGCTTCTTATCGGCGACCTGCCGCCGCAGATGCTGCACAGCGTCGCGGGCGCCGAATTCTTCGACTTCATCTGGCAGCACGGGCGCCCCTCGTCGTTTCCGATTCTGGTGGTGACGTTCCTCATCGCGCTCGGCGCGATGTGGGTCTACGGTTTTCGCGGGCATCAGCGCGTCACCGACATGTCTGTGCTCGGGCTCGAGGCGAAGATCGAGAATCCGCTGTTCGCCACGATCGTCGTGGTCTGGTTCATCGGGACGGTCATCGCCATGTCGATGCGCGAGTATATCGGCGTGAAGCTCGGTTTCATCGCATTGTCCGGTGCGATTTCCCTGGTGCTGGTGCTCGCGCTGCTCGGCGCCCGGGTCAAGGAGGCGCCGAACTTCGAGGACTCCGTGCAGGAACTCGACTGGCGCGCGATCTTTTTCTACATCGCGCTCTTCGCGCTGGTAGGGGGGCTCGAAAAGAGCCATATCCTCGACCTGCTTGCCGCCGCGATCAAGCCGATCTTCGCGGACAACTACGCGCTCGGCGCAACGCTGCTCTACTGGATTACCGTGCCCATCGTCGGCATCGTCGAGCACGACGCCTACATCCTCACCTTTCTGCACACGATCAAGGACATGGCGCAGGACGGCATCGAGCCGTGGCCGCTGTGGTGGATGCTGGTGTGGTCCGGAACGCTGGGCAGCAATCTCACCGTCGCGGGCGCGCCGGCGCTCTACGTCGCCTTGAGTCTCGGCGAGAAGGAAGAGGGGCGCAAGGTGTCGTTGCGCGAGTTTCTTGCCTGGAGCGTACCGTTTACGCTGGTCTGCTCCTTCGTCTGCTACGTGCTCGGCATGTTGATCTGGGTGTTGCCGTACGTGAAGTGAACGCGGGGAATCGCCGGTCCGCTTGACAGAGGTCAATGGGGGCGTTGCCACGCGACGTAAGCTCAAGGAGCGCGCGACAGCGTGCGCGAGGCTCCCGAATACAGGAGGTTCCATGTACAAGAACATACTGCTGCCCACCGACGGCTCGGCGCTCTCGCGCGAGGCCATCGCGGCCGGCGTGAAGCTTGCCAAGGCGCTCGGCGCCAGAGTGACCGGGTTTTACGCCGCGCCACCGGCGACACCGCTGGAATACGACGGCATATTTCCCATCGGTTACGCGGATCCGGCGGAGCGCGCGCGCGCCATCGAGAAAACCGCGAACCAGAACCTCGCCGTCATCGAAAAAGCGGCGAAGGCCGCCGGCGTGCGCTGCAAGGTGGAGCACGTGACCGACGATTTTCCCGCCGACGCCATCGTCGCTGCTGCGATGCGCAACAAGTGCGACGTGATCTTCATCGCCTCGCACGGCCGCCACGGCTTCCGGGACTCGATGCTCGGCAGCCAGACCCAGAAGGTGCTGGCCCAGTCCAGGATCCCGGTGATCGTTCACCGCTAGGAGTGTGTCGGACTTCGTGGTGACACACTCCTTACGCAAGACCGCCCGCAGACAAACGACACAATTGGGCTAGGGGAATGCCTCACGAGCCACCTTCATCGTGCGGTGCCGGGCGGCGTGCCTGGGCGCGCGGAACGTTGTGGCTCCTGCTCTTCGCAGCCGGTAGCGTAAACGCGGCCGCAGCGGGGGGCGTGCCGGAAGGCCCGGCGTTGTTCGGCATTCCGGTGGATTTCATCCTGTTCGCCCTGACGCTGCTCGGCGTGGCAGTGTTTCATCACTACACGCTGCAGGTTGCGCTCACGGGTCTTGCGGTGATCACGGCTTACAAGCTCGCTTTCACCGGGTTCAAGACCGGAGCGGGGCTCGCGGGCTTCGCGCTCCACCTGCAGCACGAATGGGTGATCCTCACCAACCTCCTCGGGCTGCTGCTGGGATTTGCGATGCTGTCGCGGCATTTCGAGGAAAGCCACGTTCCCGCGGTGCTGCCCCGGTTCCTGCCCGACGACTGGAAGGGCGGGCTCACGCTGCTCGTCATGATCTTCGTGCTGTCGAGCTTTCTCGACAACATCGCCGCTGCGATCATCGGCGGCACGGTCGCGATGACCGTGTTTCGCGGCAAGGTGCACATCGGCTTTCTCGCGGCCATCGTCGCGGCATCCAACGCCGGCGGCTCGGGCAGCGTAGTGGGAGATACCACGACCACCATGATGTGGATCGATGGCATCAGTCCGGTCGAAGTTCTGCACGCGTATATCGCAGCGGCGGTAGCACTTGTTGTGTTCGGGATACCCGCCTCGTTCCAGCAACATCGCTATTCGCCCATTGTCAAGGACGCGCCCGCGGGCATCCGCATCGACTGGTCGCGGGTGGGCATCGTCGCCGTGATCCTGGTGTCGGCGATCGCGGCCAACGTCACCGTCAATCTGAAGTTCAGCCACCTGTCCGACAGTTTCCCGTTCATCGGCGCGGCGGTGTGGGTGGCTCTCCTCGTGTGCACGCCGTGGCGCCGTCCGGACTGGTCGCTGCTGCCGTCCGCGTTCAAGGGCAGCGCGTTCCTGCTGTCGCTGATCCTGTGCGCGTCGATGATGCCGGTGGAAAAACTGCCGGCCGCTTCGTGGCAGACCGCCTTGGGGCTGGGGTTCGTGTCGGCGGTGTTCGACAACATCCCGCTCACCGCGCTTGCGTTGAAGCAGGGCGGCTACGACTGGGGCATGCTCGCCTATGCGGTGGGATTCGGCGGCTCGATGATCTGGTTCGGCTCTTCGGCCGGGGTCGCGCTGTCGAACCTCTTTCCGGAAGCGAAATCGGTGGGTTTGTGGCTGAGGCACGGCTGGTATGTGGCCGTGGCCTACGTCATCGGCTTTTTCGCCCTGCTCTTCATCCTCGGGTGGCAGCCGGGTGAGCGCCACAAAGCGCCAAAACCGGCGCCGGTCAGCGTGGTGCAGATGGTGCCGGGGGCGGCGTAACGCCCGGCGCCACGGCGGGGCATCGTCCAAGGTCATGGTTTCCGGGAGTTTCGGGGTCGTTCGCCGCACGGCCGGCGCGGCCCCGTCACAGCCGCGGTCGAACCGGACCGCGCGGGCGCGGTATTTTTGCGAATCCTGATGGGGGTCCTTTACTTTTCTTCCCCGGCGTGTCCACAATCTGGGCGTGTGGGGGCCGATTGCATGCGGCCAATGGGGTCGTGTTTCGGGATCGATATCGAGAAAACTCAAAGGAGGAGTCACATGAACCGCAAAATTCTGAATGGCATTCTGCTGGGGTTCGGCGTTGCGGGTATTACCGGTGTGCAGCCGGCTGCAGCCTGGGAGCCGACCAAGACGGTCGAGTTCATCATCCCGGCCGGCACCGGCGGCGGCGCCGACCAGATGGCGCGCTTCACCCAGGGGGTTGTGGCCAAGCACAGCCTGATGAAGCAGTCGCTGGTGCCGATCAACAAGTCGGGCGGCGCGGGCGCCGAGGGTTTCCTCGACGTCAAGGCCTCGAAAGGCGACGAGCACAAGATCATCATCACGCTCTCCAACCTGTTCACGACGCCGCTTGCCACCGGCGTGCCGTTCAACTGGAAGGACCTGACGCCCGTCGCGATGCTGGCGCTCGACAATTTCGTGCTGTGGGTCAACTCTGAAACGCCTTACAAGTCGCCGAAGGATTATCTGGCTGCGGCGAAGAAGGCGGGCCCCGGAAAATTCAATATGGCCGGCACCGGCGCGAAGCAGGAAGACCAGATCATCACGGTCGCGATCGAGAAGGCCGCGGGCGTGAAGTTCACCTACGTGCCGTTCAAGGGCGGCGGCGCGGTGGCAACGCAGCTGGTCGGGAACCACGTCAATTCCACGGTGAACAACCCGATCGAGGCGGTGGCGCACTGGCGCTCCGGCAAGCTGCGCCCGCTGTGCGTATTTGAAAAGGCGCGCATGCCGTACAAGAACAAGGTGACCGATGGATTACCTCATGCTGCGCGGCATCTTCATGCCTGCCGGCGTGTCGCAGGACGTGGTCAATTTCTACATCGGGTTCTTCAAGAAAGTGCGCGGCACCGCAGAATGGAACAAGCTCATGGAAGACGGCGCTTTCAACCAGAGCTTCATGAGCGGCAAGGAGTACGTCAAGTGGGTCGCGAACGCGGAAAAAGTGCACCGTGACCTGATGAAGGACGCGGGCTTCCTCGTCAAGAAATAGCGCTACCCGCGGGGACGGGCGTCATGCCCGTCCCCTTTTTCTTCTCCGGAGCGGGATGTCGGTCCGCTCCCGTCGTTTGTCGTATTTACCGGAACAATCCGTGGCTGAGATGGAAAACAGCAAGGAAGCGGCGCATCGCACGGTTCGCATCGGCACCATGGACACCATCGTCGCGGCGCTGATCTTCGCGCTCGGCGCGCTGGTGGTCTACGAAAGCTACCGGCTCGGCTCGGGCTGGGACGAAAACGGCCCGCAGGCCGGGTATTTCCCTTTCTACATCGGACTGCTGGTATGCATCTCGAGCGCAGTGGTGTTCGTGCAGGGCCTGCTCAGGTTCAAGTCTGACGTGAGGGTTTTCGTCCGGCAAGATCAGTTCGGGCAGGTGCTGGTGATCCTGCTGCCCTCCGCGGTCTATGTGCTGGGGATCCAGCTGATCGGCATCTATGTTCCTTCGGCGGTGTTCATCGGGCTGTTCATGAAGATCGTCGGCAAGTACAGCTGGCTGCGCAGCACGGTGATCTGCCTCGCGGTAAGCGTGATCGCGTTCCTGCTGTTCGAGGTGTGGTTCAAGATTCCCCTGCCCAAGGGGCCATTCGAGACGCTAATCGGCTATTAGCGCAAGCACGGGCGAGGACCATCGAAGGTGGAGGAACTCAACGCGCTGTTTCACGGCTTCTCGGTCGCGCTGACGCCGTTCAACCTGATGCTGATGTTCATCGGCATCATCCTCGGCGTCATCATCGGTGTCCTGCCGGGACTGGGCGGCGCGAACGGCGTGGCGATCCTGCTGCCGCTCACCTTCTCCATGCCGCCGACCTCGGCGATCATTATGCTCTCCTGCATCTACTGGGGCGCGCTGTTCGGCGGCGCAATCACTTCGATCCTGTTCAATATTCCGGGCGAGCCGTGGTCGGTGGCGACCACGTTCGACGGCTACCCCATGGCGCAGCAGGGGCGTGCGGGCGAGGCGCTGACCGGCGCGTTCACCTCCTCTTTCGTGGGCGCGCTGGTCGCGGTCCTCATGTTCACCTTCCTCGCGCCGCTAATCGCCAATTTCGCGCTGCAGTTCGGGCCGCCCGAGTTTTTCGCGGTGTATCTGCTGACTTTCTGCAGCTTCATCGGCACCGGCAAGGGCAATCCTTTCAAGATCATCGCCTCGATGATGCTGGGCTTTGCCATGGCGGCGGTCGGCATCGACATCGTTACCGGCCAGTTGCGGCTCACGTTCGGCTTCACCGAGCTGCTCTCCGGGTTCCACTTCCTGGTGGCGGTAATCGGACTGTTCGGCATCGGCGAAATACTGCTTTCCATGGAGGAAGGGCTGTCGTTCTCCGGTCACAGCGCCAAGATCAACCCCAGGATCGTGTTCCAGACCTGGGCCAAGCTGCCGCGTTACTGGGCGACCTCGATCCGCAGCTGCTTCATCGGCTGCTGGATGGGGATCATACCGGGCGGCGCGACGCCGGCTTCGTTCATGAGTTACGGCGTCGCGCGCCAGATGTCGCGCGATGGAGGGAAGTTCGGCACCGGCCAGCTCGAAGGGGTGGTGGCCCCAGAGACGGCCGCGCACGCCGCCGGCACCTCCGCGCTGCTGCCGATGATCACGCTTGGCATACCGGGCTCGCCTACCGCCGCCGTGCTGCTCGGAGGGCTGATGATCTGGGGCCTGCAGCCCGGCCCGCTGCTGTTCGTGGAGCAGAAGGATTTCGTGTGGGGGTTGATCGCCAGCATGTACCTCGGCAATATCGCGGGGCTGATCGTGGTGCTGACCATGGTGCCGCTGTTCGCCGCCATCCTGCGCGTGCCGTTTTCCATCATCGCTCCGATCATCGTCGTGATCTGCGCCATCGGCGCGTTCACGGTGAAGAACAACATGCTGGACGTGTGGCTGATGGTGGTGTTCGGCGTCGTCGGCTACGTCTTCAAGAAGCTCGACTATCCGCTCGCACCCCTGGTGCTGGCCCTGGTGCTGGGCGACGCCGCCGAAAGCTCGTTCCGGCAGGCGATGTTGCTTTCCCAGGGAAGCATCACCGTGTTCTGGTCGAACTGGCTGGTGGGCAGCCTTACCACGCTGGCGCTCGTGCTGCTGGCGTGGCCGCTTTTCACCGCATTGCGCGAGCGCCTGCGCGCGGCGGAGCAGTCAGGTTAGATCTTTCCGCGCCGTTTGAGACGGTCAGATTTTACCCCGCCGCTTGAGGCGGCTTAGCGTTTCCGGCGACAGATTGAGATAGGACGCGAGTTCCTTCTTGGGCAGCCGCCCGGCGAGTTCGGCGTGCTTGCGCATGAAGCGCCGCACCCTTCCCGGCGCATCCAGCAGGTGCAGGGTGATGGTGTGGGCCATTACCTCGCTCATCAACTTCATGATCTCGAATTCGAATGCGTTCTTGATTCCGGGATGCTGCGCCATGAAATGCACCCACTGTTCCATGGAGAGCTTCGCGGCGCGCACCTTGGTGACGGCGCGAATCGAGTAGGGCACCGGCCGTTTCAGGCGCCAGGCCGCGTAACTCGTATCGATGTCGCTTTCCGCGGCGAACCGCAGGATCATTTCCTTGCCCTGGGCGTTGGACACCACGCGCTTGAGGATGCCGTCGATGATGAAGTACTGCTCCATCGACAGCGCCCCTTGGAGTTCAAGGGCTTCATTCTTCGGATAGTCGATGATCTCCAGCAACGTCTCGATCTGTTCCCACTGGCCCGCGTCGAGGTGCTTCAGGACCAGGTTCTGGCGCAGTTGGACGCGGACGATTCTGGCTTCGGGGTGTTGGCTGAGCAGGGGCATGATGGCGGTCGCGGGGCTGTCTACCGCGAGCGAGGAGTATAGCGAATTGAGAGCGCTTAACATAATATACCGCGTGCTGCGCTGGCACGATAAGCCCTAACCCACAGGACGCGCAGGGGAAAGGCGAATCTTGATCGCGGTCAATGGTGCATGTGCATGTTGCCCCCTATGATACGTGCGAGTAAATCACGGCCAGAATTAGGTGGCCTGGATCTGCCGTGAATTGAGGAAATTCCGCCCTGTTTATCTTCCACGGTAGATATCCATTGGGAAGACACTTGTTCACACAACGGCGAGTAAGAACGCGAGGCATCTCACTATGACGGATCTCAGCATGACAACCGATGCACAATCACAAGCAGTGACCGACGGCTTTCACCTGGTCGTCGATGCCCTCAAACTCAACGGCATCGACACGATCTTCGGTCTGCCCGGTATCCCGATCACCGACCTCACCCGCAGGGCACAGGGCGAAGGCATGCGCGTGATTTCGTTCCGGCATGAGCAGAACGCCGGCAACGCCGCCGCCATCGCCGGCTTCATGACGCAAAAGCCCGGTATCTGCCTGACGGTGTCCGCCCCCGGCTTCTTGAACGGCCTGACCGCACTGGCCAACGCCACCACCAATTGCTTCCCGATGATCCTCATCAGCGGCTCCAGCGAGCGCGAAATCGTCGACCTGCAGCAGGGTGACTACGAGGAGATGGACCAGTTGGCCATCGCCAAACCGCTGTGCAAGGCCGCCTTCCGCGTACTGCACGCTGGGGACATCGGTGTGGGCATCGCGCGCGCCATCCGTGCCGCCGTCTCCGGCCGCCCGGGCGGCGTCTACCTCGACCTGCCGGCGAAGCTCTTCGCTCAGACCATGGACGCGGAAGCCGGCAGGAAATCGCTGATCAAGGTGGTCGATCCGGCGCCGCGCCAGATCCCGGCCCGGGACGCCGTGCAGCGCGCCCTTGAACTGCTCAAGAGCGCCAAGCGCCCGCTGATCCTGCTGGGCAAGGGTGCCGCCTACGCCCAGGCCGACGCGGACATCCGCGCCCTGGTCGAGAAGACCGGCATCCCCTATCTGCCCATGGCCATGGCCAAGGGCCTGCTGCCCGACACGCACGAGCAGTCCGCTGCTGCCGCCCGCTCCTACGTGCTGGCCGAGGCTGACGTGGTGATGCTGGTCGGAGCGCGCCTGAACTGGCTGCTTTCGCACGGCAAGGGCAAGACCTGGGGCGGCAAGGACCACAAGGACTGGGGCGGCCAGAGATTCATCCAAGTGGACATTTCGCCGCAGGAGGCGGACAGCAACGTGCGCATCGACGCCCCGCTGGTCGGTGACATCGGATCCTGCGTCGCGGCGCTGCTCGCCGCCATGGACAAAAATGAGGGCTCCAACTGGGCCAAGCCACCGGCTGATTGGACCGGCGCCATTGCCGAGCGCAAGAACAGGAACTTGGCCAAGATGGCCGAGACCCTGGCCAAGGATCCGAAGCCGATGAACTTCCACAGCGCGCTCAACGTGGTGCGCGACATCGTCAAGGCCAACCCGGACGCCATCCTGGTCAACGAAGGCGCCAACGCGCTCGACTTCACCCGCAGCATCGTCGACATGTACAAGCCGCGCAAGCGCCTGGACGTCGGCACCTGGGGCATCATGGGCATCGGCATGGGCTTTTCCGTCGCGGCCGCCGTGGTCAGCGGCCAGCCGGTGATCGCGATTGAGGGTGACAGCGCTTTCGGCTTCTCCGGCATGGAAGTCGAGACCCTCTGCCGCTACAACCTGCCGGTCTGCGTGGTGATCTTCAACAACAACGGCGTCTACGGCGGCACCGACGTCAATCCGACCGGCGGCCCCGATGTGGCACCCACCGTGTTCGTCAAGGGCGCACGCTATGACAAGCTGATGGAGGCCTTCGGTGGCGTGGGCGTGCACGCCACGAC
>Ga0155935_1278_pt1 | contig 13880 bp, 11 predicted proteins | sample RifCSPlowO2_02_FD_107589 | JGI IMG/M metagenome (GOLD analysis project Ga0155935, IMG submission 107589) | Betaproteobacteria bacterium RIFCSPLOWO2_02_64_14
GCGCAACCGGCCACATGCACCGGCACGGTGATTTGCAGAGCGTCGAGCAGTCCGGCCAGGTCCGCCACCACGGTCTCGAAGGTGAGTTCGCGCACCTTCTCCGAAAATCCGAAACCGCGCTGGTCGTAACGCAGAACACGAAAATCCTTTTCCAGTCCGGGCAGTGTGTCCTCGTAACTTTCGAGGCACCCGCCGGCTTCATGAACCAAAACCAGCGTCTCTTTTCCCGATCCGCTCAGTTCGTACCGCAGGCTCGCGCCGTTCGCTTCGATCCAGGGCATTGCACTTATCCTACGATTAGCCCCGGTGTTCCGCGTCGAGGGCGGCGAGCACCTTCGGTGGCGACATCGGCAGCTCGGTCAGGCGCTGGCCGATCGCGTTTTCGATCGCATTGGCGATTGCCGCCATCGGCGGAACGATGTTGGCCTCCGCCACCCCTTTTACGCCGTACGGGTGATTTGGGTTCGGCACCTCCACTATGATCGTCTCGATCATGGGCAGGTCGGACGCCACCGGAATACGGTAGTCGAGGAATCCCGGGTTCTCCAGTTTTCCGTTCCGGTCGTAGATGTATTCCTCGTTCAGCGCCCAGCCGATGCCCTGCACGACACCGCCCTGGATCTGCCCCTCGACGTATTTCGGATGAACGGCGCGGCCCGCGTCCTGCGCGGCGACGTAGCGCAGGATCTTCACCTGTCCGGTCTCGGGGTCAACCTCCACGTCGCAAAACTGGGCGGCGAAGCCAGGCCCCTGGCCGTCCGCGTTGATGGCGGAAGCCGCTACGATCGGCCCGCCGGTCGCGGTGCGCTTGGACGCGATATCCTTGAACGAAAGCGGCGGGAACTCGCCGGCCCGCTTGCCCGCGGGCCGGGCGAATCCGTCCTCCCAGATCACATCCTCGACATCGATCTTCCAGATCTTTGCGGCCCGTGCGCACATTTCAGCGATCACCTTATTGCATGCGCCGATCACGGCGCGGCCGGTCGCGTAGGTTACGCGCGAGCCGCCGGTGGCCTGCGTGTAGCCGACCGAATTGGTGTCGGCGATGATTGGCCTCACCCTTTCGTATTCGATCCCCAGCGTCTCGGCCGCCATCTGGGCCGTCGAAGCGCGCGAGCCGCCGATATCCGGGCTGCCGGTCGCGACGACCGCCGTGCCGTCTTCGTTGACGTGCACGGTCGCGCTCGATTCGCCGCCGCCGTTGAACCAGTAGCCCACGGCCATGCCGCGACCCTGGTTCTTCCCGAGCGGTTTGGTGTAGCCGGGATGCCGCTGCAGCGCCTGCAGGGTTTCGGCAAAGCCTTCATGCGCAATTTTCGCGCCGTAGACCAACTGCGTTCCCGGTTTGGCGATGTTCTTCAGCCGGAACTGCAGGGGGTCCATGCCGATCTTCTTCGCCGCCGCGTCCATGGTGCTCTCCACGGCGTATGCGGAGATCGGCGAACCGGGAGCGCGGTAGGCGACCGTCTTCGGGCGATTGCACACCACGTCGTAGCCGATGGTGCGCACGTTCGGAATGTCGTACGGCGCGAAGCCGCACATCAAGCCGTTCATGACCGGTGAGGTCGGGAAGGCGCCTGCCTGATACTTCATCAAGGCATCGGCGGCGACGATATCGCCGTCCTTCATGACGCCAATCTTGATCGTCATCGACGCGCCGGAGGTCGGCCCGGTGCCCCTGAACACTTCCTCCCGGCTCATCATGATCTTCACGGGATGGCCGGACTTGCGAGACAACGTGACGGCCACCGGCTCGACATACACGACGGTCTTGCCGCCGAAGGCGCCGCCGATCTCGGCGGCATGCACGCGCAGGTCGGCGGTCTTGATGCCGAGGAGCCTGCACACCATGGTGCGCACCACGAAGTGTCCCTGGCTCGAAACCCAGAGCTCGACCTGCCCGTCGGCGTCGGTGCGCGCGAGCGTTGCGTGCGGCTCGATGTAGCCCTGGTGCACCGGCTTCGTCTTGAAGCTCAACTCGACTATTTCGTCGGCCGCTGCGAACCCCGCCGCGATGTCGCCCATCTTGTACTCGATCCGCTTCGAGATGTTCGAGGGCTCCTTCGGCGGGGGATCGATGCCGCGGGTGATCATGTCCTCGAAGAGAAGCGGCGCTTCAGTCTTCATCGCCTCATCGACGTCGATGACGTGCGGCAACACCTCGTAATCCACTTCGATAAGCTTGAGCGCCTCCTCCGCAATCGCCGGGGTGGTGGCGGCGACGGCGGCGACGGCGTGGCCCTCGTAAAGCACTTTCTCGCGCGCCATGATGTTGCGCGTCATGTGCCAGAAATTGACGGCGACGCGCTCGGGGCCGACGTACTCGAATTTCTGATCCGGGAGATCCTTGGAGGTCATCACCGCCTTGACGCCCGGCAGCGCCTGCGCTTTCGACGTGTCGACGGAGCGGATGCGCGCATGCGCGTGCGGCGAGCGCAGGATTTTCCCCCACAGCATGCCGGGGAGGCTGAAGTCCGCGCCGTATTGCGCGAGCCCCGTCACCTTCGGTACGCCATCGGGCCGCAACGGACTCGTGCCGACGACTTTCAGTTCCTTTTCGGGATGAACGATCACGCTAGCCATGGCTTAAGCCCTCCGCATTTCGCTGGCGGCATCGAGCACCGCCTCGATGATCTTGTTGTACCCGGTACAGCGGCACAGGTTGCCCGCCAGCCAGTAGCGCACCTCTTCCTCGGTCGGATCGGGATTGCGCTCCAGCAGTGACTTCGCCGCGACGAGAACCCCCGGCGTGCAGACGCCGCATTGGAGCGCGGCATGCTCCAGGAACTTGCGCTGCAACGGGTGCAGCTTCTCGCCGTCGGCCATGCCCTCGATCGTCTGGATCGACTTCCCCTGCATCTCGGCGCCGAGAATCAGGCACGAGCACATCAGCCGCCCATCGACCGTCACGCTGCAGGCGCCGCAGTCGCCCGTGCCACACCCTTCCTTGGTGCCGGTCAAGTGCAATTCGTCGCGCAGGATCTGGAGCAGCGTCTGGCGCGTTTCGCAAAGAAACTCGACCGCATTGCCATTGAGTGTTGCCGTTACATGAACTTTGGCCATCAGTTTTTCCTCCGCGCCCGATCGAGCGCAATTTGAGCGGCGCGCCGTGCCATCACGCCGGCGACCTTGATCCGGTATTCCTTCGTTCCGCGCTTGTCGTCGATCGGCCGGCAGGCTGCGCTCACGGCCGCGGCCATGCGCTGGAGCGCTTCCGCATCGACTTTGGTGCCGATCAGCGCGGCGGCGGCTTCGCGCACCAGCAACGCGCGCTCGGCCACCGCGCCTATGCAGACCCGCGCCTGGCTGCAGACACCCGATTCGTCCAGCGTAAGGTTGATCCCCGCGCCGACGACCGCAATGTCCATCTCGGTGCGCGGGATGAAGCGAAGATAGGCATCGCCCGAACGCGGCGGGCGCCGTGGCAGCAGGAACGACGCGACGATCTCGCCCCTGGCGAGCGAAGTCTTGCCCGGTCCGGTGGCGATATCCTCGACCGGCACCTCGCGTCTGCCCTTGGGCCCGACAACGCTGACGGTCGCACCGGCGGCGATCAGCGCAGGAACGGTGTCCGCAGCCGGCGAGGCATTGCACAGATTGCCGCCCGCAGTCGCGCGTCCTCTCACCTGGATCGATCCGATCAGATTCGCTCCGTCAGTCACGCCAGGCCATGCCTTCGCGAACGCCTCATGTTCGACCAGCTCCATGCAGGGAACGGCCGCTCCGAACCGAAACACGCCGTTCTCGGCAACAATCGAGGTCATCTCGGGGATGCCCTTGATGTCGACCAGCAGCTCGGGATCGACGCGGCCGCCGCGCATCTGGATCAGCAGGTCCGTGCCGCCGGCCAGCACTCTCGCCTGCCCACTGGCGCCCGCCAGCAGGGAAACCGCCGCCGCCAGTGTCTTTGGCGCCTCATAACGCATTTCGTGCATATTGCTCCCCCGGTTCGGGTGCGACTCGTGTGCAACTCAGCTACCCCAATTATGCCTTATGCTAGCCACCTTCTGACGATCGGCATCGCTCCGTGGGCCAATTGCCCCGGGCGGTGCGAAAAGAAGCCACGAGAGGGGAGACCTGAGACCATGAGTTCCGCATCGTTCGATTTCGTGCCGCTTTTGCCCGCGGGGCTGCCGCCGCCGGTGGCGCGCTGGACCGGGCGCGTCAAGTACGATTTCACCGGCGGCAACAATGACGCCGACGGGCTGCCGCTCGAGGGGCTGATCGCGGCCGCCGATGCAGTGCTCAGACGCGAGGGACGCACGCTCTCGACCTATGGGCTGGCGAGCGGCCCGCAGGGCTACCGGCGGCTCCGCGAGTTCCTCGTCGCCAAGCTCAAGGCCGATGCGGGCATTGCCTGCGGGGCCGACGACATCCTGATCACGTCGGGCTCGCTGCAGGCGATAGACCTGGTCAACGGCACGCTGCTCGCGCGCGGCGACACCGTCGTCATCGAGCAGGACTGCTACCAGGGCTCGATCAACCGGCTCACCCGGCTCGGCGTCACCCCGGTCGGCATCCCGCTCGACCGCGACGGCATGCGGGTCGACGCGCTCTCGAGCGCGCTCGACGATCTGAAGCGCAAGGGCATTCGGCCGAAATACATCTACACCATTCCGACCGTGCAGAACCCCACCGGCACCATCCTGCCCGTGGAACGGCGTGAGGCAATGCTGCGGCTGTCGGAGGCGCATGGCGTGCCGATATTCGAGGACGACTGCTATTGCGACCTGATCTGGTCGGGGGAGCGCCCGCCCGCGCTCTACGCCATGAGCAAGCGCGGCGGCGTGATCCACATCGGCTCGTTCTCGAAGTCGATCGCGCCGGCGCTGCGGGTCGGCTACATCGTGGCGCCCTGGGACGTGATGTCGCGCATGCTCGCGTTGAAGACCGACGCCGGCACCGGCGCGCTGGAGCAGATGGTGCTGGCGGAGTATTGCGCGACGCATTTCTCCAGGCACGTTCCCGCGCTGCGGCGGAGCCTGCGCGCCAAGCTCGAGACGCTGATGGAATCGCTCAACGAGCACTTCGGAACGGCGGTGGAGTTCGACGATCCCAAGGGCGGCATTTTCCTCTGGGTCAAGCTTCCCGACGGCGTTGACACGATGAAGCTCTACGAACCGGCGCTCGCGGCGGGCGTCGCGATCAATCCGGGGCCCCAGTGGTCGGTGAACCAAGGCCACGCCCGCAGCCGGATGCGGCTGTGCTTCGCGAGCCCGAGCCACGAGGAAATCCACCAGGGCGTGGCAGCGCTGGCCGAGGTCTGCCGCCGCGAGTTCGGCGTGCCCGCTAGCAGCCTGTCGGACTTGAAGACGTGACAGGCTGCTAAACGTCGATCGCGCGCGGTAGCGGCGATCCGTAGCCGCCAGCGCGGGGTTGGCTTCGTTCAGTCCGCCGATGCGCACGCCGACGCGGGGCTTCGGCTATGATCTCGCGGAATATCTGACCTGTCGTGGAGGAAGCACTCATGCCCGATACCATTCGCATCGGCGTCGTCGGTGCCGGCGCCAATACGCGCCGGCACCACATCCCCAACCTGAAGAAGATCGCCGGCGTCGAGATCGCGTCGGTCGCGAATCGCTCGCGGGCCTCGTCGGAACGCGTGGCCCAGGAATTCGGCATCCCGCGCGTGCACGAGAGCTGGCGGGAGCTCGTGAACGACCCGGGAATCGACGCGGTGGTCATCGGCACCTGGCCCTACCTGCACTGCCCGGTGACGCTGGGGGCTCTCGCCGCCGGCAAGCACGTCCTCACCGAGGCGCGCATGGCGTTGAACGCGACCGAAGCGCGGCAGATGCTTGCCGCCTCGCGGGCACGGCCGGACCTCGTGACCCAGGTCGTCCCGGGTCCTGCCACGTTCGCGGCCGATCCAATGGTGATGCAGTTGCTCGCCGACGGCCACATCGGCGAGCTGCAGGCGCTCGATCTCCACGTCTCGACCGGGTTGCTGAATCGCGATGCGCCGCTGCACTGGCGGATGAACCGCGACTACTCGGGCATGAACATCATGTCGATGGGCATCTGGTACGAGTGCATCTCGCGCTGGGTCGGGCCGGCGAAGGCGGTCATGGCCCGCACGCGGGTTGCGGTCCCGTACCGCTTCGACGCGGAACGCGGGGAGCGTCGCGCGGTGGAAGTGCCCGACCATGTGGAGGTGCTGGCCGATCTCGCGAACGGCGCGATCGCGCGGCTGCACTGGAGCTCGGTCGCCGGGTTCATGCCCGGGCCGGAGGTGTGGCTCTTCGGGAGCGAGGGCACGCTGCGTTTCGAGGGGCAGGGGGCCGTGCTCTCGGGCGGTCGCCGCGGCGACAAGGAGATGACCCGGATCGCGATTCCCGAGGACAAGACCTACCGCTGGCGGGTGGAAGAGGAATTCATCGGGGCGATCCGGGGGAAAGAGCCGATCCGTCGAACGTCGTTCCTCGACGCCGTGAACTACATGGACTTCACGGAAGCGGTTCACATCTCGAGCCGCGAAGGACGGCGCGTCTATCTGCCCCTCGCCTAGCGCGGGCGAAATAGCTGATCCCTGACGGGCCTGTGTGATAGCCTATATTCAGACGGGAATATGCAAACCTGTTCACCAGAGGAGGAAGCCAAATGTACGATCTCGTGATCCGTAACGGCACGGTAGTCGACGGAACAGGACTGCCGAGATATCGGGCGGACGTCGGCGTGAGCGGCGATCGAATTGCGGCGATCGGGCGGATCGGCGAAAAAGGAAAAGAAGAAATTGACGCCACAGGCCAAGTCGTATCTCCGGGCTTCATCGACGGGCACACGCACATGGACGCCCAGGTGTTCTGGGATCCATTGGGAAGCTGCTCCTGCTGGCACGGAGTGACGACCGCCGTTATGGGAAACTGCGGATTCACGCTCGCACCGGGTTCTGCCGAGCAGCGCGACATGATCCTCAGCAACATCGTGCGGGCGGAGGACATCTCTCCCGCCGCGATAGGGGCTGCAGTCCGGTGGAACTGGACGACTTTCAGGGAGTACATGGACGTCGTCGACAAGCTGCCAAAGGCGATCAACTACGCCGCAAACATCGGCCACTCTGCGCTGCGGACGCATGTCATGGGGCCGCGTGCTTTCGAACAGCAGGCCTCGGCCGACGACCTTGGCGCAATGGAGCATGAGTTGCTCGACGCGCTCGACGCTGGCGCGATCGGCTTCACCAGCTCCCGTTCGACCGGCCACAGGCTGCCGGAGCCGGACAACCGGCCCGTTGCATCGGTTCACGCTTCCTGGGAGGAGCTGAGCCAACTGGTATGCATCATGGGGACGACGGGCCGCGGCATATTCGAGTATTCCCGGGAAAGGGAAACCCGCTCGAAGGATCCAGAGGTGCGGAAGGCCGCCAACGACAGGTTGCGCGACCTCGCGGTGAAGAGCGGGGTTCCCATCACCTTTGGAATACCGGCTGGAAGCGCGGGCACGCAGGATAACCTGGCTCTTCTGGATGCCACGGCCGCGGCCGGCGGCCGCATGTTCGGGCAGACGCATACCCGCGGCATTTCCCACGTGTTGTCGTTCAAGGGACGCTTGCAGTTCGATGACTTTCCCGAATGGGCGCGGATACGCGCCTTGCCGATCGAGGAACAGCGCAAGGCTTTCAGCGATCCGGAACAGCGCAAACGCCTGGTCGCTGCCACGAAGAACGGCGCCTATCGAACTGGAGGCGGCGAGCCGCGCAAGCCCACCTACGAGAACATGTATGTCATGTACAGCGCGGTGTCGCGTAATCCCACCGTCGCCGAGCTGGCGGCGAAGCGCAATGTGGATCCGGTGGAGGTCATGATGGATCTCGCCCTGGAGTCCAACTTCAATCAGCTGTTCATGCAGTTCGATGAAGCAACGGTGCCGAAGAATGAAGCGGAGGCGCTGGCGACCTTGCGCCATCCGCGAACGGTCATGACGTTTTCCGATTCCGGCGCGCATGTCAGCCTGATCATGGACTCGTCCATCCACACGCACCTGCTCGCCTACTGGGTTCGCGAGCGCAACGCGTTTTCGCTTGAAGAAGGCGTGAAAATGGTCACCCTTACGCCGGCGATGGCGTGGGGGTTCACCGATCGCGGGCTATTGCGTCAGGGCTGCATCGCGGATCTCAACATATTCGATCCTGTGACGCTTGCGCCGGAGATCCCGACCATCGAGCATGACCTTCCCACGGGAGCGCGCAGGCTCAAGCAGAAGTCGACCGGCATCATGGCCACGATACTTGCCGGCAAGGTGGCATTCAGGAATGGCGAGCATACCGGCGCGCTGGGAGGGAAGCTGCTGAGGTCGACCGCCGCAGGAGTTCGGTAACGCATCACGCCTCCGCGCGAATGTTTGCGTTCGGCGTGTCCGCATGAGCGGCCCGGTCAGAACGATCGGCGCCACGGGGCTCAAGGCGGCTCTGCATGACGGGGGCGAGATCGCGCTGCTCGATGCGCGGGAGGAAGTGCCGTTCGACGCCCGCCATTTGCTGATGGCCGCCTGCGTGCCGTTGAGCAGGCTGGAATTGCTCGCCGATGCCTGTGTGCCGCGCCGCTCGGCGCGCGTCGTCTGGTGCGACGACGGGGAAGGCCTCGCCCAGCGCGCCGCATTGCGCATGGTCTCCCTCGGCTACACCGACGTTTCGGTGCTTGCCGGCGGAATTGCAGCCTGGGAGGCGGCCGCGTTTCGCATCTACAGCGGCGTCCACGTGCCGAGCAAGGCGTTCGCCGAGGTCGTCGAGCATAAGGCGGGCACCCCCTGGATCACGGCCGAGGAACTTAAAGCACTGATCGACTCCAAGGTCGACATCGCTTTGTTCGATAGCCGCTCCTACGAGGAGTTCCACGGCAACAGCATCCCGACTGCGATCAGCGTGCCCGGCGCGGAGCTCGTCTACCGGTTCGCCGACCTGGTGCGCTCACCCGAGACGATGGTGGTCGTGAATTGCGGCGGCCGGACGCGCAGCATCATCGGCGCGCAGTCGCTGATCAATGCGGGGGTGCCGAACAAGGTGGTTTCGTTGAAGAACGGCACCCAGGCCTGGCATCTCGCCGGCTTCCCGATCCTCAAAGGTTCGACGGCTCGACCGCCTGCGGTTTCTCCGGCCGGTCAGGCGGCGGCACAGGCGGCGGCGGATCGCGTCGCCAAACGATTTAGCATCGCCCGGATCGACCCCGCCACCCTGGCCCGTTGGCAGGCAGACTCGGCAGGCCGCATGCTTTATGTGTTTGATGTCAGAACACCGGAGGAATACGCGGCGGGGCACATACCGGGCATGAAGAACGTGCCCGGCGGTCAGTTGGTGCAGGAAACCGATCGGCATGCCGCAACATGGGGCGCGCGCGTCGTGTTGGTGGACGACGATGGCGTCCGCGCGGTGATGACCGCGCACTGGATGAAGCAGATGGGCTGGGATATTGCCGCCATGACTGTGGACATGCGGGCGGACGGGCGGGAGACGGGGCCCTGGACGCCGCGCGTCCTGGGTCTCGACGGCCTGGCGGTCCCGGCCATCGGCGCGGCCACGCTGCACGAGCGCGCTCAAGCCGGCGCTGTCAGCATCGTCGATGTCGATTGGAGTCGCGACTATCGCGACGGGCACATTCCCGGAGCGTGGTGGGGGATTCGATCACGCCTTGCCGAGATCGTGCCGAAATTGCCGCCGTCGGATAGCGTGGTGTTCACGTCCGCGGACGGGATTCTTGCCAAACTGGCAGCCGCTGACTTGAAGAAAACAGCATCGGTGCCGGCGTTCGCGCTGGATGGCGGAACGGCAGCCTGGCGGGAGGCGGGATACCCGCTGGAGCGGGGTGCGGCCCGGATGGCGACCGCGCCCGACGACATACGGGCGCGCGCACGCGAACAGACGGAGAACGTCGAGGAAGCGATGCGCGCGTATCTGTCGTGGGAGATCGCCCTGGCCGATCAGATGGCTACGGACGACGACCAGCGCTTCCGGATTCTTGCTGGTCAACGATTATGAGGGCAAGCTTGATCCGACGCTGATCTCTTGCCCCGTGTCCGATGCCCGCCTGATGTCGTCGAGGAGGCGGTGCGGGGCCACGGCGATATCGAAATCAGGATGATCGCCCTTGCCTGTGCGGATGGCGTGCGCGAAGCGGTTGCACATCTGGCCCACGTTGTAGGGCTCGCCGGCCGGCATATTCTTCCCGACGCGAACGAAGCGCGACGGCACTTCGAGTTCGCGCAACGCATTCGCGATCGTAGCATCGTGCTGCAGCAGGCGCTTCAACAGGACCTCGATCGGGACTTCGCGGACGCGTTCTGACGCAGCAGGTGGACGCCGACCAGCAGCGCCGGGACGCCGCACACGATGAAGCCGATGCCGTAGCTGCCGGTGAGGTCAAGGAGCCCCGAATACATGAGCGGCAACGCCAATGCGCCGACCTGGCCGATGGAGAGCACACCACCGGTGACTCCGCCACGCATGTCCTCTGGCGCCGCGCGCGCGGTTTCGGCCAGAAGAATGCCGTGCCAGGATAGCGCCGTGGCGCTGAGAACGCAGGCGATCAAGCCCACCAAAAGCGCCGGCCAGCCGGCGCTGCATAGCGCGAGGAGGGCCGCGCTTCCAGCCATGCCGAGAGCAAGCCCCGACATCATCAGGCGCGGGGATACATAGCTGCTGCCGAGCCACCCCCAGAGGATGCGGCCGGGCACGGCGACCGCCACTGCGACCGAAAAAACGAAGCCCGCAGCGATGGGCGTATAGCCGATCGTCGTCAGGTACACGACGAAATACGCTGTGACGACGGCCTGCAGTCCGTTGAAGGCAAGGCACGCAAAGGACAGGGCACGAAGACCGGGCGTGCCGAGCACCGAAGTCAGGGTCGCCTTGAAATCCGACAATCGGAAGGTGCGCGTCGGCACCCGGTCGCTATCGAAAATCCTGCGCAGGGGCTGCAGCATCAGGACGAAGACGGCACACGCCAGGGCGCTCACCAGCATCGTGACGCGCCACCCCGTCCATTCGGTCAATTGCGGCCCGAGTAATCCGGCCAGCAGCAGGCCGGCCGGCACCGCCGTCTGCTTGATGGAGAACACCAGCGGCAGGTAGCGCGGCGACGAGACGCGGGCGAGCAGATGCGAGCTCGCCGGTGTGGACACGGCCCCGCCACCTCCGCAAACGACCGCGGACAGGACGAGCGCCAGCGGCGTTCCCAGTGCCGCCAATGCGGTGCCGGCGGCCATCATGACGAGAGACATCTGGCTCATGCGCAAGGCGCCGTGGCGCACGATGAAGCTGCCGCAGCCGAGCTGCGCGATGAGAGAGGCGAGAGCCGTCAGGCCGAAATAGACGCCGATCCAGGCCGCATCGATGTTGAGATCCGTGATGATCGCCGGCGCGATCACTGCGGGAAGGGCTCTGCCGAGCGCGACGAAGGTCTGCTGCAGGAACATCGCCCCGAGGGCAAGCAGGAGATGATTCACGTGCTACCTTGCGGGATGCCCGCGTTCTTGGAGGAGAAAAGGGGTCGGAGAAAAGGGGTCGGGAGTCTTTTTAACGCGGAAAAGACTCCCGACCCCTTTTCCGGTAATTGCCGGTGAAATAATCGTATAGGTTTGCCACGTTGCGCTTCATGACGCCTGGCGCCATGCCGTCCTGCCCCACGTCCATGGGGTAGCGGTCGGTCATGGCCGTGAGGCGCTCGATGGCTTCATTCTTCGTCATGCCGTGGTCGATGGCGTCCTTGACGTAGGCCTTCCATTCCTGGATGAACGCGGCCTGCTCGGGCAGGTAGTCCTTGCCGCACACGGCCCCGTGGCCCGGCACGAAGATCTCCTCGTCGAGCTTGCGCAGCGATTCGAGCGCCACCAGCCACAAGTCGGGGTTTGCCTCCTGGAGCCAGGTGTGCACCTTGTGGAAGATGTTGTCGCTGGTGAACACCACACCTTCCTCCTTGATGCAGATCGCCGCCTGGTACGCCGTGTGGCCCGGCATGTGGATCATCTCGAAGGTGTGGTTGCCCACGTGCAGCGTCATGCCGTTTTTGAAGGTGATGATCGGGGCGTTGGGACGATAGCCCTCGAGGAGCTTCGGTTCCTCGGGCCCGAAGGTCGCGACGCGCGCGACGTGCTCTTCCAGATTCGTTTCGAGAATTCGCCTGCGCACGCCCTCGTGCGCGATGACCGGCGCCTCGAAGAACGCGTTGCCGGTCCAGTGGTCGCCGTGGGGCTCGGTGTTGATGATGTAGCGCACCGGCCCGCGCTTCGCGATTTCCGCCTTGAGTTTCAGCGCGTCGCTCGGCTTGTGCGGGCTGTCGATCATGACGATACCGTCAGAGGTGGTCACGAACCCGTGGTTGCAGCCGCGGATTTGCGTTTCCACGAACACGCTGCGCGTCAGTTGCTGCATGCTCCCCTCCTCCCAGAATTACATTGCTGCTGCCGATTGCCGTAGGTTAGTCAAGCCCGGGCGCATGATCAAGTTAGAGGAAGGAAGGGAGTCAGCCCGCGACCTCGAGAAGAATCTTGCCGATGTGTACGCTCGACTCCATCCGTGCGTGGGCCGCGGAGGCCTGCGCGAGCGGCATGATCGAGTCGACGATCGGCGTGACCCTCGTGCCGAGGTGGGGCCACACGCGCTCGCGCATCTGGCGCACGATCTCGATCTTCACCGCCAGCGCGGAGGCCCGCAACTGCGAGCCGCTCACAACCGCGCGCCTCGACATGATCGCGGAAAGCGGCGCGCGAAATTCCGCGCTTTCGCCGCCGCTCAGGTGCAGCACGCGGCCGTCCATGGCGAGCGCCTCCAGATTCTTCGTGGCATAGGTCCCGCCGGCCATGTCGAGAATGACGTCGGCGCCATGTCCCCCGGTCGCCTCCTTGACGCCTGCGACGAAATCGGCCTCGCGGTAGTTGATCGCGCGGCTCGCGCCGAGTTTTTCGCAGACGGCGCACTTCGCGGCACTGCCTGCCGTCGCCACCACGTTCGCGCCTTCCAGTCGGGCGAGCTGGATCGCCATCGTCCCCACGCCGCTCGAGCCGCCGTGCACCAGCAGCCAATCGCCGGACTTAAGCCTCCCGAGCATGAACACGTTGAGCCACGCGGTAAGCAGCGCTTCCGGCAACGCGGCCGCCTGCTTCAGGTCGAAGCCCGCGGGGATCGGTAAGGTAAGCGGCTCGGCCGCGATGCAGTATTGGGCATAGCCACCGCCGTTCACCAGCGCGCAGGCGCGATCGCCGGGTTTCCAGCGCGTGACACCGGCGCCCGTCGCAACGACCTCCCCCGCCACCTCCAGCCCCGGAATGTCGGTGGCGCCTGCAGGACCGTGGCCGCGGTTGCGTTGTCCGCAATCGTGGCGGTTGACACCGGCGTATGCGACCTTGATGAGCACCTGTCCCGCATCCGGTTGCGGTACCGGGCGTGTGGCGGGTTGCAGCACTTCGGGGCCACCCGCGCGGGCGATCAGGATCGTGGTCATCGTTGCTGGAAGCATGGGCGTGCTCTTTGAAGGATGAAGGCGGTAGGGGGAAGGATAAAGGAAATGGCGAAATACGTGACGGGTGACGGTGAATGGTGACGGGTGACGAGTGAGCGGTGACGGATGAAACTGGACCACCTATTTGTCGATTACAGGCGGCCAGATGCGCCGTCCGACGGATGGAGAGCACGGCGCGTGCACGAGCCGCGGCAGCACGCGCGAGGTCCAGCTGTCGGGTTCGTGCGCCAGTTCCTCGTGCGGAACGAAGCCCTCCTCCCGGGCCTTGAGCGAAACGAACTCGTAGAGGATGGAATGCTTGCCCCAACCCGCGGTGGCGAGCAGCTTGCGTGCGCCGATGCAGCCCGGCATGGATGCCATGAACGGCAGCCGGTGCTGGGCGTACCATGCGCCCACATCGTCTTCGATCTCGTAGCTGTCGACGTTGAAGTTGCC
>Ga0155935_1280_pt1 | contig 13855 bp, 11 predicted proteins | sample RifCSPlowO2_02_FD_107589 | JGI IMG/M metagenome (GOLD analysis project Ga0155935, IMG submission 107589) | Betaproteobacteria bacterium RIFCSPLOWO2_02_64_14
TGAAGACCGCCAAAGCGCTCGGCATCACCATTCCGGAAAAAGTGCTGGTGCGCGCCGACCGGGTGATCGAGTGAATCGACGACGAACGTTACTGGCCGGGCTCGTCGCGTTGTGCGCAGGCCCGATCCGCGCGCAGCCGCAGAAATCCGCAGCCAGGTCGGTGCGCATAGGCGTGCTTCAAACGGGATCGCCGGAAACTGCGCCGGATTCGTCATCCGCGCAGCGGTTTGTGACTGCGATGCGCGAGATGGGCTGGGTGGAAGGACGGAACGTGACCTATGACCGCGTTTACGCGGGGGGCAAGTCGGCACGCTTGCCCGACCTTGCCGGGGAGTTGGTGGCAGGGCGCCCCAATCTTCTTTACGCGGCAAACAATACTGAGGCGCTGGCACTTGCGGCAAAGACGCGTACTGTTCCCATCGTCTTCAGCGGTTTCGCAAATCCGGTCGAGCTCGGGCTGGTCAAGAGTCTGGCTCGGCCGGGAGGGAACGCCACGGGTATTGCAAACATCGGCTGGGAACTCGGCGGCAGGCGCATGCAGCTTCTCAAGCAGGTCATGCCGAACATAAAGCGGGTGGGCGTGCTGGTGACTCCCTACGGACTGAAACACTTCCCGGAACAGCAGTTGATCGAGAAGGCGGCAGGTACCGGCGTAGTAGTGGTAGCCGCCCTCGTAGTAGTGGTAGCCGCCCTCGTGGAGAGCGGAGATCTCGACGCGGCATTTGCCTCGCGTGCGGAAAAGCGCGTCGAAGCCGTACTCACGACCCACATCGGCTTTTTTTTGCGCGAGCGCAGGCGCGTATTGGATCTCGCGAGAAAGCAGAGGATTCCGGTGGTCGCGCACCGTAGCGAGATCGCAGATGACGGCGCACTGATGTCCTACAGTTCCATCCTGCTCGAGCAAATCCGCGCAGCTGCACAGATGGCTGACAAGATATTGAGGGGAGCGAAGCCCGCAGACACTCCGATCGAGCGGCCCACCAAATTCGAGTTGGTGGTAAACCTCAAGGCCGCCAGAGCGCTTGGAGTCACGGTGCCGCAAAGCGTGCTGGTGCAGGCCGATCGGGTGATAGAGTAGGGCTCATACTGGACTCCAGAGATCATGGCCGAACCTGACGTTAACAGTCCCGATTCGCCGGCTGCCGCGCACAGCGTTTTCCGCAGCCGGCTGTTCCGCCGCTATCTCTGGCTGATCCTGGCGCTGGTGTGCGGGGCGCTGCTCGCGAGCAGCGGAACCGGCCTTTACTTTTCCTACAAGGAAATCGAGGCGGCGCTCGCGAGCCTCCAGAAGGAAAAGGCGCTCGGCGCCGCGGCGCGGATCGAGCAGTTCATCCGCCAGATCGAGCAACAGCTTGCCTTCGCGTCGCTGCCGCAACTCGGCACCCAGGGAAATGAACAACGCCACGTGGAGTTTCTCAAGCTCCTGCGACAGGCGCCTGCTGTGACGGACCTCGCCTACGTGGATGCCAGTGGGCGCGAACAGCTTACGGTGTCACGCCTTGGGGTGGACGACGCGGGGGGCTCACGCAATCGCGCGAAGGAACCGGCGTTTGCCGGGGCGCGCCCCAACAAGACCTATTTTGGCTCGGTGTATTACCGGAAGGAAACGGAGCCCTACATGACGGTCGCGGTGCGCACCGGCGGGGAGCGCGGCGGCGTGACGATCGCCGAGGTCAATCTCAAGTTCATCTGGGACGTTGTCTCCCGCATCAAGGTGAGTGAAAAAGGCAAGGCATACGTGGTGGACACGGCCGGGCACCTCGTTGCCGACCCGGATATCGGCCTGGTGCTGCGCAAGACCGATTTGTCTGGCCTCGCGCACGTCAAGATCGCGCTCGCCGGCGAAGCGCTTGAGGAGCAGGCATTGCTTTCGCGCAATGCTGCGGGAGTGGAAGTGTCCTCGGCCTGGGCCGACATTTCGCCTCTCGGCTGGAAAGTGTTCGTCGAGCAGCCGGTCGCCGAGCTGCACGCGACGCTCGACGCTTCGGTTCTGCGCACGGGCCTGCTGCTGCTGGCGGGCCTGGTGATTTCGGCTGTCGTGGCGCTCGTCTTCGCCAGCAGGATGGTGCGGCCGATCCGCGCGTTGCAAGCGGGCGCAGCGCAAGTCGGCAAGGGTGACCTCGGTCACCGCATCGACATTCATACGGGCGACGAACTCGAGTCGCTCGCAGCGGAATTCAATCGCACCACGACGCAACTCCAGGAATCGTACGCAAGCCTCGAGGCAAAGGTCGAGGCGCGCACCCGCGAACTGGCGAGCGCCAACGCCGGGCTGACCGAGACCCTCGAACAGCAAACGGTGACGGCGGATATCCTGCGGGTCATCAGCAGCTCGCCCACCGACACGCGTCCGGTGTTTGCCGCGATCGTAACGAGCGGCGTTCATTTGTTCGGTGGGATGGACGTTGCTCTTCGGCTCGTCAAAGGCGATTACATCGAGTCGACGGCAAGTACCCGGCCCGATTACCACACTGGCGAGACGTATCGCACGGCGCTTGACGATGAAAGGTCGCCTAGCACCAGGGCCATACGGAATCGCGAGGTCGTGCAGGTTTCCGACACCTTCGCACAGGAGTGGGTGGGCACGCAGCTCAGACAACGGGCCGAACAGCGAGGATTTCGTGCAATCATGCAAGCGCCGATGCTCCGGGAAGGCAACGCGATCGGCGTCATCTCTGTGACCCGCGCGACGCCGGGGTTGTTCACCGAAAAACAGGTGGCGCTACTCAAGACCTTCGCCGACCAGGCGGTGATCGCGATCGAGAACGTACGGTTGTTCAAGGAACTGCAGGTACGCAACGCCGAAATCACCGAATCTCTGGAGCAGCAGACGGCGACCAGCGAGATCCTGCGAGTGATCAGCAGCTCGCCCACGGACCTGCAGCCGGTGTTCGACGCCATTCTGGAAAGTGCGACGCGCCTGTGCGACGCGCACATGGCCAACCTTGCGTTGATTGATGGCGACACGCGTCATACCGTCGCGCAGCGCGGAGGCAGCGCCGAGTACGCCAAGTGGGTCACGAATAGAGGACCGTATCGGCCTGTCGCTGGTGGCAGCGTCGCACGCATGATTGCCGAGCGGCGGCCCATTCAGATCACCGACTTAAGGGATTCACCTGCATACCGTGATCGCACTGGTCCGGGCGCAATCGCGCTGGTCGAGTTGGGCGGCGCCCGGAGTCGCATTTCGGTACCGATGCTCAAGGAGGGGCGGGTCATAGGCGCCATCACCATTTACCGCCCGGAGGTGCGCCCGTTCTCGCAGAAGCAGATTGATCTCGTGAGCACCTTCGCGAACCAGGCGGTGATCGCCATCGAGAACGTGCGCCTCTTCCATGAGATCCAGGAAAAGAGCGAGCAACTCGAACTCGCCAGCTTGCACAAGTCGCAGTTCCTCGCCAACATGTCACACGAGTTGCGCACGCCGTTGAACGCGATCATCGGCTACAGCGAGATGCTGCAGGAGGATGCGGCTGAACTGGAGGCCGAGCAGTTTGTGGACGATCTGAAGAAGATCCACGCCTCGGGCCAGCACCTGCTCGAACTCATCAACGGGGTGCTGGACCTCTCCAAGATCGAGGCGGGCAAGATGGATCTCTATCTGGAGTCGTTCAACGTCGCGAGCCTGATAGGTGGCGTGAGGGAGATGATCCTGCCGCTTGCCCAGAAGAAGTCGAACCGCCTGGAAGTCGAGTGCGCGGATAACGTGGGCACGATGCACGCCGATCTGACGAAGGTGCGCCAGGCGCTGTTCAACCTGCTGAGCAATGCGTGCAAGTTTACGGAGAACGGCACCGTGACGCTGAGTGTGGAGCGGGAACGGTCGGATGGCGGGGACTCGCTGGTCTTCCGCGTGCACGATACGGGGATCGGGATGACGCCCGAGCAGATGACACGCCTTTTTCAGGAATTCTCCCAGGCAGACGCTTCGACCACGAGAAAGTACGGCGGCACGGGGCTGGGTCTGGCGTTGAGCCGGCGTCTCTGCCAGATGATGGGCGGAGACATCACGGTGGAGAGCGAACCTGGCCGCGGATCGACGTTCACGCTGCGCCTTCCGGCCGAGGTGAAGGACGTTGCGGCCGAGGCCGCCATGGCGGAGCCGGCGACGCGTCCGCGACCTGACGCGGAGGGCGCGCTGGTGCTGGTAGTGGACGACGACGCGGCGGTGCGCGAAACCATGGAACGCTTTCTCACCCGGGAAGGCTACTCCGTCGCGACGGCCTCGGGGGGGCGCGAAGGACTGCGGCTCGCACGTGAACTCAGGCCGGCGGCGATTACGCTGGACGTGATGATGCCCGATCTGGATGGCTGGACCGTGCTTGCCGCGTTGAAGGGCGATCCGGAACTCGCCGACATCCCGGCAATCCTGGTGTCGATCGTGGATGAAAAGAACCGCGGCTATACGCTCGGCGCGACCGACTACATGGTGAAGCCGATCAATCGCGCGCGGCTCGTCAGCATGCTGCGATCCCTGTGCCAGCCGGCGGCGCGCAACATCCTGGTCGTGGACGATGACGACGCGGTGCGGGCAAGCGTGGTGCGCGCACTCAAGGAGGACGGCTGGAACGTGACTGAAGCGGTGAACGGCAAAGCTGCGTTGTCGGCGCTCGGCGATGCGCGGCCCGATGCGATCGTGCTGGACCTCATGATGCCCGAGATGGACGGCTTCGAATTTCTCGCTGAATTCCGCGCCCGTGCGGAATGGCACGGCATCCCCGTGGTCGTGGTGACGGCGAAGGATCTGACCGAGGACGACCGGCGGTGCCTTAACGGCGGCGTGGAACGCATCGTTCAGAAGAGCGCGCGCAGCCGGGAGGAATTCCTCGGCGAACTGGCGCGCGCCCTGACGGCATGCGTGGGGCGGGAGCGGATCGTCGGGGCGGCGGGTCGGGGCGCGTGAGCCTGCGTTGCGTCGAGATTGCGCGAAATCTGTGAGCGGATGAGCTGAGGGAGGGGAGGGCGATGGCAAAGATCCTGCTGGTCGAGGACAACGAGATGAACCGCGACATGCTGTCCCGGCGTCTGCAGAAAAAGGGCTATGAGGTGTTTATCGCGGTCGATGGCGAGGAGGGCGTAAAGAAGGCACAGTCGGAGCGACCGGACCTGATCCTGATGGATATGAGCCTGCCGGGGCTCGACGGGTGGGAGGCGAGCCGCCAGCTCAAAGCCATGGTCGAGACGCAGGCGATCGGGATCATCGCGCTCACCGCCCACGCGATGGCGCAGGACAAGGAAAAGGCGCTCGCGGCGGGCTGCGATGACTTCGACACCAAGCCGATCGACCTCGCCCGTCTCACGGAAAAGATCGAAACCTTGCTCGCAAAAAAGACGGCGCCGTGACGCCCGACCGCCCGACGCTCGCCCATCTGCGCCACGAGCTGCGCACGCCGCTTAACCATATCATCGGGTATGGCGAGATGCTGCTCGAGGACGCCGAGGACGGCCCTCGCGCGGGGCTCGCGCCGCACCTGCGCCGCATACTCGATAACGCGCGACGCGTGCTCGAGCAGGTCAACGACTTCCTGGCACCGGGGAACATTGAAACGGGGGCCGTTGACTTCGAACACCTGCCGCCGGAGCTGACCGCGCCGCTGGATGACATCATCGCGGTCGCGGCAACGCTCGGTACCCTGGTTACAGAGGACGGCAGCAAGGATCTCCTGCGTGACGTGGAGCGCATCTCCAGCGCCGCGGAACACCTGCGGGATCTCGTCAAGCATGGCGCGATGCTGCGTCCGGCCCCGAATGCTGCCCCGCTCCCGGCAGCCGTGCATGCCGGCGGCCACCGGGAGAGTTCCGGCAGCGCCGAGCGCGGCGCCATTCTGGTCGTTGACGACAATGAGAACAATCGCGAGATGCTGTCGCGGCGGCTCGCACGCGAGGGTCATACCCGCGTGGTGATCGCCGCGGACGGCCGCGAGGCGCTGAAACTCCTGGCGTCGCAGCGGTTCGACCTCGTGCTGCTTGACATCATGATGCCGGAAGTCAACGGCTACCAGGTGCTGGAGACCCTCAAGGCGGACCCGAAGCGCCGCGATATTCCGGTAATCATGATCTCGGCGGTGGACGAGATGGAGAGCGCGATCCGCTGCATCGAGCTCGGAGCGGAGGATTACCTGCCGAAGCCTTTCAACCCGACGCTGCTGCGCGCGCGGGTGGGCGCGAGCATCGAGAAAAAGCGGCTGCGCGACGAGGTCATGCGGCACGTCGAGCGCATGGAGCACGAGTTGGAAACCGCGCGCGCGATTCAACTCAGCATGGTTCCGACCGACTTCCCGAGCGCCACTCCGGAGCGCCCGCTGGAGGTGTACGCGACGCTGCAACCCGCCTATGAGGTGGGCGGCGACCTGTATGATTTTTTCTGGGTGGCGCCGGAACGCCTGTGCCTGGTTGTGGCCGACGTGTCGAACAAGGGCGCGCCCGCCGCGTTATTCATGGCCCGGTCGAAAACAGTGCTGCGCCTGCTCGCGGCGGAGCTCGCGCCCGCTGCCGGAGATGCGATGTTCCCCGCGGAGCTGGTGGCGCGCGCCAACGAGGAGTTGTGCAAGGACAACCCGCACGCGATGTTCGCGACGCTCGTTCTGTGCGTAGTGGATGCGCGCACTGGCGAAGTGACCTCGTGCAATGCCGGGCACGATCCACCCTACCTGGTCGCGCCCGACGGCACGGTGACGCGGCTCGCCGGCGGCTGCAACATGCCCGCCGGAATAGAACCTGCGTTTACCCGCGAGGTGCAACAGACGCAACTGATCCGGGGAAGCAGCGTCTTTGCTTTTACCGACGGTGTCACGGAAGCGATGAATGAGCGCAAGGAAATGTTCGGGGCCGTCCGGCTCGAGGCGGCGCTCGGCGCGTGCGCCGGACGTGCGCCGCAGGAGATCGTAGCCGGCGTCTTGCGGGAGGTGCGCGCCTTTGCCGGCAGCGTCGATCCGTCGGACGACATCGCAGCGCTCGCATGCCGCTGGGGGGCATGACTGTAGGTCGGGTTGCCGAAGGCTACCCGACGAAGTCTGCGCCGGGGAACGCTGCGCGTACCCCGGCCTACATGCCGGTACGATCGATCGGCAACGTGAAGTGAATCCGGTTGCGGCCTCCGGAATGTTCATAGCGCAGACTGCCCGCAATCCTGGCAATGAGCGGCACGCCCCACCCGCCAATCCGCCAACTCTCGGCCGGGCCGGAATAATCGGGGGGCACGATATTGTCAAAGGGGTTGTGGGCCGGCGCGGCATCTTCGTAAAGCGCCACGATATCGCGGCCGGAAACAGACAGGGTCAACCATATCGGCCACTCGGTGGCTTTCCCCTCGATCGAGGGGTAGCCGTGCCGCACCGTGTTTTCCGACAGTTCGTCCACGATCAGGACCAGTTCCTCGCCAGTGCGCTTGGGCGCTTCGGCGCCGGCGCAAAAGCGTTCGATGAACTCACGCACCGCTGAGAACGGTTCGAGGCGCGCGTTGAACTGGCGGGTCTGCGCCGTCACCATGGTCACAACCGCATCGCCTTGATAGTCTGGGCGTTCCTGACCACGCTCCGGTCAACGCCAGTGGTCGATCACCTGCCCTGCAGGTACGCGGTGTGCGCGGAGTGCGACATCACGCCAAGTGCGTTTTCAACACTCTCGAAGCAGCGGATCACCCTGGCGAAATTGGCGACGTCAAGCACTGATTTCACGGCAGGTTGCAGCGCGGCGACGCCAAAAGAACCGCTCTGCGCCTTCGCCTTCTGCTGCGCGAGGAGCAGCACCTGAAAGCCCAGGCTGCTGACGTACTCCAGATCGGAAAAGTCGAGCAGCAGCACATCGCCGCCCAGCCTGCATTTTTCCACGTGAGGCAGGAGGGTTGCCTTGAACTCGTCCGCGGTATCGCGATCGAGCCGGCCCGATACCTTGAGCAGAAGGGCGTTGTCAAAGCGCTGTTCGGTGACTTGCATAATCGGTTCCTCGAAGAAACTGCGCGGATGCCGGGCATCGCCACCTGGATCAACACGCCTCGCAAGGTCCATTGTGCTACAAGCGCCCATGGGCGGCAACAAGCGGGAACGGTCTCGACAGATGCTGTAGCGCGGCAATCCCTTGCCGCGGAGGGTGCCGGCAAAGGATTGCCGGCCTACGGACAGATCGCCTCAGGTTTTGGGGATGTCCTTGTTTGGGTCGACGAAGGGCTTGGCAACGATGGTCGCACGCCGGGTGCCGGCATCGGGGATGTCCACGCCGAGCGCCGTGCCAAGCCGGGTGTACTCGATCGGGAGCATCGCGTAACCGATGTTCTTCTTCAGGCGCGGCGAATAGATGGCGGAGGTCACCTCGCCGACCAGCGTGTCGTCGGCCTTGACGGGCCAACGGGTACTGTTGAATTCGATGCGCTCGCCCGCAATCTCGATGCCGGCGAGCTTGCGCGCAACCCCTTCGGTCTTGATCCGCTCAAGCGCTGCGCGGCCGATGTAGTCGCTCCCCTTGCCCTCATCTACGAGGTAGTCGAGCCCCACTTCGTAGACGTTGTTCTCCAGCGTCATGTCGGCGCCCCAGTTGAGGATGCCGGCCTCGATGCGGCGGATGTCGGAGGGGCCGGTCGGCCGGATGCCATGGACCTTGCCTGCTTCCATGATGCGCTCCCACAGCTCGTCGCCGCGGCTGCCGTCGCGCAGATAGACCTCGTAGCCCACTTCACCGCTCCAGCCGGTGCGGGTGACGACCAGCGGGATGCCGTCGAGCGCGGTTTCGAGGAAGCGGTAGTAGTGGAGCTCGAGCGCGGCATCGCCGAACAGCGCCCGCACCACCTCTTTCGCCTTCGGCCCCTGGAGCTGGAGCGGAGACACGTCGGGTTCGCCGATCGTCACGCGCAATCCGGCATTCAGTGCTACCCCACGCGCCCACAGCAGCACGTCGCTGTCGGCAAGCGCGAGCCAGAAGTGGTTTTCGCCCAGCCGCAGCAGAACGGGATCGTTGATGATGCCGCCGTCGTCCGCGGTGATGACCACGTATTTCCCCTGTCCCACGGCGCAGCGCGTGAGATCGCGCGGGGTGAGCATGTTGGTAAACGCAAGTGCGTCCGGCCCGGTGATCTCGACCTGCCGCTCGACCGAGACGTCCCACAGCGTGACACCGTTGACGAGGTGCCAGTATTCCTCTTCCGGGTCGGCGAAGCAGATCGGAAACAACATGTGGTTGTAGACGGTGTAGGCCTTCGCGCCGTAGCGCTGCGTGGCGGCGAAGAACGGGCTGCGGCGCAGACGCGCGCCGCGCTGAACGAGAGTCATGTCGAAAGGCATTTGAGAACAGGATTGAGGATTGAGGATTGAGGATTCGGGATTGAGGATCGAGGATCGAGGATCGAGGATCGAGCAGCAGTCGTAGGTTGGGATAAGCGCGGCGCATCCCAACAATCATGTATCGGCGTTGGGGTTCGCGCTGCTCACCCCAACCTACGATCCTCAACCAGGCACGCATCGATAGCCATGCACGGCCTCCGCCAAGATGCTACAAGTTTTATTGTCCTCGTGTCGGCCGTGGACGTGTCACCGGGGGTCACATCCCCACCAAAGGTGGGGCCCCTGTTCTGCCCCTCGACACGTCACTTCAACCGCGGGTTAAGCACGTCGCGCAACTGGTCGCCCACCAGGTTGATGCTGACGATGGTGACGAGCAGCGCGATGCCGGGAAAGAAACTGATCCAGTACTTGCCGGAGAGGAGATGCGTGAAGCCGTTCGAGATGAGGAGCCCCAGCGACGGCGAGGTGATCGGCATGCCCAGCCCGAGAAATGAGAGCGTCGCCTCCAGCGCGATCGCGTGGGCGACCTGCACGGTGGCGACCACGATGAGCGGCGGCAGGCAATTGGGCAGGATGTGGCGGAACAGCACGCGCGGCGTGCTGTACGCGAGGCATACCGCCGCATCGACGTATTCCTTGCGTTTCTCCACCAGCGCATTGCCGCGTACCGTGCGCGCGTAATAGGCCCACTGCACGGTGATCAACGCGACGATGATCTTGTCCACGCCTTGTCCCAGCACCGCGAGCAGCACCAGCGCGATGAGGATCGACGGGAAAGACAACTGCAGATCGACCAGGCGCATGATGAGTGCGTCGAGCCAGCCGCCGGCGTAGGCGGAGATCAATCCGATCGCGAGCCCGATCGCGAGCGCCGCGACGGTTGACATCACGCCCACGCCGAGGCTGATGCGCAGTCCGTAGAGGATGGCCGAAAACATGTCGCGGCCCTGGTCGTCGGTCCCCAGCACGTAGGTGGCGCCACTGACGCTGCTTTCGCCGGGCGCAAGCTTGGAGTCCATGATGTCGAGTTGCGCGAGGTCGTACGGATTCTGCGGCGAGATGAGCGGCGCGCCCACTGCCACGATGAGTATCAGGCACAAGACGGCGAATCCCGCGACCGCGATCTTGCTCTGCGCGAAGTTGGCGGCAAATTCGCGCGCCGGAGACGTGCCGGTCAGCGTCGCGCTCATGCGCGGGCTCCGGCAAGACGCACGCGGGGATCGAGCACGCTGTAGAGCACGTCGACCACCAGGTTGATGACGACGAAGATGAACACGATGATGAGGAGATAGGCGACGATCACCGGACGGTCGAGCACGTTGATCGAATCGATGAGCAGCTTGCCCATCCCCGGCCAGGCGAAGATGGTTTCGGTGATGATGGCGAAGGCGATGACCGACCCGAATTCGAGGCCGACGACGGTCACGATCGGAATCAGGATGTTCTTCAGCACGTGAACGCGCACCACGCGCTCCTCCGTGAGCCCCTTGGCACGGGCAAACCGCACGTAATCCTGGAGCATCGCCTCGCGCGCGCCGGCACGCGTGAGCCGGATCAGCAGCGCGAGCTTGAACAGCGCGAGGTTGAACGCCGGCATCAGGATGTGGCGTATGCCGTCCCAGGTGAGGATGCTCAGATGCAAGCCCAGCACCTCCACCGTCTGGCCGCGCCCGGTGGAGGGGAGCCATCCGAGCTGTACCGAGAACACCATGATCAGCATCAGCCCCACCCAGAATGTGGGCAGGCTGAAGCCGAGAATGGAGCCGGCCATGATGGTCTTCGCGGCGACCGAGTCGGGCTTGAGTCCGGCCCACAGCCCGAGTGGCAATCCCAGCACGATGGCGATCACCGTGGCCGTCAACGCGAGTTCCACCGTCGCCGGCATCCGTTGCAGGATGAGCTGGATCGCCGGCACGTTCGCGGCGAACGATTTTCCAAGATCGCCCGCCAGCGCGTTGGCGAGGAAGGTCCAGTACTGCACCCATACCGGCTGGTCGAGCCCGAGCGCCGCCTTGACGCGCTCGATCTCGGCCTGATCGGCCTGCGGGTTGATCAGGATATCGACCGGATTGCCGATCGCGTAGACGCCGAGAAACACCAGCAGCGACATCACGAACAGCACCAGCAGGCTCTGCAGCAGGCGGCGGAAGATATAAGCGAGCATGATGCGCTTATGCTGTTTTCAGCGATCCGGACGCGGGATGAACGACCGGCTCAGGCGAGTATATGAGATATTCCCGCCGATAGCAGTTAGGAATTTGTCGGGCAGGAGCGCCGGCAAATTCCTTGGCGGTTGCTTTCCGCCGTTCCGTGTAGCAGACTGCGCAACGCGACGGGGCCGGGCAGGAGCCGCGGCCGCGTTGGGACGATGGTGTGATGGGGAAAGCGACGTGGAGAGGTATGAAACGCGCATCATGAATTACATTGCCTTTGCAACCCGCGTCATTCTTCTGCCGGCTCTGCTGGTGGTGCTTGCGTGGAGCGCATCCGCGGCGCAGAACTATCCGGTGCGCCCGATACGCCTCGTCATTCCGTATCCTCCCGGCGGCCCCACCGATTTCGTCGGGCGCACGGTGGGGCAGAAGCTCACCGAGTTCATGGGGCAGCAGGTGGTCGTCGACAACCGGCCCGGCGCCGCGACGGTGATCGCCAGCGAACTGGTGGCGCGCGCTGCGCCCGATGGCTACACGCTGTTGTTCGGTACCGGCGGCGGCACCTTTCTCGCCCCGCTCATCGTGCCGAACGTCCCCTACGATCCCAGGCGCGATTTTGCTCCGGTCGGCATGCTGGTCGTGAGCCCGCAGGTGCTCGTCGTTCACCCGTCGGTCGCTGCGAATTCGGTAGGCGAACTCGTTGCGCTGGCAAAGGCGAAACCGGGCGCGCTCAACTTCGCCTCGGTGGGCACGGGAACCTCGCCGCACCTGGGCGGCGAACTCTTCAAGGCGCTCGCCGGCATCGACGTGGTGCACGTTCCATACAAGGGGACGGCTCCCGCGATGACCGACCTGCTGGCGGGGCGCGTTCAGTTCATGTTCACCAGCATGCCCACCGTGCTCGCGCACGTGAAGGGCGGAAAACTGAAGCTGCTCGCGACCGGCGGCACCAAGCGCTCGCCCGTGATCGCCGCCACGCCGCCAATTGCGGAAACGTTGCCAGGGTTCGAACTCGTGACGTGGTATGGCATCTTCGCGCCGGCGCGCACGCCCGCCGACATCGTGTCTCGGCTCAACGGGGCGATCGGGAAGGCGCTGGCGGATCCGGAGGTGCGGAAGCGATTCGGCGCCCAGGGTCTCGAAACCGTCACCATGACGCCGCAGGAACTGCGGAAATATACCGAGCGCGAGCTGGACCGCTGGACGCGGCTCGTCGAGCGCGCCGGAATCAAGGCCGCGAAGTGACAGCGCAACGATTTAACGCGAACCGTGAGGGCGTGAGAGCGGGAGGTCGGGAGAGCGGGAGAGCGGGAGAGCATTAGGTCGTGAGTGCAACGCAAGTTCCGAGCGTCGATGCGCATTTATCTCCCCCTCACGCTCTCCCGATCTCACGCCGCTCAGTGCGGCTTGAAGTGATGGGCAAAGGTGAACTCGTCGGTGCGCGGCGTGTAGCGCAGGTTCTTCCTCATCGCCCAGCTTACGATCTGGTGGTGCAGCGGGATCAAGGCGATATCCTGCATCGCCACCGCGCCCGCCGCCTGCGCGAGCGTTTCGCGTTTCTTCGCATCCACGCTGGCGAGCGCCTGCTCCACGAGCTGGTCCAGTTTCGGGTTGGCGTAGCGCCCCCAGTTCCAGGCGCCGTGGCCTTTTCCGGGATTCGGTGAGGCGGCGAGCGACCGCAGCGCGAGGTCGGCCGCGAACGAACCCCAGCCCAGCAACGCGAAGCTCGTCTCCTGGGCGCGCACGCGCGAGAGGAACACGCTCATCGGAGACGCTTCCACCGCAGTGCGTATGCCAATCCGCGTGAGCATCTGCGCGCATGCCTGCAGCACCTGCTCGTCGTTGATGTAACGATTGTTGGGGCCGGTGAGCGTCACGGTGAAACCGCCCGGGTAGCCGGCTTCTGCAAGCAGCTTCTTCGCGCCTTCCGGATCGTAGGCTTCAGGCTTGAGCGCGGCGTTGTGCCCGAACACGCCGGGCGAGACGATGTTGGCGGCGGGAATCGCGAGGCCTTCCATCACGCGCTCCGCAAGCGCCTGGCGGTTGATCGCCTTGGACATCGCGCGGCGCACCCGGAGATCCATGAAGGGATTGGCGGTGAGCGGCCTGCCGTCCTTGCCGGTGACCGTGGGCGGCGACCTGCGGTACTGGTCGACGAGCAGAAAGATCGTGCGCCACGACACCGCCTGCTCGAGGCGCAGATTCGGATGCTTGCGCAGCCTGGCGATGTCGGCGGTGGGCACGTGCTCGATCACGTCGATATCCCCCGCGAGCAGCGCCGCCGTGCGCACCGGGTCGCCCGGCAGGATGCGCAGGCTCACCTTATCCCACGCCGGGCGCCCTCCCCAGTAATCATCGTTGCGCGCAAGCTCCACACGGTCGCCGCGCGCGTAGCGCACGAAGCGATACGGCCCGGTGCCGATCAATGCG
>Ga0155935_1086_pt1 | contig 13820 bp, 14 predicted proteins | sample RifCSPlowO2_02_FD_107589 | JGI IMG/M metagenome (GOLD analysis project Ga0155935, IMG submission 107589) | Betaproteobacteria bacterium RIFCSPLOWO2_02_64_14
CCTTCGCTTTGCACTACAATCGGCGATCCGCGCGGCCGCTCGCACGCGCGTGCCGCAACTCCGGGGACCCACTACGCATGGCTGACAAGACGCTGACCGGGACTCTCATCGACCACGTCCTGGCGGTGAAGTATGAGGCGTTGCCGCCGCAGGCGATCGACATGGCGAAGCACGTGTCGCTCGACGGGCTTGCGGTCATGCTCGCGGGATCGACCGAGCCGCTCGGCGTGGGCCGGATCTCGATCGAATACGTGAAGCAGATGGGCGGCGCGCCGCAGGCGAGCGTGATCACCGGGGGATTCAAGACATCGATGCAAAATGCGGCTTACGCCAACGGCACGATGGCGCACGCGCTCGATTTCGACAACACGTGGTACCCGCTCAACCATCCGACCTCGCCGACGCTGCCGGCGATCCTTGCGCTCTCCGAGCATCACGGGACGGGCGGCCGGAGGATCATCGAGTCCATCGTCGCGGCTTTCGAAGTGCAGGCCCGCGTGCGCCTCGCCGCGACCGGCATGGCGGACGGGCAGCTCTTCCACAAGCCGGGCACCACCGGCATGTTCGGCGCGGTCACGGCGGCGGCAAAAATGCTCGATCTCGGCCGCGAGCAGACGCTCATGGCGTTCGGCATCGCAGGCTCGCGCGCGGGCAGCCTGTCGATCAACACCGGGTCGATGACCAAGTCGTCGCACGCGGGGCACGCCGCGCGCATGGGTATCGAATGCGGCGTGCTCGCATCCATGGGGTGGACGGCGAGCAGCGACGTGTTCGGACCCGGTGGATTCTTCGATACGTTCCTCCACGGCAACGCGGAACCGGAGCTGCTGGTGAAGGATTTCGGCCGGCCGTTCCGCATGGTGGATCCGGGCGTCGGGTTCAAGAAGCACCCCAGCAATTACTTCACGCACCGTCCGATCGACGCGGCGCTCGCGCTGCGGGAGGAAAGCGGGTTCGACGCGGCGGCGATCGAGCGCGTCGACATCCAGTTTCCGCGCTTCGATTACGTGAACCGGCCGCAGCCGAAAACCGGGCTCGACGGCAAGTTCAGCGTGCAGTACGCCACAGCCATCGCGCTGCTCGACGGCGAGATCACGGTCGATTCCTTCGACGACCGAAGGCGTTTCGCGCCGGACGCGGCCGCACTGCTGGCGAAGACGACGTTGCATTTCGATGACGCCATCCCCCGGGACTTCGACCGCATGCACGCGGTGGTGACAGTGACGATGAAGGGCGGGCGCACGCTTACGAAGAAGGTCGACCGGCTGTCGGGGTGGGTCGGATATCCGCTCACGGAGGCGCAGCGAATGCAGAAGTTCAACGCGTGTGCGCGGCGCGTGCTGACGGAGAAGGCCGCGGCGCGCGTCGTCGAGCTCGTGAACGGGCTCGATACGCTCGCCGACGCACGCGAGATCATGGACATCCTGCGCGCAGGATAGCGCGCGTGCCGGCCGCGGCGCGGCCATCGCAGCGCGCATATCGGGCCGCGGGGTTAGAATCAGAGTTGTTCAAACGACAGTGAGGGAAAGACCGTGAACAGACGCGACCAGGCTCGCGCTTGCGGCATGACATTCATAACGGCCGTGGTGGGGCTTGGCTCCGCCATGCCGCTGTCGCACGCCCAGACCTACCCGTCGAAGCCGATCCGGCTCATCGTTCCGAACGTGCCCGGCGGCGGGACCGATACGGTTGCCCGGCTCATCGCGGACAAGGTGAGTCCCGCGCTCGGTCAGCAGATCATCGTCGACAACCGGGGCGGCGCGGGCGGACGCATCGCGGCGGAACTCGTTGCGCGTTCGCCGAAGGACGGCTACATGCTGTTGCTCGGGAGCGCGGCCACCCTGATCACCGGGCCTGCCCTCGACGCTGACCGGAAGTACGATCCGGTCAAGGACTTCGCGCCGATCACGCTCGCCGGCACCACCGCCTACATACTGGTCACGCATCCGTCGCTCCCGGTGAGGTCCGTGCGCGACTTGATCGGCCTGGCAAAAGCGAGCCCCGGCCGTATCGCCTATGCCACGACGGGGCAGGGTGGCCCGGCGCATCTGGGCACCGAGCTCTTCCAGGCGCTGGCCCAGGTCAAGATGATCCATGTTCCCTACAAGGGCGGCGCGCCAGCGATGCTGTCGCTCCTGCAGGGTGAAACCTTCGTCATGATCAGCAACTTCATCACCTCGCTCCCGCAGGTGCGCAACAAGCGCGTGAGAGCGCTCGGCGTCACCAGCTTGAAGCGCACCTCGCTCGCCCCCGACATACCGACGATCGACGAATCGGGCCTGCGCGGCTTCGAGCTGCAGCAGTTCTACTCCGTCGTCGCGCCGGCGGGCGTACCGGCGGAGGTGGTGCAGAGGCTCAATCAGGAGATCGTGCAGGGGCTCGCGGCTCCGGACGTGAAGCAGCGGCTCGCACGCGAGGGCATTGAATTGCGGACCTCGACGCCGGCCGAGCTTGGCAAGCTGTACGCCGAACAGTTCGCGAAATGGCTGAAGGTGATCCAGCAGGCGGGCATCAAGCGCTCAGGTTGAGTTCGGTCTGACGACATGGCAAATGGCCCCCACCTGATTCCCCTTCTCGGTCATCGCAAAACCAGTAGCCTTGCAAGATTACTCATTCGAGGAGGAGACGTCCGTGAAGTCAATCTGGAGTGTAGTCGTCAGTCTCGTTCTTGCGACCCTTGCACCGCTCGCAGCGGCGCAGGCCTATCCCGACAAGCCGATCCGGGTGATACTCCCCGTGCCTGCGGGCGGCACGCCGGACGTGCTCGCACGCCACGTGACGCCCGGCATGGCGGAAATGCTCGGCCAGTCGCTGGTCATCGACAACCGCGGCGGCGCGGGCGGGCGCATCGCAGCCGAACTCGTGGCGCGGGCGGCGCCCGACGGCTACACCATCTTCCTCACCAGCCCCGGCGCGCTCACGATCGTCCCGCATGTCTCGAAGAACGTGCCCTACGACACGCACAAGGATTTCGCGCCGATCGGCCTGATCTCGAAGGGCGCCTTCCTGTTGCTCGTCCATCCCTCGGTTCCCGTCAAGTCGGTCAAGGAATTGATCGCGCTGGCACGGTCGGCGCCCGGCAAGCTCAACTACTCGTCGGCCGGCAACGGCACCGCCAATCACCTGGCGATGGAGCATTTCAAGAACGTGGCGGGCGTGAATTTCACGCACGTGCCGTACAAGGGTGCCCCGCAGGCGGTCACCGATCTCCTCGCGGGGCGCGTCAGCGTGACGATGAACTCGATCCCGCCGATCCTCGCGCACATCAAGGGGGGGCGCCTGCTTCCGCTCGCCGTGGCCGGCGCGAAGCGCTCGCCGCTGCTGCCTGGTGTGCCGACTGCGAACGAGGCGGGCGTGCCCAATTTCGAGGCGGGCAGTTGGCTCGGGCTGGCCGCTCCCGGCAAGACGCCGAAACGCATCATCGCCCGCCTGAGCGAAGTGATGGTGAAGGCGGTGAACGCGCCGGCGACTCGCGCGAGAATCGAAGCGCTCGGCGCCGACCCGGTGGCGAGCAGCCCCGCGGAATTCGCCGCCCTGATCCGGCGCGAGTGGGAGCTCAACGCAAAGATCATCAAGGCCGCCGGCGTCAAGGTCGATTGACCTCATGATCCCTCCCTTGCGCACAGCGCGGGGGAGGGCTGGGGAGGGGGCAAGAAAAGGGCACCAATGAAACTCTGGTACCAAAGCCTCGCCCGGCAAGCTGAGACGCTCGACTACGGCGCCGATCTCAAGAAGGTCATCAACCTGGCCGTCGAGCCGGGCACCGCGGTACACGTGCAGGGCCTGAAGGAAGCTGCCGGCATCGGCGCGCATTTCCGCTTCCTCGAATACCACGACACGAAGGAAGTCATCTACAACGCGATCCAGGCCGAGAAGGAAGGCTACGACGCGTTCATGATCGGGAACATCACCGATGCGGGCATGCGCGAAGCGCGCGAGCTGGTCAACATCCCGGTGCTGGGCTTGTCGGAGACGAGCCTCCATATCGCGTCGATCATGGGAGCGACTTTCGGGCTGGTAGCGATCGCCGAAAAGTGGATACCACGGCTGATCGAGAACGTCGAGCGCTACGGGCTGAGGCAGAAGCTCTCCGGGATCGAAGTGATGGAAACCTCGCCGCTCGATCTGAGGAAAGCGTTCCGGGACGATGCGCGCCGCAAAGACGTTATCGCGAGATTCACATCCGCCGCGGAGAAGCTGGTGGCGAACGGCGCCGAGGTCATCATTCCCGCGGGCGGCGAGGTCGGCGTCTTCGTCATCGAGGCGGGCCTCTTCGAGATCGGCCGTTCGCCCATCGTGAGCGGCATTTTCGAGTTGATCAAGATGGGCGAAATGGCGGTGAAGTTGAGAGCCCTCACCGGGCGCTTCACCAGCAAGCGGTTCGCCTACGCCCCGCCCACGGGCGATTTCCTCAAGCGCATCCGCGAACATTACGGGCCCGATGTCTACCCGGAGCCCGGCGCGCCCAAGCCATAGCCGGCGCAACGGCCAAGCCCGAAAGAGCGGCCCAGCGTCGCGTCATGCAGCCGAAAGCTCGCTCATCACAACTTCTTCCGGCTTCGCATTCCGCGGATCGCGCGAGCACTCCTGGTAGTACGCGTCGCAGCGCTTGAACTCCTCGAAAATTCGCCGCAGTTCCGCGACTGTGCGGTCGTGCATGTCGACACGCAAATCGATCCGGGGCCAGTCGAGACGATCGACGACGCGCAGCCACGCCGAGCGCTCCGGTCTGCGCTGTCCCTTGAAACGTTGCCCGCCGGCGTCCCGCCCGCCTTCGATGCCGCGCAGCAGACGTTCTTCGAGGGGAGCATCGGGGTCCGACATGAAACCCGCCACGATACCTTCAACCGTTTCCGGTCCCGCCAATCCATTGCCGTAGGCGGCGTAATAAGGGCCGACCCGCTGGCCTGCCCATTGCCCGATCCTGGGGCCGGTATATGCAAAAACGTTGTTCTCGCGGTCGATGATGCCGAACTGCCGATACTCGAAGTCCGGATCGTCTTCCTCGAGCAGCCTGGCGATATGCGCCGGTGTGTAGCCTTGCGCGAGCAGGTTGAGCACGAAGGGGTCAATTCGCCGCAGATAGAAAGCCTGCGATTTACTGATTCCAACGTTCGGGCGCAGGCTTTCGTTGCGGCGGCCGCACGCGAGCGAAAACGTGGTCGTGCCTACGCCGAAGCGTCCCGTATGCGGACACCGGGCAATGATGGAGTACGTCACGACATCGCCTTCTGTTTGTTCTTCAGCATGTCGGCAAACTCCATCGCCGGAATAGCGTTGCGCGGATGCCGTGCGCGTTCTTCGTAATATTCCGCCGTCGGCTTGTAATCGACATACATCCGCCGCAGCGCAGCGATCGCCCCGTCCTGAAGATCGACCCGCAGATCGATATCGGAATAGTCGTGTTTGCCCCACACGAGCAGCGCCACCGAACGCTCCGGCAGAGGACCTTTGCTGCCCTTGAGGCCGCCGGCATCGCGCCCCGCCTCAAGCGCATTCAGCAGCCGGTCCTCGAGGTCGGCCCGGGATTGGGACTCGAACCCTGCGACGAGTGCGTCGAGCACTTTATCGTTTGCGAGCATGCTGCCGACTGCGACGAAGCCGCCGCCCACGCGCTGACCGCACGCCTGCCGTACATGGGTGCCAGTGTGCGCAACCGCGGCACCCTCGCGGTCGACGATCGCGATCTGTCGATAGTCGTAGTGAGCATCGTTTTCCGCGAGAACGCGTAGCGCCTGCTGCGGCGTGAACCCTTGCGCGAGCAAGTTGAGCGCAAGGCGGTTGTTTCGTAGCAGGGGTGCGCTTTGCGTCACCGTCACGCCCACATTGGGACGCACGGCGCCGTCGCAATGCGCGCCTATCGCCATGGTATAACTCGCACTGCCAATGCCGAAGCGCCCGCTCCGCGGGCAACGGGCGATGACGGAAAAAGTCATGAAACAATTCTCCTCAACATCGCCTGATCAGGCTTCGGCAGCCGGATCGTCGCGTATCAGGCGCGCGGCGGCGGACGTTAAGGCAAATCGTGTGCTTGCCGGGCGAGCGAGGTCAAGCATGGGGCGCGCCCAAGCCATAGAGACGGAACAGCGAAGACCGTTCGCCCGGTCGTTTTCCCGATGGTCTTTGTGGCCAACAGCCTTTTCTACTCCCAGCTCCATTCGATCTTCCTTGTGACCATCTCTCCGTGCATTGAAGTGATGGCGCAGCATTGGCTGACGGGCGGCGCCCATCCGCCCGAAACGACGATCTGCAGGTGGTGGGCGTCGATCATATTGGGAACCAACGCGTTGTCATCGTTCACGTCCACCAGCTTCGTCCAGTGCCATGTCGCCGTGATCGATTGTCCGCCAGTGCGCTTGATGTCTCTTACCGGCCGCACGCATTGATTCAGCAGAGCGTCGCGGAATCTCGCCTTGTCCCATCCGGCGTCGTGGAAGACGTTGGCTGCCTGTGGATTGATCACCAGCAGCTTCTGGGACGCCGCCTGGAAGTAACCGAGATTGCACAGCACGTCCTGGAAGACGAACAGGTTGTTCTCCAGTGTATTCGCGCCAACCCCGGCGGAGAGCTGGATGTGCGTGCCGGCGGGAAACATGGATACGGCGCTGTCCTCGGATTTCAGCCCGTTCGTGACGTGAATCTCCTCCCACGGGTTCTGCTCCTCCGGGGGCCGCTCCGCGACGAGGTAGCAATAACGTCCCGGATGTCCCATGGTGGCATGCGACATCTGGCCGGGCCGGCCGAGACCGATATTCCAGAGGATCAAACGAATCGCCCTGCCGATGGTGGAATTGGGGCGGTGGCCCGTGCCGGTAAACGCACCTTCCCCGCAGTTAAAGCCCAGCTTCCTGACGACGGGACCGCTGACGATCACCAGAGGCGCCGGCCCCCCGGTCGTGCATTGCACGCGCATCAGCTCGAAGGTCTGGTCCAACATCGCCTCGACCGCGGTGATCACGACCGGCAGGTACTCGGGAAGGCAGCCTGCCATCGCCGCGTTGATGGCGATCTTCTCGATGGTTGCCATGCCCTCGCCCGGCGAGATGACGCCGATCACCTCGTCGGGTTCGCGACGCACATAGTCGAGCATGGCCGCAACCTTTTTCTCCGTGGGCGGAAAAACGGGCAGGCCGTCCGTCCAGCCCATCCGGTAGGCCGTTTCGGCGAAGTCATCCACATCGGCAACTTCATAGACTTTGGATGCAAGTTTCATCGGGCGCGTCCCTCCTGTTTCCGCTGACTCAGCACGATGTCGATCACGCGCATTGCTACCTCCTGGGCCTTCTGCTGCACCAATTCCGGGGAGTCGCTGCTGGGGAGGTCCTGCGGGTAAATCAGGATGGGCGCATCGGGCATGCCAAGTTGGGCCGCCTGCATGCGTGCCAGCTTCTCGAAGGGCTCGTGGACCAAGCCGATCGAGGGCACTCCCTGACGAACCATATTGACCGTGTCACGCACGGTCGCAGAAGTGCACGACCCTCAGGCGCCAACGCCGATCAGGGCGTAGTCGATCTTCGTCGCGAGTTCCTCCACATCGGGCAGAGGCGCCGGGTTCCAAGTGCTCTTCTTGTAGAGCCGGACCGCCTCTGATGGCTTGAACTTTGCCACGACGACTTCTTCGAACACGGGCCAGAACTTCATCGAACCCGCGTGCCTGCCCCACAGCAGCCCGACTTTCTTGCCCTCCAGGGATTGAATGCCTCGGAGCGGCTTCCCTACGGCCGGTTTGAAGATCTCCGCGATTGGATCCAACACTCTGAGCGCCATACTTGACCTCCTTCGTTCTGGCGAATGAAAAATGGTTGGCTGAATTATGCACTACGCGATTTATTGAGAATCCGGTAAATATTTGACACGCTCACCCCCATCCCATCCTTCCCCCGTCAAGGGGGAAGGAGGTTATCTTTCCCTCCCCTCGACGGGGGAGGGCTAGGGTGGGGGTGCATGACCCTGGCGCCGAATCTGTCACACATTTACCGAAGAGTCATTAGTGCAGAGCACAAAGTGTGACCTGCAGCTGCCGCGAAGGTGATGGCGCGCCTGCAGTCAGGCCGGCAGCATCATCGTGGCGTCAGAGAGGCAGACCAGCTCGCCCCGCTGGTTGATGCCCCGCACCCGGCAGTCCACGATCCTGTTCCCGCCCTCGAGCCGCTTGTCGGTCACGTCCCCGGCGAAGGTCACCGTGTCGCCGGCGCGGAAGGGGGTGATGGCCCGCATCAGCAACCGGCCGCCGTCGTAGAACGCTCGCAGGGGGAAGGACCGCTCCAGCATCTGGTCGACATACGACATGGTGGCCGGACCGGAGTTGACCGTGCCGCCGAAGATGTTCTGCCGGGCGAACGTCTCGTCGGTGTGGATGTTGCTGGGGTTGGGTTTGCCTGCCAGGCGCAACTCGTTCTTGCGGTCGATGATCTCCTGGCTCTCGGACACGACCAACGGCGCCAGCGGGTCGCCGATGGCGACGGCGTCGAACGCGAGCCAGCACCCCTGGTTGGAGGCGGTGGCCGCCGCCTCGGCGCCGGGCAGAAGCGGCTGGGCCATCCCCGAGTCGCGGGGTACGTCCCGCTGGCCCCGGGCGTAGGAGAAGATGCAGGTGTAGTCGTACCTGGCCACGTGCTCGCCTCGCTGGTTGCTGGCCTCGACCCGGATGGTGACGAACCTGCTGCCTCGCCGCTCGTACTTCTCCAGAACCCGGCGGGTGCCCGTGAGGGTATCCCCGGCGAGCACCGGACGGAACCAGCGGATCTCGCACTTGGCGAAGGGGGTCTGACGGCGGGCCGTCTCTGAGTCTTCCAGTGCGACAAACCCCTGGTGTTCGGCGATCTCGCGCCGCAAGAGGGGCGCGTAGGTGAGCACCATCGTCGGCATCGCGACGAGCGCGCCGCCATGCTCCGCGTTCGCCCCGGGTCCCTGGAACCGCGGATCGCGATTCTGCGCCACCCGCGCGTATGCGGCGATGTGCCCTGCGGTCAGCGCGACGACCGTCGCAGGGCCGTCCTGGCCGGGCTCCACGGCATCGTAGTCCCAGAGTTTTTCCTGCGGCTCGGGCACAACATCCTCCTCCGGCGTTTCGCCTCGGGTCATCCGACCTGGAGCTTCGCGCGCAGGAACTCGGCGAGTGTGGCGTTGAACGCGTCGGGCGCCTCGTAGGCGGCCCAGTGTCCGGTCGAGGGGATGATGCGGGGTTCCACTTCCGGGCGCAGCACGCGCAGCGCGGCGATCCGATCCTCCAACGTGTAGTAGGCAATCTGGTCACGCTCCCCCCAGATCGCGTTCACCGGGACGCGAAGCTGCGGCAGCGACAGGGCGAGCGGCCGCTTCCCGATCAGGGCCGGGCTGTCCAGCCGCGAATGGCGCACGTTCCAGTCCTGGATCGCGATGGCGAGGGCGTCGACCCGCGCCGGGTCCGCGATCATGATCCGCTGAAGGTTGGTGCGGTGCGCCTGCATGAGCGCCTCGCCGGTCTTGTCGCGCACTCGCTCGAGCGCCATCGGCGTGCGTGGCCGCACCAGCCCGCCTGCGCCAAGGAGCGTCAGCGAGCGCACGCGCTCGGCGTGCAGGAGCGCGACGTGCCCACCCACCGAGGCGCCGAAGGAGAAGCCGACGAGGTCGTAGGACGCCCGCGGGCCGAGCAGCCCGTCGATCCCCGCCGCGACGATCGCGCTGATCGTCGTCATGTCCGGCGGCGCGGGCGGGTCCGCGGACTCGCCGAGCCCCGGGAGATCCGGCGCCAGCACGCGGTGGGTGCGGCTGAAGGCCGGCACGGTACGAACCCAGTGCTGCCAGGAGCCGACCCCGCCGTGGAGCAAGACGAGAGCGGGCCCGTCGCCCCAGCTTCGCCACACCATGCTGCCGTCGCCGCACGGTGACTCGGTGCGCCGGGCTTCGGCATCCAGTCGCCGCACCACCGTGATCGGCTCCCCGGCCACGGCGCTTCCGATCCCGTTGTTCATGCTTGCTCTCGCTTCCCTTGGAGAAAATCGCGATCCAAGCGAATCTTGAGCGCGATTAACAGTTGATTGGCGAGCAATCTATTCCAAGCGCCAGAACGAAGCAAGTTCCTATTTGACACACCCATCCCGGTGCCCTAATGTTTGTTGCACGCGCATCGGCGCATTCTGTACGAAGGAGATCGAGATGGGTGTTTGCGAAGAACGCTTGGCCAGGTTCGTTACCGAGACGAGTCCCGACGCAATCCCGCCCGAGTCATATCGCGCTGCCCTCCAGGCATCGTTCGACTGCGTCGGGGTTGCGCTTGCAGGAGCCGTTCAGCCGCACGGCAAGATGATCGTCGATTTCGTCGACGCCCAAGGCGGAAAAACGGTCTGCACGATCATCGGGAACAAGCTGCGCACGTCTGCGTACCTGGCGGCGCTCGCCAACGGGACGATCGGTCATGCCCTCGACTATGATGACATGGGCGGATTTGGGCATCCCTCGGTGGCGCTGCTGCCGACTGCCCTTGCCGTTGGTGAACTGCTTGGCAAGTCGGGACGCGATATCCTCACCGCGTACGTCCTCGGGTTCGAGGTGGCGGTGCACCTGAACAGGGGCGCGCAAAACGTGCAAGGCCTCACGGGCTTTCACTCCACCGCGACGTTCGGCACTATCGGCTCAACCGCGGTAGCCGCGCGGCTGATGGGCTTGACCACGCAGCAGACGGTCATGGCGTTCGGCCTCGCGGGTTCCATGCCCAGCGGCATCCTGCAGAACTTCGGCACGCACACCAAGCCGCTGCACGCAGGGATGTCCTGCCGCTCGGGTGTCATGGCGGCCTCGCTCGCCAAACAGGGCTGGCTCGCCACCGACTCGTTCATCGAGAGCAGGGTCGGTTGGGCGCACGCGTATATCGGCGAGGGCAAGTACGACCCGGAAAAAATGACCGCCAACCTCGGCAAGACCTGGCTTTCCAAGAACACCATCGTGATCAAGAAATACCCGTGCTGCGGTTCCAACCAGGGAGCGCTCGATTCGCTGACCGCCTTGTTGAACGAGCACAACGTCAGCCCGGACGACGTGGCGTGTGTGGATGTCGACAACGTGCCTGCGATTTCGCACGTGCTTCTCCATCCGAACCCCACGTATGGATTTCAGGGCAAGTTCTCGATCCACTACAACATCGCCACCGCGCTGGTCGACAGGAAGATCAACATCGAGAGCTTCACGGACGCCAAGCTAGATCGGCCCGAATATCGCGCGGCGCGGGAGAAGACGCACATCAACGTGATGAGCAACTGGGATCCGGACTACGAGCATGCCCCGACCTGCAATCCGGTGACCATTACGTTGAGGAACGGTGAAAGGCTTTCCAGGCGCGTAAACCGGCACACGATGCACGGCGCCCCGGCAGATCCGCTTTCCGAGCAGGAACTGAAGGACAAGTTCCGCTACTGCGCACGCATGTGCCTTCCCGCAAACCAGGTGGAAGAAGCCGTCAATGCCTGGTGGAACCTGGATCGCGCGCCAAAGCTCACCGAGGCACTGGCGGCCGTTACGCCGCGCTGACGGCGAAATGGGGACGCACACAAGTTTTTCCAACTGCCAAAACCAGACATTCACCCGAGAAGATCGTTCGCGAAAATTGTGCGTGTCCCCATTAAGCACACGAAGTTCGAGCTGGTGGTCAACGCCAAGACCGCGAAGGCGCTGAGCATTACGATTCCAGGGGAAATCCTGCTGCAGGCCGCTCGAGTGATCGAATAATCCTGCGTGTATGGCCGACCCCACCCTGCAATGAATTCGCTTGTCGCGCTTGTCACCGGCGGATCCCGTGGGATCGGTCGCGCAATCTGCATTGCGTTCGGTGCGCAAGGCCACACCGTCGTTGCCACGGCGCGCGATGCGAAGGCGCTGGCGGAAACCGGGCGTCTCGTGCGCGAGGCCGGAGGCGCCGATTCCGTCGTGACGTGCGACATGCACGACGCCGCTGCCATCGAGGCAATGGTACGAACGGTGATCGATCGTCATGGGCGCATCGATATTCTGGTGAACAACGCGGGTGGAGGTACTTCTGCCCGCCCCATGACATCTGACGAAACGCCCGACGCGGACTGGCTCGATACCCTCAACCTCAATCTCACGAGTGTTTTCCGGACCTGCAAGGTGGTGACGCCTCACATGAAGTCCCGGCGGTCCGGCGCGATCGTCACGGTGGCGTCCATCGCCTCGCGCCAGGCGAGCAACCTTTCGGGGATCGCCTACACCGCGGCGAAGTCGGGTCTCGCGGGCCTCAACCGCCATCTCGCGAAGGAACTGGGTCCCTTCGGCATCCGCGTGAACGCGGTCGCGCCGGGCATCATCGCTTCCGAGCGCGTGCAGGCGAAGTTCGACACCTACACCGACGCCGAACGCGCCGCGATCCGTGCGCGTGTTCCGCTGGGTCGCATCGGCACCGTCGAAGAAGTCGCGTCGGTGGTGGTGTTCCTCGCTTCGCCAGGAGCGTCGTACGTGCACGGGACGCTGATCGACATCAACGGGGGGATGTTCATGGCGTAGGCCGGGAACCGCCGTCGCCGGCTTCCTGAACGGCGGGTGTGGGTTGAATTCGCCCTGACGATCAACGGGCTCTGACCGGCGCGAACCCGCGCGTGGTGGCTGCCGTCGAGCAGGTTCTCGCGGGTGATCCGGTATTTCATCATCAACCCGGATTGTGACATGCACGCGCCTTTCGGAGGGAGATCCGGGGCGTTGTCAGTCTCGGACGGCAGGGGTGAGCCGCTTTGCCCAACGTGCCCGATAGTCGCAAACGGCCACGGCCGGATATTATTGCTTTCGTCTAAGATAGAGACTAAAAGCTACTTTGACTACCGAGGGGGAAACCCATGCCACACAGCATCGTTAGAAGACTGATCGCAGTTTCAACACTGCTCATATTCCCATCCGTCGCATCGGCGGCCGACGTTTACCCGAAGAGGCCGGTGCGGGCCATCGTCGCTGTGTCGCCGGGCGGTTCCAACGACTTTGTGGCCCGATCGATCGCCGCCAAGTTGTCCGAACGCCTTGGAGAGCAGATAGTTGTCATTAACCGCGCCGGCGGAGGAGGCGTAATCGGATATGAATCAGCGGCGCGATCGACTCCGGATGGCTATACGATGGTGCTTGCTTCCGCCTCATATGCCACCCTCGCTGCAACCCGGAAGACGCCGTACGATCCGATAAAGTCCTTTGCCCCCATCGCGAAGCTTGGAACTGGGCCGTTCATTCTTATCGTCAATTCGAGCGTTCCCGCCAACTCAGTAAAAGAGCTCATTGCGGTGGCGAAGCAGAAACCGGGTAAGCTGATTATGGCGTCTGGAGAAGTCGCCTCAGCTCCGCACCTTGGAACCCTCCTCTTTTTAGGGCTGACCGGCATTGACATGAGGGTCGTCCCTTTCAAGGGCGGCGGCCCCGCGCTTATCGATATCCTCGGGGGCCACAGCGACGCCTCGTTCAGCAATATCGTGCAGGCGTTGCCCCATATCAAATCCGGCAGGTTGCGCGCACTCGGTACCGGTGGATTGAAGCGCAGCGCGCTGCTGCCTGACGTTCCGACCGTCGCGGAGGCGGCCGACCTGCCCGGGTTCGAAAACGCCAACTGGTGGTCGTTCCTCGCACCAAGTGGCACACCAGCGCCGATCGTGGACAGGCTGACCAATGAGATCAAAGCAGTTCTGGCTCTCGATGAAGTAAAGAAGTGGTTCTTGAACGGTGGCGGAGAGGTGGATTATTTGGGCCCGAGTGACCTCGGGCGGTTTATAAAGCAAGAGATCACCAAGTTTGGACGCATCGCAAAGAAGGTCAACATCAGGTTGGAGTAGAAGTCTGGAATGGATCGAGGCTGC
>Ga0155935_1287_pt1 | contig 13548 bp, 10 predicted proteins | sample RifCSPlowO2_02_FD_107589 | JGI IMG/M metagenome (GOLD analysis project Ga0155935, IMG submission 107589) | Betaproteobacteria bacterium RIFCSPLOWO2_02_64_14
CTCGCCGGGGCGGCGGCCGAGGGGCACGTCGCCTCGACTCCCGGCGCGGCGCTCGAGAAACGTCCCCTTGGCAAGGTCTTCGCCGAGCGCTACCACCAGCGCCACCAGCGGGAGATCGGGCTCTACGCGCCTTATTTCTTCGATGGCGTGATGGTGATCGCGGCGGCAATGGAGAAAGCCGGTGCCGCTGATCCCGCGCAATACCTGCCTGAATTGCAGCGCATCCACCACCCGGGCATCACGGCCGACATCGAGTTCGATGCCAACGGCGATCTCAAGCAGGGCCTGCTTTCCATCTTCCGGGTGCAGGGCGGCAAGTGGGTGTTGCAGTAGCCCCGGGTGCCCGGCGTGGCGCCATTCGGGTCAGGACAAGAGATCGAGCACTGCGGATACATCATCGACCCGCTCGAGCGACGTGAGCAGGTCGAAAGCGCGGCGCGCTCTCTCCGGGGCGAGGCCGGCCTGCGCGGCGCAGTCGGTGAACTTGGTGTGGAGATCGTCCCACGTCAGTTCACGCGACGGATGGCCAGGCGGCTTGTCGATGCGGACCGTGTCGCGGGCTCCATTGCGCAGCTCGACTTCGACTTCGGCGAAGCCGCGGCTCCCCGAACTGCGCTTCTCGAAATCCGGATCGTCGCCTCTGCAGTGCGGCACCTCGTGCGCGACGACGCGCTTCAGCAGATCGCGTATCGCCGGGCGCCGCACGGCCTCGTCGGTAAACGACCACAGCGTGTATTGACCGTCAAGCGCGCCCGCCGCGAGCGAGTATTGCAGACTGAACTTGCCTTCGAGACCCGTCACTGGATCGGCGTAAGTGAGCACCTGCATGCCGCCAGGTGGCATGCGGCATTCGAGTTTGACGATATCGCCGGCGGTGAAGTCGTGTTTGCGCCGGAGCGCCAGCACGCCGTCCATGCCGCGGTGGCAGGCGTAGCAGCAGGGATACTTCTTCAGCGCGATGCCGGGATCGACGATCACCCACGGCTTGCCGAGCCCCTGCGCCGTGACGCCGGGGTCGGACTCGGCGACGCCATAGGCCGCAAAGAAACCCGACTTCGCTTCCATGATGTCGGGAGCCGCACCAAAGCCGCCCGCGGCGAGCTGCACGGCGGCAAGTGCGCTGCGTGCAGCCCATCCGGTGTGCAGCGGTTTGGTCATGGTGCCGAAGTTGCGCCGCAGCCCGCTCGCCATCGAAGCGGCAATGCCGAACGCGCCGCAAGTCGTTGTCACGTCCAGCTCATAGCGCTTGGCGAGCGCGGCGGTCGCGCAGAAGATGCCGAGCGTGCCGGTGCCGTGGAATCCACGGTGATAATGCCCCACCGTGATGCCGAGCCCGATCTTGCCGCCGACTTCGATGCCGATCACCTGTGCCTCGATCAGCGCCCGTCCCGAGAGCGGGCGGCTCCGCGCCTCGGCGCACACCGCCGGCAGGATCACCGCGCTGGGATGCGCCGGCATCATCGAGAGCACGTCGTCGAAATCGAGCGCGTGTCCGAAGGTGCCGTTGATGAGCGTCGCGACTTCGGGCGTCGCGCGGAGGCTCGTGCCCCAGATCGGGCTCGTGCCGCTGTCGCCGCTTGCTTTGAGGTAGCGCAACAGCGGTGGCGCCACTTCGCTGCCGGCGCCGGCGAGAATGGCGGCGAATGTGTCGGCGATGACTTTCTTCGCCTTTTCCACCGCCTCGGGCGGGCAATCCTTCAGACTGGAATCGTGGATGAAGCGGGCAATCGATTCAGTGAGTCCCATCGCGCGCGTCCTTTCTTGCACCAGTCCACGATTCTCGTGTTGCGTATTGATGCTGCGGGCTGGCACTATAGCAGACAATTCTTGGGAATCCGGAATGCCGGCGCGCGAGTACGAGGTGGTGTGGCGTGCGGGAACGCGCGCAGGCCGCGCGGCGGTGAAGGCTGCCGGGCTGCGCATCGAGCGAAGTGCGTCTGGAGGTGGAAACTGCATGCGAATGACATCAATAGTCCTTGCGTGTTGCGCCGGGCTGATCGCGCTTGCGTTGAGCAGCGAGACCAGCGCACAGGGCGGGGCATATCCCGTCAAGCCGGTGCGCCTGATCGTGCCGTACGCGCCGGGCGGCGGCACCGACATCGTGGCGCGCGCCTTCGCGCCGAAGCTCTCGGAGATGTGGAACCAGCAGGTGGTGGTCGACAATCGCGGCGGCGGGAGCACGATCATCGGCACCGAACTCGCGGCGAAAGCGCCGGCGGACGGGTACACCTTGCTGATGGGAACGACGACGCTCGCGATCAATTCGAGCCTGCGCCGGAAACTTCCCTACGATACCCTGAAGGACCTCGAGCCGGTGACGCAGACCGCGTCCCAGGCCTATATCCTCGCGGTGCACCCGTCGGTGCCTGCGCGCGACGTGAAGGGTTTCATCGCCCTCGCCAAAGCCAAGCCCGGAACGCTCAATTACGGGTCGCCCGGCACCGGCAGCGGGAGTCACCTCGCCGGGGAGCTTTTCGCCATGCTGAGCGGCGTGCGCCTGATTCACATTCCGTACAAAGGTTCGGGGCCGGCGCTCACAGATCTTCTCGGCGGCCAGATTCAGTTGATCTTCGGCACCATCCTGTCCACCTTTCCCCATGTCAAGTCCGGGAAGCTGCGGGCGCTCGGTGTCAGCAGTCCGAAGCGCGTCGCGGTGCTGCCGGACATTCCCTCAATTCGCGAGGGCGGGGTGGCGGCCTACGGTGCGACGTCGTGGAACGGCGTGTTGACTCCCGCGGGCGTGCCGAAGCCGCTCCTCGCGAGACTCAACGCCGATATCGTCAAGGCGTTGCAGTCGCCGGAAGTGCGCGCGCGGCTCGCGGGCGACGGTGGCGAGGTGGTTGGCAACAGCGCGCAGGAGTTCCGCGCGCACATCCAGAACGAAATCGTCCAGTGGGCGAAGGTCGTGAAGGCCGCGGGCCTCAAGGCCCAATGACCGCCTCGCATTCCCTCACCCCGAGCCCCGAGCGGAGAGGGGACCGTCGCGCGCTGTACCGGATAGCCATCCGGTCACGCATGGATCGCTAACCCGCGGTCTGCGGCTCGCGCGCCTTCGCTGACTTGCCCGCTGCCGGCACGGTGGCGCGCAGCAGCTCACGGATGTCGGGCAATGTCGCGCACGACTGCGCGAGCGCGAGGAGACGCCGCGCTGCCGGCTCGCCCAGCACCCTGCCGGCGCAATCCATGAATTTTTCGGTGCGGTCCTGTTCCGTCATCGGCCAAGCCGGCGATCCGGGCGTGCGCTCCACGCGCATCTCGAAGCGCCCGCGCGCGGTGTCGATGACGATATCGGTATAGCCGACTATTCCCGAGTAGACCTTGTCGGAGGCGATGCGATAGCGCCGCACCTTCTTGATGAGCTCCCGTATCAACGGGCGCTGCACCATGATGTCGGTAAAGCTTTCCAGGGTGAGCTTGCCATCGAGCACGGTCGCCGCCGCGCAGTACTCGATGCTGAACTTGCCTTCGAGCCCGGTGTGGGGATCGAGGCTCACGAGCGCGGTGTCGCTGCCCGGCAGGAACCCCACTTCGATACTCCGCACCTCGTCCGCGCGTATGCCGTGCTTTGCGATCAGCTCCAGCATGCCGCCGACCGGGCGATGGTTGCAATAGCAGCACGGCCAGCGCTTGACGTAGATGCCCGGCTCCAGCATTTCCCACGGCTTGCCGAGGAGGTCGAGCGCCTCGCCGAGCGGCATGCCATCGTCGCCGCGATAGGTCGCGAGCACGCTGTTCTTGCCGTCGAGAATGCCGCCGTCCGCCGTGAATCCCGCGCGCGCCATCCACACCGACTGTACCGCGCAGCGCGCGGCGTGCCCGGCGTGGAACGGTTTCGTCATGGTGCCGAAGTTGCGTATCAGGCCGCCGATCTGCGACGCGGCGAGGCCCCATGCGCGACATAACTGCTCCGCGTTGAGGCCCCCCACGCGCGCTGCCGCGGCGGTCGAGGAAAAAAGGCCGATGGTGGCGGTCGAATGCCAGCCGCGCAGGTAATGGCCGTGTCCCATGGCCCGTCCCAGCTTGCCGGCCACTTCCAGGCCCAGGGCGTATGCAGCGAGCACATCCGCGCCGCCAGCGCCCACGACTTCGCCCACGGCGAGCGCCGCCGGCACCATGGTGGCGCTGGGATGTCCGCGCAAGGTGGTCAAGCTGTCGTCGAAGTCGAGCGCATGCGCGCATACGCCGTTCGCGAAGGCGGCCTCCGAAGGGGAACTGGCGAGCGCGCTTCCCCACAGCGCGCATTGTGGCCTTGCGCCGATCTCCGTGATCCAGCGCGCCATGATCTCGCCCACCGGCTCGAGACTGCCGGCGAGCGCGACGCCGACCGTGTCGATAAGCGCATCGCGCGCTCCGTTCACGACCGCCGTTGGCATGTCTGCGGTGCGTGTCTCGATGACGAATCGTGCAAGTCGCTCAGTCAGCATCAGTCTTCTCCCATGTCGGCATTTCTCGAATCTATCGGCGTGAATCGGCGTTCATCGTCGGCAGTATAATCGCCGCAACCTTGTTGATGTTGCCCGGCGCCGCGCTCGCCGCGGGTAAGCGATAGCCTGCTGTCCCGCAAGTATCATCCTTGAATGTCGGGGCATCCCGGTGACCGGAACGGCGCAGGAATGCGCCTGTGGTGCGGTGAGCCGAAGCCGCGAGCGAAGCGTGGCGGGAAGCGAAGCAATCTCGTTGCGCGCAACGTATCCACGGCCAGCCGCGAGATCGCCGCGTCAGCGGTGCTTCCTCGCGATGACACCGGCAGCCCCGCCCGCATCGACGTTGTGAGCGGTGCCGTATCCATATAATATATAGCGCTTTTTTGCGCTTTCCGGACACATGACACTGTTTGCCTTCGGCATCAACCACCATACTGCCCCGCTGTCGGTGCGAGAGCAGGTGGTGTTCCATGCCGAACAGCTGACGCAGGCGCTGCGGGACCTCGTGGATCGCCGCCCGGTGCAGGAGGCGGCAATCATCTCGACCTGCAACCGCACCGAGGTGTACTGCGCGACCACCGAGCCCAGGGAGGCGGTCGACTGGCTTGCCGCCTACCATCGCTTCAAGCGCCATCAGCTCGACCCGTACCTCTATCAATTGCCGCAGGAGCAGGCGGTGAAGCACGCGTTCCGCGTCGCGAGCGGGCTCGACTCGATGGTGCTCGGAGAGCCGCAGATTCTGGGTCAGTTCAAGGATGCGGTGCGCACGGCGCAGTCCGCCGGCACGCTGGGCTGGATGCTCAACAAGATGTTCCAGCGCACTTTTTCGGTGGCCAAGGCGGTGCGCAGCGAGACCGAAATCGGCGCGAGCGTCGTATCCATGGCCTCGGCGGCGATCCTGCTCGCGGAGCGCATCTACCCCTCGATCGGCGAGCAGAGCATTCTCTTCGTCGGCGCGGGCGAAATGGTCGAACTCGCGGCGGGACATTTCGCCGCTCATCATCCGCGCCGCATCACCTTTGCCAATCGCACGCCGGAACGCGCGCAGCAGCTCGCGGAGCGGTTTCTGGGAAGGGCGATCGGGCTGAACGATCTCGCATCGCAGCTCGCGGTCTACGACATCGTGGTGTCATGCACGGCGAGCCCGCTGCCGATCATCGGCAAAGGACTCGTGGAAAGCGCGTTGCGCGCGCGCAAGCACCGTCCGATGCTCATGTTCGATCTTGCCGTGCCGCGCGACATCGAGGGCGAGGTCGCAAAGCTCGACGACGTGTTTCTCTATACCATCGACGACCTCGGGAAGATTTCGCGCGACGGCATGAGCGCGCGCGAGAACGCGGTCACCCAGGCCGAAGTGATCGTCGAAAACCAGGTGACCGATTTCATGCACTGGCTCGCGAACCGGGAACTCGTGCCGATGATACGCGGGCTGCGCGATGCGGCGGAACGCTCGCGCCGGCACGAACTGGAACGGGCGCTGCGCCGGCTGCACAAGGGGGATGACCCGAAAGCCGTGATGGAACAACTGTCGCGGGCGCTTACCAACAAATTGCTGCACCCGCCGACCCATGCGCTCAATCACGCCGGCGCGGATGAGCGCGAGACCATCGCCGCGACGCTCGCGCGTCTTTACCAGATTCAGCGACCGCAATGAGCGAACCCGGAAGGGCGTGAGCCGTGATTGGTGAACCGACAAACCCAGACTCGCGAAGGCAGATCTTGTCGGCTCACGGCTCACAGATCACTGTTCACCTGGAAGTATCGGCGGTTAAATGAAGACCAGCATCGCGAGCAAACTCGGGCAGCTCACGCGCCGCCTGGAGGAGATCAATCACCAGCTCGCGTCGGAGGGCGTCACGTCCGACCTGGAAAACTATCGCAGGTTGACGCGCGAACGCGCCGAGATCGCGCCGGTCGTCGAACTGTACCGGGTCTATCGCAGCGGGGAAGCGGACCTCGATGCTGCGCGCGAGATGGCGAACGACCCGGCGATGCGCGAGTTCGCCGAAACCGAGATCCGCGAGACGCGCGAGCGCCTGGAGCGGCTCGAGGCCGAACTGCAGAAGGAATTGCTGCCCCGGGACCCGAACGACGAGCGCAATATTTTCCTCGAAATCCGCGCCGGGACGGGCGGCGCGGAATCGGCGCTGTTCGCCGGCGATCTCTTCCGCATGTACGCGCGGTTCGCGGAACGCAAAAGCTGGCAGGTGGAGTTGATCTCCCAGAGCGTGTCGGATCTCGGCGGCTACAAGGAGATCATCGTCAAGATCGTCGGCCGCGGTGCGTATTCGAAGCTCAAGTTCGAGTCCGGCGGGCACCGCGTTCAGCGCGTGCCGGCGACCGAAACCCAGGGCCGCATCCACACCTCCGCGTGCACGGTGGCGGTGATGCCGGAGGCCGACGAAATCGGCGACGTTGTCCTGAACCCCGCGGAACTGCGGATCGATACCTTCCGCTCCTCGGGCGCGGGCGGGCAGCACGTCAACAAGACCGACTCCGCGATCCGCGTGACGCACCTGCCCACCGGCATGGTGGTCGAGTGCCAGGACGACCGCTCGCAGCACAAGAACAAGGCGCGTGCGCTGGCGGTGCTTGCGGCGCGGCTGAAGGACAAACAGATCCGGGAACAGCAGGCGAAAACCGCCGCCACCCGCAAGTCGCTCATCGGCAGCGGCGACCGCTCCGAGCGCGTCCGCACCTACAACTTTCCGCAGGGCCGCGTGACCGATCACCGCATCAATCTCACGCTCTACAAGATCGCGCAGATCATGGACGGTGATCTCGACGAACTCACCTCCGCGCTCGCCGCCGAACACCAGACCGAGCAGCTCGCCCAGCTCGCGGAGGAGGCTGCGGTATGAGATGGCAATGCGCTGACCCGGCGCAGGGAGGGAGCCCCCGATGAACGTCACGCTGAATGCCGCGCTCGCTGATGCAACGCAGAGGATCGGCGTGCTCGATGCGCGCACGTTGCTCGCTCATGTGCTCCAGCGCGGCGCGGCGTATCTCATCGCGCATGGCGATGATGCGCTTGCTGCCGACCGTCACCGCGTGTTCGATGATCTGGTGGGTCGCCGCACCGCGGGTGAACCTGTCGCGTACCTGACCGGCCATCGCGAGTTCTACGGGCTTGACTTCAGGGTGACGCCGGCGGTGCTGATACCGCGACCCGAGACCGAGCTCTTGGTGGAACTCGTGCTCGAACGCCTGCCTGCCGGATCGCAGGAGAGTGTGCTCGACCTTGGCACCGGCAGCGGCTGCGTCGCCGTCTGCGTCGCCAAACACCGGCCGCGTGCGCGCGTCGTGGCGGTCGACATGTCGCGCGCGGCGCTGGCGCTGGCGCAGGAGAACGCCGCGGCGCACGGCGTGAACAACGTCGAGTTCCGGCTCAGCAACTGGTTCTCGCGGCTCGATGGCGAGAGCTTCGCGGTGATTGCCGCCAATCCGCCGTACATCGCGGTCGGCGATCCCCACCTCACGCACGGTGACCTGCGCCACGAGCCGGCGGAGGCGCTGACGGCGGAGGCGGACGGTCTCGCGTGCCTGTGCGCCATCGCCGACGCCGCGCCGGCGCACCTCGCGCTTGGCGGGTGGCTGCTGTTCGAGCATGGCCACGATCAGGCGGCGCAGTGCCGCGAATTTCTGTCGCGCGCAGGATTCGTGGAAATCTTCTCGCGCCCGGATCTCGCAGGGATAGACCGCGTGACCGGCGGCCGGCTCGCTTGACATGCGGCGGCTTGCGACGCTAGACTAATTCCCGACAACTTCACTCAAGTATTGAGGGTCAAATGAGTATTCAGGACGTTATAAAGGACCAGGTGACCAGAAACCGGGTCGTGCTGTACATGAAGGGCACGCCCGATTTTCCCCAGTGTGGCTTTTCGGCGAATGTGGTGGGCATCCTGCGGGAGTGCGGCGTCAATGAAATCTTCACCGTGAACGTGCTGGAGAATCCCGACATCCGCCAGGGCATCAAGGACTACGCCAACTGGCCGACGATTCCCCAACTCTACGTCAACGGCGAGTTTGTCGGCGGATCCGACATCCTGACCGAGATGTACCAGAGCGGCGAGCTGAAGAAGATGCTGGGCGAAGCCAAGGTGTGACATCCCGGCGCCAGCGGTAGGCAGGAGCCCGCCCCAGGCGGGCTTTTTTTCGATCACGCCACGGTGCTGAGATAGGCGTACTGCGCGAGCAACAGCAGCGCCATGACGAACAGCGCGCGCTTGAGCCACGTGCGATAGGTCGCCGCGTCGATGCGGTTGCGGATCCTGATGCCGAATACCGACATAACGCAGGAGACGACGGCGAGTGGGAGGGTCGCCAGCCATTGCACGACCTCGACTCCGCCAGCGGTGGCGAGCGTGGCAAACTGCGTCGTCTTGCCGGCGAAGAAGCAGATATTGAGCCCCTGCACCAGCGTCGCGGGGGTGACCCCCAGCGCGAGGTAGTAGATCACCAGCGGCGGCGCGGCGATATTCGCGGTGCCCTCGGCCGCGCCCGCCAGCACACCGAACACCATTCCGAAAAAACCGCGATGGGTCCTGAGCAACGGCCAATCGGTCCTGCCGAGCCGCTCCAGGTTGAGATAGAAGAAAATCATGCCGGCGAGCAGGAGCGTGTAGGGAAATTGTGGAAACGCGATGAAAACCCGCGTGCCGACTGCCGCACCCAAGATCATGTAGATGGGCATTGCCCAGAACTCCGCCAGCACCGGACGGAGCGAGCCACTCTTGACGATATTCGTGGCAATGGAGGCGAGGCAGGGCAGCAGCACCACGATGACCGCGGTGCGCATGTCGGTCACCGCCGCAATGAGCGGCGTCGCAACGATGGGAAATCCCAGCCCGAGCGCGCCCTGCACCGCGCCCGCGAGTGCGATGACGCAGATGAGCCAGATGACGACGCCAACCGACAGCGACTCGAATCCCGGCATCGCGGGCCGTCAGTGCGCGGATTGCGTCAGCGTCGGGCTCAGCGCGAGCCGTGCGATATCGGCGACGTGCAGACCCTCGCGCTCGGTGCACTGCGCGATCTGTTCGCGGCAACTGTAGCCGCAGGCGATCACCATCGTGTCGGGCTCGGCGCGGCGCACGGCGGGCAGCAGTCCGAGCTCGCCCACCTTGAGCGAAAGCTCGTAGTGCTTCGGGTTGAAGCCGAAGGAGCCCGCCATGCCGCAGCAGCCGGCGTCGAGCAGCTGCGCTTCCACGCCCAGCCTGCGCAACAGGTTCATGTCGTCCGTCATGCCGAATAGCGCTTTCTGGTGGCAGTGGCCGTGGACGATCGCTCTGCCGCCAATCCGGGGCGGCTGCCAGTCGGCGTGATTCACCAGAAAGTCACCGAAGAGATGCGTCTGGCGACTCAACTGTCGCGCCAGCGCATCGTCGGGGAAAAACTTCAGCAACTCATCGCGGAAGACCGAAAGACAGGCGGGCTCGAGGCCTATGATCGGGACACCCGCGCGGATGTCGCGTTCGAGCGCGCTCAGGATCCGGCGCAATTCGCGGCGCGCGATATCCAGCATGCCGAAGTCGTACAGCGGGCGTCCGCAACACAGGTGCTCGCGCGGGACGTCCACCCGGTAACCCGCGGCCTCCAGCACCTCCACTGCCGCCGCGGCACTCTCCGGGTGAAAGTAGGTGTTGAAGGTGTCGGCCCACAGGATGACGCGCGGCCCGTCGACGTTGCCCGGCGCACGGCGCCGGAACCAGCGTCGAAAGTTGCGCTTCGCGAACCGCGGCACCTCGCGCGCCTGCGCCATCCCGGCGGCGAACTTGGCCAGCGCGGAAATCCCCGGGGTCTGCGTGAGCAGATTCGCGAGCCGCGGTGCGACCGCGGCTACGCGAGCCCAGCGCTGGATGAGACCCATGCTGTAGGCCTGGCGCGGGCGCACGCGGCCGAGGTAGTGGTGCGAGAGAAACTCCGCCTTGTAGCTCGCCATGTCGGTATGCGTCGGGCACTCGCTGCGGCAACCTTTGCACGCGAGGCACAGGTCCAGCGCTTCGCGCGCCGCCTCGCTCTGCCAGCCATCGACTATCGTCTCGCCGCGCAGCATTTCCGACAGCACCCTGGCGCGCCCGCGCGTCGAATGAAGCTCCTCGCCGGTTGCGCGGAAGCTGGGGCACATCACGCCGCCGTGCTGCGAGCGGCACTTGCCCATGCCCACGCAATGCTCGACCGCGCGCGTGAAACCGTTGCCCTCGGGCGTGCGGAAATCGAAGTGCGTCGCAGGATGACGCGGCCGGTAAGCCGGTCCCAGCCTTAGGTTCTCGTCGGCGCGGCAGGCATCGATCACCTTGCCAGGGTTCATCTTCCCGCGCGGGTCCCAGATGCGCTTGAACTCGCGGAACGCTTCCATCAGTTCCGCGCCGTACATCACGGGCAGGAACTCCGCCTTCGCCTGCCCGTCGCCGTGCTCGCCCGAGAGCGACCCGCCGTACTTCACCACGAGCTCGGCCGCCTCGTGCAGAAACCTCTTCCAGGTCGCGATTCCGCTCGCGCTGCGCAGATCAAACGTGATGCGGGCATGAATGCAGCCATCGCCGAAATGGCCAAAGAGCGAGGTCGCGTAACCGTAGCGATCGACCAGCGCCTGGAATTCGCGCAGGTAGTCGCCGAGCCTCATGGGATCGACGGCCGCGTCTTCCCAGCCGACGGCGGGATCGGGCTCACGCGGGTCGAGCGCGAGCGTGGTGGCGGAGGCGCCGGTCTCGCGTATCGACCAGATGCGCGCCTGCGTGCGCTCGTCGGTGATGAGCCATGACGAGGGCGCATCGGTCTTTCCCGCGTAGTGGTCGACCAGCGCCTGAGCCTGGGCGATCGCGCCTTCCGGCATGTCCCCGCCGAATTCGATCATGACCCAGGCGCAGCCCGGCGGCAGCTGCGCGATGTCGTCGAGACGCAGGCCGCGTTCGCGCAGGCCACCAATGATGCGCTCGTCCAGGCCCTCGACCGCGAGCGGCCTGAACGGCATGATGTCGGGCACCGCGTCGGCCGCGGTGTAGATGTCCTTGTATCCCAGCACCAGGATGACGCGGTGCGGCGGCCTCTTCACGAGGCGCGTCACCGCGTGCAGCGTGACGGCGCAAGTGCCCTCGGTGCCGACCAGCGCACGCGCCACGTTGAAGCCGTTCTCGGGCAGCAGTTGATCGAGGTTGTAGCCCGATACGCGGCGTTTGAGCTTGGGAAACCGCGCGCGGATCAAATCCGCGTAGCGGTCGCGAAGCCGCTTGAGTGCCGAGTAGATTTCGCCGCGCCGGCCGCCTTCGGCGATGATCCGTTCGAGCTCCGCGCCGGAGGTAGGCCCGACCCACATGCGCGCGCCGTCGTAGGTGAGTATCTCCAGCGCTTCCACGTTCTCGACGGTCTTGCCGGCCATCACCGAGTGCGCGCCGCAGGAATTGTTGCCGATCATCCCGCCGAGCGTGCAGCGGCTGTGGGTTGCCGGATCGGGACCAAAAGTGAGCCCGTGTGCTTCGGCCGCATCGCGCAGTGCATCGCACACAATGCCGGGCTCGACGCGCGCAGTCATCGCAGCCGTGTCGATGTCGAGCACGCAATTAAGGTGCTTCGAGGTGTCGATCACGACTGCGACGTTGACGCACTGTCCGCACTGGGAGGTGCCGCCGCCGCGCGGCAGGAGTGGCGCGTCGAACGCACGACACGCTGCGACCGTTGCGACGATATCGTCAATCGACCTGGGAAACACGACACCGATCGGTACCTGGCGGTAGTTCGATGCGTCGGCCGAATACGCCGCGCGGACGCCGGTGTCGAAGCGCACGACGCCTTCGATGCGCGAGCGCAGCGCCGATTCCAGGGCGGCAGCGTTGATCGCGGGCACGGACTCGGCCGTGTCGTGTGCCATCGTTGCGTGGGATGAAGATTGCGAAGGTGCAAGATCAAGTTTAGCAGAAGCCGGCAGCGGACTCGCCCGCGTTGAAACGGCGCGACACGCGTGTCACCATACGCGCTCAGGGAGGAACGGATGCAACCCGCCAATTTGCTCTTCATCATGTCCGACGAACACAGCAAGCGCGTGCTCGGCTGCTACGGTAACCCGCCCATCAAGACGCCCCACCTCGACCGGCTGGCGGTGCGCGGCACGCGCTTTGCGGACGCCTACACCAACTGCCCGATCTGCGTGCCGGCGCGCGCGAGTTTCGCGACCGGGCGCTACGTGCATGAGATCCGTTGCTGGGACAACGCCATCGCCTATGACGGATGCGTGCCGAGCTGGGGCCACCGGCTGATGGAGCAGGGGCATCGCGTCACTTCCATCGGCAAGCTGCACTACCTCGATTCCGATCCGCAGCGCAACGGCTTCGACGAGGAAATTCTGCCGCTGCATATCGTCAATGGTGTCGGCGACCTCCTGGGACTGATCCGCGACGAGCTGCCACGGCGTGCCGGTTCGGCGAGGCTCGGGCCGGAAGCCGGGCCTGGCGAATCCGAATACACGCGTTACGACCGCTCGATTGCCGGCGAAACCGTGAAATGGCTCAGCGACGAGGCGCCGAAATATCGCGGCAAACCGTGGGCGCTTTACGTCGGTTTCGTCTCGCCGCATTTCCCGCTGATTGCGCCGCCCGAGTTCTACAGTCTTTATCCCGAGGACAAGGTGCCGTGGCCCGACATGTACGAGCCCGACCAGCGCCCGCGGCATCCTTTCACCGACGCCATGCGCAAGTGCATGTGCTTCGACGAGCCGTTCGACCCGCCGATGGTGCGGCGCGCGATCGCCGCTTACATGGGGCTCGTCTCATTTCTCGACGACAACATCGGCAAGATCCTGCGGGCGCTGGAAGAAACGGGGCTCGCGGCGAGCACGCGGGTGATCTATGCGAGCGATCACGGTGACAACCTTGGCACCCGCGGCATGTGGGGCAAGTCGACCATGTACGAGGAATCCGCCGGCATTCCCATGATCATGGCCGGGCCCGACGTGCCGCGCGGGGGCTGGTGCCCGACGCCGGTGACGCTCGCCGATGGATTTCCGACTTTCATCCACGCGCTCGGGGCGCGGCCGGACGCGCGCGATCAGGGCCTCCCGGGCCATTCGCTGCTCGACATCGCACAGGGTTACGTGCCTCGCCGCACCATCCTCTCCGAGTATCACGCCGCC
>Ga0155935_1272_pt1 | contig 13519 bp, 7 predicted proteins | sample RifCSPlowO2_02_FD_107589 | JGI IMG/M metagenome (GOLD analysis project Ga0155935, IMG submission 107589) | Betaproteobacteria bacterium RIFCSPLOWO2_02_64_14
CGATCGGCTGGGTGATCGTCGGGGGCCTCGTGTTCGGCACGGTCCTCACGCTCTACGTCATTCCCGCGGCTTATACGTTGCTCGTGCGCAAGCGCCATCCGCCGGCTGAAGAGTTCATGACCGCACCGGCACCGGCCGTTCGCTAAGTCGCTTCCGCGCCCGCCACGAGATCGCGTCGTCGCCATCCGGCTTCTCGCGATGACACCAGGGGGCGTTAGGCGCAAATGGGCAGACCGCGCATAATTCGGTGAGGTAAACCCCCGGCTCTGCCGGGGGACTGCGCGAGGTTTGGCCTATACGGCGGTGGAGACATACTGGTGGGTGGAACAGTCATTCCCTCCCCCTTGATAATGGGGGAGGGTTGGGGTGGGGGTGAGAAGTCGAAGTCATGCATCGAGTTGCGTATCACCCCCATCCCAACCTTCCCCCGTCAAGGGGGAAGGGGCCGATTGATGCGCCGCCTTCAGGCGGCTCACGGGGTGCGAGCGCCTTTGAAGCGCTCACCCAATAAGCCCCCGGCTTTGCCGGGGGTCATTTAATTGCAGGAGGAGGCGGGCATGGGCTATCTCGATCGGGGTGTGTGGCGCGATGAGCGGCCTGAGGCGCGTACGGCCGGCGGTGAATTCATCCGCCGGGAAAGCCAGTTCCGCGCGCGCGTGACCGCGGACGGCTCGAGTGGATTTCCCGCCGCGGCAGGGCGCTACCACCTGTACGTGTCGCCCGCGTGCCCGTGGGCGCACCGCACGCTGATCTTTCGCGAGCTGAAGGGGCTCGGCGATGCGATTTCGATTTCGATCGTGGATCCCCTGGTGCTGGAACAAGGGTGGAGTTTCAGCGACGGGCCGGGATGCATCCCCGATGCGATCAACGGTGTGCATTATCTGCACGAGGTGTACACCAGGGCGAAACCTGGCTACACCGGCCGCGTCAGCGTGCCGGTGCTGTGGGACCGGGAGACAGCCACGATCGTCAACAACGAGTCGTCCGAGATCATCCGCATGCTGAACGGCGAGTTCAACGCCTTCGCGCGCCGGCCTGGCCTCGACTTCTATCCGCCGGATCTGCGTGCGGAGATCGACGCCATCAACACCCTGGTTTATGAAAACGTCAATAACGGCGTATATCGGTGCGGTTTCGCGATCACCCAGGCCGCCTACGAGCGCGCGTTCGACGCGCTGTTCGCGGCGCTGGAGGCAATCGAGGCACGGCTTTCCCGCTCGCGCTATCTCGCCGGCGGCCGCGTTACCGAGGCGGACTGGCGGCTTTTCACCACGCTGGTGCGCTACGATGCGGTGTACTATGGACACTTCAAGTGCAACCTGCGCCGCATCGCCGACTACCCCAATCTCTCGAACTACCTGCGCGAGCTTTATCAGGTGCCCGGCATCGCCGGCACGGTGAACATGGACCATATCAAGCGCCACTATTACGGCAGCCACCGCCGCATCAATCCGACCGGCATCGTGCCGAAGGGGCCGTTGCTCGATTTCATGGTGCTTCACGACCGCGCGCGGTTCGCATCGTGAAGCAGCCCATGCCGGGCGAGGGAGGAGACGCATGCAGGAGATGATGAACCTCTTGTCGCAGCACGGCCTGGCGATTGTCTTCGCCAACGTGCTGCTCACGCAGGTGGGCGTGCCGGTGCCAGCGGTGCCCATGCTGATCGTCGCCGGCGCGTTTGTCGCGCAGGGCCAGCTTGCGCTCGTGCCGCTCGTCGCGGTGACGGTCGTCGCTTCGCTGCTGGGCGATGTGCCGTGGTATGTCGCGGGCCGGCGTTATGGTTATCGCATACTGCGCACCTTGTGCCGGGTCGCGATCGAGCCCGACTCGTGCGTCAAGCAGACCGAAAACATCTTCGAGCGCTGGGGTGCGCCGTCGCTCATGGTGGCCAAGTACATACCCGGATTCGCCACTGTTGCACCGCCGCTTGCGGGCATGATGAAGCTCGCTGCACCGTGGTTCGTGCTGTACAGCACAGTCGCGGCCTTGCTGTGGGCGGGCTTGCCGATCGCGATCGGCGTAGTGCTGCACGCCGAGGTCGAGCGCGCCCTCGCGTGGCTGGAGGGGATGGGCACCGGGGCGTTCTTCGTGATCGCCGGCGTGATCGCGCTCTATGTGACGGTGAAGCTCGTCGAGCGCTTTCTCCTGATCCGTTTCCTGCGCATGGTGCGCATCGGCGTGGAGGAACTGCGGGGCATGCTCGCAGATGAGTCGCGCCCGATGATCCTGGACGTGCGCTCGGCGGCTGCGCGGCGGCTCGATCCGCGGCACATACCCGGTGCGATACCGGTGGACATGGCCGCCCCGCAGGCGCATCTCGGGGCCGTGTTGCCGGATCGCGACGTCGTCGTCTATTGCAGTTGACCCAATGAGGCGAGCGCGGCGCGTGTCGCCCGCCTGCTGATGGACAAGGGCTACCGGCGGGTGCGCCCGCTCGAGGGCGGCATTGAGGCCTGGATCGAGGCGGGATACGAGACCGCGGTATATGGGACAGTCACATGAGAGACGGGGGCTGGGGTCATGCGCAAGCTATGTGAGATGTTGATGCATTACGGTCCGCTCGCCGGGCGCATCCTGCTGGCGGCCATCTTCGTCATGTCCGGGTGGGGCAAAGTCACCGGGTTTGCCGGCACCGCGGCGTACATGGCCGGCAAAGGCATGCCGTTTCCGGAATTGCTGCTGCCGGGAGCGATCGCCGTTGAGCTCGTGGGCGGGATCCTGTTGATCCTGGGGTGGCAGGCACGCTGGGCCGCGCTCGCCATCTTCCTGTTCATGATTCCGACCACGGTGGTCTTCCACAACTTCTGGGCGGTCGATGCGGCGCAGGTGCAGGGCCAGGCCATCCAGTTCATGAAGAACCTCGCCATCATGGGCGGCCTGCTTTACGTGATGGCATTCGGCGCGGGCCCGCTCAGCCTCGACAACCGCAGGCGCTGAACCGGCGCGCAGTGCTCCGCGTAGCGGCGCCACGTCTCACAACGCGATCCACTCCGTAGCCGCGAGGCCATCATGAGCAATCTCGAACGACAATGCGCGACCTCCATTTCCACCGATTGCCCGGAAGGTTCGCGCCAGCCGGTGAACCAGCGCATCGCAACGCGCGACGCCGTGCTCGGGGCAGGGATGACCATCCGCCGCGCGCTGCCGAGCCGCCAGCGGCGCATGATCGGCGCATGGTGTTTCCTGGATCATTTCGGCCCGGTTGATGTCAGCATTGGCGAAGGCTTGAGAGTCGGCCCCCATCCGCATATCGGCCTGCAGACCGTGACCTGGCCACTTGAGGGAGAGATCGTGCACCGCGACAGTCTCGGTTACGCGCAGCCGATCCGGCCGGGCCAGCTCAACCTGATGACCGCCGGGCGCGGCATCTCGCATTCCGAGGAATCGCCCGGGGAGCGGCCACCGGGACTGCACGGCGCGCAACTCTGGATCGCGCTGCCGGATGCGGATCGACATTGCGAGCCGGCATTCGATCACTACGCCGAGTTGCCGGTGTTGCAACGCGAAGGCATGGCCATTACCGTGCTGCTGGGCGAGGCGTTCGGCGAGCGTTCTCCGGGGCGGGTTTTTTCGCCGCTGGTCGGGCTCGACCTGATCGCGCCGGGCAAAGCGGCGATGATGGTGCCGTTGCAGGCGGAGTTCGAGTACGGCGCGCTGGTGCTGGAAGGCAGCGTATTGCTCGAGGGCGAGCCGCTCGCGATCGGCACGTTTCTCTATCTGGGTTGCGGACGCACGACGCTGCAACTGCGAACTTCCGCTGCGGCACGGGTGCTGCTGATCGGCGGCGAACCCTTCGGCGAGGAGGTGCTGCTGTGGTGGAACTTCGTCGCGCGAACGAGGGCCGAGATCGAGACGGCGAGAGCAGACTGGGAAGCCGGCCGCGGTTTCGGCGAGGTGCGCGGCTATCCCGGCGCGCGTCTCGCGGCGCCGCAACTGCCTTGGGCAGCCTAGTGTCATGAGTCCGAAGTCCGATTCGGAACGCCTGCTCGTCCCCGGCGTCCGGCGAGGTCCAGATCGTAGGTTGGGGTGAACGATGTGAACCCCGACAATCGACGTTCGTTCCGGGTTGGGCATCACTGCGTTCAGCCCAACCTACCTTTGCTGCGAATTTACGACTCGGCACGAAGCTGATACAGGGCGCGAAAGAGGCAGCGGAACAATTGAGGGAATTATTCGAGGCGGACGCCGTCGGGCCGATGGCGGGTTTTCCCCAGGCGCAGTCGGAGCGATCCTGACGCCAGAGCAGTTGTAACACTCCGTAACGCAGGGGAACCGGCCTTTCGCGGGTTACATCCAATCGTCGTGATACGGGGCAGGCGGCCCGGCAAGCGTGAATATGCCGCTGTCAGGGCGCGGTGTCGGCGAATCGTCTGCGAGCGCGCGGTTTGCGGATAGAATGTGCCATTTGTCGCGGGGCGCCTATCCCGTTGTATTTTGTCCGCCGTCAGCGCACGAGTCCGGATGTGGCGCATGACAGGATTTTTTTCAGAGACCGACAGATGACTGATTCGCCGCACTCCCCTCCGCAGCAGGAGACCTCCGCGCCCGGGCAGCCCGAGCGCGTGCACCAGCGCGGGGCCGTCTGGGCATGGGTGATCGCGCTCATCGCGGCGGGCGCCGCCGCATACTTCGCTTACGATCGGTGGGTTGCGCCGGCCCCTGCGCAGACCACCGCCACGCCGCCCGCGGGCAAGAAGGGTCCGGGCGGACTCAGGGGCGGCGGCGGGCCAACGCCGGTCGTCGCCGCGAACGCGCGCAAGGGCGACGTCGACATCTTCATCAACGGCCTCGGCACGGTGACGCCGCTGCGCACGGTCACCGTTCGCAGCCGCGTCGAGGGCCAGTTGATGCGCGTTCACTTCCAGGAAGGACAGGTCGTGAAGGATGGCCAGTTGCTCGCCGAGATCGATCCGCGTCCGTTCGAGGTGCAGTTCAAGCAGGCTGATGGCCAGCTCGTACGGGACCAGGCGCTGCTCGCCAACGCGCGCCTCGATCTGGAGCGCTACCGCACGTTGCTCGCGCAGGACTCGATCGCCAAGCAGCAGGTGGATTCGCAGGAGGCGCTGGTGCGCCAGTACGAGGGCGTGGTGCGGTCCGACCAGAGCCAGGTGGACAGCGCGCGGCTGCAACTCACCTATTCGCGCATCACTGCGCCGATCGCCGGACGTACGGGACTGAGGCTCATCGATCCCGGGAACATCGTGCGCGGCGGGGACGCGACCGGCATCGTGGTGATCACCCAGACCACGCCGATCGCGGTGCTCTTCACCGTGCCGCAGGACGCCCTGCCGGCGGTGATCAAGCGCGTGCAGTCCGGTGACAAGCTTCAGGTGGAAGCGTGGGACCGGGAGCAGAAGGCGCGACTCGCGAGCGGCGCCCTGACCGCGGTGGACAATCTCGTCGATACCACGACGGGGACGGTCAAGCTCAAGGCAAGCTTCGCCAACGACGACGGTGCGCTCTTTCCCAACCAGTTCGTCAACGTGCGCATGAAGCTCGAAACCGCGAGCGGACAGACCGTCATCCCTTCGGCGGCGATTCAGCGCGGCGGGCAGGGCATGTTCGTCTACGTGGTGAAGGACGACGATACGGTGACCGCGCGCCCGGTGAAGCTCGGTCCGATCGACGGGCAGAGGGTGGCGATCGCAGCCGGTATCAAGCCCGGAGAGCGGGTGGTGGTGGACGGCATCGACCGCTTGCGCGAAGGCGCGCGTGTGCAGTTGACGAAGCGCCCCGAGTTCAAGCCCTCGGTGGACGGCACGAGCGGGGCGCGCAAGGGCAAGGGTAAAGGTAAGGGCAAAGGCCGGCCCAAGGCTGAAGGTCAGGAGGGCAAAGGCGCGCCCGCCGCGGACAGCGGCGCAACGAAATCCGAAGGCGCGGAACGCGAAAAGAAGGGCGAACGCCGCCGCCGCGCCGAGGCGCAGGACGGCAAGGCGCCGCCAGCCGATAGTGCGTTGCCCAAGTAGGGCGAATATTTGGGACGTACATTCATCCTTCATCCTTCCGCCTTCATCCTTTGCCCATGAACCCGTCGCGCCAGTTCATCCTGCGCCCGGTGGCGACCACGCTGCTGATGGTCGCGATCCTGCTCGCCGGCGCCATCGCCTACCGGCAGCTTCCGACTTCGGCGCTGCCCGACGTCGACTACCCGACGATCCAGGTTTTCACGTTCTACCCGGGCGCGAGTCCGGAGGTCATGGCATCGTCGGTGACCGCGCCGCTCGAACGGCAGTTCGGGCAGATCCCCGGCCTGAAGCAGATGTCGTCGACGAGTTCCGGCGGCGCGTCGGTCGTCACCCTGCAATTCGATCTCAAGGTTCGCCTCGACGTGGCCGAGCAGGGCGTGCAGGCCGCGATCAACGCCGGATCGAATCTGCTGCCGCAGGACCTGCCCGCGCCGCCGGTCTACAGCAAGGTCAATCCCGCGGACACGCCGATCCTCACGCTCGGCCTCACGTCGAAGACGATGCCGTTGACCGACATCCAGAATCTCGCCGACACGCGGCTCGCGCAGAAGCTCTCGCAGGTGACGGGAGTGGGGCTCGTCACGCTCGCGGGCGGACAGCGTCCCGCCGTGCGCGTGCAGGCGAATCCCAAGGCGCTCGCCGCGAACGGCCTCAATCTCGAGGACCTGCGGGTCGCGATCAACAGCGCCAACGTCAAGAAGGCGAAGGGTAACCTCGACACGCCGAGCCGCTCCTACACGATCGACGCGAACGACCAGTTGCGCGCCGCAGCCGAGTACAGCGCGGTCGTCGTCGCCTATCGCAACGGCGCGCCGATCTACCTGACGGACGTGGCCGAGGTGAAGGAGGGGGCTGAAAACGTGCGGCTCGGCGCGTGGATGAACGAGGTACCCGCCATCATCCTCAATATCCAGCGCCAGCCGGGCGCCAACGTGATCGAGGTCGTGGACCGGGTCAAGCGCCAGTTGCCGCAACTGCAGGCGTCGCTGCCGGCGGCGGTGGACGTGGCGGTGCTGACCGACCGCACCGTGACGATCCGGGCGTCGGTGCGCGACGTGCAGATTGAACTCGCGTTCGCCATCACGCTGGTGGTGATGGTCATCTTCCTGTTCCTGCGCAACGTTCCGGCGACCATCATCCCGAGCGTAGCCGTGCCGCTGTCGCTGGTCGGCACGTTCGGCTTCATGTACCTCGCCGGCTTTTCCATCAACAACCTCACACTGATGGCGTTCGTCGTCGCGACGGGATTCGTGGTGGACGATGCGATCGTGGTCATCGAGAACATCGCGCGCTACATCGAGGCCGGCGAATCCCCGCTGGCGGCGGCGCTCAAGGGCTCGCAGCAGATCGGCTTTACCATCATCTCGCTCACGTTGTCGCTGGTGGCGGTGCTGATCCCGCTGCTGTTCATGGGGGAGGTGGTCGGGCGGCTGTTTCGCGAGTTCGCAGTCACGCTCGCGGTGGCGATCCTGATCTCGGGCGCGGTGTCGTTGACGTTGACGCCCATGATGTGCGCGAAACTCCTGCGGCACACGCCGGAGAACGAACAGGGCCGCTTTTACCGGGCGAGCGGACAGTTCATCGATCGCGTGATCCGCCATTACGGGCGCATGCTGGAGTGGGTGCTGGACCGCCAGGGCGCAACGCTGCTGGTCGCGATCGGCACGCTCGTGCTGACCGGCATACTCTACGTGGTGGTGCCCAAGGGATTCTTCCCGGTGCAGGATACCGGCGCCATCCAGGGTATTTCGGAGGCGCCGCAGAGCACGTCGTACCAGGCGATGGCGGAATACCAGCAGCAGCTCGCCCGGGTCGTGCTGCGCGATCCTGCCGTGGAAAGCCTGTCGTCCTTCATCGGCGTCGACGGCGTGAACGCGACACTCAATACCGGCCGCATGCTGATCAACTTGAAGCCGCTCTCGGAACGCAGAGTGCGCGCGCCGGAGGTGATCCGGCGGCTGCAGGCCGACATCGAGAAGGTGCCCGGCGCGACGCTCTACATGCAGCCGGTGCAGGATCTCACCATCGAGGATCGCGTGAGCCGCACGCAGTACCAGTTCACGCTGGAATCGCCGGCCTCCGGGTTGCTCGCGACGTGGGCGCCGCGGCTCGTGGAGCGGTTGCGGGCGGCGCCGCAGTTGACGGATGTCGCTTCCGATCAGCAGGAAGAGGGCCTGCAGGCATTCGTCGACATCGACCGCGACAGCGCCGGCCGGCTGGGGATCACGCCCGCCGCGATCAACACGGCGCTCTACAGCGCGTTCGGCCAGCGCCTGATTTCGACCATCTTCACGCAGTCGAGCCAGTACCGGGTGGTGCTCGAGGTGATGCCGGAATTCCGCCGCGGGCCGGAAGCGCTGAAGGACATTTACGTCGCGTCTTCTTCCGGGGCCCAGGTGCCGCTGTCGGCCATCACCCGCGTGAGCGTCGGCAACGCGCCGCTCGCGATCAATCACGTCGGGCAGTTTCCGGCGGTGACCATCTCCTTCAACCTTGCGCCCGGCGCGTCGCTGGGCGATGCGGTCAAGGCCGTCGAGGCGGCGGAGCACGACATCGGTTTGCCGCCATCCCTGCTGACCCACTTCCAGGGGGCCGCGGCCTCGTTCCGCGATTCGCTCGCCGGAACGCTCCTGCTGATCCTGGCCGCTGTCATCACCATGTACATCGTTCTGGGCGTGCTGTACGAGAGTTACATCCACCCCGTCACCATACTCTCGACACTGCCGACGGCGACGGTCGGCGCGCTCGCGGCCCTGCTGCTGGCGCGTACCGACCTGGGATTGATCGCCGTGATCGGCATCATCCTCCTGATCGGCATTGTCAAGAAGAACGCGATCATGATGATCGACTTCGCGCTCGACGCCGAGCGCAAGGACGGGCTTGCCCCGCGGGAGGCGATCTTCCAGGCGTGCCTGTTGCGCTTCAGGCCGATCCTGATGACGACGCTCGCGGCCTTGCTCGGGGCGCTGCCGCTCATGCTTGGCACCGGCGTCGGCTCCGAATTGCGGCACCCGCTCGGGCTTACCATGGTGGGGGGGCTCATCGTGAGCCAGGTGTTGACGCTTTTCACCACGCCCGTGATCTACCTCGCATTCGACCGGCTGGCGCGGCGCTTCGCGCGGCCGGCGGCTGACGGATTGCATGCGGCGGCACGCGACGGCAGCGCGCCATGAGTTTCGCGAACGCCTTCATTGCCCGCCCGGTCGCAACCACGCTGCTCGCGTTCGGCCTGACGCTCGCCGGCGCCGTCGCCTTCTTCCAGTTGCCGGTGTCGCCGCTTCCCCAGGTGGACTATCCGACGATTTCGGTCTCGGCGAGCCTGCCGGGCGCGAGTCCCGAGACTATGGCGGCGACCGTTGCCACCCCACTCGAACGCCAACTCGGGCGCATCGCGGGCGTGACGGAGATCACGTCGTCCTCCGCGCTCGGCTCGACCCGCGTGGTGCTGCAGTTCGACCTGAGCCGGAACATCAACGACGCGGCGGTCGAAGTCCAGGCCGCCATCAACGCCGCGCGCAGCCAGCTGCCCTCGGGCATGCCTAACAACCCCACCTATCGCAAGGTGAACCCGGCGGATGCGCCGATCATGATCCTGGCGATCACGTCGGATGCGATGACCCAGGGCCAGATGTACGACGCGGCCTCGACCATCGTCGCGCAAAAGCTCGCGCAGGTGAAAGGCATCGGCCAGGTGAATGTGGGCGGCAGTTCGCTCCCGGCGGTGCGCGTGGAGCTGAATCCGCGCGCGTTGAGCAGCCAGGGCATCGGCCTCGCCCAGGTGCGCGCGGCGCTCGCGAGCGCCAACTCCAACCGGCCCAAGGGCCTGGTCGAGGATGGTGATCGCAGCTGGTGGATCTACGCGAGCGACCAGGCGAAAACCGCCGCGGAGTACCTGCCGTTGATCGTGTCCTACCGCAACGGCGCGGCGGTGCGGCTCTCCGATGTCGCGGACGTGGTCGACTCGGTGCAGGACGTGCGCAATGCCGCGATCGCCGACGGCAAACGCGCGGTGCTGCTGATACTGAGCCGCGAACCCAACGCCAACATCCTCGACACGGTGCAGCGCGTGCAGGACATGCTGCCGTGGCTGCGCGCATCGATCCCCGCGGCCATGGATCTCACCGTGGCGATGGAACGCACCTCCACCATCCGCGCCTCGATCAACGAAGTCGAGCGCACGCTCATGATCGCGGTGGCGCTCGTGATACTGGTGGTGTTCGCGTTCCTGCGCAACGTGCGCGCGACCCTGATTCCGGCGGCGGCGGTGCCGGTGTCGCTGATCGCGACCTTCGCCTTCATGTACCTGGCGGGCTTCAGCATCAACAATCTGTCGCTCATGGCGCTCATCGTCGCGGCCGGATTCGTGGTCGATGACGCGATCGTGGTGCTGGAGAACGTGTCGCGCCATATCGAGGCAGGCATGCGGCCGATGGAGGCGGCGCGCGTCGGCGCGCGCGAGGTGAGCTTCACCGTGCTGTCGATGAGCCTGTCGCTGATCGCGGTGTTCATTCCCATTCTCTTCATGGGCGACATCGTGGGGCGCCTCTTCCGCGAGTTTGCGTTGACGCTCTCGTTCGCGATCCTGGTCTCGCTGCTGGTGTCGCTGACGCTGACACCGATGATGTGCGCGCGCCTGCTGCGCCCGGCGCGCGCCTCCGGTCCCCTCGCGCGGATCGGCGAACGGGTTTTCGACGGCGTGCTGCACGGTTATCAGAAGAGCCTCGCGTGGGCATTGCGGCATTCCTTCCTCACGTTCATGGTGCTGGTGGCGACGGTGTGCCTCAACGTCTACCTCTACATCGCGATTCCCAAGGGTTTCTTCCCGCAGCAGGACACCGGGCGCGTGTTCGGCGGGCTGCGCGCCGACCAATCGGCGCCGTTCACCGCGACGCGCCGCAAGATGGAAGATTTCGTCGCGATACTGCGCGCGGACCCGGCGGTGCAGAACGTGACGGCGGTCACCGGCGGCGGCGCGCGGAATTTTGGCAGGGTGTTCGTGGTGCTGAAGCCGCTCTCCGAGCGGCGGGAGTCGGCGGCGCAGGTGGTCGCGCGGATACGCACGCAGGCGGGACGCGTGCCCGGAGCGCGGCTGTTCGTCGTGCCAGTGCAGGACATTCGCATCGGCGGGCGCGAATCGACCGGTTCGTATCAGTACACGCTGCAGAGCGACGATCTCGAGCAGCTTCGCACGTGGACGCCGCGGCTGCAGCAGGCATTGCAGAGCATCCCGTGGCTGCAGGACGTGGACAGCGACCAGGAAACGCGGGGGCTGCAGGTCACCGTCGTGATCGACCGCGCGACAGCATCGCGCTTCGGCGTGACGCCGGACCTGATCGATACCACGCTCGGCAATGCGTTCAGCCAGGCCATCGTGTCCACCATCTACCAGGAGCGCAACCAGTACCGGGTGGTGATGGAGGTCGATCCGCGTTACGCGACCGGGCCGGAGGCGCTGAAGGACGTCTACGTGCACGCGCCCGGCGGCGGGCAGGTGCCGCTCGCCGCGGTCGCGCGCTATGAATATACCAATACGCCCCTGTCGGTGAACCACCAGGGCCAGTTTGCCGCCGCCACCGTCTCGTTCAGCCTGCCGGAGGACCGCTCGCTGTCGGAAGCCACGGCCGCGATCAACGATACGATGGCCCGCATCGGCATGCCGGCGTCGATCTACGGCGGCTTCCAGGGCACCGCGCGCGGTTTTCAGCGTTCGCTCGCAACCCAGCCCTGGCTCATCCTCGCCGCCATCATCGCGATGTACATCGTGCTCGGCGTCCTCTACGAGAGCTACATCCATCCCCTCACGATCCTGTCGACGCTGCCCTCGGCGGGCGTGGGGGCGCTGATCGGCCTCATGCTGTTCAAGACCGAATTCAGCATCATCGCGCTGATCGCGGTATTCCTGCTGATCGGCCTGGTGAAGAAGAATGCGATCATGATGGTCGATCTGGCGCTGGAGCACGAGCGCCGCGACGGTATGCGTCCCGAAGCGGCGATCTTCGAGGCCTGCAGCCTGCGCTTCCGGCCAATCCTGATGACGACCATGGCGGCGCTGCTCGGCGCGCTCCCGCTCGCGATCGGCAGGGGCGACGGCGCGGAATTGCGCACGCCGCTCGGCATCGCGATCATCGGCGGCCTGCTCTGGAGCCAGTTGCTGACGCTCTACACCACGCCCGTGATCTATCTCTATCTCGACCGCTTCCGGCTCTGGTGCCGGCGCAAGTGGCGCCGCGGCGGCGTGGAAGCCCAGGTGGAAAGCGCATGAGGCGGTACGTCATCGCCGCGGCCGTCGCTGCCGTCCTCGCTGCCTGCACCGTAGGGCCGGAATACCGGCGGCCGGAGGTGTCCACCCCGGGGAGTTACCGCGGGGCGGGCGGTGACTGGAAGCGCGCGCAGCCGGCAGACGCCGTGCCGCGCGGCAGCTGGTGGGAAATGTTCGGCGACCCGAAACTGAACGCGCTGGCAAAGCGGGTCGAGGTCTCGAACCAGACCGTCCGTGCCGCCGAGGCGCGCTTCCGTCAGGCGCAGGCGCTCGTGCGCCAGGCACGCGCGGATCAGTTTCCCGTGGTCGCGGGCGGCGCGGCGGCGAGCCGCGGCCGGCCCCCCGGCAGCGGGGCCAGGGCCACGAACAGCTACGAACTCGGGCTCGACGCCGCGTGGGAGCCGGATCTGTGGGGGCGCGTAAGCCGGTCGATCGAGGCGAGCGAAGCGGCCTGGCAGGGGAGCGCGGCCGATCTCGAGTCGGTGCGATTATCGGCGCTTGCCGCGCTGGTCCAGAACTACATCGCGTTGCGCACGGTGGACATGCAGGCGCAACTGCTGAAGGACACGGTTGCCGCGTTCCAGCGTTCCCTTGATCTCACGCGCAACCGGTATGCGGTCGGCGTGGCGGCCAAGGCCGACGTGGTGCTGGCCGAGGTGCAGTTGAAGAGCGGCCAGGCCGATCTTGCGGAGCTCGGCGTCCAGCGCGCACAGCTCGAACATGCGATCGCGCTGCTCACCGGCGAGCCGGCGTCGACGTTCTCACTGGCGCCGGCGCCGCTCGCGGCCGTGATGCCGAAGATTCCCGTTGGCATCCCTTCCGAATTGCTCGAACGGCGTCCCGACATCGCGGCCGCGGAACGCCGGGTCGCGGCTGCAAATGCGCGAATCGGCGTCGCGGAAAGCGCCTTCTATCCCTCGCTCACGCTGTCGGCCTCGGGTGGTTTCCGCAACGCGCGTTTTGCCGACCTATTGAGCGCGCCGAGCCGCTTCTGGTCGATCGGCGCCGCCCTGGCCCAACTGCTATTTGATGGGGGCGCGCGGGAAGCAGTGAGCGATCAGGCGCGTGCGGCACACGACGAGGAGGTCGCGCTCTACCGCCAGACCGTGCTGACCGGCTTCCAGGAAGTGGAAGACAATCTCGCCGCCCTGCGGATTCTGGAAGAGGAGGCGGCGCTGCAGGACGCCGTCGTGCGCGGCGCCCGGCAATCCGTCGAATTCGCGCTCAATCAGTACAAATCGGGGACGGTGAACTTTCTCAACGTGATCGTGCTGCAGGCGGCGGCGCTCAATCA
>Ga0155935_1044_pt1 | contig 13498 bp, 14 predicted proteins | sample RifCSPlowO2_02_FD_107589 | JGI IMG/M metagenome (GOLD analysis project Ga0155935, IMG submission 107589) | Betaproteobacteria bacterium RIFCSPLOWO2_02_64_14
TCGCCTGCAGCATGTGGTCGCCGCCCATCTCTCGCAGCAGAACAACACGCCCGAACTTGCCCGCGCCGCGCTGGCGCGCGCCCTCAACTGCGCGCCCGACTGGATCCGGATCGCAACGCAGGATGACGGCTTCGACTGGCTCGGGATCGCGCCGCGTTGATTGACGGCGTTCCGGCCGCGGGAAACGATCCGTGAGCGAAAAAAAGCCGGCCAGGTGGCCGGCTTTTTCATGCCCGCGGGCGGGTTACTTCGTCATTTCATCTTTCTTCATCTCGGGCGCCGGAGCTGGGGCGGCGCCAGGCGCGCCACCCGCGTCCGACTTGGGCGCGTCAGCCGGCGCTTTTGGTGCCTCAGGGGCCGGAGCCGGAGCAGGCGCCGGAGCGGGTACCGGGGCAGGAACAGGTTTTTCGCCGCAAGCGGCGAGGCCCAGCGTGAGAAGCGATGCGAGGAGGAGCGAGCGTTTCATATTATGTCCCTAACTAGAATGAGATGTTCGGTTGAGCCAACGTGAAATCCGCGTAAAGCGCGCGGAATCATAGCACTAACGTTTCAGCACAGCCATCGGTTTACCCCATATTCTGGACTTCCAGGACCGAATATACCCATGACTAATATGGGGTTACGAACCGGGGCTGTTACAGGCCGCTGACCGTGGACGACACGGCCGGCGCCGATGTTTCCCAGATTTCGCTGAAGCGATCGAGGAGTTGCTGGGCGCCGACGACGTCGTTTACGCCCTGGGCTGCCCGCAGGTGGTCGTAATGGAAGCGATGCAGGTAATGGCTCGCGTCAAATATGACAAACGGGTCGTAGAGATGCTTGGCCGGCTGCTGCGTGATACGAATGCTCACCCCTTCGCTGAACTGCTCGAGCAGCTGCAGCATGCGCGGGTGGTGGCGGTCGAACCTGTCCACTTCGTGCAGGACTATGAACAGCCGGTTGAGCCGGTTCGAGAGCAGGAACTGCCGGAGCAAGTCATGGCGCTGCGCCGAGTTGTAGGCGTGGCTCAACGACCGGTCGAAAACCCGTATCCGGCTCTGCGTCTGCGGGATGATCTCGTCGATCAGACCCTCGTACTCGCGCATGCCCTCGAAGCGGCGGTACTGGGCATGCGGAAGGTTATGTGTCGGTTCCATGCTGCGATGTGCCGGGCCCTCGCCATTTGGCGTTTACTTGCGGCGAGGACCGTCGGGCTCCGTGATTTTGCCGGCTATCCTAATATAGCCCGCGCGATACCATCGGTAAAGCCAGCGCGCGGCTTCAGCGTCCAGGGCGGACGCGGGTTCGAGCCGCCAGCGGTCGGCGAGCCGGCGCAGGATCGTCGCGGCAGCCGGCCCCACGGTGCACGCGGAACCGTTCATAAAAAATTCCCGCCCTCGGTAGAGCATCAGTGCCTTCAGGTCCAGTTCGACGCCGCGGGCCGCGACGCGGCGCGCAAACGTCCGGCCATCGAGGGCGCGCGCCGGGGGGGCGAAAAAGACATGCGGCTTGGGCTCGGTCAGATAGCAACCGAGAAATTGCCGAACGCTCCGCCCCGACCACGTGATGCGGTCCAGCGCGCGGCCCGACTTCGACAACCACTCGTCACTGATCCTGGCAGGGTGGGAGGTCGCCTTCAGTTGCGGATCGCGGTAGATGCCGTCGAGGGCGAGATTGTCCGCGAGATACTCCAGGAAACGCTCACCCAGTTCCTGCGCGCCCGGCGCACGAAAGCCGATCGACGCCGTAAGGCAATGATCGATCGCGATCCCGTCATGCGCGCAGCGTGGAGGGAGATACAGCATGTCGCCCGGATCGAGACGCCATTCGCGCTCGGCGCGAAACCTGCTGAGCAGCTTGAGGGGCGCATCCTTGACCAGCGTGAGATCGTCCTGAGCGCTCACGCGCCAGCGCCGCGTGCCACCGAGTTGAAGCAGAAATACGTCGTAGCTGTCGAAATGGGGGCCGACGCCGCCGCCGGGCGGGGCGTAGCTCACCATCACGTCGTCAAGCCGCGCGTACGGTATGAACGAGAAGTTGTGCAACAATGCGCGGGCTTGTGGCAGGACGTGGTTTACGCCCTGGATGAGAAGTGTCCAGTCGCGGTCGGGCAGCCGGGCCAGTTCCCGCTGCGTGAAAGGCCCGTTCGCGACCCGCCAGCGCTTGCGGAAGCGGGTGACGAGGCGGGATTGCACGTCGTCGCGGGTGGCGAGCCGGAAGAGGTCCCCGCGCGTGACGAGACCCGCGGCGGCGGGCAACGCCTGGCGCGCCAGCAGAGGCCGCTTCTGCCAGTGACGTTGCAGAAAGGCACGCGGGGAGAGACCGGCGAGCAGCGTGCGTGACATGCGGGGCGATTATATCTTGCGCATTCTTTCGTGCTTTTGCGGGCGCTTGACCCGCGCGGCTATTGTTCACAAAATCATGCCGGCGACTGAAGTCTGTGACATACTGAACCGGGCTCATTTTTGTTACGCTGTGACCGGCAACACACTCTGGACCGTGGAACGCAACTTGCTGCAACCGGGACAACACGCGCCGCCATTTGACCTGCCCGACGCGGACATGAAGGTGGTGAGCCTCGGCCGCTTCCGGAATCACCGCAATGTCGTGCTGTACTTCTATCCGAAGGACGATACGCCGGGCTGCACCATGGAGGCCATCGATTTCAGCGATCTCGAGGACGAATTCGCGAGTCTGAAGACGGTCGTGGTCGGGGTGAGCATGGACGACTGCCTGAGCCACGGCGCGTTTCGGGACAAGCACGGCATCTGCGTGCTGTTGCTCGCGGACGCCGACGGCGATGTCTCGCGGCGGTATGGCGTGCTGCAGGAGAAGGAAGTCGACGGCCGGCGCCGCACGGTCATCGTGCGTTCGACGTTTGTCATCGATCGCAAGGGCGTTCTCAAGCACGCGCTCTATGGCGTGAATCCGCGCGGTCACGCGGTTGAAGTGCTGGATCTGGTGCGGGGGATCGGCAGTTGCAAATAGAGAAGAACCGGGTGGTGGCGCTGGATTACGAACTGTTCGACGCGGACGGCCCGTTGATCGAGAAGACGGAAGCGCCGATCGAATACCTGCACGGGGGCCATCACGGTATCTTCCCGCTGGTCGAAAAGACGCTCGAGGGCAAGCGCGCCGGCGACCGCTGCCGCGTGCGGCTCAATCCCGAGGATGCGTTCGGCGAGTACGACGCGGAGCTCGTCCAGGTCGAGCCGCGCGACAAGTTTCCGGACAATCTGGCGGTCGGCATGCAGTTCGAGGGCCAGGCGCAGGGCAGGCACGACGCGCTGGTCTACACCGTGACCGACATCGCCGCCGACAAGGTGGTCGTGGACGCGAATCATCCGCTCGCGGGCCGCACGCTCGATTTCTCGTGTGCGGTCGCGGCGGTGCGGGCGGCGAGCGCGGAAGAGATGAGCCATGGCCACGTGCACGGGGTGGACGGGCACCACCACTGATTCAATGCGGAATGATGAATGCGGAATGCGGAATGGAAAAGCGATCCAAGATCTCTAGTTCTTGATTCATCATTCATCATTCATCATTCATCATTGCCTTTCAGCTTCCCGGCTCGGCACTGAACCTCATCTCGCCGCCGGTTTCGTTTATCCGCACCCGCACCCAGTTGACGTTCGGACTGCCGTAGACTTCGATGCGGGTGAAGTTGGGAACGCGCCGCCGCGTTTCGGGGTCGACAAGCGGCCGATCGACGCGATAGCGGTGGGTGTCGCCGTGTATCAGTACCACTTCACCGGGAAATTCCCGGGTTTCCGCGAGCAGCGTCTCCAGCAGCGGCGCGAAACCGTGCCGGCGCGGTCCGGCCGCCGCCCAGGGATTCGCCTGCATCATGATCACGACGCCGCCGAATTTCTTTGCGCGTGCGAGGCGGAACGCTTCCCGCAGCCAGCTGCGCGCGGCGGCATCGCGCGCGCGGAATTCGGCGCGATCGCGGGAGAAGTTGTTGTCGCCGCCGGGCACGTTGAGCGTGACGAACAGCACCCGCCGGTGCGCCCACCGTGCGTGCTCCGGATAGGGTTGGGGCGAGGCGCCCTGAGTCTGCCGCGCGAGTTCGATTGAGCGCTGGCCCAGGCTGCGCGGCTGCGCGAAAAAGAGTTCCCGCAATTTCTCCAGGCGCTCGCTTGCCTGGTGGCCGCCCGCTGAACCGCGCCAGCAGTCGGTCCAGTCGTTGTCGCCCGGCACGAAGACAAATGGATGGCGCGAATACTCGAACCATTCCAGGCGTTGGCGGAAGAGTTCATCGCTGCACTCGCTTTGCCCGCTCTTGAAGTCGCCGACATGGACCACGAACGCGAGCTTCGCGCGGTTGAGTTCGGCGAGCATGCCGATGAAGCGCGCCTCCTCGTCCGCGGTGTACGGCGTATCTCCGAGCGCGGCAAAAACGAATGTCGGTTCGGATCGTGGCGGTGTTGCGCCCCGCTCGGCCGCGGCGCAGCCGAGCACGAGGCAGCACCCGAGCACTGCCGCCGCACGCGTCAACGCGATCATCAGTGCTCGAGCTGCTGGCGCAGGCGGTAGAGGAGCTCCAGCGCCTGTTTCGGCGACATCGCGTCGGGATCGGATTCCCGCAGCAGTCCCAGTGCCGGGTGCTCCGGGGCGGCAGCGGTGGCCGACGCAGCAGCTGTCGCGAAGAGATCGCCCTGCGCGCACGCGTCAACGGCCTGCTGTTCCAGTTGCGCGAGGCGCGTGCGCGCCGCCCGTATCACCTGCGGCGGCACGCCGGCGAGTTGCGCCACCTGCAGGCCATAGCTCTGATTGGCCGGGCCGTCCTCGACGCTGTGCAGGAAAACAATGTGATCCTTGTGCTCGACCGCGTCGAGGTGGACGTTGGCGACCTCGGGAAACGCCTCGGCGAGCCGCGTCAACTCGAAGTAGTGCGTGGCGAACAGCGTGAGGCTCGCGTTCTTCTCCGCGAGGTGCCGCGCAATCGCCCACGCCAGCGCAAGACCGTCGTAGGTCGAGGTGCCGCGGCCGATTTCGTCCATCAGCACCAGGCTCTGCGCGCCGGCGTGATGCAGGATGTACGCCGCTTCGGTCATCTCCACCATGAAGGTCGAGCGCCCGCCCGCGAGATCATCGGCCGCCCCGATGCGCGTGAAGATCTGGTCGAGCGGCCCGATTCGCGCCCTGCGCGCCGGGACGAAGGAGCCGCAACAGGCAAGCAGCGCGATCAGCGCCGCCTGGCGCATGTAGGTCGACTTGCCACCCATGTTGGGGCCGGTCACGAGCAACATCCGCCGTCCCGCATTGAGCCGCGTATCGTTGGGAATGAACTTGTCGACTTCGCCTTCCACCACCGGATGGCGGCCGCCGTCGATGTCGAGCAACGGCTCGTCCGCAAGCTCGGGGCGCACCCAGTCGAGCGCCACGGCGCGCTCGGCGAGGGCGGCGAGCATGTCGAGTTCCGCGAGCGCCGCCGCTGCGCGCTGCAAGGGTGGAATGTGCGGTTCGAGCGCACCCAGCATCTCGTCGTAGAGCAACTTCTCGCGCGCGAGCGCCCGCTCCTGCGCCGAGAGCGCCTTTTCCTCGAAGCTCTTCAGTTCGGGCGTGATGTAGCGCTCGGCGTTCTTCAGCGTCTGCCGGCGCCGGTAGTCGTCGGGAACCTTGTCGGCCTGCGCGCGCGTCACTTCAACGTAGAAGCCGTGCACGCGGTTGTACTCCACCTTGAGGTTGGGAATTCCCGTGCGGGCGCGCTCGCGCGCTTCCAGCGCCATCAGGAAATCGCCGCAATGGCTTTGAATTGCGCGCAGCTCGTCGAGTTCGGCGTCGTAGCCGTCGGCGATGACCCCACCCTCGCGCAGCACCGCGGCCGGTTCCGTCCGGATTGCGGCATCGAGCAGCGCGACGAGTTCCTGCTGAGGGGCGAGCGCATCGCGCAACTCGGCAAGCCGCCCGGCGTTCACGTCAACGAGCGCTGCGTTCAATTCCGGCAGGCGCTTCAGCGTTTCCCGCAGGCCCGACAAATCGCGCGGGCGCGCCGAGCGCAATGCGATTCTCGCGGTGATGCGTTCGACGTCGGCGCAGGCCTTGAGCACACGGCGCGCGGCGGCGCCGGCGCGTTCGCCGGTCTCGTCGGTGAACGCACCCACTGCATCGAGCCGCGCCTGCACCGCGCCACGGTCGGTGCGCGGATGATGAAGCGTGTAGCGGAGCAGTCGGCCCCCCATGCCGGTGGCGCAGGTATCGAGCACCGACAGCAGCGTCGGCGCCTCGTCCCCGCGCAGGGTCTCCGTGAGTTCGAGATTACGTCGCGTCGCGGGGTCCATGCGCACGTAAGCGCGTTCCTGTTCGACGAGGAGCGAATTTACGTGCGCGATCGCCATGCCTTGGGTAGCCGACGCGTATTCGAGGAGCGCGCCGGCGGCGGCGACGGCAAGCGCCAGTTCCTCGGCGCCGAATCCCGAGAGATCCGCGGTCCCGAACTGCTGGCACAGCTTGCGGCGCGCCGCATCGAGATCGAAATGCCACGGCGGAATGCGCCGCACCGCCGTATTGCCATTGATCGGGGGTGGCGCTGCACTGCCGTCAGCAAGAAGTATCTCGGACGGGCGCAACCGCTCGATCTCGTGGCCGAGATTCGCGAGTGCGGTCTCGGTCACGACGAAGCGCCCGGACGAAAGCGAGAGCCACGCGAGCCCGGCCATGGCGCCGGCAACCTGCACCGCGAGCAGTAGGTTGTCGCGCTTTTCCTCGAGCAGCGCCGAGTCCGTGAGCGTGCCCGGCGTCACCACGCGCGTCACCCGGCGCTCGACGGGGCCCTTCGACGTTGCCGGATCGCCGATCTGCTCGCAGATCGCGACCGATTCGCCGATTTTCACCAGCCGCGCGAGGTACTGATCCACGGCGTGATAGGGCACGCCGGCCATCTTGATCGGTTCGCCGGCCGATGCGCCGCGAGTGGTGAGCGTGATGTCGAGGAGCCGCGCCGCGCGCTCAGCGTCGTCGTAGAACAGCTCGTAGAAATCCCCCATCCGGTAGAACACCAGCTTGTCGGGGTGCTCCGCCTTGATGCGCAGGTACTGCTGCATCATCGGGGTGTGTCGGGAAATTTCAGACGCATCGGCCCCCTTGCCGAGCCCGCCGTCTTGCGCTCTGGAATCCTGCCTCTGCAAAAGAAATCAACCTTGACTGGTACTGAACGACCGCTGCTTCTGACTGCGGCGATTATCGCGTACCGGGGTCAACGGTTTCGCCACCGGCGTGGCGCTGCCAAACATTGGGAAGCGTTGAGTTGAAATGCCTTGTCGTAGCGTGGCTGCGAAGCTCGAACTTGCCAAATCATGCTGATGTGTCGTCTTCAGCGGGAAAGGCGTTCACAGTGCTGAACCCGGTCCTGAAATATGCCTAATTTACTAGGCGTTATCGACATTTTGGCCTAATATTATAGGCATTTTAATCAAATAGTTATTGTCAAATGATTTGCGTTTAGCCTAATATACTAGGCACTATTTAACTTACCGCCTAATATTATGGGCATCAAGAAAACGCTTCCCGCTGAGGCTATCGAGCGCATCAAAGAACTCGGCTACCGCGTTCGGCTGGCCAGGACGCGGCGCGGCATGTCGATCGCCGAGGTCGCGGCCAAGGCCGGCATCAACCGCAATACGCTCAACGCGCTCGAACTTGGCAAGCCCGGTGTGGCAGTCGGGGCCTACGTCACCGTTCTGTGGGCGCTCGGCCTCGACAAGACGCTGGACGGTGTCGCTCACCCCGACGCCGATACTCACGGCAAGACGCTGGAGGCGTCGCGCCGGCCGGCGCGCGTTCGCAAATCGCAGAAGTCGAAGAACGAATATGACTTCTGAACGCCAGGCCTATATCTACGTTCAGTTGCCCGGCACGCTCAACACCGTGCCGGCAGCGCTCCTGAAGGTCGAAAAGCTGCGCGACGGAACGTTCGTCGGCCGATTTCGCTACGGCGACCGGTATCTGGAGCGCAACGACGCGATCGCGTTCGACCCTTTCCAACTCCCGCTTGGCAACACCGTCCACGAGTTCACCAAGCTGAAGGGAATACCCGGCGCCGTGCGCGACGCCGGGCCCGACGCTTGGGGGCGGCGCGTGATCGAGCACAAGCTGCAACGCAGTCCCGGCGACCTAGACGATATCGATTACCTGCTGCACGGACCGCAGGACGGCGCTGGCTATCTAAGCTTCGGCGCAACGCTGAATCCTCCGACGGCAAAGCGCCGATACAATCGGACACACCAACTGGCGGACCTGATCGCAGCCGCGGAGGCGATCGAAGAAGGCAAGCGCGTGCCCGTCCACATTCTCGAGCAGATCGAGCCTGGCACATCGATGGGCGGCGCGCGGCCCAAGGCCACCATCGAGGACGACGATCGCCTGTGGGTCGGCAAGTTTCCGGAAAAAGCGGACTGCTGCAACCTTCAGCGTGTGGAGTACGCGACGCTTGAGCTGGCGCGTCGCTGCGGCATCGCCGTTTGCAATTCACGCGTGCAAGCGGTCGGGGGACACGACGTGCTCATGGTGGAGCGTTTCGACCGCGAACGCACGGAAGGCGGCTATCACCGCTTCGGCTTCGTCAGCGGGCTCACCCTGCTCGACTGCGACCAGAGCTATCTGGACCGCGAACGCTGGTCTTACCCACTGCTCGCCGATCAGCTCCGCCGCTGGTCGGAGAAGCCCGACGAAGATCGCGTCGAGCTTTTCCGGCGCATCGTCTTCAACGCCGCCGTCACCAACAACGATGACCATCCCCGCAACCATGCGATGCTTCGTACCAAGCGCGGATGGCTCCTAACCCCGGCCTACGATCTAGTGCCGGCCCCCTTGGTCAGCCTCGAACACAGGGACCTCGCGATGACCATCGGCGCCTACGGCCGCACGGCGAGCATCTACAACCTGCTTTCGCAGTGCCAGCGGTTCGGACTGACCGCCGAAGCGGCGAGGAAGGAAATCGAGAGCGTCGTAGCGACGGTACGAACTTGGCGAGAGCATTTCTGCGCCTGCGGCGTATCTGCGAAGGACACCGAGCACATGGCGCAGGCGTTCCTGCCTGAGTGTTTTTTCTTCGAAAGGCCGGTGGAAATTTAAATATCACTCTCGGCTCGATGGTCGGTGACATCGTCGGCTCGGGTATCCCTAGCCCACCAAGAGAGACCCCCCGGCTCTGCCGGGGTGGCAGACTGACGGCAGACTGCTTGCGAGGCTACCTGGCAGCCAACAAGGTTCGACCTATCGTCAGCCGTCACTCTGTCCGTAACCCCGGATCAGGGGAGCCACCAACCCTATTGCCCGTGAACTGATAATGGACTATATTTAGTCCTCTCTTGTGAATCGGAATTCGACCATGCGCTCATCTCAAATCAAGCCGATCAGCTATCTGAAGGCGAACGCCGCGGAAATCCTGGACAAGCTGGCTGAGAAACGGGAACCAATGTTGATCACGCAAAACGGCGAAGCAAAGGCCGTGATACAGGATGTCGCCTCGTACGAGGAGATGCAGGAAACGCTCGCCCTGCTCAAGATTCTGGCGCTGGCCAACCGCGAGGCCGAGGAGGGAAAGGTCAAGCCCGTTGTTGATGTCGTGCGCCGGCTGCGGGCGAAGAAGAACGGCGGTTGATGCGCTACGAAGTCCTGATCACGCAGGGCGCGGAGCGCGATCTGGAAGAGCTCTACGACCACATCGCCGAATTCGATTCGCCGGAAAAAGCAGATTACGTATTGAACCGGTTGCTCGAAGTGGCCGAACGCCTGGCCACTTTCCCCGATCGCGGCCCGCATCCGAAGGAACTGCAAGCCCTGGGCATCCGGGAATATCGCCAGACCTTCTTCAAGCCGTATCGGCTCATCTATCGCGTCATTGGGAAGCAAGTCTTCATCTACCTGATCGCGGATGGCCGCCGGGACATGCAGTCGCTGCTGTCGCGCCGTCTCCTCGGCGCCTGACGATCCGCGCGGCGAATGCGGCTTCGCCTTGTCGCATCAGGGCTCGTCGTGAACGCTGTCGTGTTCGATGGACATCCGCCGGGGCTTACCGCCCCAGACGGCAACGGGTCCCGCAGCCTGCGGCTTGAGCACGACCTTGCGGATCGCTTCATGGGCAAGCTCCGCGACATTACGCCCCGATCGCGCGGCGATCTCGCGTAACGCGTCGAGTTCTTCCTTGCGCAGATAGACTTGGATCTTTTCCATGTACGTCACTCTAGTGAGTCGAGACGCGCATCGGCCGTGCATCTTCGCGCCGGCGCCGCGTAGAGGAATCAGTGGTTACTCACGGAAGCCGGGTGCCGGCGGAATTTCAGTACAGGTCCCAGCATAGATCGCGCAAATTGCGGTGCGGTTTTCATAGGGAAATCGCGCTGCTGCATCATGGGGTGTGGCGCTCCAGGGCCTGCATTCGGGCGGTGGGTAAAATGAAAGGATGGGGCGGGCTATTTTGACATGTTTGGCGCGTGCATTGGCGCTGCCGGGCGAGTTCGCGTGAACGTGATGGTGCTCGGCGCCGGTGTGATCGGCGTCGCCACGGCGTGGTACCTGCGCGAGGCGGGCCACGAGGTGACGCTCGTCGACCGTCAGGCGGGGCCGGCGCTTGAAACGAGCTTTGCCAACGGCGGGCAACTCTCGGTGACGCACGCCGAGCCGTGGGCGAATCCGGGCGTGCCGCGTCAGATACTGCGCTGGTTCGGGCGGCGCGATTCGCCGCTCGTATTCCGTCTGCGTGCAGACCCGCGCCAATGGTTGTGGGCCGCGCGCTTTCTGCTCGAGTGCACGCCGCGCCGCTCGCTGGCGAACGCGCGCGCGATCCTGATGCTCGCGCTCGACAGCGCAACCGCGCTTGACGCCTTGCGCGGCGCAACGGGTATTCCCTTCGATCACCTCGCGCGCGGGATTCTGAGTTTCTACACCGAGCCCGGCGACTTCGAGCGAGCCGCGGCATCCGCCGACCAGTTGCGGCCGTACGGCTGCATGCGCGAAGTGAAGACCGCCGCCGAATGTGTCGCAATCGAGCCCGCGCTGCAACATGCGAGCCCGCGCCTTGCCGGGGGAATCTTTGCGCCGCAGGACGCCTCGGGCGATGCGCGGGCCTTCACGGAGCGGCTCGCGGCACTATGCGCGCAGCGCGGGGTGCGCCTGCGTTTCGGAGAATCCATCGAGGGCTTCGAGGTCGAGCGCGACCGGGTGGTGCGGGCTCGAGCCGCCTCGGCCGAGCGCGGCCTCACGCGCCTGGAAGCCGACGCGTACGTGGTGGCGATGGGAAGCTACAGCTCGCAGCTCTTGCGCCCGCTCGGGATCGGCGTATCGGTGTATCCGGTGAAGGGCTACTCCGTCACGCTCCCGCTGACAAACGGTGAGGGCGCGCCGACGGTCAGCCTCACGGATGAAGCACGGAAGCTCGTGTTCTCGCGCCTGGGGGAGCGCCTGCGCGTGGCGGGAACCGCGGAGCTCACAGGCTACGACACGGGCATCGATACTGCACGCTGCGAGCAAATCCTTGCGCGCGTGTTCGATTTGTTCCCGGCGGCGGGAGACCGGGTGCGCGCTGAATTCTGGTCGGGCCTGCGCCCGGCGACTCCGGGCAACGTGCCGTTGATCGGACGCACGCGCTACCGCAATCTGTTTCTGAACACCGGGCACGGTACGCTCGGGTGGACCCTCGCCTGCGGATCGGCGCGCGCCCTCGCCGAGATCGTGAGCGGGCGCGACCCGGGAGTCGATTTTCCCTTCCTTGCAGCGACGTAAGCGCGCGGCGGACGTCCAGGTTGAGAGGCTACAATGCCGCCACCGGGCGAACGCAGAAACAGGCAGCAACGATGCCGTTACAGCGAAAACTGGTCGGGCTGATGGTTCTTGCATTGGCATTGCTTGCGGGCTGCACGCCGCAAGCCGCGCTGCTGCTGCAGGTGCTGCCGGGCAACACCCTCCCCGTGCTGTTGGGCAATCTTGAAAAAGTCGACGACACGAACCGCAGCCATCTCGCGGAACTCGAACGCCGCGGCGATTGGGACGGGATGGCGCGCTTTGCCGAGGAGAACGTCGCCAAGGACCCGCGCAACGCCGATTGGTGGCTGGTTGCCGGATTCGCGTATTCGCAACTCGGGCGGCACAACGAGGCAGTGCGCAGCTTCGGGGAAATGGTGCGTGTCGCGCCCGATGACATCCTGGGCTGGAATCTGCTCGCCCAGGCCCAGCGGTCTGCCGGCCAACTGCCGCAGGCGATCCGCACGCTCGACAATGCCTTGCGCATACGCAGCGACGCCGCGCCGACGTGGTTCCTGCTGGGGGAGAGTTATCGCGATCTTGGCCGCTTCGAATCGGCGCTCGCCGGATATCGGGAAGCGGTCCGGCTGGATAACCGCTTTGCGCAGGCGTGGTTTGGAATGGGCTCGGCGTATGCGAAACTGGAGCGGAAACGTGAGTTCGAGGAGGTCGTGGTGGTCCTGCGTCAGCTTGACCCGGCTCTCGCGGAGGCGCTGGCGCGGTCGGTGTCGGCCCCGCGTTAATACGGGCAGGACACGTAGTGGCGAATGCCTTTCCGCGCTACGCTGGTTGGCCCCTGAGAGCCGGCGTGAGATGTGGCGCAAGGCGCTGGAGCAGTTCGACGAAGACCTTGGGCGCGCCGGCGACGATGTGACCGCTTTTCATATAGCCGGAATCGCCCTCCAGGTCGCCTACCAATCCTCCCGCTTCGGTGATCAGCAACGAACCCGCTGCCATGTCCCACGGACCGAGGCCGAGCTCCCAGAAGGCGTCGAGCCGCCCGGCGGCGACGTAGGCGAGATCGAGTGCCGCCGACCCCACGCGGCGCACGCCGGCGGTGTGCCTCATGATGTCACGCAACATCGCGAGGTAGCTGTCGACGTGCTCGAATTGCCGGAAGGGAAACCCGGTTCCGACAAGGCTGCCCGCGAGACGCGTGCGCTTGCTGACGCGAATGCGAGTGTCGTTGAGGAACGCGCCGCCGCCGCGCGTCGCGGTGAACAGATCGTTGCGCGAAGGATCGTAGACTACCGCCTGGGTAACGATCCCCTTGTGCGCGAGCGCGATCGCGACTGCGTACTGCGGAAATCCATGCAGGTAGTTGGTGGTGCCGTCGAGCGGATCGATGATCCATTGAAAATCCGAGTGCCCGGCCGCGCCGCTTTCCTCTGCTAGAATCGAATGTCCCGGATAGGCATCGAGCAGCGTCCTGATGATTACCCGCTCGGCCTCATGATCGACCTCGGAAACGTAATCGTTCGCGAGCTTTTCCCTGACCGCCAGGATGTCGAGGTTGCGGCTCGCGCGATTGATCGCGTTGCCCGCGCGGCGCGCGGCTTTCACCGCGATATTGAGCATCGGATGCATGTGAAAGGCAGGATTGAGGAGTGAGGATTGAGGAGTGAGGATTGAGGAGTGAGGATTGAGGAGTGAGGATTGAGGATGCAGGATCGAGGAGTGAGGATTCAGGATTGAGTCAGTGCGGCGCCCGAACGATCGCGACCCCGGCGCTCCAAGGTGGGCTATTTTAGTGCCTAACACGGACCCGCTGAAAAAT
>Ga0155935_1023_pt2 | contig 13488 bp, 13 predicted proteins | sample RifCSPlowO2_02_FD_107589 | JGI IMG/M metagenome (GOLD analysis project Ga0155935, IMG submission 107589) | Betaproteobacteria bacterium RIFCSPLOWO2_02_64_14
GCTGCCACTTTGCGCGGCTGACTGACTCATGCTGCAGCCATTTTTTCTTTTTCCCCGGAGGCTGCGACCGCGTCACGCACATCTTGCACCTTCGGGAAGAAGGGTTCCTGCCAGGGCCAGTTTCCATCCAGCTCGAACATCGGTTGGCCTTTCTCAAGCCGCTCGAGGTATGGGCTCGTAATGGGTTCGGACCAGGGGTTGATTCCGCCTTCGTAGAGCTTCGGCCCGTACATGAAATGCTTGGCCTGCTCCAGGGATTCCACGAAAGGCGCGTTCGCGTCGAAGAGGCGCTCTTTCTTCATCGGCCGCGGACCCGCTCTCGAAACATGTCCCCAAACCTGACGCCCGAGAATTCTCTCCAGCAACCAGACGCATTCGATGAGCTTGTCCAGGTTGACGCCGGTCTCGATACCCATGCCTTCGAGCATGTGCATGAAGTCTTCCGTCGGCATCATCCCGGTCGCTTGTCCGCAGCCGCAATAGGGACAACCGCCAACGCCGCCCAGCGTGCCTTCCATGTGCAGCGTGTCACGTTCATCCAGAATCTTCATGGCTGCGTAGGCCGACGTGATCGCCATACCGCGCGCGTTGTGCAGGTGGGCACGAAAGTCGGTAACGTCCGGCCACATCTTCTTTACTTGACTGAATATCTCCTCGATCTTGGTCGGGTGTACCCAGCCCATCGGATCGCCGACCGCTACCTGGGTGACCTTGATGCCCGCAGCATCCCACAACTCATGCTGCTTGGTCAGGAACCTCATCGTCACGTCGACCGAAAAGTCGCCGAGGAAATTGGATCCGAACGTCGCATTGGTTCCGATTCCCGCCTCGGTCGCGCCTTTTTCCTTCGCCGTGGCGATGGTCTTCGCCCAGCCGGCCATTTCCTTCATTTGCGAGCGGTTGTAGTTGCGGCGCGTGAACACGTCGCACTGATGACAGCTCGTGCGCGGGAGGCCCTTGCCGCGCGAGAGCGTGAGCGGCGGCGAGAACGCCCGTGCGCGCTCCATGCCGCGCTCGTTCGGAATCATGGCCAGGTACGTCACCCCGGGTTTGGGTTTGAAATTGATCAGCACGTCCTCGATGCGTTTCATCTGCGGCGTGTACTTCGGGCTCACGAAGGAACCTACCACGATGTTCTGGAGCCCGGTTTCGGACAGGGCGTTAAGCAGCTCGACTTTGTCCTCGGTGGGAATGGAGGCACTTTCGATCTGCATGCCTTCCCGCATCACCTCTTCGGTAAAGACGATCTTCGGATATCGATTAGCCATGAATGTCTCCTTGAGACGCGGCGTTTGCCGGTACGAGTGTACTAGACAGGATTGTCACCCTCACGCTTTTTGAACGCGAGCGAGCGTGCGAAAGATTGCATCACGCCGGGCCAACAGTGTCAACCTTTTTGTCCGCAGCTATGCTATCGTCTCACCAGACGAAAGGTGGCGGATCGATGAACGGGGTCGTGCCGGTGAACCTGGTCGCCGAGCCCGGCAGGACGGTGACGGTTTCCTCTGGCGGCTTACCTTTAGACTTGGTCAAACCAGGGCCGACGGCGATCCGTCTGGATCGATAGAACACGACCGCAGTACGATCATGCTGCCTGCTACGCTTGACGATGTGAAAGTGCTTGACCTGAGTCAAGGTCTGGCGGGCCCGATTTGCGCGAAGATCCTCGCGGATTTCGGGGCGGACGTGGTCAAGGTGGAGCCTCCCGGAGGAGACGCCGCCCGCTCGATGGCGCCGCACTTCGGCAACGATCCCCATCCGGAAAAGAGCCTGATCTTCCTGCTTGCGAACCTCAACAAGCGGGGCGTCAGGCTCAATCTGGATGACCCGGATGGGCGGGAGTTGCTGCGCCGGATGGCTCGTGCGTCGGACATTGTCGTGGAGAGTTTCGAGCCGGGTTATCTGGCCGCGCTCGGTCTGGACTACGCGGCTCTTTCACAGGAAAACCCAGGGCTCATCATGATCTCCATCACGCCGTTCGGCCAGACTGGACCGTACAGCGCGTACCAGAGCGAGGAGATCGTCACTTACGCGTTGAGCGGCATCATGAGTATCAGCGGCATGGCGGAACGCGAACCGCTCAAGCATGGCGGCATGCAGTCGCAGTACGAAGGCGGCCTGAGCGGCGCCGTGGCAGTGCTTGCGGCCCTGCATGCCAGGGACGTCATTGGAGAGGGGCAGCACGTCGACGTTTCGCTGCACGACGTGATCGCCTCAACGCTCGTCATTCACCAGCCGATGTATGGCTGGGTGGGCGCTGTTCAGGGGCGGCGGCAGCCGAGCGGTAGCAGCTACGGCCATGTGCAGCGTTGCAAGGACGGTTACTTCATCTGGCAGACGGGCGGTGGCGCGGAATGGAGTGACATTGCAGAGTTCTTCGGGCCGGAGGCGCTCAAGGAGGAACGTTTTGCCTCAGTGGCCGGCCGGGTGGTGCATGGCGAGGACCTCGATCGACTGGTACTCGAGGGGACCAAGGACAGGACGATGCAGGAGCTTTTCAGAACAGCGTCGGAAAAGTACCACATGTTGTTTGGCGTTGTGCAGGAACCCGAAGACCTGGCGCGCTGTCCGCACTTGGAGGCGCGCGATTTCTTCCAGGAAGTCGACCATCCCGTCATCGGGCGCATCAAAGTTCCGTTCCGGCTTTGGAGCATGCCGGATGCCCCTGCCGTGTACCGCAGGCCCGCACCCCTGCTTGGCCAGCACAACACTGAAGTGCTGGGCGACATGCTGGGACTCGACGCCGGCCGTATGGAGGCGCTCGCGGCACGGGGCGTAATTTAGGTCACCACTATGGGAATCCCAGAATGGAAGACGGGCGGCTAGACCAATGATACGAATGACCAAAATGCCGCTGAAGGGGATTCGCGTCATCGACAGTAGTTACGTGTTTGCCGGGCCGTATGCAACCGGACTGCTGGGCGATCTGGGCGCGGAAGTGATCAAGATCGAAGGCCCGGAAAGACCCGACTTCACTCGCGGCGGCGCGTTTTCCGGGCTGTTGCCCGACAACGAAGCCAGGTCGGATCCGTGGAACCGTATGAGCACCTACAATCTGGTGAACCGGGGCAAGAAGTCGCTGGTCGTGGACCTCGCACGCAAGGAAGGGCGTGAGGTGCTGGTCGATCTGCTCAAGGTGAGCGACGTCATCGTCGAGAACTTCACGCCACGCGTCATGCGCGGCTGGGGTCTGGACTATCCGAACATGAAGCTCATCAATCCGAATATCGTCATGGTGTCGAATACCGGATACGGGCGCGGTGGCCCGTACTCGAACTACCCCGCGCAGGCCACGACGCAGGAAGCGACCCATGGGTTGGCCGCCATCACGGGCTACCGCGGCGGGGAACCGTCCAAGGCGGGACAGTCGTATGTCGATTTTCTGGCGGCATGGGCCTGCGCATCGGCGGCGCTGCTCGGTCTTCGCTACCGCCGTCGATTCGGGCACGGACTGTGGGCCGACATCGGAATGTATCAGCTCGGATGCTACAACGTGAGCGACTACATCCTCGATTCGATTGCGAACGGCGCGCCGGGCGAGCGCATCGGCAATCGGCATCGACAATTCGCGCCGCAGGGCTGCTATCGCTGCGCCGGAGGCGATGCCTGGTGCGCGCTCAGCGTTCGGGATGACGAAGAGTGGGGCGCGCTCTGCGGGGTGATCGGACAACCGGAACTCGCCCGCGATCAGCGCTTCTCGACCGAGGTCGCGCGGCGTGCGAATCACGACGCGATCGACGAAATCATCGCGCGGTGGACGGCGACAGTGACCAAGATCGAAGCGATGGAGCGCTTGCAGGCGGCGGGCGTGCCGGCAGGCGCCGTGCTGGACGGACGCGACCTTCACTTCGATCCGCATCTGAAGGCGCGTGGTTTGCTGGAAATGGTGCGATTCCCCGAGGAGAGGGAGATGGGGCCATGCAGACCGATTATCGGCCGCCCCTGGAAATTCAGCGCCATGCCCTTGACGGTACGGGATCCTGCGCCGACCTTCGGCCGGCACAATCGCGAGGTACTCCACGAAATTCTCGGGTATGATGAATCCCGGTGTTCGGCGCTGGAAAGCGCGGGCATCGTCGTGGATAAGCCGAGGAAAATCCGGGAAGTGCCGGATCTGAGCATGGACCAGCGTGTCGCAATTGGACGCCTCGCGTACTGGGATTCTGACTACAAGGAGCGGTTGGGTATCGCCTAAGAGTGCCTGACATAATGAACCGCACACGCGGTTCATTATGTCAGGCACTCTACACGCGATGCGTGCGCTTTTGAGTGTTGGATCATAGGAAGGACGACCATGGAATTCGCATATACACTTCAGCAGGAAGCGCTCAGGCGGGAGGTTCGCCAGTTCATCAAGGAAAACGTCACACCCGAAGTTGCCGAAGAGATGGATATGCACGCTGGCGCGGAGCGGCCGCGCGGCCAGGGGCCCAAGGCCGCCGCGCTCTACAAGAAGATCCATGAGCGGGGGTGGCTGGGCATTACCTATCCGAAGGCGTACGGCGGACAAGGCGGCGATCGCATCACTCAGTACATTGTCGAGGAGGAGTTCACCCGGGTTGGCGTCAATATCTCGTTGGGCGGTAGCGGCGCGCCGGCGATCATGGCAGCGGGCACGGAGGAGCAGAAGCAATACTACATTCCCCGTCTGATCAAGAGAGAGATCTCCTTCTGTCTCGGATTCACCGAGCCTCATGCGGGTGCCGACCTTGCGAACCTGCGCTGCAGCGCGGTTCGCGACGGCGACCACTACATGATCAACGGCCAGAAGATGTACACCACCGCCGCGCACGCGTCTACGCATATCTATCTGATGGCTCGCACCAACCGGGACGCGCCCAAGCACGAAGGTATCTCGATCTTTCTCATTCCGATGGACACGCCCGGCATCACGGTGCGCCCGCTCTGGACGATTCAGAACAATCCGACGGCGCCTGTCAGCACGACCTACGGCGCGGCGCGCACCAATGAAACGTTCTTCGACGACGTGCGCGTGCACAAGTCGTGTCTTCTCGGCGAGGAGAACAAGGGCTGGCGCGTCGGTTCCATGGGCTTGAACCTGGACCGCGTCGGCGCTTCGCGCTACCTCATTTCGGTGCGGCGCGACGAAGATATCGTGAACTGGGTGAAGAACAATGCCATGGACGGCTTTACGCCGGGCAAGGACCCGGCCATCCGCGACAAGATTGCCGAGCTCTGGATCGAAGCGCAGGTCTGCCGGCTCATGACCATGAGGAGCATGTCGATCGTGGAGCGGGGCGGAAAGTTCACCTACGAGGGATCCGCCGAGAAGGTCTGGGCGCCGGAGCACGGTGTGCGCATCACCGAAGCGATCACCCAGATGCTGGGACCCTACGCGAGCTTGCTCCGAACCTCCCCCCACGCGATCGAGGACGGGGTTTTCGGGCACAACGTGATGGGGTCGTTCCAGTCCGGAATCAACCACGGCAGCGTGCAGGTGATGCGCGACCAGGTGGCGCGTCGCGGGCTCGGGTTGCCGTCTTCGCGCAAGTCGGGAAAAGTGGAGGCCAGGTAAATGGATATTTTAATGAACGAAGACGAGCGCCTGATCGCTGAAAGCGCCCGTGAGTTTCTGAATGGCGAGTGTCCGACGGCGCTGGTGCGGGCAATGGAAGCGGATCCGGCCGGCTATTCGAAGGAACTGTGGGCAAAGATTGCCGAGCTTGGATGGCAGGGAATGTGCCTGCCGGAGAAGGTCGGGGGATCGAACATGCCCCTGGTCTATCTTGGGCTGGTCCTTCAGGAGGCGGGCCGAGCACTTGCACCAGTGCCGCTGCATAGCACTGCCGTTGCCTCGCTGGCGATAGCCCGCGATGGATCGGAGGCGCAGCAGCAGAAGTATCTTCCCGACGTGGTATCGGGCAGATCGGTGCTGACGTGGGCACTTACTGAACGGGATCCGCGCTTCATTCCGGAGGCCGTGCAGATGAGCGCGCGGGCGCAAGGCGACAATTTCGTTCTCGACGGCATGAAGCTTTTCGTCGACAGTTTTCTGGCCGCGGACCACTGTCTGGTTGTAGCAAGAACCACGCCTGGCTCCAAGGGCGCAGAAGGCCTGACCCTGTTTGTTGTCGACGCGCGTTCGAAAGGCATCAGCCACACGCCGCTCATCACGCTCGCCAAGGACAAACAGTGCCAGGTGGACTTCAAGGGTGTGCAGGTTCCGAAGGCAAATGTCATCGGTCGCGTCGGCGAGGCGTGGCCGATCGTCGAGCGCATGCTCGATCGCGGCACCGCGTTGCTGTGCGCGCAAATGCTCGGCGCTACGCGCAAGGACGTCGAGATGGCCATCGAGTACGCGAAGTTTCGCGAGGCGTTCGGCCAGCCGATCGGCGCGTTTCAGTCGGTGCAGCACATGTGCGCCGATATGCAGATCTGGGTGGATGGCGGGGAACTGCTGACCTTCGAGGCGCTGTGGAAAATGGACCAGGGCCAGCCGGCCTCGGTCGAAGTCTCCCAGGCCAAGGCCTTCTGCAATGAGAAGTGCGAAGCCGCGATCCGCAATTCGCAGAGCATCCACGGCGGCATCGGGTTCATGATGGAATTCGACCTGCAACTTTGGTTCCGGCGCGTGTCGGCCTGGACCATGCGCATGGGCACGACCTATGAGCATCGCGCGCGCATTGCCCGCGCACTGATCGACGTTCCTGGCGTTGTGGTGCTTGGCCGCCCTGTGCCCGTCGTTCCAGAGGACATGGGCGCGCCAGTCTCCGCGGTGCGCCCGGCGGCGGCAGTCACTGTTTAACGAAGGAGGAATCCCAAATGGCGAAATGCCCGGTATGCCAGCAGCCTGTCGACGAAGCGGCTGCGAAAGCGCAAACAGGGATGACCCCCGGTGGTGCGAAAGAGGTCGATCCGAAGGCCGGAACGCGGCAGTTTCACGACGGGACGTGGTACTACTTCGATTCGCTGGACTGCCGCAACCGCTTTACGCGCAACCCCGAAGGCTACCTGAAGCAGGCAGCGCCCTAGCGGTTCGGGGTATCGGAGATCACCGCGGCGCTTATTCGGGCCCGCGGCGGCGGTGCAAATCTACCCTACCGTCGTACGGCTCGTACCGTGCTCCAGTTGATTGGCGGCACCAGCGCCGAACCAGCGCGCCAGCTCGTCGTTAACCTCGTCCGCGCGTTCAAGCTGGACCCAATGCCCGCCACCCGGGATCACCCGGCACTCCCGGCAGGCCATCGCGTTCATCAGGCTGTTCTTTGCCATCTCAGGCGTGCAAATCACGTCGTGCTCGCCGTACACGAATAGTACGGGATCGGTGTACGGCATGAGGATGTCTTGGAGCGCCACGCTGTGCGCGCTGCCGCGCCCGCGACCGCGAAAGCGAGTCGCCTTGAGCGCACCGACGTAGGCCTCAAACGCGAGGGCGTCGACGTTGTTCTCAGAGTGCATCATGTGGGCGAGCAGATTGTGGCGCAGCGCGGCGAGCTGCGCGGCTCCATGCGCATTGCGCCAGCGAATAAGTTGAGTTCGGGGTCGTGGAGGCGTTCCACTTGCGGGGCTCCCGAGAAGCGCGAGCCGGCGCACTGCGCCTCGCTGCACGGCGAGGCGTGCCGACACAACACCACCAAACGAAAACCCCGCCAAGTTTATGGCGCACCGACCGCCGAGCAACGAGTCGAGCGAAGTCATGACCGCGTCCACGATCGTCTGAATGCCGGATCCCGCGGGCGGATCATCGGAGTCACCGAAACCGGGAAGATCCGGCACGAACACCAGGTGATCACGCGATAGCGGCTCGATGTTCCTGATCCAGTGCAGCCAGCTTCCGTGTCCCCCATGGATGAGCACCAGTGGATCGCCTTTCCCGAAGACGCGCCAGCGCATGCGGCGGCCATGTGAGAACGGCACCGATCGCTGCTCGGCGGCGGCATCGAGGCGTTCGATGTGTTGACGGGCCTGCGCAGTGTCCAAGGGGGACATCGCCATTTCCATTTCAGGCTGCCTCTTCCAGGAGATCGGTAATGACGCGCTCCAGATCGTTCAGGGTGCTGCATACCCGCACCAGGCTGCAGTAGGGCGCGTAGCGATGGATGTCGGAATCGCCGGTGCCCCAGGCAGACCGGGGTTCCGGATTGAGCCATATGATCCGCTTGGCACGTTGTGCGACACGATCCACGATATCCGCACGCGGATCCGTGCTGTTGCCGCGCGCATCTCCGAGGATGATCACGGTCGTCTTGTTCGTGACGTGCTCCATCCAGCCCTCTTCGAAGTCGGCAAGCGCGGCGCCGTAGTTCGAGGAGCCGAAGCCCATCGCCGCCATGACCCGCACGATCGCTTCATCGATGGGCTGCTTCTCGAGGATGTCGCTCACCTCGATCAGCGATCCCGAGTAGGCAAACGAACGGATGTCCGAAAGCACTTCGGTCAACGCATAAATGAACATGAGCAGGAACTGCGACACCCACGCGACCGAGCCCGAAACGTCGCACAGCACCATCACCCGCGGTTTGTCGATTCGCTTCCGTCTCCAGGCAGTGATGAAGGGAATGCCGCCCCAGCCCATGTTACGGCGCAGCGTGCGCCGGACGTCCAACTGGCCGCGCTGGCTTCGCCGCCGCTTCACGGCGTAGCGGGTCGCGAGCCGCTTTGCCATCCTGCGCACGAGCACCCGCATGCGTTCGTGTTGACCGCGATCGATATTCTCAAGCCGGGCGGACTTGAGCAACCTCTCATGGAGCTGCTCGGTCTCGCCCCGGGCGAAGAGAAGCAGGCTGCGCTCGACGAAATCCCGCACCGCGTCCCACAGTCGCTCGACCCGCTCATCCAGGAACTGCGCCCGGGCGGCGGCATCCGGCGTGCCGCGCTGGCGCAGTGCCGCCATCTGTCGTTCCAGTTCGTGCAGTCCCATGTGTTCCAGAATCTGCCGGGCGTAGCGATTCTTCTGCGTGAAGTAGCGAATCTTCTCGATGCCGGATTCGCGTGCTGCGATTTCCATGGCCATGGCGAGAGCAGCGCGCTCGCCGCTTTCCAGCAGTTCGGACAACGACTGTCCATCCGGGCCGCCCATCTCTTGCAAACCATCAGGCGCCCCCCGGCGCATGTCCTGCGCCTCAGGGCGGGGCTTCGTCTCCGGGTCGTTCGCGGCGGCGAACTCGTCGCGCTCGAAATAGAGCTCGAACGTTTCGTCGTAGAGGAGCTTCTCGTCCGCAGTCTTTGCGAGGACAAGGCCGAGCGTGTCCTTGAGGAGGGTGCGGTCGGAAAAGCCGACGAGATCTACGGCGCGGGCAGCATCGATTCCTTCTGCTGCCGAGACGCGTAGTCCCGCCCCGCGGGCCACCTGCAGGAAGCGACGGAGCGGCTCGCTGGCCGCCGCCCGGATGGGCGCGGTGGGTGTGGGGCGGGGGGCGGACATCAGCGGTTGATCGCGACGGCCTGCTGCGCCTTCCTGGTGAAATCGGCGATGCGCTTTGCGGCGGCTTCGATGTCCGACTCGAACTTCAACAGCACGTTGAGCGTGTCACGCACCATGTCCTCCGCCAGCACGGAGGCGTGCATCAGCATCATCACCCTGGCCCAGTCGATGGATTCACTGACCGAGGGCAGCTTCTTCAATTCGAGTCCTCGCAGCTGTTGCACGAAGGCGACGAGCTGCGCCAGCAGCCGCGCATCGATGTCGGGCACGCGTGAGGCGATGATGCGCGCTTCGAGCTTTTCGTTCGGGAATCCGATGTGCAGATGCAGGCAGCGGCGCTTGAGCGCGTCGCCCAGGTCGCGGGTGGAGTTCGATGTGAGCACCACGATCGGCGGCACCGTCGCGGTGATGCTCCCGATCTCAGGTATGCTCACCTGATAGTCGGAGAGAATCTCCAGCAGGAACGCCTCGAATTCCTGATCGGACTTGTCGATCTCGTCGATCAGAAGCACGGCGCCGTAGGGCTGCTCCAGGGCGCGCAGCAGCGGCCTTGCCTCGAGGAAGTTCTTGGAAAAGAAGACATCCCCGAATGCGTGCAGCCTTTCGAGCGCCGTGGCGAGGTCGTCCGCGTCGCCGATCAGCATCCCGACCTTGTCGCGCAGGATCTGGGTATACAGAAGCTGCTTGCCGTACTTCCACTCGTAGAGCGCCTTGGACTCGTCCAGTCCCTCGTAGCACTGCATGCGGATCAGCGGCAGCGTGAGCCACGACGCGACCGACTTGGCGAGCTCGGTCTTGCCGACACCGGCCGGGCCCTCCACCAGGATGGGCTTCTTCAGATGATGAGCGATGTAAACGGCGGTGGAGATCTGGCGGCTGGCGATGTATCCGGCCGCGCCGAGCCCTGCGTCGACCTCGTCGATCGATCGAATGATCCGCTGTGGATTGTTCTTCTCGACGTTATGCATGGTGGCTGCGCGCGGGGGAAGCCTCTTCAATCGGCGGACGCCTGCAGTACGCCGTGCTGACTGCCGAGACGGCCGATACGCTGGTGCGGCTTGATCGCCGACTCGTAGGCCCGCCGCAGTTCAATCAGGCCCGGCTGAAGGGTCACCCGCTTGCGCAACAGCGTAATCTCCTGCAGACAATCCTCAAACGGACGAGCGGCCCGGTCCGCGAGATAGCTTGCCACGACCAGCGGCGACCGGCTCACGCCTTCCATGCAGTGGACAAGCACCGAACCCTTTGCGAGGAGCTCGTGGAGTTGCCAAACCGCCTCTTGCAGCCGGCTGACATCGTTGCCGTGGCCGTCGATGAGCTCTACGCACCGCCAGGTGAGGCCATGGCAGTTGGCGGCGCTATTTGGCCAGCCGTTCAACGACAAGATGCTCTTGATTCCCGCGCTCCGCAGTTCGGTAAGCCGTAATGCGTCGTCCACGTTACCGATTGCGATATCGCGTGTAATCCAGTCCAAAGTCAGCCCCTTCCGATGTCGTGAAGGATAGAAGATTAGGGCAAATCGCACCAGCCGCTTTTCTCCGCGGACTCGCGCCAGACCTCGCCGAACCGGAGGAGGCGCATGGCGTCCTCGAAGCGGGGGATGGCGCGGGCTGGCTCGTGTTCGCCGCGGATCGCAGCTATGAAGTCGGCCTCGACGCTGACCCCATGGTCGTACTCAGGCGGGATTGGCAGCGGCTCGAGCTCGCTGGAGCCGCGCTTGGCGCCGAAGAAGCTCGCGGGCGCGTTGCGGGCGCCGGCGTAGGCGACGACGTAGCCGTCGGAGCCGACGATCTCCCAGCGAGGGCGTGCGGTCTCGCCGGCGACGGTGCTGTGCTGGTAGGTGATGATGGCGCCGCTGGCCAGCTCGGCAATGGCGATGTTGGTCTCGGGGCGGACCTCCCCGCGACCGGCGCGGCCGGCGACCGTGGCGCCCTGGACGTTGTAGCTGTGGCGGTAGCCGAAGATGCGGGTGTGCTGGCCGAACCAGCGGCTGCCGACCTCGAACATGCTGCCGAGACCGAAGAACGGCGCGTACCAGTAGTCGGCGACCTGGAGCACCGTACCAACGTAGCCGTCGTCGAGCAGGTGGCGCATCATCGCGTCCTCGCGCAGGAAGTAGGCCGCGCCTCCGGCGGGGTAGACGAGCGCCACCAGGTTGGGACGCGCGGCGGCCTTGGCCGTCAGCTCGCGGGCCTGGGCGGCAGTGCGGCAGAGCGCGTTCATCGACAGCACGTGACGTCCGGCTTCGAGCGCAGGCGGGATCATCTCGTAATGCGCCTCGGTGCGCGTGCCGACAACGATCGCGTCGATGTCGTCCGCGCCTACAACCTCGCGCCAGTCGGCCACGGAGCGGGCGAACCCGAACTCCTTAGCCACGGCGTCGGAGGTTTCCTGGCTGCTGTTGGCGACGGCCACCAGTTCGACGCCGGAGACCTTCCGGAGGTTGGGGAGCAGCACGCGCCGGCTGTAGGCGCCCGCTCCGATGTAGCCAAGCCGCACCGTCGGCTGCACCATGGTTTCTCCTGTTAATCGTCAGGATTATAGCGGGCTGGAGACGCCGGCTGGCAGGACGAGCCGTGGTGATAATTGATGGAGGTAAATTGCGATGCGCAAGACCAAATCGGCAATTCTTGAGGCCGGACACGAGTAGTAGACAAAGCAGTCATACGCTTTATCCAAATCGCCAAGTATTTCAACGACACAAACGCCATCCGCGCAGCGCAAACAGCTTCATTGAAAAGGTTGCTTCAATCTGATAACCTTATTCCGCAATGATGTTGCACGACCCTTCTCTTGATGTGCTTCTCGACTTGGACGGGCAGGTGCTCGTCGTGGATCCGGAGGGCGGTCATTGGATCCGCTTTGTGGTGACGCGGGTGGCTGTGTCGCCGGAGAAGCCGCACGGGCTGGACTATTCGCTGACCCTACACGGGCCAGATGGCGCGCGGCTGGTCGGCTTCGACAACGCCCACCGGGTGGCCAGACAAAGGCGCGGCGAGCCGCAGGACCATCGCCACCGGCTGCGAACGATCAAGGCGTATGAGTACCGGGATGCGGCGACGTTGCTGGGCGATTTTTGGACGGCGGTGGACGCGGTGTTGCGCGAAAGAGGAGTGATCCCATGACGACCCTGAAAGTGGGCATTGCCAGCTACGAGGAAATGAAGGCCCGCACGATGGCGGTGGCGCGCGGCGAGCAGCGTGTGGCCTCAAACGAGCCGAAGGTGTGGTTCACCTCCACGGAGTCCTTTGCCAAGGTGCTGTCGGCGGGCAACCGCGACCTGTTGCGGGTGATCGTTGAGCATGCCCCTGGCTCGCTCGACGAGCTGGCGCGGATCACCGGCAGGGCGAAGTCGAATCTGTCGCGGACCTTGAAGACGATGGCGGGCTACGGCCTGGTTCGCCTGGAACGTGGCGAGCGGGGGCGGATCACGCCGAAAGTCACTCATGATCGGGTAGAACTCGACCTGCAGCTCACGCGATCGCGGAAGGCAGGCTGAGTTATGACATCACCTTGAATTTTGTGCCGGTTTCCTGGGCTTTCTTTGGGTGGCGTTCCCACGAGAAAAGCGCGCATGGCGCGACACGCTCGCGAAAATCTCGGTCGCTCGCAGTGAGCCCAAAAGCACGGGATTGGGCGTCTGAAGAGCGAGACGGGTCAGATGGATTCGCCCGCGCTTCTTAACTGCAAGAGGCTTCAGGAAAATTTCGAGGGACGCGAGGCCGTCCATATCGAAAAAGTGTCCTTCGAGTCCGGGTGAGCGACATCCGTTGGCAAGTGGACGCCCGCCAGATTCATGCTGAAGTCGAAGAAGTTCCTACCGCTGGGCTCTATTTGCGCGAGCCAAACGCAGGTGCCCCGCTTCGATGGAAGATTCTCGGGTGACAGGCCGCGCCGCGCCGATCACCCAACCCCTGTGCGCCAACGCCCACGGTTTCAGCCTGCATGCGGGGGTGCGCTTCGCCGCCGATCAACGCCAGGCGCTTGAGCACTTGTGCCGCTACATCACGCGCCCGGCCATCGCCCACGAGCGGCTCAGTGTGAACCGCGCGGGGCAGGCGGTGCTCAAGCTGAAGACCGCCTATCGCAACGGCACGAGCCAC
>Ga0155935_1100_pt1 | contig 13485 bp, 8 predicted proteins | sample RifCSPlowO2_02_FD_107589 | JGI IMG/M metagenome (GOLD analysis project Ga0155935, IMG submission 107589) | Betaproteobacteria bacterium RIFCSPLOWO2_02_64_14
AGGCGTGAACCGTGAGCCGATAACTTCCAAAACGACCTTGTCGGATCACGGATCACGGATCACTGTTTCTTGTTTCAGCGCGTAGGTTGGCGGTGAGCAACGCGAACCCCAACACCGTCGGTGCGTCGCGATGATTGTTGGGGTGCGCTGCGCTTACCCCAACCTACGAAACTGGTCGGTTCACGGATCACGCCTTTGAACTTGTCGGTTCACGGATCACGCCCTTGCCCTCGGCGGCTCACGGATCACGCCCTTGCACTTGTCGGATCACGGTCTTGCCGGTTCACGGATCACGCCTTTGAACTTATTTCCTCCCCTCCTTTTCAAGGAGAGGTGGTCGCGAAGCGGCCGGGGTGGTTGCGTCGTGCGATGCACGCTCCGATATCACGCGATCTCATAATCCTCCATGGCTTCGAAACCACAGCCGATTCGCTTCTGATTTACCTGATTTATAAGCAAAATCCGCTTGACGGATTGCGCGCGCGGCAGTTAGGATGCGCCCTGTGTACGGAGGAGGCTTGAACATGCACCGATTTTGCACCGCGGTGGCCGTTGCTCTGCTCGCAACCGGATGCGCGCAGCTCCCCATGGGCGAAAACGCCGGCGATGCCGCTGCGATCCAGGAGCCGGTCGATGCACCCTCTCCCGTCGTGGTCACACCGGACCCCATCGCTCCAGCCCGAGACAGCTCGCCGCCCGCTGTCATAGCCGCCCCGCCCGAACCTCCACCCAACCATCTGTGGCCGCGCATCCGCGAGGGTTTCGGCATGCGCGACCTGGACAATCCCCTGGTGCGCGAGTGGGAACAGTGGTATTCGACCCGGCCCGACTACGTGGCGCGCATGGTCGAGCGCAGCCGCCGCGTGCTGTTCCATGTGGTGGAGGAAGTCGAGCGCCGCAAGATGCCGCTCGAAGTGGCGCTGCTGCCGATGATCGAGAGCGCGTACAACCCCGAGGCCTATTCGCGCGCCCACGCCTCCGGGATGTGGCAATTCATCCCCTCCACCGGCCGTCTCTACGGCCTGCGCCAGGACTTCTGGTACGACGGGCGCCGCGACATCGTTGCCGCGACCAACGCCGCGCTCGATTACCTCGAGAAACTCCACGGCATGTTCGGCGACTGGGAACTGGCGCTCGCCTCCTACAACTGGGGCGAAGGGGCGGTGAGCCGCGCGGTCGCGCGTAACCAGGCCAAGGGCCTGCCGGGGGACTACGAAAGCCTTCCGATGCCGGCGGAGACGAGGAACTACCTTCCCAAGCTGCAAGCGGTGAAGAACATCGTCGCCGACCCCGCGCGCTTCGGACTGCAGCTCGCAGAGATTCCCAACGAGCCGTATTTTGCGACCGTGACGGCGCGCCGCCACATCGACGTCGCGCTCGCCGCCACGCTGGCCGACGTCTCCATCGAGGAGTTCCGGTTCCTCAACCCCGCGCACAACAAGCCCGTCATCAACGCCAATGCGGCCGAGACCATCGTCCTGCCCCGGCACAAGATCGCGACCTTCCGCGCCAATCTGGAGAACCACGACCAGCCGCTGGTGTCGTGGCAGGCCTACACCGTCAAGCCGGGCGAGAAACCCGACAAGATCGCGGCGAAACACGGGATTTCGGTGTCGGAGCTGAAGCAGATCAACGGTATTTCAGGTAATGCCAGGCTGAAGTCCGGGCAGCCGCTGCTGGTGCCGGTGAAGGCTGGCGCCGAACCGAATCTGCCGGATCTGCCGGCGCCGGCGCTCGCCGCGAACCGAACAAAAAAAGTGCGCTACGTCCCGGCGTCCCGCAGGGGAGTGGCGGCGACCCAGCGGCGGGTGAGCGTCAAGAAGGCCGGCAAGGCCGTGCCCGCCAAGCGGATCAAGGCATCCGTTCGCGTGAAAGCGTCACGTGCCAAGGCCTCTCGTGCCAAGGCCGCTCCTGCCAAGGCCGCTCCTGCCAAGGCCACTTCCACCAAGGCTGCTCCTGCCAAGCGCACCAAGGTCGCCACGAACCAGCACAAGAGTTAGTGGCCGGCAAAGCGTGATCCGACGTTCAACGGCGTGAGCCGTGAGCCGACCAGGGCCGATAGGATAGGCGTGATCCGTGAACCGACCAAGGCCGATGGGAAAGGCGTGATCCGTGATCCGACTGAAACAGTTTCGTAGGTTGGGGTAAGCGCAGCGCACCCCAACAATTACGGGGCGCCGGCAGCGACGAGGGTGCGGGTATAGTCTGACTTCGAACGGGTCAGGATGTCTTCGAGCAATCCGCTCTCGATGATGCAACTCTCCTTCATCACCATGACGCGATGCGCCATGGCGCGCACGACCTCGATATCGTGTGTGACCAGGACGTAGCTCAGGCCGTACCTGTGCTGCAAGCCGGCAAGGAGTTCCAGCACCTGTTTCTGTATGGTCACATCGAGCGCGCTCGTGGGCTCGTCCAGTACCACGACTTTCGGACGCACGATCAGGGCGCGCGCGATCGCGATGCGCTGCCGCTGCCCCCCTGAAAACTGGTGCGGATAACGGTCGAGGAGCGGTTCGACCTCGCCGTTTTCGCTCAATGCCACGTCGTTCAACGCCTGCAGCACGCGCTCACGCCGCTGCGCGGGGCCGAGCGCCGGCTCGTGTATTTCGAGACCTTCGCCGACGATGGCCTCCACCGTCAGCCGCGGCGAGAGAGACGATAGCGGATCCTGGAATACCACCTGTATCTCCCGGCGCATCGCGCGCTTCTGGGCGGCGCTCGCGCCCGACCACGACGTCGCGCCGATGCGGATATCGCCGTGGGCGGCAACGAGGTTCAGAACGGCAAGCGCCAGCGTCGTCTTCCCCGAGCCGGACTCCCCGATGATCCCCAGTGTCTCCCCCGGCGCCAGTTCGAAATCGACACCTCGAACCGCGGTGAAGCTGCCCGTTCTGAACCAGCCCCGGATGCCCGGAAGCCGCGCCGGATAATCGACCCGTACGCCGCGCCCCTCCACCACGCGCCCGGCGCCGGGAGGCACGACGTCGCGCCGCGGCCGGCTGTTGACGAGCTTTTGCGTGTACGGGTGCTGCGGGCGCTGCGTCACCTCGGCGGTCGGCCCCTGCTCGACCAGCACCCCGCGCTCCATCACCGCCACCCGGCCGGCGTAGCGGCGCACGAGATTGAGGTCGTGCGTGATCAGGATCAATGCCATGCCGGATGCCGAGCACAGGTTGTCGATCAGTTCCAGAATCTGCATCCGGATGGTCACGTCGAGCGCCGTCGTCGGCTCGTCGGCGATCAGCAGTTTCGGGTTGCACGCGAGCGCCATGGCGATCATCGCGCGCTGGCGCTGTCCGCCCGAGAGCTGGTGCGGATAACTCAGCGCACGGGTTTCGGGCTCCGTGACGCCCACGCGCCGCAATGCCGCGACCGCCTCGGCCCGCGCGTCGGCGCCGCGCAGGGTGGTATGCAACTCAACCGATTCGGCGATCTGGTCGCCCACCGTATAGATCGGGTTGAGCGCGGTCATCGGCTCCTGGAAGATCACGGCGATGTCGCGCCCGCGCAGATCGCGCAGTTCCGGACCCGGAAGTTCCAGCACACGCTTGCCGTCGAAGACGATTTCTCCGGTGAGGCGCGCCGCGTCGACGAGCCGCAGCAGCGACAGCGCGGTAACGGTTTTCCCCGAGCCGGATTCGCCCACCAACGCAAGCTTTTCGCCGGCATCGAGGGCGAACGACACGCGATCCACCACGCGGCGCGCGCCGAAATCGATGCTCAAATCGCGTACCGCGAGCAGCGTCATTCTGCGTCACCCCGCAGCACTTTGCGCGGGTCGAGCGCATCGCGCAGTGCATCGCCGATGAGTATCAGCAGCAGCAGCGTGACCACCAGCACGACGAAGGTGGCGAGCGAGATCCACCACGCGTCCAGATTGTTCTTGCCCTGGTTGAGCAGGTCCCCGAGGCTGGGTGTGCCGGGCGGCATCCCGAGGCCGAGGAAGTCGAGACTGGTCAGGGCGCCGATCGCCCCCGCCATTTCGAACGGAATGAGCGTCACGACCGGCGTCAGGCTGTTGGGCAGGATATGGCGGCGGATGATTTTCCAGTTGCTCTGTCCCAGCGCGCGGGCGGCGCGCACGTAATCGAGCGTGCGATTGCGCAGGAACTCCGCCCGCACGTAGGCGGCGATCCCGAGCCAGCCGAACATCGAGAGCAGGATCACCAGCAGCCAGAAACTGGGAGAGAACAACGCGGAAAAGATGATGAGCATGTAGAGCGTCGGCATCGCGCTCCAGATCTCGTTGAAGCGTTCCATGGCGATGTCGGTCCAGCCCGCGAAATAGCCCTGGATCGCTCCGTACAGCACGCCGAATATCGTGCACAGCCCGGTGACGATCAGCGCGAACACCACCGAGATCCGGAAGCCGTACAGCAGTTGCGCGAGGAGATCGCGGCCGCGGTCCTCGGTGCCCAGCAGGTTGTCCGCATCCGGCGGCGCGGGGCTGGGTTGCCTGGAGAAATAGTTGATGGTGCTGTAGTGATAGGGGTTCAACGGATAGAGCGCGATATTGCCCGGCCTGCGCAGGTTCTCGCGGATGAGCGGGTCGAGGTAGTCGGCAGGCGTGGCGAAGTCCCCGCCAAAAGTCGTTTCGGGCAGGGTCTGCACGACCGGGAAGTACCATCGCCCGTCGTAGCGCACGGCGAGCGGTTTGTCGTTGGACAGGACTTCGGCGAGCAGGCTGACGGCGAACAGGATCGCAAAAACGACCAGGCTCACGAAGCCCAGCCGGTTTGAGCGGTAACGGCGCCAGGCCCGCCGTGCCGGGCTCTCGCCCGAGGGCCGGTCCGGGGTGAGGGCGGGCCGTGGAAGGGAAACGGCGGTGGCCGGCGCGGTCATGTTCAATCGAAGAATCTCACGCGCGGGTCCACCCACAGATAGCTCAGATCACGCAGCAGCGTCGTGAAGAGCCCGATGATGGTGAACAGGAACAGGCTGCCGAGCACGACCGGATAGTCGCGCCGGATGACCGACTCATACGAGAGCAGCCCCAGGCCGTCGAGCGAGAACAGCGTCTCGATCAGCAGCGACCCGGTGAAGAACGCGCCCACGAAGGCGGCTGGAAAGCCGGTCATGATCGGGATGAGCGCGTTGCGGAAAACATGCCGCCACAACACCGTGCGCTCGTCGAGGCCCTTGGCGCGCGCGGTCAACACGTAGTGCTTGCGGATCTCCTCCAGCACCGCGTTCTTGGTGAGGATCGTGATCACCGCGAACCCGCCCAGCACCATCGCCGTGACCGGCAGCGCGATGTGCCAGAGATAGTCGGTGATCTTGCCCACGAGCGTCAGATCCTCCCAGTTGCCGGAGACGATGCCCCGCAGGGGAAACCATTGCACGAACGAGCCCCCGGCGAGGAACACCAGCAGCACGACGCCCATGACGAAGCTCGGAATCGCATAGCCGAGCAGCACGATGAACGTCGTCACTGCGTCGAACGGCGTGCCGGCGCGCACCGCCTTCGCGATCCCGAGCGGCAGCGAGATCGAATAGATCAGGAAAAAGGTCCACATTCCAAGGCTGATCGACACCGGCAGCTTTTCCTTTATGAGGGTCCACACGTCCTTGTTGTGAAAGAAGCTCTTGCCGAGGTCGAGGCGCGCGAACTGCGTTATCGTCTGGAGGAAGCGCTCGTGCGCCGGCTTGTCGAAACCGTAGAGCTTCTTGATCTCCTCCACGCGCTTCGCGTCCACGCCCTGCCGCCCGCGATAGCCACCGCCGGCCGCCGCGCCCTCGCCCCCGGCGTCGTGGCCCTGAAGCTGCGACACCATCTGCTCGACGGGGCCGCCGGGCACGAACTGCATGACGACAAAAGTGATCAGCATGATCCCGAACAGCGTGGGTATCATGAGCAGCAGGCGCTTCAATACGTAGGACCACATCGCCGTTACTCAGCCGTTCGTGTTGGGGTTCGCTTCGCTCACCTCCAACCTACACCCGCTTGATCCGTCAAGCGTAGGTTGGGATAAGCGCAGCGCATCCCAACAATGCCGTGTGTCGTTCCTCATTTCTTTCTCCACCACGTGCTCACCAGCCACGCCTCGGGCTGGTAGTAATCCGGCGCCACCGCAGGCTGCGCGAATTTTCCCGCGCGATACGCCACCCGGAAGGTGCCCGCGTAATAATGAGGCACGGCGTAATGGCCGTGCCGCAGCACCCGGTCCAGCGCGCGCAGGCTCACGACCAGCGCGGGACGGGTGGTGGCCGACATGACCTTTTCGAGCAGCGCGTCGACGGCCGGGTCGCGCACGCCCATAAGATTGCTGGAACCCTCGGTCGCGGCCGATTCCGAGCCGAACCGCGCCACCAGCTCGCTGCCGGGCGTGTCACTGCCGGGAACCCGGGCGCTGGTGAGATCGAAATCGTACACGTCGAGCCGCTTGCGCAGCAGGGCGAAATCCGCCTGCCGGTAACGCGCCTCGATGCCCAGCTTGGCGAGCGCCTGCATGTACGGCGCAATCAGCCGGATCATGCCCCCGCCGCTGTCAAGGAACTCGACTTCCAGGGACTCGTCCCTCGCATTGCGCAGCGCATCGTCGCGGTAAGTCCAGCCGGCCGCCGCGAGCAGGTCTCTCGCCTTGCGCAAATTGCCGCGCAGGCTGTTGGGCGCGGCCGTCGATGGCGGCAGCGGGACGTCGCCATCGAGGATCGCGGCCGGCAGCTTGCTCCGCAGCGGCTCCAGCAGCGCCAGTTCGTCCGCGCCGGGGCGCCCCCTGGCCTCGAAATCGCTGCCGGTGAAGTAACCGCGCACGCGGGTGTACGAATGGTAGAACAGTTGCCGGTTCATCCATTCGAAGTCGAACGCGAGCGCCAGCGCCTCGCGCACGCGCGGGTCCTTGAACTTTTCCCGCCGCGTGTTGATGAGAAAGCCCTGGAAATCGCCCGCGTTCTTCGTCTTCAGCTCGGTCCGGATCAACTCGCCCGAATCGAACTTCTTGCCCCGGTAGGTGCGCGCCCATTCGCGCGCCGAGAATACCTGGACGTAGTCGAACTCCCCCGCCTTGAACGCCTCGGTCTGCGCGGTGGAATCCTTGTAGATCTTGTAAGTGACGCGATCGAAGTTGTAGAGGCCGCGCCGCACGTTCAGGTCGCGCGCCCAATATCCGGGGTCGCGCTGATAGGTGATGTCGCGACCGAAGTTCACCCGACCGACGCGGTACGGCCCGCTCGCGATCGGGATGTCGGTCACCACCTCATCGAATGGCTTGCCGGCGCCCCACGCGCGGCTGAATACCGGCAGCCCGCCCACCAGCAGCGGCAGCTCGGCGCTCGCGCGCTTGAAATCGAAGCGCACGGTGCGCGGCGCCGCCACCACGGCCTGTTTCACGTCGCTGAACACCACCCGGTATTGCGGCGCCGCCTGCCTGCTCATGAGGGTGTCGAAGCTGTGCTTCACGTCCGCGGCCATCACCGGCGTGCCGTCGTGAAAGCGCGTGCGGGGATTGAGGCGAAAGGTCACCGACAAGCCGTCCGCCGCAACCGCCACGTCTTCGGCGAGGAGCCCGTAGGCCGTCGCCGGCTCGTCGAAGGTCCCGGTGAGCAGGCTCTCGAACACCAGAGAACCGAGGCCGGGTGGCGACGTGCCCTTGAGGGTAAACGGGTTGTACTTGTCGAAGTTGGTGATGCGCGTCGGCGCGACGAGTTCGATATCGCCGCCCTTGGGCGCATCCGGATTCACCCACGCGAAATGCCGAAACCCCGCGGGATATTTGATGTCGCCGAACTGCGCATAGGCGTGCGCGGCCCACGCCTCGCAGGCGAAAGCGCCCGCCAGCGCGACCCCGCAGGCAATCAGGCCGCGCGCCGTCATCCGGACCGTGCCGCGCCGCCGCGCCATCCGTGCGGCAGCGAGGCGAGCAACTGCCTGGTGTAGGGATGGCGCGGGCTCGCGTAGAGTTCATCCGCGTCCGCGATTTCGACCACCTCGCCGCCGTTCATCACCATCACTTCGTCGGCCATGTAGCGCACCACCGCAAGGTCGTGCGATATGAAGATGTAGCTCAGCCCGTATTCGTCCTGCAGATCCTGGAGCAGGTTGAGCAACTGCGCCTGGACCGACACATCCAGCGCGGATACCGCTTCGTCGCAGATGAGAACCTCGGGCTTCATCGTCAGGCAGCGGGCGATCGCGATCCTCTGCCGCTCGCCGCCGGAAAATTCATGAGGATACTTGAAGAACGCGGACTGCGGGAGACCGACCTTGTCGAGCAACTCGCACACGATGGCGCAGCGCCCGGCATCGTTTGCCCCGATCGCGTGGATGCGCATCGGCTCGAGGAGAATCTGCCCGGCGGTAAAGCGCGGATTGAGCGAGGCATAGGGATTCTGGAATACGATCTGGAAGCGGCGTTTATAGCGCATGGCCGCGCGCGGCGACAGCGCCAGCAGGTTCTCGCCGTCGAACAGCACCTCACCGCCCGAGGCCGGCTGCAGGCGCACGAGCGTCAGCGCCAGCGTGGTCTTGCCCGATCCGGACTCGCCGACCACGCCCAGGGTCTTGCCGCGGGCGAGCTTGAACGAGGCATCGCTGACGGCCTTGAACTCCCGCTTCCCGAACAACCCCTCGCGGAAGTGGAAACGCTTGGTGAGGTGCCGCACGTCCAGGATGATCTGTTCATCTCCCCGCAAGCCACGGGATCGACCCGCGGCGCCCGGTGTCGCGACCCGCCCGTCGAGGAAATCGTCGATGACGGGAAGCCGCCGCGGGCGGTGCTCGAGCGGCGGCCGGCAGGCGAGCAGCGCCCGCGTATAGCCGTCCCGCGGCGCCTCGAAGATCTGCGCGACGCTGCCCTGCTCCCTCACCTCGCCGTCGCGCATCACCACGACATGGTCCGCGACCTCCGCAACGAGGGCGAGATCGTGCGTGATGAACAGCATCGCCATCTGGCGCCGCTGCTGCAGTCCGGCGATCAACCCGAGGATCTGCCTTTCCACGGTCACGTCGAGCGCGGTCGTCGGCTCGTCGGCGATCAGGAGCCTGGGTTCGCACGCGATGGCCATGGCGATCATGACGCGCTGCTGCTGGCCGCCCGAGAGCTGGAACGGATACGCATCGATCCGCGCGTCGGGCTCGGGAATGCCGACCTCCCGCAACAGCTCGAGGGCGCGTGCGCGCGCCTGTCCGCCGGAAAGCCCGAGATGCTTCGTCAGGACTTCGACGAGCTGGAATCCGACCGTGAATACGGGATTGAGCGAGCTCATCGGCTCCTGGAACACCATCGAGATCGCGGAGCCTCTCAGCCGCTCCCGCTCGCGCGGCGCGATCTCCAGCAGATTTCGTCCGCCATACGCGATGCGGCTCCCGGGAAGCACCGTGGCATTGGCCGCCGGCAGCAGCCCGAGAATCGCCAGCGCCGTGACCGACTTGCCGCTGCCCGATTCGCCCACCAGCGCGACCGTGCCGTGCGCCGGGATATCGAAGCTCACGCCCTTCAACGCATGCAGCGTCGTGGCAGCGTCGATCCGGAAATCCACCCTGAGATCCCGAATGCTCGCCAGGATTTCGCGGTCGCTCACCCCGGTCATTTGAGCCTCGGGTCCAGCGCATCGCGCAGCGCGTCCGTGAACAGGCTGAAGGCGGTGACCAGCACCGCCATCGCCGCGGTCGCCGCGGCGAGCTGCCACCACTTGCCGATGATCAGCTCGTTTTGCGCTTCATTCAGCATGCTGCCCCACGATACGGTATCCACGCCCACGCCGAAGCCGAGGAAACTCAGGATCACCTCGGACTTGATGAACAGCACGACGTGCAGCGACAACTGCACCAGCACCACGTGGCTCACGTTGGGGAAGATGTGCACGAACATGCGGCTCGCATGGGAAGCCCCGATCGCGTCGGCGGCCAGTATGTATTCGCGCGCCTTGTGCTTCAGGTACTCGGCCCGCACCAGGCGGAACACCCCCGTCCAGCCGGTGAGCCCGAGGATCAGGACCACGGTGACGGTGCCTTTCTGGTTGAGCACCGCGGCAACGGCGAGCACGAGCAGCAGGTACGGGATCGAAGTGAACACGCTGTAGAACCAGTTGCAGAAATCGTCGACCCGCCCGCCGTAATAGCCGGCGTACGCGCCCAGGACGGTGCCCACGAAAACAGCAAGCGCCGCGGCCAGGAGCCCGACCAGGACCGAAGTCTCGGTGCCCTTGATCGTTTTTTTCAGGACGTCGCGGCCCCACTTGTCCCCGCCGAACACGAGTGTCGGCGCTCTGGATTCGGTGGTCGATTCGCCCGCCAGGTCCTTCCTGATCTCCGCGAGCACGCCCGCCAGCGGATCTTCGATGCCGTACACCTCCGGCCGCGGCGGCGCGGCCCGTGCCGGGACGGATTCCGGCGCAAGATGAGCGACATCGGGCCCCATGAAACCCGGCGGCGCGTAGCTGACGCCGACCTCCTGCGACCAATCACGCGCGATCAGGCCTGCCCCCGATGCTGCCACGAGCGCGAGGCAGAGCACGAGGACGACAAGCGACGCGAGTCCCACCCGGTCCCGGGCAAGTTGCCGCCACGCCAGCGCCCACAGCCCCGCGGAGCCAAAGCGTACCCGTCCCGCCATCGTCGCGCCGGGGTTCATTTGAGCTGCACCCGTGGATCGACCGCCTTGTAGAGCAGGTCCGCCAGCAGATTGAGGACCATGGTGGCGAGCGCGACATAAACCGTCACCGCCTTGATCAGGGGAAAATCGCTGCGCTCGACCGCCAGTATCACTTCGCGGCCGATGCCCGGAATCGAGAAAAAGCGCTCGATCAGGAACGCCCCCGCCAGCAGTCCCGGCAGCTGGATCATGACGTTGGTGATGACCGGAATCGCGGCGTTGCGCAGCACGTGCACCCACATCACGCGGGACTCGCTCATGCCCTTCGCGCGCGCGGTGCGCACGTAGTCCTGGTTGATCTCGTCGAGGAAGAAGCTGCGATAGAGCCGGGTGTCGGGCGCGAGCGAAACGATGACGCCGACGAGGATCGGCAGCGCGCTGTAGCGGAGCAGGTTCTCGGCAAAGCCGTTGCCCCAGCCCTGCACCGGGAACCAGCCCAGGCGGTATGCGAGGACGTACTGGAACACCAGGATATAGACGAGGATGCTCACCGACTGGCCGACCGTGCAGCCGATCATGATCGCGCGATCCGTGAGCGACCCGCGCAGGTAGGCGACCAGCATCGCGGCCGCCATCGACATGACGGTGCCAAGAACGAGCATCGGCACGAGCACGGTCAGCGACGGCGCGAGGCGGGTCGCGAAGATGTCCGAGACCTTCTCGTTGGTCGCCCAGCTCACGCCGAAGTCCCCGGTCGCAATCTGTCCGAGGAATATCCAGAGCTGCACGTAATACGGCCGGTCGACACCGAGTTGGCGCCGGATGTTTTCGATCTGCTCCGGGCTGGAAATCTTGCCCGCGAGAATATACGCGGGATCGCCTCCCACCCAGTTGAACAGCGCGAACACGAGCAGCACGACGCCGAGGAGCGTCGGCACGAATTGCCACAGGCGGCGGACGATGTAGGCCGCCATCTAAGGCTGCCGTCCCGCAATCAACTTGTATAAATGGCTCGTCATCACCGTAGATGAAATCGCTTCAGCAGACGGCTTTCCCGTGCGCGTTGACAGGACGGTTGTCATTGCGAGGCGCCGACGCAATCCCGTTGCAAGCAACGTAACCGCGCCCGCCGCGGGATCGCCGCGTCAGCGCTGCTTCCTCGCGATGACATCCAAGTCCAGGTCGATGTAGAGCCATTCGGCGTGCAGCACCGGGTGCTTGCGGTAGCCGACGACGTGGGGCTGCAGGAGCACGTTCCGGTAGCGGCTGTCGCCCAGAATCCAGACCGTATGCACTTCCATCAGCCGTGTCATTTCATGGTACAGCCGGTCGCGCTCGGGACCGTGCGGCAGGAGCCGCGATTTCTCGTAGCGCTCGTCGTACTGCGGGGAACGATAGCAGGCGTTGTTGCTCTGTCCGGAGTTCGGCCCGTAGAGCAGCTGCATGAAATTGTCGCCGTCCGGGTAATCGGCAATCCACGCCGCCGTGCGCATCATGAGCCGGCACTCGTTCTCGAGTTTGTTCAGTTCCGGGAAGCGGTCCTTGTGGATCTCGAGGCGGACGCCGATCGTATCGAGCGAGCGCTTCACGAGTTCGTCGAACTGCCGGTCACGCTCGGTGGGGAGCGACGAATACCGAATCACGAGAGGCTTGCCGTCGGGCTGGGACCGGTAGCCGTCCGGCCCCTTCCTGTAGCCGAACCTGTCAAGCAGCGCGTTCGCCTGCTGCGGATCGTGCGGAATGGCGCTGCGGTAGTGCGGATCGTGGCCGGCGACGCCCGGCGGAATCGGAAACTGCGCCCGCACCGCCTGGCCCTTGCGGATGATGCGGATCTGGTCATCGACCTTGTAGGCCATGGCGATCGCGCGGCGCAACGCGATGCGCTCGGGGCTCAAGCCACCCACCGGGTTCAACCGGTCGCCGACGTGGTCCCGCATGTTGAAGTAGGTATAGACCACTTCGGGATCGACGCTGCGATCGAGCCGGATGCCGCGCTTCACGAATTCCGGCTTGAGCCTGCCGTCCTCCGTCATGAAGGTGGGCGCGACCTCCCACAGCTGGTATTCGATATCGGTTTCCCCCCTCTGGAAAGCGAGCCAGCGGCTTTGCGTCTCGTCCATGACGCTGATTTCCACTCGCCGGATCTGCGGCAGCCGCCTGCCCTTCATGCGCGCCGCGATTTCCTGGTCCCGGGTATCGGAGCCGGGCACGAAATCCCAGATTTTGCCGCGGTAACCCGGATTCGCCTCGAGCACGATCTTTGAGGAACGGATGTAGCTCTTCAGCATGAACGGCCCCGTTCCCACGGGGTGCGCATTGGTATCGTCGCCATAAGCTTCGATCGCTTCGCGCGCGACCGCGCCGGTGAGGGAAAATGCGAGCACGTGCGAGAAGTTGAAATCGGTCTCCTTCAAGCGGATGCGAAGCACGTAGCGCTCCGGCGTTTCCAGGCCCGCCACGTCTGCGTCGTAGTCGAAGCGGCCGGTCGCTTTCGCCCGCGCCGCCAGCTCGTCGAGGCCGACGATCTTCCCTTCGAACAGGAAGGCGTACGGCGAGCGCAGCCGGGGGTCGAGAAAGCGCTTGATCGAGTACGCGAAGTCCGCCGCGGTCAATTCGCGCTTGCCGCCTTTGAACGCCGCGCCGGGCGTGAAATAGATCCCCTTCCGTATTCTCAGCGTGTAGGTCCTGCCGTGATCCGAAATCTCCGGCAGCGCCTCGGCGGCATTGGGGACGAGCCTTGCAGGGCGCGCGAGGTAGTCGTAGGTGAGCAGCGGATCGAATATCGCCTCGATGACGGTTCCGGAGTAATAATCCGCAACCATCACCGGATCGAATCCCGTCTCGGCGGCCTGGAACGTCACGCGCAGGACTTTGCCGGCCGCGGCGCCGCCCGAAGCGGGTAGCGGTCCGCTCCTGGGCGCATCGTCGCACCCGTTCATCCACACGGACG
>Ga0155935_1245_pt1 | contig 13299 bp, 12 predicted proteins | sample RifCSPlowO2_02_FD_107589 | JGI IMG/M metagenome (GOLD analysis project Ga0155935, IMG submission 107589) | Betaproteobacteria bacterium RIFCSPLOWO2_02_64_14
GTTGCCGGTGAAATCGGTGCCGAGCGTGATCACCCGCGCGTCGCGGCGCATCTCTTCCGCGACCGCTTCGTCGAGCGCCTGGGTGAAACTGATCTCCCGCAATTCAAGTCTCCTTTCAGTGCAGGCTGCGCAATCAATGAGACATTCCCTCCCCTTCAAGGGGAGGGTGAGGGTGGGGATAGGGTCCCAACAGTCGACGCCGCGAACATGTCGACCAGAATGTCCCTGGGATCGGGAAACGGGCTCGCCTCGGCGAACGCGACGGCCTCCTGCAGATCGGCCTGAACCTGCCGTTGCAGGCCGCCCAGATCGGATTCGGTGAGCAGGCGCTGCGCAATCAGGTCGGCCGCCAGACAGGCGATCGGGTCGCGTTCCTTCCATTGCGCGATTTCGGCAGCCGGCCGGGTTTCCGGGGGCGGTGCGTTGCGCATCGCGTGAAAGTACCAGCGGTAGGTCTTGCATTCGATGAGCGACGGGCCTTCGCTACGACGCGCTCGCTCGACCGCCGTGCGCGCCGCCTCGCAGACGGCCAGCACGTCGTTGCCATCGATCGTGAGGCCCGGCAGGCCGTAGCTTGCGGCGTGCACCGCCACGTCGCTGAACGGGTGCTGCACCGCGACCGCATTGTTGGCGGCGTACTGATTGTTCTCGCACACAAAGACGATTGGCAGCTTCCACACCGAGCTGATATTGAGCGCCTCGTGGAACTCGCCCTCGGCGACCGCACCGTCGCCGAAGAAACAGACCGCGACGTTGCCCTTGCCTTCGAGCTGGGCGGCGAGCGCGGCGCCCGTCGCGATCGGCAGCCCCCCGCCGACGATGCCGTTTGCACCGAGCATGCCCACGGCGAAGTCGGCGATGTGCATCGACCCGCCCCTGCCTTTGCAATAGCCGTCGACGCGCCCGAAGAGCTCCGCCATCATGCGCTTCACGTCCGCGCCCTTGGCGATGCAGTGGCCGTGCCCGCGATGCGTGCTGGTCACCCGGTCGGCGTGGGTCAGATTGGCGCAGACTCCCACCGCGACGGCTTCCTGGCCGACGTAGGGGTGCACTGCGCCGTAAATCCTCCCTCCCGTTCGCAGCTTGATCGCCAGTTCGTCGAACTCGCGGATCAGGATCATTTTTCGCAGCATCTCGACCAGCCGTGGCGCGCTCGAAGTCATGATCCCCTTCCTTCAGGTCCCTGCGGATTGCCGCATCGTCTTAAGATAGGTTTGCCCGGCACTGTGCAGCAGGCTTGCCACGTTGCCGTGGAAGTACTGAACGCCCAGGCCCAGGAACTTGGGAACGAGCGAGTCCGGACAGCTCACCCCGGCCGCAACGCCTGCATCGCGGATGCGCTTCACGCCTTTCTCCATGACCGCCAGCACCTCGGGGTGCGCCTGCTGTCCCGGGTGGCCCATCGACTGGGACAGGTCGCCCGAGCCGATGAAGAGGACATCCACGCCCTTGACGGTGACGATCTCCGCGATGTTGTCTATGGCTTCGACCTCTTCGAGCATCAGGCACACCAGCGTGTTCGCGTTCGCTTTTGCGAAATACTCCTGCGTCGTTCCGCCCATCCCGTACTCCGCGGGCCGGCCGCGGCTGAAACTGCCCCGCTGCCCGTCGGGAAAGTACTTGCACGCGGCGACGGCGGCTTCGGCTTCCGCCCGGGTGTTGACGTGTGGAACCTGCACGCCCCACGCGCCGCGATCGAGGAACGGCGCGATCACCTCCGGCCGGTTGGCCACCGGCCGGACGATGGGTGCGATGCCGGTCAACTCGGCGGCGCGGATCACATCCTCGGCGGTATCCACCGTGATGGACCCATGCTCGTTGTCGAGGAGCACCCAGTCGAACCCCATATGGCCCAGCATTTCCACGACGGGCGGCGCCGGAAACGTGAGCATGACTCCGAAGACGGGTTTGCCATCCCGCAGTTTCTGCTTGAGCGTGTTCGTCCGCATTGTGGTGCCCCTTTGAAATTTGAAGCCGGGCACATGTTGCGCCTGCGCCCGGCCGATGGCAATGCCGTACGTCCAAACGGCGCGAATCGTGAGAGGCGTGGGGCGAAGCAAAGTGCGGAAAGTAGGCTAAAGTACAGCCATGGATCAAATAAAATTCAGAGGCGGAGCGCAGATTGGACTCATAAGGACCTCATGGCCCTTCGTCACGTTGACGGTCAGCAAAGACAAACTGATTCTGAACGCCCCTCTGGCCGGAAAGTATTCGTTCGTGCCCAAGGATATCGTATCCATCGAACCTATCTCGGCTTTCATGACAAGGGGACTGAAGATCAGGCACCGGGTCAAAGGATACAAGGAAAATGTGGAATTCCTGACCTTTCACGATCCTCAATCAGTCGTCGACCAGATCAGGTCGATCGGATTTCCCGTTACCGATTTCTCCAATGAAAAATGAAAATCGAGAAGGTCGCCGGCCAGCTTCAAGCCGGTCGTGCTCGGCGACACGAATTCGTCGCCCCGCTGACGCTCTTGCGCGCCGGCGGCCGGCTGATGGCAATGCCGGTTTGCGTGTAAAGTAAAATCACTCCAAAACCTGCGCTAGTCTCAATAACAGGAGGTCCCAGTGGCAAGACTACCTTTGGCAAGCCGGGAGAGCGTTCCCGAAAACCAGCGTGCTGCTTTCGACGAGCTTCTGAAAGGCTACGGATCCGTCCCGCGCTACGGCCCCGGCTCGGTCATGATCAACGTGCCCCACGCGCACCAGCGGGTGAACGCGCTCAATAAATATCTGCGCACCGAGTCCTCGCTGCCGAAGAAGCTCCAGGAGCTCGCGATGCTGGTCACTGCGCGCGAGATGGATTGCCAGTACATCTGGAACGCGCATGCGGCATCGGGGCGTGAGAGCGGCATCAGCAACGCGACGGTGGACGCGCTGAGGGATCGCAAGGAGCTGCCGAAGCTCCCCGACGACGAGAGCGCCGTCGTGCGTTTCGGACAGGAATATTTCCGCACCCACCGTGTCAGTAAAGGAACATTCCAGGCCGTGCTCGAGCAACTCGGCAAGCAGGGAGCGGTCGAGCTGGGCCTCATGATGGGCAATTACAACGCCCTCGCGCTGCTCGTCAATTCCTTCGACGTCGACCTGCCGCCGGACAGAAAGGAACCGCTCTTGCCGGTATGAGCACAACTGTGCAGGTCACGCGTGTCGGCGATTTCGAGGTGCAGCGCATCACCGAGTTCGAGGGGCCGTTCATCGCTCCCGAGGTTTTCTTTCCCGATTTCGACCCCGAGGTGGTGCGGGCGAACCCCGATATGGCGGGACCACGGCTGATCGACCCGGCGACCGGCAAGCTCGTCTTCAGCTTTCACAGCTTCATCGTCAAGACCGGGCATCATACGATCCTGATCGATTCCTGCCTTGGCAACGACAAGGAGCGTCCCACACGGCCGCAATTTCACCGGCTGCGGACCCCCTTCCTCGCCGATCTCGCAAACGCAGGCGTCCAGGTCGAAGATGTCGACTACGTGATGTGCACGCACTTGCACTGGGATCATGTTGGCTGGAACACCCGACTCGAAGACGGGCGCTGGGTGCCGACCTTTCCCAATGCGCGCTACATCATGGCCCGCCACGAGTTCGCGCACTGGCAGGACGTGCAGCAGCGGGGCGAGGACACGCCGCACCGCCTCGCCTTCGAGGACAGCGTGCTGCCGGTCGTGCGGGCGGGACTATCGGTGCTGGTCGACGACGATTACGCGCTCGACGACGGCTTATGGTTCGAAAGCGCCCCCGGCCATACGCCCGGCAACGTCGTGATTCATGCCCGCTCGCGAGATGATCGGGCCGTTTTCCTGGGCGACGTGCTGCATCACCAGTTCCAGTTGATGAAACCGGAATGGTCGACGCTCGCCTGCAGCGATCGTGAACTCTCGCGCAGAACGCGCGTCCGGCTCGTCGAAGAGTACGCCGAGCGCGGCACGCGGCTACTCCCCGGGCACTTCCCGGCGCCGACGATCGGACGGATCGTCAGGCACGGCAACGCCTACCGCTATGCGTTCGAGTAGCAGCGCGAGCACGCACGGGAAAGCCACACTGTCTCTATTTCTTTATAATCGCCTGACATTCAGCGGAGAAAATGAATAATGAGCGACACTGTTACACAGGCGAATCAGGCGGCCATGCCGTCCGCGGTCGCGACGCGGCCAGCAGCCACGACGCCGCGCCGGCTCAGGGAAATACTGTGCCTGGAGGATTTCGAAGCGCCCGCGCGCCGCTTCCTCCCACGACCAATTTTCGGGTACATCTCGGGTGGCGTGGAGACGAACGCATCGCTCGCCGGCAACCGCGCCGCCTTCGGCGAGCTCGCGTTCCTGCCGCGCGTCCTGGTCGGCACCCGGGCCCGCCATCAGAAGACCACGCTCTTCGGGCGCACCTACGATCTGCCCTTCGGTTTTCCTCCGATGGGCGGCACTACGCTCGCCGCCTACATGGGCGACTCCGTCCTCGCCAAGGTCGCGGCGGAACTCAACACGGTCATGATCCAGAGCGGCGCGTCGCTGACGCCGATGGAGCGCGTCAGGGAAGTCGGACCGACCGCGTGGTTCCAGGCGTATCTGCCCGGGGAGCCCGACATCATCACGCCGCTCGTGGAGCGGGCGCAGCGGGCGGGTTTCGAAGTGCTCGTGCTCACGGTGGACGTGCAAGTGTCCGCGAACCGCGAGAACAACGTGCGCAGCGGCTACAGCTCGCCGCTGAAGCCCACTCCGCGGCTGGCATGGGACGGCATGCTCCGGCCGCGGTGGCTCCTCGGCACGTTTGGCCGTACGATCCTCAACCATGGGATGCCGCACCTGGAAAACATGGGGTTCCCCCGCTTACCGATCCTCGGATACATCGAGCGCCCGCGCTGGGCGCGAGATGGGCTCTGCTGGGAGCACGTGGAACTCATGCGAAGAATCTGGAAGGGGAAGCTCGTGTTGAAGGGCGTGCTCTCAAAAGAGGACGTTCGCATCGCGCGGGAGAGCGGCGTCGACGGCATCATGGTGTCGAACCACGGCGGCCGCCAGCTCGACGGCACGGTTGCGCCGCTGCGGATGCTTCCGGCAGTGGTCTCCGAAGCCGGCGGCATGGCCATCATGATGGACAGCGGGATCCGCCGGGGCACGGACGTGTTGAAGGCGCTCGCCCTCGGGGCGCAGTTCGTCTTCGTCGGAAGACCATTCCTCTATGCCGCTTCAATCGCGGGCGAAGCCGGCGTGCACCATGGTGCCGAACTCCTCCGCGAGGAAATCAGCCGCGACATGGCGATGCTCGGCATTTCGTCCGTCGCCGAAATGAAGCGCGACCTCCTCGTTCCCAGCCACGGCTCTATTTAGAAAAAAGGGAAAAAAGGGGTCGGGAGTCTTTTCTTCGTGCATGGAGCACCCAAGAGAAAAGACTCCCGACCCCTTTTTATTCGGGGAGCCCTGCCGCGCGGAGGGCTCCGGCGATGTTTTCCAGAGTCTTGCTATCCTTGTACGGCTGTGTTTCAAGATACGCAGATATCCTGAACGATGGATGGGTACGCAGAATTTCCCGCGCCACCCGTTGGGCTTCGTGGGCTGAGCTGGACAAGCTGTAGTCGGTGCAGAGCAACACGTGCCCATCCAGACTCTGCGGATCAATGCGCAGGCATTCGTTCGCAACGGTGATCGACGACGCTATCTGGCCGCTGTCCCGGTAAGAAGCGGCCAGCACGGCCGCCATCCACGGCGGATAGATCCTCGAATGCTTCACCGCGCGCTTGGCGTTTTCGATTGCCTGAACGTGGTGGCCGTTGAAGTGAAGAACATTGGAATAAACGGCTTTGGCCAGCGGGCAGCTTATTCGGACTGACGTAGCACTCTCTGACAATGCCAGCGCTTCATCGTGCCGTCGTTGAAGCAGCCGAACGGAGGCCAATACGATGCGCCCGAACCCATCGGGGTCGCCGCGCTCAATCGCCTTCTCGGCCAGAGCCGTCGCACGCTCCATGGCCTGCGCGGGTTCCTTGCTCCACCCCCGCATCACACTCAGCCAGTTCGTATACGCTGACAACGCCAGCGCTTGCGGTGAGTCGGGCAGCATCTGCGTCAGCTCCTCGAAGATTTTCCGCGCGACCGCATTGCCAGTCTCGTTTCCCATGTACATATGGCTCAATCCGCGAAGCACGAGCTCCCGCGCCTTTCTGCTCGGCAGATTGTCCCACCACACCAGACTGCTCTCGTCGGCGATCAGCTTGACGTCCAGCGCGACGGCAACCTCCGTGGTGATCTCGTCCTGGATTTCGAAGATATCGTCAACGACGCGGTCGTAGCGTTCTGCCCAGATGATCTGTGCCGCGGGTGCATCGGTCAGTTGAATCGTGACGCGCACCCGGTCGCCGGCCATCTGCACGGCGCCGTCGAGAACGTAGCGAACGCCAACTTCGTTCCCCGCCCGGATCGCAGTCACATCCTGGTGTCGATAGCGCTCTACAGCCGGCGCATTGATGAGGAACATGCCGGGTAGCTTCACCAGCGAGGATTGAATCGCGAGCCGGAAGCCGTCCACCAGCGCGTCCTGGTCCGCATTGCCACCCAGATTCCTGAACGGCAGAATCATGATGGACGGAGGCTCTGAACGGGTGAAAACGTCAGCGACCGCTTCTTTCGTCTCGGGGCCTGCGATTCTGGAAAATCGGGAAAGGCGAAGCAGTTCATCGGAGGAATCCTCGCCTCGATTGGACGCATCTGGCCGGGAAACGACTCGATAAGCGTGAACCGGGTGTTCAATGTTCTTGAGCTTTTGTCCACCGATGTCATCGAAGCGCGCATCCAGCTTGCCCTGGACTTGCTGGAAGACGGACTCACTGATGCAGATGCCGCCCGCATCGGCCAGGGATTCCAGGCGGGCAGCCACGTTCACCCCGTCGCCATAAATATCGTTCCGGTCAACGATAACTTCGCCCAGATTGATGCCGATGCGGAAGAGCAGGCGTTTTTCTTCCTCGACCTCGGCACACAACGCGCGGATGGCGTTTTGAATGCCGATGGCGCAATGGGTGGCGGCCACGACACTCTGAAAGCGCGCGAGGACGGCGTCCCCGGCATAATGCACGACCGTGCCACCGGAATTCCTGATCCGGTCGGCGATCAGATCGAGACTGGCGGAAAGTTGCCGATGCGTCCCGATTTCATCTGCCTGGGTCAGTCGGCTGTATCCGGATACGTCGGCATAGACAATCGCTGCGAGCTGGTGCTTAACATTCTCGTCCGCCATCACTGATAACGAAAAGGGGTCGGGAGTCTTTTTTGGTTTGGAAAAGACTCCCGACCCCTTTTCCTCTCCTGTCATTTGGGGCGTAGGCCGGCGTCGCGCACCAGCTTGGACAGCCCTTCGATCTGGGCGCGCCGGATCTTGTCGTATTCCTCGGGCGTGCTCGTCGAAGCAACATAGCCGATGGCCTGCACCCGCTCCTTGACATCGGGGAGTTCGAGGATGCGCGCGATCTCCTTGCTGATCTGATGCAGGATGGGACGCGGCGTCCCGGCCGGCGCCAGCATTCCGTGCGACGTTTCGGGCCGCTTGAACTCGGATAGCAACTCGCCCAGCGCCGGCACGTCGGGCAATACGGGAGCGCGCTGCGGGGTGGTCACCCCTAACGCCACCAACTTCCCCTCCTTGATGAAGGGCAGGGTCACGCCCATGGTCCCGACGTGATAGTGGCTGCGTCCGGCCAGGACCTCGATCGTCGCGTCCGGCCCTCCCTTGAACGCCACGTGCACGACTTTGATGCCGGTGATGAAGTTGAATCTTGCTCCGGTCAGGTGGCTCGCGCTCCCGGTCGCGCTGGAGGCGAAGATGAGTTTGCCAGGCTGCGCCTTGGCGAGCGCGACGAGGTCCTTGACGGACTTGACGCCCAGCGCAGGCGAAGCCACCAGCACGTTCGTGCTCATCCCGATCTGGGTGGCGCCGGCAAAGTCCTTGAACGGGTCGTAGGGAACGCTGGGCTGCAGCGCCACGCTGATCGCAAAATTGGGCAGCGCATACAGGAGCGTGTGGCCGTCCGGCGCGGCCCTGGCGACCATGGTCGCCGCCAGTATGCCGCCCGCACCCGGCCGATTGTCGATCACGACCGCCTGCCCCCAGTTCTCGCCCATTTTCTGGCCGATCATGCGCGCCAAAGTGTCGGGCTGACCGCCAGCCGTGGTCGACACCACCAGACGGATGGGCTTGCTCGGGAACTTTTGCTGCGCCTGCACAAGAACCGGCGCCACCGCGAACGCAGCGGCCGTCATGACCGCGATTGCCAACGTATGTCGATATACAGCCTGCATAGCGCCTCCTCTGTTTTCACGTAGTCTGTACCCTTTGCCGGGTGTGCGCAATCTTCCCCGCGCGCATTGACATGCCCCGGCAGCAGGTCTACGCTTTTCAGCCCAACCACCACTTCCCGGGAGTACAGCATGAGCGCGCATCTTAGCCCCGCGAAAATCCATTCCCGCCTGAAGCATCCGGTCGTCGACGGCGACGGCCACTGGCTCGAATACGTCCCGGTCTTCAGCGCGAAGATGCGCAAGGCGGTCGGCGACAAGGCCGCCGACGGATTCCTCGCGGCGATGCAAACGACCACCGACGCGCTCAAGATGACGCAGCAGGCGCGCGACGAGCGCCGCACCGCCCTGCCCAATTTCTGGAACCGCCAGGCCGAGAATACTCTCGACCGGGCGACTGCAATGATGCCGAAGATGCTCTACGAGCGGCTCGACGAGATCGGTTCGGATTTCGCCGTGATCTACCCGACCGCCGGGTTGCGCCTGCCGCGCATCAAGGACGACGAGACGCGGCGCGCGGTCATTCGCGCCTACAACATCGTCTCGGCCGAGTATTTCCGCGGTCTCGAGGACCGTATGACGCCGGCGGCGATCATCCCGATGCACACGCCGGAGGAGGCGATCGCCGAACTCGAATTCGTCGTGAAGCAGCTCGGCTCCAAGGTCGGTATGTTCGGGAGCGGCATGGCGCGGAAGATGGCGACGCCGGGCAGCGGCGAATCCGTGTGGTACGACGTGCTCGCGATCGACAGCCCGTACAACTACGACCCGGTGTGGGCGAAGTGCGTCGAATTGAAGATCGCTCCGACGTTCCACAGCAGTTCCAGCGGCCAGGGGCTGCGCAACTCGCCGAGCAATTTCGTCTACAACCATATCGGACATTTCGCGGCGGCTGGCCACGCGGTCGCCAAAGGCATCTTCCTCGGCGGCGTGACGCGGCGCTTCCCCCAACTGCGTTTCGCCTTCCTCGAAGGCGGGGTCGGCTGGGGCTGCCAGCTCTTCGGCGACCTGATCGAGCACTGGGAGCGGCGCGGCGCACCGGCGTTGAAGCGCATGGACCCCGACAAGCTCGACCGCAAGCTGCTGCTCGACCTCGTCGAGAAGCACGGCTACGACGACATCGCCGCGGCCCTGCGCGCGCGCGACGGGTGGCCCGAGCCCGGCGCGAAGAGCCTCACCGGCAACCGCGCCGAGCTCGACGACTTCGCGGCGTGCAAGATCACCCGCAAGGAGGATTGGATCGAGCTTTTCGCCAAGCCGTACTATTTCGGCTGCGAGGCGGATGACCGGATGAACGCGACGGCGTTCGGCCGCGGTAATCCGTTCGGGTCGAAATTGAACGCGATCTACAGCTCCGATATCGGGCATTTCGATGTGATCGATTTCCGCGATCCGCTGCCGGAAGCCTACGAACTGGTCGAGGACGGCCACATCACCGAGGATAATTTCCGCGACTTCGTGTTCGCCAACTCGGTGCGGCTGTGGGGCACGCAGAACCCCAATTTCTTCGACGGCACGGTTGTCGCCAGGGAAGCCGCTGCAGTATTGGCGGCGCAGACCCCGACGCCGGCCGTGGCGAAAGCCGCCTGACAGCACCGCATTCGGAAAAAAGGGGACGCACACATTTTCGCTCCTCGAACGAGGAGCGCAGCCTGCCTGCGTCCCGCTGAGGTCATGACCGACGAGACGACCCGACGATCCCCTGGAGAAATGATGATCTCTGAAAGTTCGCTGGTTTTCGATCCCACCTCACCCAGCCACAACGTGGTGCGGCAGGCAGCCGCGCCGCTCGGCAGCCTGAAAGGCAAGGTAGTCGGCTTCATCGATAATTCGAAACCGAATTTTGAGCATCTCGCCGCCGATCTGAATGCGCTGCTGGTGAGCCGCTACGGCGCGGCGCGCGTGGTGACACACCGCAAGCGCAGCGCATCGATGAGCGCCGGCGCGGCGGTGCTCGACGACCTGGCGAAGGAGTGCGACCTGGTCATCACCGGGTCGGGCGACTGAGGCTCCTGCACGTCGTGGAGTGTCCACGACAGTGTCGAAATCTCGAAGCGGGGCCGCGCCGCGCTGACCATCTGCTCGACGGCCTTCGTTGGCCTCGGGCGGGCGCAGCAGGCCGCGCTCGGATCCCCCGATTTGCCGATCGCGGTGGTGCCGCATCCGTTCGGCACGCGCCGGCGCGACGACTTGCGCGGCATCGCCGAGGACGTGGTCGGCGAGGTCGTGCGGCTCGCTTGCGAGGGTGGTGGCACGACGCACGGCGCCGCGGTGGCGAAGCCCGTGCCGCACGCGGAGCTGGTCGAGGCGCCGGGCGACCTCGAGGAGTTCAACTGCCTGTTCATGGAGCGGCGGTGGGGCGACGGTCTCACGCTGATGCCCCCGACCCGGGAGCGCGTTGCCCGCCTGCTCGAGCACACCGACCGCGCGCCGGACGAGATGGTCTCGACCATCGCGCCGCGCTACGGCGCAGCGACGGTTGAGCGCATCGCGATCAACGCGGCGATGGCGGGGTGCCGGCCCGAGTATCTGCCCGTGCTGATCGCCGCGGCGGAAGCGCTCGGCGCGCCGGAGTTCCACCTGCAGGCGATTCAGACCACCACCAACCCATCGACGGTCTGGCTCGCGTTGAACGGCCCGATCGCAAAGCGGCTCGGCGTCAACAGCGGCGGCAACTGCCTCGGGCCCGGCGCGTGGGCGAATGGCACGCTGGGCCGCGCGGTGCGGCTCATGCTGCAGAATATCGGCGGGGGGCTCCCCGGCGACATGGACAAGGCGACGCAGGGCCAGGCGGCGAAGTGGACCATGTGCTGCGCCGAAAACGAGGAGGCGAGCCCGTGGGAGCCGCTTCATGTCGAGCGCGGCTTCGCGCGCGAGTCGAGCACGGTCACGGTGGTGGGCGCGCTCGGCACCTGGAGCATGAACATGACCGCGAAGGACGCCGCCGACATCTTTGCGATGATCGCGGACACGATGCAGTATCCGGCGAGCAGCGACTATGTGTACGGCGGGGCGCCGTGGCTGATTCTCTCGCCGCAGCACGCGAACATCTTCAAGGACAGCGGGCTCGAGAAGATCGATGTCAAGCGCCGGCTGTGGGAGCAGTCGAAGTTGCGCGCCGGCCGTGCGCGCGGCAGCGAGTTCGACCGCATGAAGACCGGGCGCCGCGCGGACCTCGGGGATGTGGGGCCGGATACCATGGTGCCGATCTCGGTGCGCCCCGAAGACATTACGCTGTTCGTTGCAGGTGGCGCGGGCAGCCATTCCGTGTTCGTGCCGGTGTCCGCGCACACGCACTCGGTGACGCGCGAGATCCGGTTGAAATAGGCGCCGGCAGCGGGTCGGGCCGAGGCAATTCGAGAGGCAGCGAGCATGACGAAAATCAAGAACCCAAGGCGTTCCTGGATGATCCTCCCCGCGCACGATCCCGCGGCGGTCATGCGCTGCCAGGAATTCAAGCCGGACGTTGCGGTGCTCGACCTCGAGTATTCGGTGCCGCCGAAATCCAGGGAACTCGCACGTTCGGGTCTGGCGGCGCTCATCGGGAAGGTCGGCGAAAGTCAGGCCGAGGTCTTTGTCCGCGTTGAGCGGGACACGAGGTGGGCTGATGTCAGGGCGGCCATGTACCGCGGCATCAAGGGAATTGTTTTTCCGGGGCCGGAAGAATGCGGGGAAGTGACCGAGCTCGGAGAACTCATCACGTCGCTGGAAAAGGAACGCGGCCTCGAGCCGGGGGCAACCGAGCTGGTCCTGATGCTGGAATCGGCCAGGGGATTCTGGAATGCGGCTTCATTGGCGAAGGCCGGTCCGCGGGTCACCGCTCTGGGAGTCGGACGAATCGATCTCACCATGCGGCTCGGACCGGTGCCCCAGGGAGAGTTCCGGCTCTACCGCTTTCTCATGACGCGAGCGCTCGTTGCCGCAAGGATGCTCGGCAAACAGCCGCTGGGCGCTTTCTGGCGGCCCGGCTCGCGGGGCGGAGTCGCATCGAAGGAGAGCACCGCGAAAGCGGCGAGGGAGGGCAGGCTCATGGGCTTCACCGGGTGCTTCTGCGCGACGCCGGAACAAGTCGCCGCGGTGAATGAAGGATTTGCCTTAGAGCGAATAGCAAAATGACCTGCGCCTCCGAAACGACAGCCCTCACCCTTGATCCCTCTCCCGGAGGGAGAGGGAAAACAAAGTTTTCTCCATCCAGTTGTCGCGCATTGGCGGCACAAGGTTCCCCTCTCTCTCCGGGAGAGGGGTTAGGGGTGAGGGAAGCAGTGCATCCTGATAAGCACTCTTAGAACCGGCGAGAAACCGATGCCAAAGTACATACGACGTTCGTTGCTTTCCCTGTCGATAGACGACCCGAAGCTCACGGAGAACGCCTATGCCTCCTGGGCCGATGCGATCATCCTCGACTTCGTCAGAAAGCCGGGCACGGATTGGCAGAAAGAGTTGCAGGCGAGGATGCCGGCAGCGATCGGTGAGGCGGCTCGCGGCGGCGCCGAGGTTTTCGTCAGGGTCAACAGCGACACCGCCGCAGCCGAACTCGAAGCGACGGTATTTTCGGGGCTTACCGGTGTCGTGCTGAAGGAGGCAAGCGGGGCCGAGGACATCGCGAAAGCAGGCGAGCGCCTTGATGCGCTCGAAGAAAGCCGGGGCATCGCTGCCGGATCGCTTGAAATCGACGTCGAGGTCAATACCGCCGCCGGCGTCTGGAATTCGCTGGAGATCGCCCGTGCGAGCCGGCGAATCGGCACCTTTACGGCAAACGAGCATGAGCTATGCAGAGACCTCGGGATGTTGCCCGAACCGGTGCTGGAATTCGAACCACTCGAGTACATCAAATCCCAACTCATCACGGTTGCCACCTCCGTCGGTGGCCAGGCGCACGGCATGAGCTACCCATTGAGTTTGACGCAGGAAAATGCCGGCGAAGAGGATTTGAGGAAGGCGGTCCGGCGTGCACGGGACACAGGCTTCAAGGGGGCGGTCTGCCCGCATGCATCGTGGATCAAAGTCTGCAACGAAG
>Ga0155935_1237_pt1 | contig 13029 bp, 14 predicted proteins | sample RifCSPlowO2_02_FD_107589 | JGI IMG/M metagenome (GOLD analysis project Ga0155935, IMG submission 107589) | Betaproteobacteria bacterium RIFCSPLOWO2_02_64_14
TGGAGATCGATCCCGGTCGGCTGCGCGAGGTGGAGCAGCGACTGGACGCCGTGCATGGCGCAGCGCGCAAGCACCGCATTGACCCGGAGCGCCTCCCATTCTTCGCTGCTGAAACCCAATGCTTCCAGTTCACGCACCCGCCAGGCGAGTTCCTCGCGTTCGGCCGCCAACGCGCTCGCATCGCGTTCGAACCGCATTCTCTGCTCTCGCCGGCGAATCCACTCGTCGAAGGCTCGGGCAACGTCCTCCGCCAGCGTCCCAAGCTCGCCGTACGCATCCAGCAGATCCCGCTGCGTAGGCGGGCGCAACAGGGATTGATGTTGATGCTGGCCGTGAATTTCGATCAGAAGTTCGCCGGCCTCCCGCAACTGCGCGAGCGTCACCGCCCTGCCGTTCAAGAAACCGCGGGAGCGCCCCGCACGATCGACGACCCGGCGCATCAGGCACGCACCATCGTCGCTGCCGAGCGCGTTCGCTGCCAGCCATTGTGCAAGGCGCACATTGGCGTCAACATCGAACTCGGCGCTGACTTCGGCACGCTCTGCGCCCTCGCGCACCGCCAAGGCGTCGGCCCGGTCCCCGAGCGCCAGTGCGAGCGCTTCGATCAGGATCGACTTGCCGGCTCCCGTCTCGCCGGTCAGTGCCGTGAATTCCGGCGCGAACTCGAGCTCCAGGCGATCAACGATCGCGAAATCACGAATGCTCAGAGAACGAAGCATGTGCCGTGTTCCCGCGGCAGATAACACTGACAGACACTGCGTGACTGGTGATCGGTGACTGGTGACAAGGGGGATTCAACATGGTGTCTTGAGACTTGTCGGGTCACGAGTCACGGATCACGGGTCACGCCTCTCAGTCCCTGTTCCAGTTGAGCTTCTCGCGCAGCATCCCGTAATAGCGGTGCCCGGCCGGGTGCAACAGACTGATGCCGTGCGCATGGCGGCGCAACACGATCCTGTCACCCTCCTGCAGGTCGAAGTGAGAGTGGCTGTCGAAGTGGGCGTGGGGATCGTCTGCGCCACGAACGATGATTTCGACCGTGCTATCGCTGCTGATCACGATGGGGCGATTCGACAAGGTGTGCGGACATACCGGCACGAGCGCGATCACCGAAAGCGACGGATGCACGATGGGCCCGCCGGCGGACAAGGCGTAGGCGGTCGAGCCGGTTGGCGTCGCCACGATCAGGCCGTCGGCGCGCTGGTTGTAGACGAACTGCCCGTCGATACGGACCTCGAATTCGATCATGCTGCCTTTCAGTCCCTTGCTCACGACCGCGTCGTTGAACGCCAGGACGTCGAATAACCGCTGCGCGGCGCGGAAAATCTCGCCGTGCAGCAGCATGCGGGCCTCGATGACGAATTCGCCATCGAGCATCGCGCCGATGGTGTCGAACATGGTGTCGATGGAAATGTCGGTGAGAAACCCGAGCCGCCCCTGGTTCACGCCCACCAGAGCCACATCGTGCGGGGCGAACGTGCGTGCGATGTTGAGCATGGTGCCGTCGCCCCCGATAACGATGGCGAGGTCCGCCTGTTTGCCGAGTTCCTCCAGCGTCAGCACCGGGTAGGGGCAGTCACCGATATGCGACGCCGTCAGCTTATCCAGCAGCACCCGCACCTTGCGCTCCTCCAGGAAGCGGCCTAGTTTGAGCAACGGTTCCGCGATTTCCGGGCTCTTGTACTTGCCGATCAGCGCGATCGTTTTGAAGGCACGCTGCATGCGCGAATTAAACCATATTAGGACGGTTCAGGGTTGAGGGATTAACGTTTGGGGCGAGAAGGAAGGGGGTAGGTCCGCAGACAATGGCGATTGCCCCGCACGGTTTACCACTCCGTCCATTTGTGTAGAATAGTTCGGTGCACAACACCCCGATGCTCGGTGACCGCGCCCAGCTCCTGCTCAAGATGCTGGTTGAGCGCTATATCGTCGATGGGCAGCCCGTCGGTTCGCGGGCGCTGTCCCGCTACTCGGGGCTCGATCTTTCCCCCGCCAGCATTCGCAACGTCATGGCCGACCTGGAGGACCTGGGCTTCATTGCAAGCCCGCACACCTCGGCGGGCCGGGTTCCCACCGCGCGCGGCTATCGCTTCTTCGTGGACACGCTGCTTACCTTGAGGCCGCTCGACACGGTGGAAATCAGCCACCTGGAAGAGCAGCTGCACCCGGACAACACGCAGAAACTGGTGGCTTCGGCATCGCAGATCCTCTCGGATCTCACCCGTTTCGCGGGCGTGGTAGTGACTCCACGCCGCAGCGCCGGCTTCAGGCACATCGAGTTTCTCAAGCTCTCCGAAAAGCGCATTCTGCTCATCCTGGTCACACCGGATGGTGACGTGCAGAACCGCATCATTTTCACGGACCGGTCGTACAGCCCCTCCGAGCTGACCGAGGCTGGCAACATTCTCAACCAGAATTACGTCGGCCTCACCTTTGAAGAGGTCAAGAAACGGGTGAACGAGGAATTGAAGGAATTGCACGAGGACATGACCCGGCTCATGACCGCCGCGCTCGATGCGGGCAGCCAGGCGGCAAGCGAATCCGCCGAAGAGCTCGTGATCTCGGGCGAGAGCAACCTGCTCGGGGTGCAGGAACTGTCATCCAACATGACAAGCCTGCGGCGCCTGTTCGACCTGTTCGAGCGCAAGGCCACCCTGCTGCAGCTGCTCGACATCAGTAGCCACGCCCATGGAGTCCAGATCTTCATCGGCGGGGAATCCGGGCTCACGCCCCTCGACGAGTGCAGCGTGGTCACGGCGCCCTACGAGGCCGACGGCAAGGTGGTCGGCACGGTGGGCGTCATCGGTCCCACGCGCATGGCCTACGAGCGGATCATCCCGATCGTCGATATCACCGCCAAGCTGCTCTCCAGCGCGCTGGCAAACAAGTGATGGGGGCATGCGTGAGGGGCGAGGCGGACAACGGGTTGCAGGACGCGGGCTTCCGCTCATCACTCAGCACTCGGCACTCAGCACTCGGGGCATAGCGCGTGCCCCGTTATGCTCCCGAGCCGCCGTTCAGTCACGGCAACCCCCCCAAGGTCGCCGTGCTGCTGGTCAACCTCGGAACGCCCGATGCCCCGACGCCGCAGGCCGTGCGCCGCTATCTGCGCGAGTTCCTGTCCGACCCGAGCGTTGTTGAGCTGCCGCGTATCCTGTGGCTGCCGATATTGCATTGCTACGTGCTCAGGACCCGGCCGAAGAAATCCGCCGAGCGCTATGCCCAGGTATGGATGGGCGACGGCCCGCCCCTCAAGGTTCACACGGCGCGGCAGGCGACGTTGCTGCGCGGCTACCTCGGCGAGCGCACCCGGTTTCCGCTGGTGACCGACTACGCCATGCGTTACGGGCACCCTTCGATCCCGGAAAAGCTCGCAGAACTCAAGGCGCAGAACTGCGACCGTATCCTGATGGTGCCTCTATATCCCCAGTACTCCACGAGCGCCACGGGCTCGGCTTTGACGCAGGTGTTCGCGAGTCTTTCGCATGCGCGCAACATGCCGGCGCTCCGCACGGTGCGCAACTTCCACGACCACCCGGGTTACATCAGCGCGCTGGCACAGAACGTCCGCGACTACTGGATGAAGACGGGCCGGCCCGACAAACTGGTCATGAGTTTTCACGGCGTGCCGCGGTTTACGCTGGACCGGGGCGATCCGTACCATTGCGAGTGTCAGAAGACCGCGCGCTTGCTCGCTGAAACGCTGGTGCTTAAACCCGAGCAATACGTCATTTCCTTCCAGTCCCGTTTCGGGCGCGCCGAGTGGCTCAGGCCCTATACAGCCGAGGTGCTGGCGCAGTTCGGCAGGCAGAATCTGGGCCGGGTCGACGTGGTCTGTCCGGGCTTCGTGTCCGACTGCCTGGAAACGCTCGAAGAAATCGCGATCGAAGGCAAGACCGTATTCCTGCAGGCGGGCGGCAAGGACTTCCATTACATCCCGTGCCTGAACGAGCGCAACGACTGGGTCCACGCACTGACCGACATCGTCGCCAGCGAACTGCAGGGCTGGCTCGCTGCACCGCCGCCCGAGGCGCTTGAAGCCTCGCGCATGCGGGCGATGGCGATGGGCGCGAGTCACTGACGATCCGTGATGAAGCTTCTCGTCGTCTGGATCATCAACGCCGTCGCGCTGCTCGCGCTCCCCTATGTTTTCGATTCGATCCGGATCGACGGTTTTTACACCGCGCTGATCGCCGCGCTGATCCTGGGACTGATCAACGCCGTGATCCGGCCGATCCTCGTATTGCTGACCCTCCCGCTCACCCTTATCACCCTCGGCCTGTTCATCTTCGTCATCAACGGACTTCTGTTCTGGTTCGTGGCGTCGTTCGTGAAGGGTTTCCACGTCGCCGGTTTCTGGCCCGCGGTGTTCGGCGCAATCGTCTACAGCCTCATCAGCTGGGCGGCGACCGCCCTGCTATTCCCCGCAAGAAAGGACTAACCTTCCGGTCCGGAAGCGGCGCGCACCAGAAGATCGGCGCGTGCCTGCGGTGAAAGCACCGACAGCGCCTGTCGCCATCGCGGAAAGAGTCCATTCTCCTCGCGGTGCTCGTGTTTCGCGAGCGTGCCCGAAAGAATCGCGACAAACGCGCTGACTTCCCCCCGATCATCCGCGGCAATGCTTTCCTCGATCACCGAGAGCTGGCGCAGGATCTCCTCGTGCTCGCGCAGCATGATGGCGGTAGGCGCGTCCGGGGTCCGCGGTTCGCCCGCGGCACACAGTGGCGCGAGTTCTTTATTCTCGAATGAAATATGGCGTCGCAACAACGCCGCGAACTCCGTATACACCGGCGCCAGTTCCACCCTGTCGGGCCCATTCACCCGCTGCAGGAGACGGGCCATCAGTTGATCCAGGCGCTTATGTTCGCGTGCGAGCAAGTCGAGCAAATCCTGCGCCGGGGTCTCGGCGCGGTGCTGCACCTCGACCTGCCAGCCGCATTCCGCTACGGCAATCGTCCAGGCCAGATTACCGCGCAACTGCAGGTTGAGGCTCTGCATCATAAGCGACGGCTCCTGCGACACCAGCAGCCTCAGCGTATCACCGCGCCTCAGTTGCCGGGCCTGCGCAAACGCGGCACCTCCCACGCGGGCAGGCGCTTCATCGCGCAAATCAACGACCGATCGCAATTTTGTCATAACTGAAAAAAGCATAGACGCAGCGCACGTTCCTGTCCAATTCCGGCATCGATGAGCCGGGATGGGCTATGATCCGCGGTGCGCCCTGCGATCGCGCTGATGGAATGCAGGCAGCGGCCGAGGATCGCTGATCCCGCCCCGCCGGCGCGCAGCAAAGTCATAATAATGTCGAAAAACAACCACCTATCAGGTTAGCGCGGGTGCCTTGAATTCCTTTCTCTAGTCCCCAACTCAAGAGAGTTACGTGGAGGCGTTTACGCATGCGGGACACCCCGGAAATACGGCAGGCGGATGGCGAAACCGCGCTCTCCGAGCAGACGGAGCCGGCGCCATCGAATGCATCCTCGGATGCCCCATCAACCATTGAGGTGATGCCCGGCGCTGGTGAGCTGCTGAAGAAGGCGGAACTCGCGGCGCAGGAGCATCACGACGCCTGGCTGCGGGCCAAGGCCGACGCCGACAACATCCGCAAGCGAGCGCAGGTGGAGGTCGCCAACGCCCACAAGTTCGCGCTCGAGAATTTCGCCTCGGAACTGCTTCCGGTCAAGGACAGCCTGGAGGCCGCACTCGCGGTCGAAACCCCGGCGGTTGAAGGCCTCAAGAGCGGCGTCGAACTCACCCTCAGGCAACTGAAGTCGGTGTTCGAGAAGTTCAACCTCACCGAGATCAACCCGGCAGGCCAGAAGTTCGATCCGCACCGGCACCAGGCAATCGGCGCAGTCGAGTCCGATGCCGAGCCCAATACCGTGCTCCAGGTCCTGCAGAAAGGGTACCTGCTCCACGACCGCGTGGTGCGGCCGGCCCTGGTCATGGTGGCGAAAGCGAAGAGCGTTGAAAACTGAGGCTTTATCCCCATATCGCAGATAGTCATCCCTATTTGGGACGAATCGAGAGGCAGACATGGCAAAGATCATCGGCATTGACCTGGGAACGACCAACTCGTGCGTGGCCGTCATGGAAAACGGGCAGCCCAAGGTCATCGAAAACTCCGAAGGCGCGCGCACCACACCCTCGATCGTCGCCTACATGGACGATGGCGAGATCCTCACCGGCGCGCCGGCCAAGCGCCAGGCGGTCACGAATCCGCGGAACACGCTGTACGCGATCAAGCGCCTCATCGGCCGCAAGTTCGAGGAAAAAGAGGTGCAGAAGGACCTCGACCTGATGCCCTACAAGATCGTCAAGGCCGACAACAACGATGCCTGGGTCGAAGTGCGCGGCAAGAAGATCGCCCCGCCCGAAGTCTCGGCGCAGGTGCTGATCAAGATGAAGAAGACCGCCGAGGATTATCTCGGCGAGCCGGTCACGGAAGCGGTGATCACGGTGCCCGCGTACTTCAACGATTCCCAGCGCCAGGCGACCAAGGACGCCGGCCGCATCGCCGGTCTGGATGTCAAGCGCATCATCAACGAGCCCACGGCGGCGGCGCTCGCGTTCGGCCTCGACAAGAAGAAGGGCGACCGCAAGATCGCAGTCTATGACCTCGGCGGCGGCACCTTCGATATTTCGATCATCGAAATTGCCGAAGTCGAGGGCGAGCATCAGTTCGAAGTGCTGTCCACCAACGGCGACACCTTCCTCGGCGGTGAGGATTTCGACCAGCGCCTGATGGACTACCTGTGCGACGAGTTCAAGAAAGAGAGCGGTCTCGATCTGCGCAAGGACATGCTCGCGCTGCAGCGCCTGAAAGACGCGGCGGAAAAAGCCAAGATCGAGCTCTCCAGTTCGCAGCAGACCGAGGTGACGCTGCCCTACATCACGGCCGACCAGTCGGGACCGAAGCATCTCGGCATCAAGATCACGCGCGCGAAATTCGAGTCGCTGGTCGAGGAACTCATCGAGAAAACCATCCGGCCGTGCGAGATCGCCGTGAAGGACGCCGGCGTCAAGCTCTCCGAGATCGAGGACGTGATCCTGGTCGGGGGGCAAACACGCATGCCGAAAGTGCAGGATAAGGTCAAGGCCTTTTTCGGCAAGGAACCGCGCAAGGACGTGAACCCGGACGAAGCCGTCGCGGTCGGCGCCGCGATCCAGGCCGGCGTGCTGAAGGGCGACGTGAAGGACGTGCTGCTGCTTGACGTTACGCCGCTTTCTCTCGGCATCGAGACGCTGGGTGGCGTGCTCACCAAGCTCATCCAGAAGAACACCACGATTCCGACCAAGGCGAACCAGGTGTTCTCGACGGCGGACGACAGCCAGACGGCGGTGACGATCCACGTGCTCCAGGGCGAGCGCGAGATGGCACGCGACAACAAGTCGCTCGGCCAGTTCAACTTGACCGACATCCCGCCCGCGCCGCGCGGCATGCCGCAGATCGAAGTCACGTTCGACATCGACGCGAACGGTATCCTGCATGTGTCGGCGAAGGACAAGGCGACGGGCAAGGAAAACAAGATCAAGATCCAGGCTTCGAGCGGCCTGACCGAGGACGAGATCAAGCGCATGGTGAAGGACGCCGAAGCGCACGCCGAGGAAGACAAGAAGGCGCGCGAACTGGTGGAGGCGCGCAACCAGTGCGACCACATGGTGCACTCCGTGAAGAAGTCGCTGAAGGACTACGGCGACAAGGTCGGCGCCGACGAGAAAGCGAAGATCGAGGCGGCGTTGAAGGAAGCGGAAGAAGCGCTCAAAGCCGACGACAAGGACACGATCGAAGCGAAGACCCAGGCGCTCGCCCAGGCCGCGCACAAGCTCGCCGAGCAGATGTACAAGGACGAGCAGGCGAAGCAACAAGCCGGCGCGGGCAGCGATGCCGGCAAGGCGGGAGATGCCGCAAGCGGCAAGAAAGACGACGGCAACGTGGTGGATGCAGAATACGAAGAAGTGAAAGACGGCAAGAAATAGGATCGAGGATTGAGGATCGAGGATTGAGGGGAAGGCGCAAGCCCTCCCCTCGGTCTTTTTTGTCGTTCACTCAATCCCCAATCCTGTATCCTCAATTCTGAGCCATGGCGAAAAAAGACTACTACGAAGTGCTCGGCGTGAACCGGGACGCCTCCGACGAGGACGTCAAGAAGGCCTACCGCAAGCTCGCCATGAAGTGGCATCCCGATCGCAATCCGGACAACCCCAGGGCGGAGGAACATTTCAAGGAAGCGAAGGAAGCCTACGAGATTCTGTCTGACGCGCACAAGCGCGCGGCATACGATCAGTACGGGCACGCCGGGGTCGATCCCTCGGCTGCCGCGGGCGCGGGCGCCGGTTTCGGCAACTTCGCCGACGCATTCGGCGACATTTTCGGCGACATTTTCGGTGGCGGCCGTTCCCGCTCCAAAGTCTATCGGGGCGCCGACCTGCGCTACAACCTCGAAGTGTCATTGGAGGAAGCGGCGCGCGGCACCGAAACGCGCATCCGCATTCCGGCGTTCGAGGAATGCGGCATCTGCCACGGGAGCGGCGCCAAACCGGGCACGGCTCCCACCATCTGCACCACCTGCGGCGGGCACGGTCAGGTGCGCATGCAGCAGGGCTTCTTCTCGATCCAGCAGACCTGCCCGCGCTGCCACGGCAGCGGCAAGATCGTGGCCTCGCCCTGCACTGCGTGCCAGGGCGCGGGACGCGTCAAACAGCACAAGACCCTGGCGGTCAAAATTCCATCGGGGGTGGACGAAGGCGACCGGATCCGGCTCTCGGGCGAGGGTGAAGCCGGGGTGAACGGCGGTCCGCCGGGCGATCTCTACGTCGTCATCCACATCAAGCCCCACACTGTTTTTCAGCGCGACCACAACGACCTGCACTGCGAGATGCCGATCAGCTTCACGACCGCCGCGCTCGGCGGAGAGATCGAGATTCCGACGCTGGACGGGTCGGCCAAGATCAAGGTGCCGCCGGAAACCCAGACCGGCAAGGTCTTTCGGCTGCGCGGCAAGGGCATCAAGGGTGTGCGTTCCAACGCGCACGGCGACCTGATGTGTCACGTCATGGTCGAAACTCCAGTCAATCTCACCGCCAGGCAGAAGGAACTCCTGCAGGAACTCGAGACGATCAACCACAAGGACTCCGGCCGCCACAATCCCCGCGCCAAGTCGTGGATGGAAAAGGTGCGGGAATTCTTCGATTCGTGATGTTCCGCACCTTTCAGTGAAAGCTAACATGCGTCGTTCGCATGTTAAGTGCCGCAGGCACGGCCGGAGCTACAAGGTGAAAGAGTTTTTCGCGGAGTAACCCGAAATTGGCATTCCGGAAACGGTGACAGCCGTTATCTGCGCATGAGACTGAAAGACGATGCCGGACACTGAAACGCACCCGGACCCGATCGATTGGAGCCTGACGACCTGGGAGGGCGCGCGGCGCGAGCAACTGCGGCGGTGGGCCGCGCTGACACTCGAAGAAATCATCCTGGCGCAAGAGGAAATGCGGGAACTTTCCGAACGACTGGCCGGAATGCCACGCATTCGAGAATAGTCTCCCTCCCCAGCGTTTGTCCACCGAACTGCTGCGCTTTGCGTTACGGCGGAATGGACGATGGCCCTCAAGCCAAGGCATTTTCAATCCAGGTGGATGATCGCGAGCGCGGGGGCCCGGTGCTGGAACTCCTCCGGCAATCCGCCGGTTTCCACGTGACCGTGTCGCGCCTCAAGCTTGGCGACTATCTCCTCGACAGCCGGTTCGTTTTTGAGCGCAAGACCCTGAAGGACCTGGTGGCGGCGATCATCGACGGCCGGTTGTTCCAGCAAGCACTGAGGCTGTCTGCGACGAAGCTCCAGCCGGCGCTGATTCTGGAAGGCACGGCGCAGGATTTCGGCGGATGCGGCATGCGCTGGGAGGCGATCCAGGGAGCGCTGGTGACGGTGTCGCTGTTCTGCGGCGTACCGCTGCTGCGTGCGCGCACACCGACTGAAACGGTCAACACGATGCTGTTCGCGGCCCGGCAGGGGCGGACGGTTGCCACGGGTGCGCTGCCACGCCACGGCTACCGCCCGCGCGGAAAACGCGCCCGGCAGCTTTTCATTCTCCAGGGCCTTCCGGGAATCGGCCCCGCGAAGGCGCGCCGGCTGATCGAGCGATTTGGCAGTATCGAAGCCGTCGTCGATGCCGACTCCGAAGAGTTGCAGTCGGTCAGAGGCATCGGCAATCGGCTCGCGGAAAAGCTTCGCTGGGCAGTCGAGGAGCCGCGCCGCGAATATCGTTTGTCGTGAGGAGTTTGTCCGGACAAGTTCCGACAAACGCCTAGATACTTGTTGCCCCACTGAATAGCATCGGTGTACGCTAAAGAAGTTCGTGAGCGTGCTTGTCGATCGCGAACTTCTTCCGTGGACAAGTTCGACCGCATCTACGAGCTGCACAAGATCCTGCGCGATCGCCGCACGCCGATTTCCCGCACGGATCTCATGGCGCGCCTGGATAGTTGCTCCGAGCCCACGGTCTACCGCCTGATCCGCGCCATGCGCGATTTCCTGGGCGCACCGATCGAATACGACGACGACACTGGCGGATACTATTACCGGCGTGATGTCGCCGGCGGCACCCACGAGCTTCCGGGCATGTGGTTCAACGCGAAGGAATTGCAGGCCCTGCTCGTCTTCGACCGCCTGCTCGAAAGCCTCGAACCCGGCCTGCTTGGTGACCATCTTGGCCCGCTCGCGAAGCGGGTCAAGGAACTCCTTGAGCACCGGCGTCTGGGCCTGACCGAGGCCGCGAGCCGCGTGCGCGTGCTCGGCATGGCATCCCGCCCAACCGGCGAATGGTTCCAGGTGCTGGCGAGCGCCACGCTGCAACGGCACAAGCTGCATATCGTCTATCACGGCCGCGAGCGCGACCGGGCCACCGAGCGCGTCGTATCCCCGCAGCGGATCGTCCACTACCGCGACAACTGGCACCTGGACGGATATTGCCACCTGCGCAAGGGCCTGCGGACATTCTCGGTGGATCGCGTCCGCAAGGCGCGCGAACTCGATGAAGCCGCCGACGCCGTCCCTGACAAGGAACTCGACGAATACTTCGCCAGCAGCTACGGCATCTTCTCCGGCAAGGCCAACAAGATTGCCGTGCTGCGCTTCTCCGCCGGGCATGCCCGCTGGGTGGCGGACGAACGCTGGCATCCCAATCAGATCGGCCAGTTCCTCACCGACGGCAGCTACGAACTGCGCATCCCCTACCGCGACCCGCGCGAACTGGTGATGGACATCCTCAGGCACGGCCCGGACGCGGAAGTCATCTCCCCCGACACGCTGCGCGGAGCGGTAGCCGAACGCCTGCGGCTGGCGCTGGCGCACTATCCCGGTCCATGACCGGTGATCGGCAAGCCGATCGACTGCGACGAGCTTGCGGCAGTGTCCCGGGAAAGAGTACACTCATGACCACTCGATATGGTCACGAAAGGAGCGACGATGGAAATCTCCGCCGCGGAGTTCAAGGCAAAGTGTCTGAAGCTCATGGACGAGATCGCGAAGACGCGCAAGCCGATCATCATCACCAAACGCGGCAAGCCGGTCGCGAAGCTGGTAGCCGTGGAGCCCGAACCGCGCAGGCCGTTGTTCGGATATATGGCCGGAACCATCACCTACGTGGGCGACATTGAAAGCCCCATTGACGTCGAGTGGGAGGCCGAGGCCGGAACCGAGCCGAATCTGTATCCCCGCACCCGCAAACGCCGCGGCAAATGAAGCCGGATCTCCCGCTTCTGTTCGACACGCACGTCTGGATCTGGCTTGCGCATGGCGAACCGGGGCGCATCAAGCCGGCCGCCATGCGCGTGATCGAGAACGCCGGTTCACGCCAGGCGATCCGGATTTCCGTGGTATCGGTCTGGGAAATCGCGTTGCTGGAAAGCAGGGGGCGGCTCGAACTGCCGATTCCCGTGTCTGAATGGATCAGGCAGGCGCTTGACCGTCCCGATTTCGAACTGGTGGGGCTGGAGCCGGAAATCGCGGTCGAAAGCTGCAACCTGCCCGGAACCTTCCACGCCGACCCGGCGGACCGCTTTCTGGTGGCGACCGCCCGCGTCAGAAACGCGGTCCTCGTGACGCGCGACAAGCGCATTCTGAAATACGGCGCGCACGGGCACGTCAGGACGATGGCCGCCTGATCCTGCGCGGGCGAGTCGCACCCTGTCCTACACCACGACACATATGCGCCGCGAATCGGGGCTGCAAACTTGTTCCCCTCTCCCCCCGGAGAGAGGTAGGGGTGAGGGAGATTGGTAGGTAGCCGCCACGGCGCAACTCACCGCGGATCGAAAATCACGCTTCGAACAACGCCACCACGAAAAACGATGGCAGCTCGCACCCTCGCCGACCGCCTCACCGAGTCAGCCCTCGAGGAACTGGCCGGCGACCGGTATTTCGAGCGCGGACTCGAGTACTTCCGGCACGGCGCGGTAAGCCGGCTGCGCGCCGGCGAGAAAGAGATTTCGGCGCGCGTGCGAGGCAGCCGGCCCTATGCGGTGCGGCTGTGGCTGGACGGGCGGGAACTGGACTGGGATTGCACCTGCCCGCTGGGACGCGACGGCGAGTGCTGCAAGCATCTGGCCGCAACGGGCCTCGCCTGGCTCGCGGGCGGAGAGGACGATGCTGGTGAGGCGCCGACCGAACTCCAGACCATACGCGCATACCTCGACGCCGCCGACAGGCAAAATAAGAATATCCACGCCTTGAAGGGCGTCAATTTGCTGGTTGCCAAGAGGCGTTTTTCCGGATCCAAGATGGGCGACGCTCATATGTTCGCTGTCAATGCGAAACAAGATTTCTTCGGGCGTCTTTCCCTCAATGCCATGCACCAGCACCCCTTTGATTTCGCACTCTCCCGGGGTTTCCAAAAGGAAGGGGTTGCCCATGAGAGTGATAGTATTGTGTGACCTTGCCGAAAAAAGAGCAATATCCGATAACAGACTTCTTGGAAAGTCGCCCTGGACCGGTTTATAGGGATTTATGATAATGGTGATATCGGTGTCAA
>Ga0155935_1131_pt1 | contig 12940 bp, 10 predicted proteins | sample RifCSPlowO2_02_FD_107589 | JGI IMG/M metagenome (GOLD analysis project Ga0155935, IMG submission 107589) | Betaproteobacteria bacterium RIFCSPLOWO2_02_64_14
AGCGTCAGCGCATGTACTATGTAGTGACCGGCGCGGCGGGATTCATCGGCTCGAACCTGGTCAAGGCGCTCAACCAGCGCGGCATAACGGAGATCATCGCCGTGGACAATCTTTCCCACGGCGACAAGTTCGTCAATCTCGTCGATTGCGAGATCGCCGACTACGTCGATCAGGCCGAGTTCCTTGCTTCCTTCACCGGCGGGGCTTACGGCGGGGGAATCGCCGCGCTTCTGCATCAGGGCGCCTGCTCGGATACCACCGAGACCGACGGCCGCTACATGATGGAGACCAACTATCGCTACTCCTGCTCCTTGCTCGAACGCTGCGCGGCGGAGAAAGTGCCGTTTCTCTACGCGTCGTCGGCGGCGATCTACGGCAGCGACACGGCCTTTCGCGAACGCAGAGACTGCGAGCGGCCGCTCAATGTCTACGGCTACTCCAAGTTCCTCTTCGATCAATGGGTGCGCCGCCGCTGGAAAGAGTTCGCCGGCCAGGTGGTCGGGTTGCGCTACTTCAACGTCTATGGGGAACGCGAACAGCACAAGGGACGCATGGCGTCCGTCGCCTTTCATTTCTTCAATCAGTACCGCGACAGCGGAAGCGTGCAGCTGTTCGAGGGGAGCGGCGGCTACGGCGACGGCGAGCAGCGCAGGGACTTCGTGTCGGTCGAGGACGCGGTCAGGCTCAACCTGTTCTTTCTCGATCATCCGGAGAAAGCGGGCATCTTCAACTGCGGAACCGGAGCGGCGCAGAGCTTCAACGAAGTCGCCGTGGCGGTGGTGAACGCGTGCCGTGGCGCGCGGCGGGAGGCCGCGCTGACGCTGCCCGAAATACAGCGGCAGGGCGTGATCCGGTATATCCCCTTTCCCGGGGAGTTGAAGGGCAAGTACCAAAGTTACACGCAGGCCGACCTCTCGGCGCTGCGCGAGACGGGCTATCGCGAACCCTTCCTCAGCGTCGAGGAGGGCGTGGCGCGCTATTGCGCGGCCATGCTGCGCCATTCGGAAAAATGAGTGGGGATAGACGGCAATGCAATGCAGCCGGCGTTTGGCTATCGTTGTTGCAGCGCGTATTATCGGAGTTTAGCGATGCACAAGACTCTTGAGGACTTCGTAGGCAACACGCCGCTGGTGCGGCTCAAGCGGCTGCCCGGCGCCACTTCCAACACGCTGCTGGCGAAACTGGAAGGCAACAATCCCGCCGGTTCGGTCAAGGATCGCCCGGCGCTGTCGATGATCAAGCGCGCGCAGGAGCGGGGCACCATCAAGCCCGGGGATACGCTGATCGAGCCCACCAGCGGCAATACCGGTATCGCGCTCGCCATGTGCGCGGCGATGATGGGTTACCGCATGGTGCTGGTCATGCCGGAGCATCTGTCCGTCGAGCGCCGGCAGAGCATGGCGGCGTTCGGCGCCGAGATCGTGCTCACCGCGAAGGCGGGGGGCATGGAACTTGCGCGCGACATCGCCGAAAAAATGCGCGACGAAGGCAAAGGCGTGATTCTCGACCAGTTCGCCAATCCGGACAATCCGCTCGCGCATTACGAGGGCACCGGCCCCGAAATCTGGCGTGACACCGGCGGCACCATCACGCATTTCGTGAGCAGCATGGGCACCACCGGCACCATCATGGGCGTATCGCAGTTTCTCAAGGAGAAAAACCCGGCGGTGCAGATCGTCGGATGCCAGCCGACCGAAGGTTCGCAGATACCCGGCATCCGGAAATGGCCGCCCGCCTACCTCCCCAAGATCTGCGACTGGAAGCGCGTCGATCGCGTCATCGAGATCGCTCAGAGCGATGCAGAGGAAGTGACGCGGCGCCTGTCGCGCGAGGAGGGCATCTTCGCCGGCATCTCGTCGGGCGGCGCGATGTGGGCGGCGCTCCAGGTCTCGGCGGAAGTGAAGAATGCGGTTATCGTGGTCATCGTATGCGACCGCGGCGACCGGTACCTGTCGACGGGAGTCTTCCCGGCCTGATACGGGCGTTGCCCGCGGAACCTGGATGCGGACATGACCCCGCTACTTGCATTCGATATCGAAACCGTGCCGGATGTCGAAGGTCTGCGCGCGCTGAACGGATTGGAGGCGGAGCTCGCCGACAGCGATGTCGCGCAGATGGCGTTTCAGCGCCGGCGCCAGACCACCGGCAGCGATTTTCTGCCGCTCCATCTGCACCGCGTCGTCACCATCTCCTGCGCGTTGCGCGAGAGGGATTCCTTCCGTGTCTGGTCCCTCGGTGAACCGGGCGACGGCGAGCGCGAGCTGATCCAGCGGTTTTTCGACGGCATCGAGAAGTACACGCCGCAAATCGTGTCGTGGAACGGCGGTGGGTTCGATTTTCCGGTGCTGCACTACCGTGGGTTGATCCACGGCGTGACCGCCGCCCGCTACTGGGACATGGGCGAGGGCGACCACCGCGACAGCCGCGACTTCAAGTGGAACAACTACATCAGCCGTTACCACACACGGCACGTGGACCTCATGGATCTGCTGGCGCTCTACCAGCCGCGTGCGAACGCGCCGCTCGACGATCTCGCGCAGCTACTGGGCCTGCCGGGCAAGATCGGTCTGCATGGAGGCGAGGTCTGGGAGGCGTTCCAGGCCGGGCGGCTCGACGATATCCGCAACTACTGTGAGGCGGACGTCGCGAACACTTATCTCGTCTTCCTGCGCTTTCAGCTCATGCGCGGCGTGCTCGACGCGCGCGCCTACCACGCGGAATGCGAACTTGTACGCGCGACGCTCGCAAAGCTGCCGCAGCCGCACTGGAAAGAATTTCTCAGGCGCTGGACGGTCTGAGAAATTCTTGATGCCAGATCAGGCCCGGCAAGCGCGTACTGGGCGAATTCTGGCGCTGACGCGGTAATTCATGCAAGCGCTGCTCATCGAGTCCCTGGATCAGGAAGGGCGCGGTATCGCCCGCCACGACGGCAAGGTCATTTTTGTCGAAGGTGCCCTGCCGGGTGAAGTCGTCGAGGTCGCACCGTACCGCAAGAAACCCAGCTACGAACTCGCAAGCGTCACCCGGATCCTGCATGCGAGCACGCAGCGGGTAGCCCCGCGCTGTCCGTTCTTCGCCCGTTGCGGCGGCTGCAGCCTGCAGCACTTCGATGCGCGTGCGCAGGTCGCCGTCAAGCAACGGGTGCTGGAGGACAGCCTGTGGCATATCGGCAAGGTTCGACCCGATACGATCCTGCCCGCCATCCACGGGGCTGAGTGGGGTTATCGCCATCGCGCACGGCTTTCGGCGCGCTTCGTCGCGAAGAAGGGCGGTGCGCTCGTCGGCTTCCATGAAAAACGCAGCAGCTACGTGGCGGACATGACGAGCTGCGAGGTGCTTCCCCGCGTGGTTTCGGATCTCCTCGTTCCGCTGCGGGAGACGCTCGCCCGGCTCACGATTCGAGAGCGGGTCCCGCAGGTGGAAGTCGCGGTAGGGGAGGAGGCGATCGTGCTGGTGCTGCGCGTGTTGCAGGCGCCGGCCCAGGAAGACCTGCGACTGCTCGAAGCGTTCGCCGCCAGGCATTCGGTGGTGCTCTACCTGCAGCCTCGTGGACCCGATTCGGCCCAGCCGATGCGCTCCGGCACGCAAGCCGAACCCTTTTACACCTTGCCCGAGTTCGATCTTGCGATGCGCTTCAGCCCCACGGAGTTCACGCAGGTGAACCATGCGGTGAATCGCGTCCTGGTGAGACGGGCACTGGCTTTGCTCGCTCCGCAGCCTGGGGAGCATGTCGCCGATCTCTTCTGCGGCATTGGAAACTTTACGCTGGCGATCGCGCGGCGCGGGGCGCTGGCCTCCGGGTTCGAGGGCCACGCGGCGCTGGTCGCCCGGGCAGAGGCCAATGCCCGGGACAACGGACTTGCCCACGCTGCGTGCTTCAGCGTCAGAAACCTTTTCGAGCTGGCCGATGGCGATGCGGAAGCTTTCAGGGAGTTCGACCGGGTACTGATCGATCCGCCGCGGGACGGCGCGATTGCGGTGGTGAAGACGTTGACGGAGGATCGGCCCCGGCGCGTCGTCTATGTGTCGTGCAATCCCGCGACGCTCGCCCGGGATGCGGCGGTACTGGTGCACGCGCAGGGATACCGCCTGAGCGGCGCGTGCGTGGTGAACATGTTCCCGCACACGTCGCACGTGGAATCGATCGCGGTCTTCGACAAGGATTGAGGAACGGGGATTGCGACAGTTCGGGGAATCCCCTCGATCCTTGATCCCGAATCCTCAATCCTTAAAAACGAAAACGGCGCCCGAGAGCGCCGTTTTCGTTGGGCCGTTTGCGGCCTTAGTCGCGGTCGCCGCCAAGGATGCCCAGCAGCTGCAGCAAGCTGGTGAAGATGTTGTAGACCGCGACGTAGAGCGTCAGCGTCGCGGAGATGTAGTTGGTTTCACCGCCGCGCACGATGGCGTTGATCTGATACAGGATCACCGCTGACGAGAACAGGATGAAGAGCGCGCACAGCGTCAGATGCAGAACGGGGCTCGCCAGGAAGATGTTCGCCAGCACCGCCAGCATGATGACGACGAACCCGACCAGCAGGAACTTGCCCAGGAAACTGAAGTCACGCTTGGTGGTGGCGGCCAGACCGGAGAGCACGAAGAATACCGCGCCCGTGCCACCCGCCGCCATCATGACCAGTTGCACGCCGTTCTTGAAGCCCAGCACGACTTGGAACAGCGGCCCGAGCAGCAGGCCCAGGAACAGGGTGAAGCCCAGCAGCAGCCCCAGGCCGACGACGCTGTCGCGGTTGCGCTCGATCATGAAGATCCAGCCGTAGAAGATTGCGATGATGGCGAGCGACGAGAGGATGGGGCTCGCCCGCACGAAGCTGAAGTTGACAAGGCTGGTGCCGATGGCCGCGCCGATGATGGTTGGGATCATCGTCACCGCGAGCAGCAAGTACGTGTTGCGCAGCACCTTCTGCTGCTGCAGTGAAATCTCCTGCACCGCAGTCGGCTGATAACCCGCCTGTTGTGTCCGCAGTTCCGGTGGCATAAAACCCTCTCCTGTGAGTAGTTGAGTGATTCGGTCAGGCTTAAGACTACCGAATGCTCATGAAAGTTTCAATCGCGATGTTGCACAACGGGCGCCATGTGATCACGCAAGCGGTTGAAAATAAGTGATATTATACCCGCCGCCCGAAACGGAGAGTTGGCAGAGCGGTTGAATGCACCGGTCTTGAAAACCGGCAGGGTCGCAAGGCCCTCGTGAGTTCGAATCTCACACTCTCCGCCAGCCGCTTGCGCCGGCAGTACGCACGCTCCGTGACTCGCGCTACTTGCCTGCCACGGCCTTTTTCGCTCTGGCGTAGAGCTGCGGATTGGCCTTCCGCAGGTACGCCCCGATCGCCAGATCGTCGCCCTTGGCCTTGGCGAGGACGATGCCCTCGACATGCACCAGGCGCACGAGTTCCCGCACCGGTCTGGGAATCCGGCGGCCGGTCTCGTAGCGTGAGCCGCCGCTTTGCGTGACACCGACCTTCGACCAGAACTCGCTCTGGTTCAGGCGCAGCTTGCGGCGCAATTCTCGGGGATTGGAAATGCTCTCGAACGGCTTCATGTCTGCCTCTCCTCGGCTATTGTTGGCGGTACAGTGACAATCATAACGCGACTTAGGTTCGCGGGGCCATTCGAATTCCTGCGTGGTTGAACCCGCAAGGACGCCGGCATTTGTGCGCCTGCGCCCGGCAAGGCGGCGCTTGCCTTGTCCCGGCCGTTGGGCTAGATTGCTCGGCAATCTGAGCGCTGACCCGCTCACGACTCGCGCAGATAGCAGTTTTCCCCTGAGCCGGCGGAAGGAAGCATGAACGCAAGACCTGTCATGTGCACTTTGCGAGCGCGCTCGCACGGGCTCCCGGCGCGCGGGCTCGGTGCGGGGGAATCGCGGGCGGATTGATTTTCCTGTGCGCTTATTCGCGCGCGTCGCCGGCGTGGCGATGACGCGCGTACCGTCAACAGGGCGGCATGCGGCGCTGGGGCTCGCGTTGCCCGCACCGGCTCATGCCCGGGCGACGCAGTATCCTGACCGGCCGTTGCGTCTCATCGTGCCGTTCCCGCCGGTCGGCGGCAACGACGTCCTTGCGCGCAGGGCATCGTCGCGCCCGCGAAGACGCCGCGGGCCATCGTGGAGCGGCTGAACGGCGGGATACGTCAGGTGCTGGCGCAGCCGGCAATGACCACCGCGCTCGGCGCGCAGGCGCTAGAACCCGCCGGCGGCACACCGGCGCAGTTCGACAAGCTCATACGCGCCGAGATCAGCAAATGGACCGCGCTGATGCGAGCGGCCCGGATCAAGTTCGATTGAACCGCCCAACAGCAAAGGACGGACGATGAAGTTCAGCAATTTCCTGTTCCCGGCAGCCATGGATCCCGCCCAGGACCACCAGATCATTCGCGAGACGCTGCGCGAAGGGCAGCTTTGCGACGAGCTCGGGATGGACATGCTGTGGCTCGCGGAGCACCACTTCGACGGCATCTGCGCCTACGTGGACCCGGTCAGCTTCGCGGCCGCGCTCGCCGCGAGTACCAAGCGCATTCACATCGGCTTCGCGGTCGCGCAGATGTCGCTGCACCACCCGATCCGCCTGGCCGAGCAGATGTCGGTGATCGACAACATCAGCAACGGCCGCGTCGTCGTGGGCCTGGGCCGCGGCACCGCCTTCAACATCTACGACTACCAGGGCTACGGCATCGACCCGAAGGAAGCCTACGACCGGCTGGTCGAGGCCGAGGAGATCATGATCAAGGCGTGGACGACGCCTAACTACGAGCACAAGGGGAAGTTCTGGAACCTGCGCTTGCCGCTGCTGCGGCCGCAGCCTTATACCAAGCCCCACCCCTTCATCATCCGCGCCTGCGCGGGCGAGGAAGCGATGCTCGGCATGGCGCGCGCCGGCCGCCCGTTCCTGATGAACATCCAGAGCAACGAGGTCACGAAGCAGCGCATGGACCTCTACCGCCGAACGATGCGCGAGTCCGGGTTCGACGAGGCGACCGTCTCCCGCAATGTCGACAACACCTGGGTGTGGCGCAACATCTTCGTCGCCGAAACCGATGCCGAGGCCGAACGCCTCGCCCTGCCCGCGTGGGAAACCCAGCAGGAATTCCGCCGGGCCATGCGCAAGAAGGTCTATCAAGAGCAGGGCGTGCTGCTGAAGGCGGAAACGGAGCCTGCGGCGCGCAATCAGGTGCAGCACTCCATCCTTTGCGGCTCGCCGGCGACGGTGTGCGAAGCGATCGCAGAAATAGACCGCGTCGGCGTCGGCGGCCTGATCCTGGTGTTCCGGATCGGGCCGATGCCCGCGGCGGTGTCCGAATCGAGCATACGGCTTTTCATGCGGAAGGTCGCGCCGGAATTCCGCCGCAGCGCTACTGCAGCGCCGATCTTGTCGTAGCGGTTGCGTGAAATCCAAGATCACGTAACGAAATGACTCATCCCCACTCTGGCCCGCGGAGGGCGGAGCAGGTTCCGTCGGCCATGACGATGGATGCGGCCCCGGAGCGGGCTACAGCGCGCCCATTCCCGCGTGCCTTTGCGCGCCTCCACGGTCACATCCCCATCTCGGGGCCCCTGTTCCGCGTTGCGGCGCGCCCTCCCCCATTATCAAAGGGGAGGGAATCTCATTTGCGAATCCGGATCGCCGTGGACATCGGGGGCACGTTCACCGACGGCCTGGCCATGCTCGCCCCCGCCGGGCGTATCTGGGTCGCGAAGACCCTCACCACCCCGCGCGATCCGGGCAAGGCGGTGACGACCGTCATCACCGACCTGCTGAAGCAGGTCTCGGCCGCGGGCCGCGGCACAAAGCCTGCGGTCACCGAAGTCGTCCACGGCACGACGCTCGTGGCGAATACGCTGATCGAGAGGAAAGGCGCCCGCACCGGGCTTGTCGTGACCCGCGGCACGCGCGACGTGCTCACCATCGCGCGCGAGATTCGCTACGAGCTCTACGACCTCGACCTCGAGATTCCGAAGCCGCTGGTGCCCGTGGAATGGCGCATTGAGGCCGACGAGCGGCACGACGCGAGTGGCGGCGTCGTGACACCCCTCACCGACGCCGAATGCGCGCGGGTCGCGGAGGCAGTCGGGAGCCTCGGCGTCGAGGCCGTGGCAATCTGCCTGCTGCATGCGTACGTCAACGACGCGCACGAGAGGAAGATCGCCGCGGTGTTGAGAAAGCGTTTCCCCGGACTCGCGATTTCGACTTCGTCCGGGATCGCGCGCGAGATCCGCGAATACGAGCGTATGTCCACGACGACGGCCAATGCCTACGTGCAACCGCTGATGGCGGAGTATCTGGAACGGCTCGATGCGCGCGTTCACGCGCAGGCGCCCGGCGCGCCGCTCCGGATCATGGTTTCGAGCGGCGGCTTTACTTCTGCCACGGCGGCGGCGGAGACCCCGATCCTGCTGCTCGAGTCGGGCCCGGCGGGTGGCGTGCTGTCCGCCCTCAACACCGCGCGCAACGCCGGCTTGGACCGCATGCTCGCGTTCGACATGGGCGGTACCACCGCCAAGGCGTGCGTCGCGGTCGGCGGTGAGCCGCTCGTCGCGCACAGCTTCGAATGCGCGCGCGTGTCGCGCTTCGCGCGCGGCTCGGGGCTTCCGATCCTGATCCCCAGCATAGACCTCATCGAAATCGGCGCGGGAGGTGGGTCGATCGCGCACGTGAACGAGCTGGGCCTCCTCAACGTCGGCCCCGAGAGCGCGGGTGCCGACCCCGGTCCGGCATGCTACGGCCAGGGCGGCGCGCGCGCGACGGTCACCGACGCGGACCTCGTGCTCGGCTACCTCAACGCCGACAGCTTCCTCGGCGGCGAAATGAAGCTGCGCCAGGACCTCGCGCTCTCCGTGCTGCAGGCGCTCGCCGCCCCGATGAAGCTTGACGCGACCCAGGTGGCATGGGGCATCTGCGACATCGTCAACGAGAACATGGCGTCCGCGGCGCGCATCCACATCGCCGAAAAGGGACACGACCCGCGCGGGTTCACGCTGGTGGCGACGGGCGGCGCGGGGCCGGTACACGCGGTGGAAGTCGCGAGGAAACTCCAGATCCCGCGCGTGCTCGCGACGATTGCCGCAGGCGCGGGCTCGTGCCTGGGGCTGCTCGCAGCGCCGGCCCGCGTGGACCGCGCGTGGTCCAATCCGGCGCTGGTGAAAGACATGGACTGGGGGCGCGTCGCGAAGGTCTACGAAGAGCTGCGCGCCGACGCCCAGGAAGAGCTCGCCTCCGCGGGCGCGGCGGCGGTCGGGCTGCAATGGTGGATCGGCGCGGAGATGCGCTACGCCGGGCAGGGCCACAACGTGTCGGTGAGCCTGCCGTGGTGCAAAGTGACGGCGGCGACGGAGCGCGCGCTGCTGCGCGAGTTCGAGCGGCGCTACCGCCAGCTCTACGGCCACCTGGTGCCGAACGCCGCGCCCCAGGTCGTCACGTGGCGGCTGACCGGGCGCTCGCGCGTGAAAAACCACTCGTTCGCCTGGGGTGATGCGCGAGTCTCCGCGCGGCCGGTGCTGCGCGGCAGGCGCCAGATCTGGCTGCCGCTGAAGCGCCGCTATGCGCCGGTCGCCGTCTACGACCGCTACTCGCTCAAGCCCGGCACGCGCATCTCGGGCCCGGTCGTGCTCGAAGAACGCGAGTCCACGCTGGTGGTGCCGCTCCGCGCTGAAGTCCGGGTCCTTGCCGACTACACTGTATCCGTTACGATCGGGGAAGGATGATGAAGAAGACCCGGCTCGATCCCATCACCCTGGAGATCCAGTGGAAACGCCTCGTCAGCATGGTGGACGAGGCCTCCGCCGCATTCGTGCGCACCTCGTTTTCGGTGCTGGTGCGCGAAGCCAACGACTTCGCCGTCGTGTTGACCGACGCGCAGGGCCGATCCATCGCGCAGTCGGGGCTCTCCATCCCGTCATTCATCGGCACGCTGCCGGCGACCGTCAAGCATTTTCTTGAGGTATTCCCGGCGCAGACGCTCAAGTCCGGCGACGTGATGATCACCAACGACCCGTGGATGGGCACCGGCCATATCCACGACGTGAACGTCGCAATGCCGATATTTCACAAGGGCCGCCTCGTCGCCTTCGCAGCGGTTGTCTCGCACATGCCCGATATCGGCGGGCGCATCCGAAATGCCGGCATCCGCGAAATATTCGAGGAGGGATTGCAGATTCCGCGCCTCAAGCTGATCCGCGCAGGCAAGCCCGACCAGGGCGTGTTCGACATGATCGCACGCAACGTGCGCGTGCCCGAGCAGACGCTGGGCGATATCTGGGCGCAGGTCGCGGCATGCAAGATGCTGGAGGAGCGCCTGCGGCCGCTCCTTCGCGATACCGATCTCGACGCGCTGGGCACCGAAATCCGCCGCCGCTCCGAGGCTGCGATGCGCAAGAGCATCCGCGCGGTGCCTGACGGCGTCTATCGCGCCCGCACGCAGCACGACGGCTTCGAGGAACCCATCCTTATCAACTGCGCGGTGACGGTGAAAGGCGACCGGATCGCGATCGACTACGCCGGATCGAGTCCGCAGGTGCCGCGCGCGGTCAACGTGGTGCCGATCTACTGCTTCGCCTACTCCGCGTTCGCGGTAAAGGCGCTCCTCAACCCGGACGTGCCGAACAACGAGGGCAGCTTCCTGCCGATCACCACTTCGGCGCCGCTCGGCTCGATCTTCAATCCGCGCTATCCCGCGGCGAGCGGCGGGCGCGGCATGATCGGCCACATGATGGTGCCGGCGATCATGATGGCGCTCGCCGACGTGCTGCCGGGGCGCGCGATCGCGGAGGGCTCGTCCAACTCCTCGATCACGATCGCCGGCGAGCATAAGGGGCGTCCGTATGCCGCGATCAGCTTCATGAACGCGGGGCAGGGCGCGACGCGGCACCGCGACGGCTTCACGATGCTGTCGTTTCCATCCAATCTTGCCAACACCCCGATCGAGGTGTTTGAGCAAATGGCGCCGGTGCGCGTCATCGAGCGGGCGATCCGTCGCGGCAGCGGCGGCGCGGGGAAGCAGCGCGGCGGTGACGGCCTGCGCTTCGAGATCGAGGTGGCCACCGACTCGCCGATGACGGCCTCGATGATCATGACCCGCTTTCGCACCGCGCCGCAGGGCATCCTCGGCGGCGCGCCGGGGGCGGTGGGCGGTTTGTGGCTGAACGGCAAGCCGATCAACCCCGCCGAGCATTGGGTGCTCGGGAAGGGCGACCGGGTCGTGATGGAGACCGCGGGCGGCGGCGGATGCGGCAAGCCCGCGTGACAGTCCGGGTTCAGTTGGTGGCCTCGGCAAAAAACATCTAGAATTCAACCCTTTCCCTCGAGCGTCAACAACATCGTGGCGTTGATCGTCCAAAAATACGGCGGGACCTCGGTCGGCAGCACCGAGCGCATCAAGAATGTCGCGCGGCGTGTCGCAAAATGGTCCGCTCAAGGTCACCAGGTGGTGGTGGTGGTGTCCGCGATGGCGGGCGAGACCAACCGGCTCATCGCACTGGCGAAAGAGGTGCAGACGCATCCCGATGCGCGGGAATTCGACGTGATGGTGTCGACAGGGGAGCAGGTGACGATCGCGCTGCTCTCCATGGCCCTCATGGAGCTTGGCCTGAAGGCGCGCAGCTATACCGGTAGCCAGGTCAAGATCCTGACCGACAACGCCTTCACCCGCGCGCGCATCATGCGCATCGACGAGGACAAGATCAGGAGCGATCTTGCCTCCGGCTGCGTGGTGGTCGTGGCCGGGTTCCAAGGCGTCGATGAAGCGGGAAACATCACGACCCTGGGCCGCGGCGGCTCCGACACGACGGGGGTGGCGTTGGCTGCCGCGCTCAAGGCCGATGAATGCCAGATCTACACCGACGTCGACGGGGTCTACACCACCGACCCGCGCATCGTACCCGAGGCACGGCGGCTCAAAACGATCACCTTCGAGGAAATGCTGGAAATGGCGAGCCTGGGCTCGAGAGTGCTCCAGATCCGGTCGGTTGAATTCGCGGGTAAATACAGGGTCAAACTGCGCGTCCTGTCGAGCTTCGAGGAACAGGGCGAGGGCACGCTGATCACGTTCGAGGAAGACGAGAACATGGAACAGGCGATCATTTCCGGCATTGCGTTCAACCGCGACGAAGCGAAGATCACGATACTGGGGGTGCCCGATCGCCCCGGCATCGCCTATCAGATACTGGGGCCCGTCGGCGACGCCGATATCGACGTCGACATGATCGTGCAGAACGTCGGCCACGACGGCCTGACCGATTTTTCGTTCACGGTGCACCGGAACGATTACCGCAAGTCGCTCGACATCCTGAAGCCGGTGATGGCGCACATCAAGGCGCGCGACGTGGTGAGCGGCGACACGATCGCGAAGGTGTCGGTCGTGGGCGTCGGAATGCGCTCGCACGCGGGAATCGCAAGCACCATGTTCCGCACCCTCGCGGAGGAGGGCATCAACATCCAGATGATTTCCACCTCCGAGATCAAGGTCTCGGTCGTGATCGACGAGAAGTACATGGAACTTGCCGTGCGCGTGCTGCACAAGGCGTTCGGCCTGGAGCAACCCGTCTCCTGACCCGCTTCGCTGCGTGCATGTGCTATTCTTCGACGACTCCCTGCCCTTAATCGGGAACTGCAGACTTCCCGCCCCTTGACGGGGGAGCTAACTTCTGATTCCCTCCCCCTCGATGGGGGAGGGTTAGGGTGGGGGTGGCAGTTGCAGTGTCGAGGCGGTAAACGGAGAGATGGCCGAGTGGTCGAAGGCGGCGCCCTGCTAAGGCGTTATACGGGCTTAAACCCGTATCGAGGGTTCGAATCCCTCTCTCTCCGCCAGGCCTTAGCGCCTGCCGCTCACGCGCCGGTGATCAAGCGGGCCAGCGTGCTCCCGGATTGAGCTGAATGCATACATGCGCCTGATGGCCGCCGTTCTCGCCGCGCTGTCATGCAATGTGTTCGCC